>Ga0194112_10004376_pt1 | contig 19347 bp, 11 predicted proteins | sample TA2MahC400mmetaG_FD_146191 | JGI IMG/M metagenome (GOLD analysis project Ga0194112, IMG submission 146191) | Freshwater microbial communities from Lake Tanganyika, Tanzania - TA2015016 Mahale Deep Cast 400m | ecosystem: Environmental > Aquatic > Freshwater > Lake | place: Tanzania: Lake... | reverse complement strand
AGACCGATCTCCGGATCCTCGCCGCGCTCCAGGCCAACGGACGGATCGCCAACATCGACCTCGCCCGCGCGAGCGAGCTCGCCCCCTCGACCACGCTCGAGCGCGTGCGTCGCCTCGAGGAGCGCGGGGTCGTTCGCGGCTACCGGGCGCTGCTCGACGCCCCTGCGCTCGGCTACGGCATCCAGGCGATGGTGATGGTCAACCTCGGACGCCATCAGGCGCTCTCGATCGAGGACTTCGAGGCCGACATCCGCGCCGTGGCCGAGGTGCGCGCCTGCTTCCACCTGACCGGCCGCTACGACTACCTGGTGCACGTCGTCGCCCGTGACATCGACCACCTGCGGGAGCTCGTGACCCACCGGTTGGCGGGGATCCGCGGCGTCGAGAAGCAGGAGACCTTCCTCGTCCTGGCCACCCCCAAGGAGGACGAGGGCTGCCCCCTGGATCTGGTGATCGAGAACGGCTCCCCGCGGAGTCCGTCGGCTCCCGGGCGCGGCGCGCCGCGCTCCGGAGCGCACCCCACAGAGGAGAGCTGAGCAATGTCAGACGCAGGCCTGTCGCCGGGAGTGGCCCGCTATGTCGCCGCCGCTCAGGAAGCCCAGCGCCGCCGCAACGAGGAGATCGCGCGGATGCGCCGCTGCCGCTTCGACACGATCGCGGTGCATGGGCTCTACACGATGAGCGAGTCGCTCGACTACAACCAGGGTTCGATCATCGAGCCGATCTACATGGCCTCCTCCCAGGCCTACCGCGACTCGGACGAGATGGAGGCGGCGCTCGCCTATCTCGTCCCGACCTGGTGCTACTCGCGGATCGCCAACCCGAGCCTCTTCTACTTCGAGAACGTGCTCGCGCTGCTCGAGGGCTACGGCTTCGACGGCGAGACCTCCTGCTGCGCGACATCCTCGGGCATGGCCGCCATCCACAGCGCGACCGAGCCCTTCCTCTCGATCGGCGCGGGCGGCGCCGGCCGGCCGATGAACTTCGTCGCCACCTGCCAGGTCTACGGCGGCACCTTCCAACAGTTCGCGGTGCGCAAGGACCGCGAGAAGGGCGTCGAGTGCCGCTGGGTGGTCCGCTCGACAGATCTCGAGGAGTGGGAGTCGAAGATCGACGAGAACACCCGCTTTCTCTACGGCGAGCTCCCCTCCAATCCGGGTCAGGCCTTCTTCGATCTCGCCGCGGTGGCCGAGATCGCCCACCGCCACGGGCTGCCGCTGATCATCGACAATACGGTCGGCTCACCGGCGCTGCTGCGCCCGCTCTGCCACGGCGCCGACGTCGTCATCCAGTCGGTCACCAAGACGCTCACCTCCTCCGGCTTCGGCATCGCCGGGGCGGTGATCGCGCGCAAGAACCTCACCTGCCGTTTCGCGCCCGAGGAGCTCAAGGCCGACTTCCCGATGTACATCAAGGCTCTTCCCAACCGCGACAACGGGCCGAACCTCTCGCCGATGAACGCGATCCTCTCGCTGAACGACATGCGGACGCTGCGCTCCAAGGTCGACCTGTTCAGCCGCAACACGATGCGCGTCGCCGAATTCCTCGGCGGCCACCCGCAGATCGAGAAGGTCGATTACCTGGGGCTCCCTGCCCACCCGCTGCACGCGCTCGCGAGCCGCTACCTCTTCCTGGTCGACGCCGAGCATGATCCCGAGTACGGCCGGCCGATCAACCGCTACGGGCACCTGATGTCGCTGCGGGTCAAGGGGGGCGCCGCCGCGACGCGGCGGGTCTTCGACGCCTTCCAGCGCATCTGGCGCGCGACGGACCTCGGCCGCGTGAAGTCGGTCGCCACGATCCCGGCCATCTCGACGCACCAGCAGCAGGGCGAGGAGGGGCGTCGGCTCGCCGATGTCCCGCCGAACCTGATCCGCCTCTGCGTCGGCGGCGAGCACCCCGACGATGTGATCGCCGATCTCGACCAGGCGCTCGCCGCGATCACGGGCAAGGTCACGGTGAGCGTGCCCGCCGCCTTCTCGGTCGGCGGCGCCTCGCGCGAAGTGCCGGGACGCTAGCGGGATCTTCGGGCGTCGCGCAGGAGAAGGCGGCCGGATGAGCCGGGCCGCGCGGCACGGGCGAGAGGATCGCCGGACGGCGCGGGGTGCGGCACGGACGAGAGGATCGCCGGACGAGCCGGGCTGCGGCGCGGGCGAGAGGATCGCCCGGCGGCGCGGGGTGCGGCACGGACGCTTCCCCCGGGCGGGGCAACCAGGGAGAGCTTGACGATGACCCGGTACTACAGCACGAACCGCAGCGTCCCCGAGGTCGATCTCGCCGAGGCGCTGCTGACCGGGCAGGCGGGCGACCGGGGGCTCTTCCTGCCGCGGACGCTCCCGCGGATGAGCCGCGAGCTCCTCGCGCGGGCGCGCGCCCTCTCCTACCCGGAGCTCGCCGCCGCCGTGCTCGAGCCCTACGCCGTCGGCACCTTCACGCGCGCGGCGCTCGATGAGATCTGCGCCGACGCCTACGACTACCCGGTGCCGCTCGAGCGCGTCGACGGGCCGCGCCACGTGATGCGCCTCGACCAGGGCCCGACCGCCTCCTTCAAAGACTTCGCCGCGCGCTTCATGGGCCGTGCGCTCGGCCGGCTGACGCGCGAGCGGGGGCGCGAGCTGCTCATCCTCACCGCCACCTCGGGCGATACCGGCTCGGCCATCGCGCACGCGTTTCTCGGCGTGCCGGGCATCCGCGCGGTCGTCCTCTTCCCCGTCCACGAGGTCTCCGACCGCCAGCGGCGCCAGATGACGACGCTGGGGGGCAACATTGCGACCCTCGCGCTCGACAGCAAGTTCGACGATTGCCAGGCGCTGGTCAAACAGGCCTTTGCCGATCCCGATCTGGCGGGCCTGAACCTCACCTCGGCCAACTCGATCAACATCGGCCGGCTGTTGCCCCAGTCGGTCTACTACATCCACGCCGCCGCGCGGCTTGCCGACGTCGCCGGCGGCGAGAAGGTCGTCTTCTCCGTTCCCTCGGGCAACTTCGGCGACCTGATGGGCGGGCTGCTGGCGCTGCGCACGGGCTTGCCGGTCGAGCGCTTCATCGTCGCCACCAACGCCAACGACGAGGTCCCGCGCTTCCTCGAGACGGGCCGCTACGAGAAGATCGTGCCGTCGCGCAAGTGCATCTCCAACGCGATGAACGTCGGCCATCCGTCGAATCTGGCGCGCGTCGTCGATCTCTACGGCGGCCACATGGACGAGCTGGGACGCATCTCCGAGCCGCCCGATCTCGGCGCCCTGAGGCGCGACCTCTTCGGCGTCAGCGTCGGCGACGAGGAGACCCGGGCGACGATCGTCGAGGCCCACCGGCGCCATGGGACGCTGCTCGAGCCCCACGGCGCGGTCGGCTGGGCGGGGCTGGCACGCTTCCTCGAGCGGCATCCCGAGCATGCCGAAACGACAGCGATCTCGCTCGAGACGGCGCACCCGGCCAAGTTCCCGGAGGAAATCCAGGCGCTCATCCAGGTCGACCCCCCGCTGCCGCCGAGCCTCCAGGGGCTCGAGGCGAGGAGCGAGTCGTACGAGCCGCTGGAGACCGATTACCCGGCATTCAAGGAATACCTGCTGAAGCACTATCGCTAGCGCGGGGCCATGCCCGGCCTGGTGGCCGGAGCGGGCGCCGCGCCGTGAGCCGCGGACTTCCGGGCGAGCAGGCCGGCCGCTCGCCTCGCGCGAGATACCGCAGCGGAGGCGCAATGAAGTCGATCGTCATCATCGGCGACGGCATGTCGGACCGGCCGCAGGCGCGGCTCCAGGGGAAGACGCCGCTCATGGCGGCGCGCAAGCCCGCCATCGACCGGATCGCGCGCGAAGGACGCATGGGCCTGGCGCGCACGATCGGCGAGACCGGTCCCGCGGACTCCGCCGTCGCCAATCTCGCCGTCCTCGGCTACGACGCGCCGAGGGTCTCGCAGGGGCGCGCGGTGCTGGAGGCGGCGAGCATGGGCGTCGAGATCCGGCCCGGGGATGTCGCCCTGCGCTGCAATCTGATCACCCTCGCCGGGGAGGAGTCGGATGCGATCATCAGGAGCCACTCCGCCGGACACATCTCGAACGAGGAGGCCGCCGAGCTGATCCGGGCGATCGACGCCGCGCTGGGCGGCGGCCGCGGCCCCCGTCCGGCGCGCTTCCACCCGGGCGTCAGCTACCGCCACCTGCTGGTGCTGGAGGGCGGCTGGGCATCGCCGCGGGTCGAGTGCGCCCCGCCGCACGATCACCTCGACGGCCGCGCCGCAACGCTCATGCCGCGGCCGCTGGCTGAGCTCGGCGCGGCGGAGGGCGACGCGGCCGCTGGCGTCGGTGCGCGCGCGACCCGCGCGGGGCAGGCGGAGGGCGCCGCCGAAGCCGAGGCCGCCATCCTCACCGCCGCCCGCCTGAACGAGCTCTACGAGCGGGCGCGCCCGATCCTCGCCGCCCACCCGGTCAACGCCCGCCGCCGCGTCGCGGGACGGGAGGTCGCCAACTCGCTCTGGTTCTGGTCGCCGGGGCGCCGTCCGAGCATGCCGACGCTCGCCGAGCGCTTCGGCGTCCGGGGCGCGGTCATCTCGGCGGTCGATCTCGTCATGGGCCTTGGCGTCTACGCCGGGCTCGATCTGATCCGCGTCCCGGGCGCGACCGGGCTCCACGACACGAACTACGAGGGCAAGGCCGAGGCGGCGCTGCGCGCCCTCGAGGACCATGACTTCGTCTACGTGCACGTGGAGGCGACCGACGAGGCGAGCCACGCGCGAGACCTCGATCTCAAGATCCGCTGCATCGAGTATCTCGACGACCGCCTGGTGCGGCACATCCTGGCCGGCCTCGAATCGCGCGGGATCGAGACGTCGGTCGCGATCCTTCCCGATCACCCGACGCCGGTCGAGACGGGCCGGCACGCGCGCGATCCGGTCCCGGTGGCGATCCGCCGCCCCGGCGTCGCGCCCGACGGGACGACGGCTTTCGACGAGGAGCAGGCGGCTCGCGGCGCGCTGGGACTGCTCGAGGGCGAGGCATTCATCCGCGCCGCGCTGGGTCGCTGAACCCGAACCAGCGCCGCCCCGGGTCGCTGAAAGCGCATCCCCGCCGCGCCCGGTCGCCGAGACCGAATCCGCGCGGCCGACAGCCCTCGTCCGGCGCGCGCGTTCACCGGAGTGCTCACCGCGCGGTTGACGGGCGGCGCCCCGCCATGCACACTTCCTGCCTTGGCCCGGCCCGCCCCGAAGGGCGCCGGCGCAGTCCCGTACCGGCAGCGAGGATCCTGACGCCCGTGGAGACGCTGCAAGAGCCCGCACCGCCCACCGGGCGAGAGGAGGCGCGCGCCGCGGGGGCTCCGGCGTCCCGGGCGCCGGCTTCGGCCCCGCCCGGCGAGCACGTCGGCCTCCCTGCCCGCGCGAAGACCGCCCCCGCTGCCCCCCCCCAGGCGCTCGCCGGGTCTTCGACCGCCGACCCGCGGCCCACCCTGGCCCGGGCTCGAGCGGCTGACCACGGCGATCTCCTCTGCGGTCTCGGCTTCCTGGCCGCCCTCTACGCCTTCCTGCTCAGCGTCGATCTGATGAGCACCGCCTTCGGCCTGCTTGGGGGGGGATTCGCGAGCCAGCTCCTCCACCAGGCCTCGAACCCGGTGGCGGGACTGATGATCGGGCTGCTGACGACGAGCCTCGTCCAGAGCTCGTCGCTGACCACCTCGCTGGCCGTGGGCCTCGTGGCGATGGACATCCTCCCACTGCGCCTGGCGGTGCCGATCGTCATGGGCGCCAACATCGGCACGACGGTGACCAGCACGATCATCTCGCTGGGGCACATCTCGCGCCGCGCGGAGTTCTCGCGCGCCTTCTCCGCCGGCGTGATCCACGACTGCTACAACATCCTCACCGCCGCCGTGCTCTTCCCCATCGAGTGCCTCTTCCACCCGATCGAGAGCATCTGCGTCTGGATGGCGGGCGAGTTCGCCGGCGCCGGCGGCCTGCGCCTGATCAGCCCCCTGCGCGAGCTGACCGCGCCGATCTCCAAGGCCCTGGTCCGGCTCGTGCCGCACGCCGTTCCCCTCCTGCTGCTGGCCCTGCTGGCCCTCTTCCTGGCGCTCACCGGCATGGTCAAGATCATGCGCCGGCTGGTCATGACCCGCATCGAGCGCTTCTTCGGGCGGGTCCTCTTCCGCAACGATCTGGCCGGCTTCTCCTTCGGCTGGATTCTCACCGCGCTGGTGCAGAGCAGCTCGGTGACCACCTCGCTGGCCGTGCCGCTGGTCGGCACCGGGGTGCTGTCGCTGCGCAAGATCTACCCCTACGCCCTGGGAGCGAACATCGGCACGACCGTCACCTGCGTGCTGGCCGCCTTCGCCCTGGGAAAGCCCGCCGGGATCATGGTCGCCGGCGCGCACCTGACCTTCAACCTGATGGGCACGCTGATCTTCTACCCGGCCCGGGCGCTGCCCCTCGGCCTGGCGTCCTGGCTCGGCCGCACGGCTGGGCGTTCGCAGCGCCACACGGCCTTGATCCTGGCCCTGTACCTGCTCTTCTTCTCGCTGCCCGTGATCTACATCCTGGCGCACTAGGAGAAGGCGAAGGGAGTTGCCATGTGGAAGGAGCTGTTCGGTCTGTTCAAGAAGGAGAGCCTCTGCGAGGCGGCCTTCTCGGCGTCGCTCGACATGCTGCGGCGCTGCGAGAGCATGTTCGCCGACTCGGTCGCCGCGCTCTGGCACGAGGGGACGCTCGAAACGGACATCTACGCCCGGGACCGCGAGGTCAACCGCTACCAGCGCGCCGTGCGCCGCAACATCGTCACGCACCTAGCCGTCTCGTCCAACCCCGACATCAACAACGCCCTGGTGCTGACCTCGATCATCGTCGACATCGAGCGCATCGGCGACTACACGAAGAACATCGTCGAGCTGGCCTCCACCTATCCGCGCCAGTTCACCGGCGGCGAGCTGGAGGGCGAGATCCGCGCCGCCGAGGCGCTCGTCCGGCGCATGTTCGCCGGCCTGGTGCCCGCGCTCGAGCAGAGCGACGCGGACCTAGCGCGCCGGCTGATCGGGGACCATCACGTCGTCTCCGAGCGCGTGGAGGAAGCCTTGCACGACCTCATTGCCGGAAGGGCCCTGACAACGCAGAGCGGCGAGGCGGTCGTGGCCGCCCTCTACCTGCGATACCTCAAACGGGTGAGCGCGCACCTGAAGAACGTCGCCTCGAGCGTCGTCAACCCCTACTACCGCATCGGCTACCGCGAGAAGGGCGCCCCCGCCGAGCCCCCGTCGACCGAGGAGGGCGAGGAGGCCTGAGGCCGGCCACAGGCCATGTGCGGGGGCGGCCGGCGCGCGCGGGACCGAGGCGGGCAGGGCCGGCGCGCGCGGGGCCGAAGCGGGCAGAGCCGGCGCAAGCTGAACCGTCGCGATCGGGGCCAGCGCGGGCACGGCCCTCACGCGCCGGGCCGTCGACCGCGGGGCCTTCCCAGGTCGCCGGAGGCCCTGCGGATCTGCCATAATGGACATGGTCGCTGGCGCCCATTCCCCGATGAGGTGGACGCACCATGCCCCTCGCCCTGCTCGCCGGATGGATCTGCCTCTGGACCGCCGCGTCCGCGCCCGTTCCCGGCACGCCCGCGGGCATCGTGCCGAGCGAGGCCGCGATCGCCGGTGGACATGAGGCTGCGCCCCATCCCGGGGCCGTGGCCTGCTGGGTCTTCCTGCGTGACCGTGGCAGCGAGCGGACCGCGGCGCTCGCGACCGCGGGCGCAGGCGAGGACCCCTTGACGCTGGCCGACGAGGAGATCCTCGCCGCCGCCCGTTCTCTCTCCCCGGCGGCCTGGGCCCGTCGCTCGCGCGGCGGAGCGGCCGGCCTGCCCGATCTCCACGACCTTCCCCTGCACGAACCCTATGTCGCCGAGATCGCCCGCCTGGGCAGGCTGCGCTGCCGCAGCCGCTGGCTGAACGCCGTCAGCGTCTGGCTCACGCCCGAGGCGCGCGAGCGGGCGGCCGCGCTCCCCTTCGTCTCCGCCGTGAAGCGGGTCGCCGGAGCCGCGCGCGCCGCTTTCGGACCCGACCGCGACGAGGAGGGCCGGCCGCTCGAGGCCCTGCTGAGCGTCGAGCGACGCCCGGCGGCGGGCGCACACCTCCCGCGCACCTACACGCCCGACTGGCGCGCTCGGCTGACCTACGGGCCCTCCCGGGGGCAGTTGAGCGAGATCGCCGTCCCCCCCGTCCACGGCCTCGGGTACAGCGGCAACGGCGTGCGGCTGATGATGATCGACACCGGTTTCTACAAGGACCACGACGCCTTCCACGGCGCCGACATCCTCGCCGAGTGGGACTTCGTGTTCGGCGACGGCGAGACGCAGAACGAGCCCGAGGACTGGCCCTGGCAGCACCACCACGGCACCGGCGCCTGGAGCGTGGCCGGGGGATTCGCCCCGGGACGGCTCGTGGGGCCCGCCTTCGGCGCCTCATTCCTGCTGGCCAAGACGGAGGACCCGCTCTCGGAGACCCGCGTCGAGGAGGACTACTACGTCGCCGCGCTCGAGTGGGGCGACTCGCTGGGGGTCGACATCACCAGCGCGAGCCTCAACTACCTCTGCTTCGACGGCGGCTTCTGCTACTCGGTCGCCGACCGCGACGGCGACACGGCGGTGATCACCGTCGCCGTCGACGTCGCCGCCTCGCGCGGGATCCTGTGCGTGAACTCGCTCGGCAACTACGGCTGCGCGGCCCGCACGACGATGGGCACCCCGGCCGACGCCGACAGCATGCTCGCCTGCGGAGCGGTCGACAGCCTCAATGTTATCGCCTCCTTCTCCTCCTGCGGCCCGACCTTCGACGGGCGCACGAAGCCCGAGGTCGTCGCCCGCGGGGTCCAGACCTACATGGCGGGCGCCGGCATCCCGGACGCCTACGGCCCGGGCAGCGGGACGTCCTTCTCGACCCCGCTGGTCGCCGGAGCGGCGGCGCTGCTCATGGAGGCCCATCCCGAGTGGAGCGCGATGGACGTGCGCCGGGCGCTCCTGGAGACGGCCGACCGCGCCGCCGCCCCCGACCAGCGCCGCGGCTGGGGACGCATCGATGTGCGTGCGGCGCTCGACTGGGGACCAGTCCTCTTCCCGCGCCCCTTCTCGCTCTGCCGGCCCGCGGAGGGAGCCTCGATCGACGGCCGCGCTCCCGAGTTCGCCTGGCGCCGCAGCGCCGCTGCCGATGGCGCCTCGCCGGTGTCCTACAGCGTCGAGATCTTCCGCGCCGACGAGATCCCCCCCCCCGGCAGCCGGCGCGCCGACGCCTGTCACGGCCTCTCCGGCTGGAGCGTCCCCGCCGGCGCCGACACGCTTCTGGCGCTGCCCTTCGACCTGCCGCCCGGAGAAAGCTACCTCTGGCGCGTCGTGGCCGAAGACGCTGCTGGCCGCCGGCGCATCTCGCGGGACACGCGCGCCCTGCGCATCCCGCTGGGGGGCGCCGCGGAGGCCGCCTCGCCTTCCGCCTCGCGCCGCGCGGGACCCCGGATGCGCATCGCCACCGCCGCCAACCCCTTCCGCGGCGCGCTGCGATTCCGCGTCGAGACCGAGTCCGCGCCTCTCCCCGGGTCGGCAATGGACGCCGCCTGGGCCCTCTACGACGCCCTCGGACGGCGCGTCGCCTCGGGCGGCATGGCGCTCGACGCGGGGGGGTTCCGCGCCGCCTGGGGAGGAACGGACGGCGGCGGGCGGCCGCTGCCTCCAGGCGTCTACCACCTGGAGGCGCGGGTCGGGCATGTCGTGGCGCGGGACACGGTCGTCCGGCTGGGTCAGTGACCGCGGCGGGAGAGCGTCCGCTCCCGCTTGTCCCGGACGACGGCGTTCAGCACGCCCGAGATCAGCGAGAGAATGATCGTCCCCAGGAGCGCCGCCCAGAAGCCCGTCACCTCGAAGCCCTTGACGACCGACGAGGTGAACCAGAGCAGCAGGCCGTTGAGCACGAGCACCGACAGCCCGAGCGTCATGATCGTCAGCGGCAGCGTGAAGAAGATCAGGATCGGGCGCACGACGGCGTTCAGCAGCCCGAGGACGAGCGCCGCGGCGCCGAGCGCGAGGCCGGAGCGCAGCGGGCCCTCGCCGTGCAGCTCGATGCCCGGCACGATGGCGGTCGTGAACCCGAGGGCGAAGAAGGTGACGACGAAGCGAACCAGAAAACCCTGCATGCCGGTCGATCTCCTGTCCGTGGGGACATGGTGGCACACCCTCGCCGCCGGGGCCACTCCCGAGGTCGCTCCCTCCCGGGGCTGCCCGATCCCGGGCTCCCGCCCGACGGGGATGGGATCTTCGCCACCCGATCCGATTCGATCAGACCAGATCAGATCCGGTCCGCCCCGCCCCGAGCCCGCCTCCCCACGCCGTGGGATCGCCCGGCCCGAAGCTACGGCGTGGCCCACGGGCGCAACGGCATAGCGTCGCGCGCCTCTAACAGCAAGCGGCTCATGGGTTTTTCGGGATCCATTTCGCCCCCGGCATGGTAGAATCGTAGCTCGGCCCTATCACGGAGTGCCGGCTGGCTCTAGGCGTGAGCGGCCCGATCCTGCCACCCGGGCTACCCCGCCGGTGGAGCCGGCGCCGCCATGACGACGCCGTATCTCGTTTTTCGGAAAGGAGATCCTCCGATGAAGCGTCTGGCCTTCACCCCCTCGCGCGGGCTGCTCGGATTCGCCCTGGCGATGCTCCTCGTCCTCGCGCAGCACGCCGCGGCCTTCCAGCCGGCGGAGCAGAACGACTGGTACGAGAAGCCGCTGAGGCAGTTCGACCTCGTCAACTTCCGCAGCCCGGAAGTCGAGACCGCCCGGAGCCTATCGGCCGAGGCTGCCGCCGCCCGCTTCGGCGGCGACTGGGTCGTGCAGTCCTGGAACCCGCAGACGCGCACGCCCGGCTTCCTCTACGGCAGCGGCGCGGACCTGTCGGCCGCCGCCGCCCGCGAGGGCCTCGAGGAGACCGCCCGCCAGGTCGTTGCCGCCCATCCCGAGATCTTCCGGGCCGAGGTCGCAGACCTGCGTCTGGCGAGCACGGCGTCCGGCCGCGGCAAGCGCACCGTCCACTTCCAGCAGACCCACGAAGGTCTGGACGTCTGGGGCGGGCGAGTCTGGCTGACCTTCACCGAGGCGGGCCGGCTCTTCGCCATGGGCAGCGAGTACTACGGGGACATCGGCGTCGACGCGCGCCCGGCCCTGTCGAGCCACGAGGCCGAGGCGATCGCCCGGCGGGACCTGCCCTACGATCCGCTGACCGACGAGGTGGAGGAGGGCACGACGCTGCTCGTCCTGCCCGAGCCGCTGACCGAGTCGACCGTCGCCCACCGTCTGGTCTGGCGGGTCCGGGTCCGAACGGAGAACCCGATCGGCATCTGGGTCACCCACGTCGACGCCCACAACGGCGAGATCGTCTGGCGCTACAACGACGTCCACTTCCTCGACCTGACCGGGAGCGTTGCCACCCACGTGCAGCCCGACACCTGGTGCAACGACCAGGTCGAGCTGCCCTCCCCCTACATGCGCGTCAACCCCGCGGGCCTGCCGATCGTCTACACCGATTCGCAGGGGAACTTCACCGTCCCGAACGCCGGCGGCAACCCCGTCAGCGTCACCGTCGACTTCTACGGGCCCTACGCGCGAGTCATCAACCAGGGCGGCCCCTCGACGACGCTGACCCAGAGCGTCACCCCGGGAACGCCGGCTAGCTTCATCTTCAACGACCGCAACGCGCAGAACGACGAGCGCGACGTCTTCGAAGCAGTGCAGGAGATCCACGACTTCTTCCAGACCTTCGCCCCGAGCTTCAGCCTGCCCAACCAGCGCATGACCTGCAACGTGAGCCTCAACAACACCTGCAACGCCTTCTGGAACGGGACGATCAACTTCTTCAGGGCCGGGGACGGCTGCGCCAACACGGGCGAGATCCAGGGCGTCGTCCATCACGAGTACGGCCACGGCGTGCAGGCGGCGATCCTCGGCTGGCAGGGCGATCAGGGCCTCGGCGAGGGCAACAGCGACATCCTCGCCAACCTGCTCACCCAGGAGGCGATCATCGGCCGCGGCTTCTACGTCAGCAGCTGCAGGCTCGGCCTGCGCACCTCGCTGAACCTGCTCCGCTACCCCGAGCATGTCATCGACCAGCCGATCCACAGCGCCGGCCGCGTCATCGCCGGCTTCCACTGGGACCTGATGGTGCTCCTCCAGGACATCTACGGCCAGGAGGAAGGCACCCTGATGGCGGCCGAGCTCTGGCACTACGGCCGCGTGCTGCAGCACCCGACCACGCAGCCGGCGCAGGTCCTGGCCACCTTCATCGCCGACGACGACGACGGCAACCTCTACAACGGGACGCCCCACTTCGAGCTGATCTGCGAGGCGGCCACGAACCACGGCTTCAGCTGCCCGACGATCAGCCAGGGCGTCTTCATCACCCACACGCCCCCCTGGAGCTTCACCGAGCCGCAGGATGTCCAGATCCTGGCCACGATCACCTCGACCGCGGGGCCCCTCGACGCCAACGCCCTCCGGCTCCTCTACACGGTCGACGGCGGCGCGCAGCAGGAGCTGCCGCTGGCGCCCACCGGCAACCCCGACGAGTACGGAGCGACGATCGCCGGCCTCGAGCTGCCCTCGGCCGTGGAGTACTACATCCGCGCCGAGGATCTGCAGGGCAACGCGCGCAACGAGCCCGCCCTGGCGCCAGCCGTGAGACACTCCTTCGACTACGGGCTCGTCTACGACCCGTTCGAGGTCGAGAGCGGATGGACCGTCGACCCGGAGGGGACCGACACGGCGACATCGGGGCACTGGGTGCGCGCCGAGCCGGTCGGGACGGTCGCCCAGCCGGGGAGCGATCACACGCCGGCACCGGGGACCATGTGCTGGGTGACGGGCAACGCCGCGCCGGAAGAGCCGGCCGGGGCCAACGACGTCGACGGCGGCGTGACCTCGCTCTACAGCCCGATCTACAATCTCACCGGCGCACCGGTGGCCGCCGTCCGCTACTGGCGCTGGTACTCGAACAACAGGGGCTACGACCCCCACGAGCAGATCTGGGTCGTCCAGGTGCGCAACAATGGCGGCGGCTGGGTGGACGTCGAGCGCACCGAGAGCGACCAGAACCGCTGGGTGGCCCGCGAGGCCGACCTGCTGGCCCTCTTCGGCGGCGATCTCGGCCAGGTGCAGTTCCGCTTCCTGGCCAGCGACGAGGGCGCCTCGCTGGTCGAGGCCGCCGTGGACGACTTCGTCATCCGGGCGATCGTCGACGCCTCGGCGGTTCCGGCCGCCGGCGAGGCGGCGCCGCGGTTCGCCTTCTTCGGCAGCCGCGCCAATCCCCTCACCGGGCCGACCGAGATCGCCTTCCAGGTGCCGGCGCGGGTCGCCGTGCGGTTGAGCCTCTTCGACGTCGGCGGCCGACTGGTGCGCACGATCGCGGACCGGGAGTTCGACGCCGGCGTCCACACCCTGGCCTGGGACGGGCGAAACGGCACCGGGCAGGCCGCCGCCTCGGGAATCTACTACTGCCGCCTGCAGGCTCCCGGCTTCGACGCCACGCAGAAGCTGGTGCTGCAGCGCTGATATGGAACGACCCTGTCAAGGGGTCACGGAGGCCGCTTCCCTGGGTGGGGGGCGGCCTCCGCCTTTCTGGCTGGTCGGATTGAGGCGAACGGAGAAGGCAGGGCGCTTCGACGACGAGTCACGCTGATATTCGCGGGTTGTGCCGGCGTCCCGGCCAGAGCCGCATGACTGTGATCCGTCGGGAGAGTGCGCTCTCTAGCGTCGCGAGTTCGAGACCTCGCGGTCTCTATTGCATACCGCACCCGCGCTTTCTCCAGATCGTGCCGGCCTTCTCCGTCCATCCTCACATCGTTCCCGCCAGATTGTTGGGGCCTCCTCGCCTCATGGCTTCGTGTCGATGATCGGGGTGTCCGCGATCGGGGGACCTTGCAGGACTGCCCAGAGATACCCGACCATCTCGCGCGCCATGGCCACGACCACCTTCTGCGTGGGTTTGCCTCGGAACGTCATGCGGGTCCATCGGCGCCAGAGACGCTCTTGCGCCCGGTCCGCGATCGCCAGCACCCAGGCGGGCTGTCCGGCACGACGCTTGCGAAGCGGCTGACTGATCGCGGGACGGTGCCGCTGATGCCAGGCGGCCTCGACCAGCAGGCGCCTGGCGTGGCCGTTGCCCGCCTTGGTGATCGAACCTCGGCGTTCCCGCTCGCCACTGGAGTTCTCGCCCGGGACCAGGCCGAGGTAGCTCATCAGCGCCCGTGCGGAACCGAACCGCCGGAAGTCGTGCAGCTCCGCCACCAGGCTGACCGCCGTCACCGTGTCGATCCCTCGGAAGCACCGCAGCCAGCCTACCGGCTCCCGGTAGGGCTCCTGGGCGCCGAACTCCGCGAGCTGCAGCTCCAGCTGCAACAACCGCTCGCCCAGCTGATCGATGGACAACAGATAGCTGTCGAACGTCACCTGACTGGCCGCATCCTCGAACCGCAGTCGCCGCAGCCAGTTCATGTGCCGGGTGCCCCAGTTGTTCCCGCTCTCCTTGCAGACGCAGTGCCGCCGAAGCAGGAACTTGCTCATCCGGTGCCGAGCCCGCAGCAAGTCCTCCACCACGTCCACCCGGCAGCGACACAGATCCCGCAATGCCTCCTGCTCCTCGCTCGGAGGATGGACCGCTGTCAGGAGCCCCGCCCCCAGCAGCTCGCCCAGCTTCCGGGCGTCCCGCCGGTCCGTCTTGATCCGCGAGCCCGGACGGACCGGAATCAGGGAGGGAGCCACCACCGTACACATCACGCCTTCAGACCGAAGCCTCCGCTGCAGCACGTACCCCGTCGGACCCGCCTCGTAACAGCACGACACCGGCCCGCCCGCCTCTCGCTGAAGACGCCGCGCCAACCGGCGCGCCACCGTCGCATCGTTCGTCTCCTGCCACTCCCGAACCTCGCCCGTACCCGCCACGACCAACGACACCGCGATCATCCGCTTGTGGACATCCAGCCCCACATAGGTGGTAGTATCTGACGGCACGACCGGCTCCTTTCGTATGCGGCTCTGGCGCCGCAAGGTGCTAACCCGCGGTTCGCGGTGGCGGCTCGTCCGCCACCCTCGTCGACCGCCCCCTTTCAGGACGGCTCGACTCTACGAATCGCGAGCCGGTCGTTCCATTCTGTCTAGCGGCGCGCGACGCGCGCGGGCAGCGGAAGGGGGAGCGACGGCGCACGCGCCGCTCCCCCTTTCCGTACCCGCTCCCGCTACGCGATGGGCGCTTCCTCTCTCCGCGCCCCGTCCCGCCGCGCCGGGGGGCGCCTCTACTCGCTCTTCACGCAGCGAAACCCGATGTGGCCGGTGCGGTGGCTGGGGACATGCTCGCTGCGGCTGGCGCAGCGCAGGCCGAACTCGTTCTGGCCCCAGGAACCGCCGCGCAGCACGCGGCAGCACTCGTCGGCGGTCGCCGGCGGGTCCTCGCGCCCGTCGCCCGGATCGTAGGGATAGGGGACCAGCCGCGTGCTGCACCACTCGCGGACATTGCCGGAAGTGTCGTAGAGCCCGTACGGGCCCGGGCTGTCGATCGTCTGGAAGCCGTCGCGGTCGCTGCCGTCGTAGTAGCCGGTGGGCGTCGTCCAGCCGTTCCTCTCGTAGGGATCTCCGCTTAGGTAGTAGTTCGCCCGCTGCCCGCCGCACCCCTCGCCCCAGGGGTAGGTCGGCGTGTCGGCGTCGTCGCACCCGCCCAGGTCCCCGTGCGTCTCGCACCCCCCCTTGGCGGCCTTCTCCCACTCGACCTCGGTCGGCAGCCGCCTGCCCGCCCAGCGGCAGTAGGCATCGGCCTCCCACCAGGAGACGCCGTTGACGGGAAAGGCCTCGTGGCCCGGCACGCCGCCGCCGTGGCGGGCCTCGCTGTCCCAGCCTTCGGGCTGCGTGACTCCCTGCTCCACCTTCCAGGCCCACCCGACCGGGTGCCACCAGGTCTCGGTGGAGTACCCGCCCGCGGCGATGAACTCCGCGTACCGGGCGTTGCTGACCTCGTGGATGTCGATGTGGAAGCCCTCGACCTGGACGTCGTGCTCGGGAACGGTGACGCCCTCCTGCCCCATGCGCACCGGGCCCGCCGGGATCCAGACCATCCCCGGGGGCGGGGAAGCTCCCTGGACGGCTTCCGGCGCGGCCGAGATCCCGGGCAAGCACAGGGCGAGAAGCGCGCCGGCGACGGCCAGGCCGCGCGGGATCGCGGCCGGACGAGTCCCGCCCCCGGGCGTCAGGGCGGGGGCGGGGCGGCCGCGCGAGGCGCGTGGGCGATTCGTCATCGGGGACCTCCTGGCGGCGTGGAGATCGGCGATCTCCCGGGAGCGGCGGCGGGACCGGGGGCTCCTCGCGCTCGCGAGGGGCGGGGCGCCCGGCCGCCGCCGGCCCGGGACCTCGCGCCGTGGACAGGATAGGCGCTGCGCGGCGCTAGATCCCGGGAAAACGGACCGCCCCGCGGCGCGGCATGCCCAATGCCGGCGCCGGGCTTGACTCCGCGGGCGCCAGTGTCGACCATCCAGGCTCGTTCGGCCGCGGCCGCGGCCACGGGGCCCGGCAGAGCGCGCGGCCTCGCGGCGCGGCACGGGCCAGGCCGGCGGCGTCGCGTCTCCCCGATCACCGTCACGAGGTCCCGATGAGTTCCACCATCGTGCGCACGCGCATCGCCCCCTCCCCCACGGGCGACCCTCACGTCGGCACCGCCTACCAGGCGCTCTTCAACTACGCCTTCGCCAAGGGGCGCGGCGGCCGTTTCATCCTGCGCATCGAGGACACCGATCAGGCCCGTTCGACCCAGGCCTCCGAGCTGGCGATCCTGGAGTCGCTGCGCTGGCTCGGAATCCAGTGGGACGAGGGCCCCGACATCGGCGGCCCCCACGCTCCCTACCGGCAGAGCGAGAGGCTGGCCGTCTACCGCGAGCAGGTGGAGCGCCTGCTCGCCGGGGGGCACGCTTACCGCTGCTTCTGCACGCGGGAGCGCCTGGAGGCGATGCGCCGGCGCCAGGGCGCGGAGTCGGGCTACGATCGAGCCTGCCGTGACATGCCCGTCGCCGAGGCGGAGCGGCGCGCCGCGGCGGGCGAGACGCACGTCGTGCGGATGAAGATCCCGCTCGAGGGCGACTGCGGCTTCCGCGACCTGCTGCGCGGCGAGATCCGCAAGGACTGGGCCTCGGTCGACGACCAGGTCCTCCTCAAGTCCGACGGTTTCCCGACCTATCACCTGGCCGTCGTCACCGACGACCATCTGATGGGCGTCACCCACGTCATCCGCGGCGAGGAGTGGATCAACTCGGTTCCGAAGCACGTCAAGCTCTACGAGCACCTCGGCTGGGACCTGCCCGTCTTCTGCCACCTGCCGCTGCTGCGCAACAACGACAAGAACCGCACCAAGCTCTCCAAGCGCAAGAACCCGACCTCGATCGGCTACTACCGTCGGGCGGGCTTCCTTCCCGAGGCGCTGCTCAACTTCCTCGGGATGATGGGCTGGCTGATGCCCGACGGTGAAGAGAAGTTCAGCGTCGCCGACATGGTCGCTCATCTCGAGCTGGAGAGGATCTCGCTCGGCGGGCCGATCTTCGACCTCGACAAGCTCAAGTGGCTGAACGGGCGCTACATCCGCGAGGACCTCTCCGCCGAGGCGCTCCTCGAGCGGCTCGCCGAGTGGGGCCTCGGCCGCGAGAGGCTGGTCAGGATCGTGCCGCTAGTCCAGCCGCGGCTGGAAACGCTTTCCGACTGGGGCTACCTCACCGCCCCCTTCTTCGCCGACGCGGTGCCCCTCGATCCGACCCTCCTGCGCATCCCGGGCAGGACCGACGAGGAGCTGCGCGGCATCCTGCAGATGGTTCTCTGGCGCCTCGGGGCGCTGTCCGAGTTCACCGCTCCGCGCCTCGACGCGCTCCTGCGCGAGACGGCCGAGGCGCTGGAGCTGAAGCTGCGCCAACTGCTGCAGCCGCTCTTCATCGTCCTGAGCGGGCGGGAGGCCTGGACGCCGCTCTTCGACTCGCTGGAGATCCTCGGACCCGACATCGCGCGGATGCGCCTGCGCCGCGCCATCGCCGCCCTGGGCGGGCTGTCCGGCAAGCAGCTCCAGGCGCTCGAGGAGGAGTACGCCCGCCGCTTCGGCCCGCGCGAGTGAGGCGCGGCGACGGCCGGCAACAAGTTGCCGATTGAAAAGGACCCGCGCTTCGCCTATCAGTCCCGAGTGCGATGCGCACGAGCGCACAGGAGGGTCCACTCCGATGGCGAACCCCGATCCGCGGCAACCCGATTCGCCCGCGCCGAGGGGAAGCGGCGACCCCTCGCCCGCCCCCGCCGGGAGACCGGCTCCGTCACGCGAGCCCCGGGAGAAGACGCCGCCGCCGCCCGAGCCGACGCCGCCGGGCGCCCCGGCTCCGGGAGGGGAGCCGGCGCCTCCCGACTTCATCCGCGCGGCGATCGTCGAGGACAACCTGAGCGGCCGTTTCGGCGGCCGCGTGCACACGCGCTTCCCGCCCGAGCCCAACGGGCACCTGCACATCGGCCACGCCAAGGCGATCCAGGTCGACTTCGGCGTCGCCGCCGAGTTCGGCGGCCCCTGCAACCTGCGCTTCGACGACACCAACCCGGCCAAGGAGGAAACGGCCTACGTCGAGGCCATCCGCGACGACATCCGTTGGCTGGGCCACGACTGGGGCGACCGCGAGTACTTCGCCTCCGACTACTTCGAGCAGCTCTACCAGTGGGCCGAGCAGCTCATCCGCCAGGAACAGGCCTACGTCTGCGACCTGAGCGCCGAGGAGATCCGCGACTACCGCGGCACGCTGACGCGGCCCGGTCGGGAGAGCCCCCACCGGAACCGTTCGGTCGAGGAGAACCTGGACCTCTTCCGCCGCATGCGCGCCGGCGAGTGCCCTGACGGGGCGCGCACGCTGCGGGCCAGGATCGACATGGCCTCGCCCAACCTGAACCTCCGCGACCCGGTCATGTACCGCATCCTGCGTGCCACGCACCATCGCACCGGCGACCGCTGGTGCATCTACCCGATGTACGACTGGGCCCACGGCCAGAGCGACTCGATCGAAGGCATCACCCACTCGCTCTGCGATCTGGCCTACGAGGACCACCGCCCGCTCTACGACTGGTTCCTGGAGCAGCTCGGCGTCCACCGGCCGCGGCAGATCGAGTTCGCCCGCCTCAATCTCAGCCACACGGTGCTCAGCAAGCGCTTCCTGCGCCGCATGGTCGAGGAGGGCGTCGTCGCCGGCTGGGACGACCCCCGCCTGCCGACGCTCTGCGGCATGCGCCGCCGGGGCTACACGCCCGAGTCGATCCGCGACTTCTGCGAGCGCGTGGGGCTGGCCAAGCGCGAGAGCCTGGTCGCCGTC
>Ga0194112_10004371_pt1 | contig 19356 bp, 14 predicted proteins | sample TA2MahC400mmetaG_FD_146191 | JGI IMG/M metagenome (GOLD analysis project Ga0194112, IMG submission 146191) | Freshwater microbial communities from Lake Tanganyika, Tanzania - TA2015016 Mahale Deep Cast 400m | ecosystem: Environmental > Aquatic > Freshwater > Lake | place: Tanzania: Lake... | reverse complement strand
ACGTTACTACTACTTTCGCCATAAGGGTATGGTATTACAAAGTATTACCCTTTTCAACCACCCGGAAGGTTGGTATAAAAGTGAATCTGCATAGCTTCAGGTTCCCTTATCAATCCACGGATTTGGGTCATAGCTGCCCCAGGGGAGCCATCGGAGAAGGAGTTGTTAGAGTCCTGGAATCGATACTACGAAGAACATTGGGATGAGTTGGTAGCAAAATACAATGGGAAGTATGTTGCGATTTTGGAAGACACTGTTTTCGATAGCGACGAGGATTTGGCGGCACTAGCTGAACGTGTCTATGCATCTTTGGGGTACCGCTCCGTCTTCATGCCATACATTGGAAAGCGAAGAGGAGTAGCCGAATTTTTGTCACCTCTTTAGAACATTTCTGTGCTCAAATGCATGATGAAGCGTCACTACCATTTGCGAGACAACGAAGAGCCTATACCGGCACTCTATGTTGAACTGACGAGACCAGGCGACAAAGAACCTTTTCTGAAGGATGTGCTTGCTCCCCTAGACACAGGTGCTCCACTCACAGCCATACCTAGCAAGTATAAGGATGCGGCCAGCCTAAAGCCACATGACTTTACCCCAGTAAGACACGGAGGCTACTACGAAGACAGATGCCCGATGTATTTGGCTAGAGTCATTGCTGAAGACTGTAAGCCACAGACTGTTGATGTAATATTCCTGCCAACATTGCAACAACCTGTGATCGGGCGAAATCTTATGAGGTACTGGCACACGATATTGGATGGCCCTGAGGGAATTCTTGAAATCACTGAGTCATAAGTCAGGTTGTCGTCTGACACTCGGACTCCACGGCAAATCTACTACACAAAACAACATCCTGGCACCTTGTTTGGCAACTGAGGGGATTATCACCCAGCCCGATTTCTAATAACGTGACCTTCGGCCATTGCTCGCTGCAAGGCAGTCAGGGAGCGGCAAAGTGGACGGTGACAGCCTGGCCCAGAGAGATTCCCCCGTCATCGCAGGGCACCAGTCACTGTGTTTACCTTCGCGGCAGGGCTTGGCTTGGGGAGGCTGCAAAACGAGGCGGCTAAATCATGGACGCCTGTATAGTTTTGTGTGTTACTGCTGTTTTCTCTTTGAGTAGAGGTGGGCTATCTCCATAGCCACGGATGCAACGTCAACCGCATCCCTTCCCACTGCCAGAAACAAAGGCTCCTTTCCCCAACCCGGTCCCTCGTAAAACAGCCGTGGCACCCTGCCATATTTCGCAACCAGCCGCTTGACCTTCCAGGGCATAGAAGCCCCATCTGGCTCACTGATGTCGGCCGGTTCGTCACTGCGGTCAAGCCAACCCAAAAGCAATCCTCGTTCCGAACAGTACTCTTGAGCCGACTCAATTACCCCTTGATCACATTTGAAGTTGATTGCAGCGTTAATTTCAGGGTCATAGGTGCGCACCTCCAGTATGCGCCGCGCCAAGTGGTCTGATGCTCCCCAGGCAGGCATACCTGAGGCGTGGGGCAAGCCTCGTACTACGGTTATCCTGCCTTCCACAGCCGCCACCTCTTGTGGTATCTTTGCATCAGGCAGGGCATAAGCCAGGTTCACTCTCACTTCAGGCACAAGCAAGGCAAACTCCGGGCAACTCTGCAACATGTTCACCGCACATACCAGATTGCCCAGTATAGCTTCAGCTTCTCGCTTCCGGTTCATCTTTTGCTCCCAGTAAGCTTATCGCCAACTCCGCCGCCTTCTTACCTGAGAGAAGCATGCCACCAAAATGGCCCCCATCCGTGGTAAGCCAAACACAGCGTTCACTGCCATGCCTGCCGCAAGAAGACCGGGATAAAACTTCCTTAGTATTGTTGACCAGCTCTTTTTCCCCCACCTCAGCCCACATCGGCTTCTCTCCCACAACCCCACCCGTGGGTGTTCTCAGCTTCAGTCCTATCTTGCGGGCAACTATCCGGCACACCTCGGCATCGTGTCCGGTAGCATCTATTACTAGCTTTGACCTGATGGTTAGAGGGTCAACATGCAGATTGGCAAGGCCAACAGCGCTCCAGTTCAACACCAATCCGGCGACTCTGTCGTCTTCCCTGATCATTACATCCTCGACAGAGATCAGGTTGAAGATACGAGCGCCAGCCTTTGTAGCCTGACTGCACAAAGTGGAAACAGTCTCTACAGAGTCGGCAATATAATAGCCTTCTTGATATTCTTGAGCCGTTATGCCGAATTCATCCAGGATTCCCTTGGCTTCAGCCTGGACTACAATACGGCTAAACATCATGCCACCACCCCACATACCACCGCCTACACTTAACTTTCTTTCATACAGGACTGTCTTTATCCCTTTCCTGGCCAGATAATACGCGGCAATCAGACCTGAGGGACCAGCCCCGACCACGGCAACATCAACATCCAGGAAGTCAAGAAGATCCTTAGTATAACTCTCTATGATTGCTTTAGAAATAGTTATCTCATCCATTCACAAAACCTCCCGAGATTTCTCATTTCTTGATTGTGCCATTCACCTCTGAGAAAACAAGACAACCGGAAAAAACCGGAACCTGGAATCAAAGCCTCTTTGTCTGTGTTTCTCACTTCCTTACATTCGAATTGCCGAGATCAGGTTCTTAGGATTGCCCGTTGCGGACTCGCCACCTTCCAGCGTCCGCAGTGATGTAATCGTATAGTTCTATCTAGTTTATACCCCAAAGAGAGCAATGGTTTCAATAATACAATGATGCAGCACATCTGTACAGTATGGGCTTGGGCCCGAAATCAGCGATTGAGGGTAATCAGGAACGCAAACGGAGGTTCCGTCCGCCTCAGAGTTTGTGAAGAAATGCGGGCCGTAGCTTCGGCCCCTCACGATTTCCAGCTTTGAAGGGGCAATAAATTCACAGTCTCTCAGGCGGACTTCACCCACCCACCGAAACTCCAGGCCCCCCCCACCCCACACCGGCGGATAGACCTGAAGGTCTATCCCTACATTTGCATCTGGATGGTGGGCTAAGCCTGGTTCTCCCAGGTCAGATCGGGGACCTGACACCCACTTAACAAAGTCTCGTTTCACATGATTGACGTTATGTCTGGCGGCTGGGGAAATTATTGCCCAGGCCGTCCCCTGATAGTATGGGCTTGGACGGCTGCGCGCTACAGGGCGGTCAGGAAGCGGCAAAGTGGGCGATGACAGCCTGTCCCAGGGAGATGCCCCCGTCATTGCAGGGCACCAGCCGGTGAGTGATGACCTGAAAGCCTTCCTTCTGAAGGGCGTCCGCGGCCAGCCTGGGAAGCAAGCGATTCTGGAACACGCCGCCACTGAGGACTACCAGGTTGGTCTTGGCTTCCGGCGCTATGAGCTGGCACATGCAGACGACTATTTGAGCCATAGTTTTGTGGAACTTGGCCGATATCAAGGGGGCAGCAGCCCCGCTCTTCACATCGGCAACTACGGCGGAGACCAGTTCAGCTAACTTGACCACCTGGCGACCGTCTTCCTCGGCAATGGAAAAGGGGTAAACCCCGGAGCCCAGGTCGAACAGGTCATCGGGCGCCAGCATCTCCAGTTCAATGGCGGCTTGAGCCTCATAGCCTATGATGCCGCGCACTCCCGCCAGGGCCGATACGGCGTCGAACAGACGCCCGGCGCTGGATGTCACAGGGGAATTGAGCTTCCGCTCTAGCTGGTGCTTCATGGTGGCCAGTTCCGCAGAATTCAGTTGCCCCAGAAGGGGCAGGCCTTCTAGAGAGAAATCTTGTCCCAGGAGGGTGTAAAGGTAGCCCAGGGCCATGCGGTAGGGTTTCTTTATGGCTGCGGCGCCTCCGGGCATGGGCACGTACTGAAGATGCCCCACCCTCTCGAATTGCTTCAAGTCGCCGACCAGGAACTCACCACCCCATAGCGTCCCGTCAGCGCCGTACCCAGTGCCATCGAAGATCACCCCGATAGCGGCCTGCTGGATACCGTTTTCGGCCAGGCAGCTAGCCAAGTGGGCGTGGTGGTGCTGCACTGGAACGAACTTCAATTGGTTCTCGTAGCGAGCTTTCAGCTCCATAGCATATTTGGTGGAAAGATACTCGGGGTGAAGATCGTAGGCCACGATCTCAGGCTCAACGCGAAACAGCTTACGGTAAAGCCCGATGGTGCGCTCGAAATGCTCCAGCGTTTCCTCGTTCTCCATGTCGCCGATGTGCTGGGACAGGAAAGCATGCTGCTCCCTGGTGAGGCAGAAGGTGTTCTTCTCCTCTGCGCCACAAGCCAGCATCTGGCGCGCTTTGAAGGGGAGTAGAATGGGGTGAGGGGCATACCCCCTCGCCCTCCTGATGACCTGAGAAGTCCCTTGCTCCACAAGGCAAACGCTATCATCATACTTGGCGTAGATGTCGCGGTTGTGGAGCAGGAAATAATCAGCGATATTCCCCAGCCTTCTCAAGGCTTCATCGTTATCCTTGGCTATAGGCTCTTCGCTGAGGTTGCCACTGGTCATCACCAGAGGGAAGCCGGCCGCCTTCAGCAGGAGGTGGTGCAGGGGGGTGTAGGGCAGCATTACCCCCAGGTACTTGATCCGTGGGGCCACCTGGCGGCAAACGGAGGATTCCTTTCTCCACCTGAGGAGCACAATGGGGGATTGGGGAGACAACAGAAGCCGCTCTTCCTCCGGGGTAACGAAACAATGTCTCTTGACCTCCTCCAGTGAGGCTAGCATTACTGCCAGGGGCTTGGAAGAACGTCTTTTCCTGTCCCGCAGGACATTCACGGCTGTTGTGCTGGTGGCATCACAAGCAAGAAGGAAGCCGCCTAATCCCTTGATGGCCAGGATTTTTCCTTGCGATAGAAGATCAACGGTTTCCTCGATGACATCGCCACATTCGATGGCTGAGCCTCGGTTGTCCACTAACTGTAGTCTTGGGCCACACCGGGGGCAGGCGTTGGGTTGAGCATGAAAACGGCGATCCAGGGGGTCATCGTACTCCCTCTGGCAGTCAGGGCACATCTTGAAGCGACGCATGGTGGTCTTGGGGCGGTCATAAGGGATGTCCTCAATGATGGTGAAGCGAGGCCCGCAGTTGGTGCAGTTGGTAAAGGGATAATGATAGCGCCTGTCGCTGGGGGAGAAAATCTCCTCCTGGCAGGGCTGACAGGTGGCGATGTCAGGGGAGACTAGCTGGTACTGGCCTTCCTCCGGGTGGCTTTCTCTGATCTCGAAGGCGGTGTGGCCGTGGGGGGCGAGGGGGGCGGCGGTGACCTCTTCGATGCAGGCCATGGGGGGAGCCTCTGTTTTGAGAGCAGAGAGGAAGGCGTTCAAGGATTTCTCCTCTCCCTCGACCTCGATTTCTACGCTTCCTGAGGTGTTACGCACCCAGCCCGCCAAGCGGTGCTGGTGAGCCAGCCTGTAGACAAAGGGTCTGAAGCCAACCCCTTGTACTACGCCACGAACGCTTATTTGCAGTGATTTTCTGGCGGCAGTTTTGGTCATGGCTTTATAGGCTTCACCCTCACTATCCAGGCTATCCGAAAAGTCGGGGTAGGTTGGAGCATCGGCTCCAACCCTGCCTGGAGCAGATGCTCCAGGCTACCCATTTCCGTGAGTTCTCAGACATCCTCGGATTTTACACAGAACTCACAGATCATGGCAATTCGGAAATTTGGCTATGACCTGTCCCATGTCAGAGGTATCATATCCGCCCAGGCTTTCCACCTCGGCTCTGAACGACGGCTGGTGAAGAGTGGCCAGCAGCGGCTCAAGCAGAGCGCTTTCATAGTAAGGACGAGGTATGACCAAATCATACCTTTCCTTCAGCAGAGGAAGGAAATCCAAATCTAACGCTCTGGCGGCGGCCATAATGCCCAGCCCGACATCAGCGGTGCCAGCGGCGACAGCCGACGCCACAGCCAGATGGGTGACCTCTATTCGCTCATAGCCCGTGATCTTTGCCGGGTCTAAGCCGAGTTCCTTCAGCTTGAAGTCCAGCAATACCCTGGTTCCAGCCCCCCTTTGCCGATTGACAAAGCTGACGTCTCGGCGCAGGAGGTCAGTCAAACCGCTGATTCCCTTGGGATTGCCTTTAGCCACGATTAATCCCTGCTGCCGGTATACCAGGTTGACCACCACTACCGCCTGGTCTCCCAGTAAACGTTTGACATAGGGCAGGTTATATCCGCCGCTTTCTTCATCCAGGAGGTGCGAGCCAGCAAGGTGGGCTTCACCCCTTTTCAGCGCCAGAAGCCCTCCCAGGCTGCCCACGTTGGATGAGGACAGGGTCTTTTGCGGGTACTGGCGATGCAGGTGGTTAGCCAGCACATCCAGTGTCAGATCATGGCTGCCAACGGCCACGATGGCATTCTCTATCTCCTCCAGACTGGTCAGAAGCTCAACACACACCTTCTGCCCTTCGTGAATTCCCTCGGAGCCGCGCGCGATGCGTACCAAACCATCAGCACAAACCAGCGACATAGTGGTTCCAGCGCCTCTCTGAAGAGGCGTAGCTACCAGCCTGTCTCCTATCTTGCCTACTTTCACCCTAAGGAATTCGTCCTCACCCATAGGGGAAAATACCTTGCGCGTCATCACCGCCTGAACCTTGGGACGCTCGGGAGGAGCGATGCCCAAAAGCCTGTAAATGAGGGGTCTCACAAACAGCTCCATGGTGAGTGCGGCCGACACCGGATAGCCAGGGGTGCCGATGACGGGCTTCCCCGCCACTGTGCCCAGGACTACCGGGTGACCGGGGCGAATAGCGACCCCATGAACCACCGCCTTCCCCAGGTCTGCCAGGAGCGAAGCGATGTAGTCCCGTCTGCCTGCCGAAGCGCCGGCATTGGTCACCACGATGTCGTGGTCAGCCAGTGCCTGCTGAAGCGCAGTCTTTAGCTGATCGTACTCATCGGGGACAATGGGGAACCGGGTGGCCGCTCCCCCCCACTCCCTCACCAGCCCAGCCAGCATGAGCGAATTGGACTCAACGATATTCCCCGGCTTCAGACTTGCCCCCGGCGGCACCAACTCTGAACCGGTGGGGATAATGGCTACTTTTGGCCTGCGACTGACCGCAACCTTGGCTAGACCGGCTTGGGCTACGGCGCTCAAGTCCCTGCCCCTCAAAGTGTGACCCTGCGGTAGCAGCAGTTCTGAGGTGACGATGTCCTCTCCCATGAGGCGAACATGCTGCCAGGGGGCCACCGGTGACAGGATCTCTATCACCCCTTCTTCGACAGGATGGATGTGCTCTATCATAACTACGGCGTTGCAGCCGGGAGGTAAGGGTTTTCCGGTGTCTACCCACTGGGCTTGCTCACCAATCCTGAGCCGGACGGGCGATGTCTCTGAAGCGCCGTGGCTATCCTCGGCCCTGATAGCCGCCCCATCCATGGCGGCGGCATGATAGTAGGGAGAGGAGATTCTGGCCCAGATAGGTGCGGCGGTCACCCGGCCCAGCGCTTCTTCTAGAGGCACCTGCTCACTGGGCGTGGGGCTGAGGCTTCCTGACTCCTCCAGGGTGGCATAGAACTTGGTTAGAGCCTGGTCCAGGGGGATATCTTCCAGGTAGATACGCCTTTGCTCTTTCACTTCGTTTCCATCCTCAGAGCAGAATTACCAGCACTGTCTCACCGGCTGCCAGCCCGGCTCTATCGAGAGGCACCTGAGCTAGTCCATCTGCCCTTATCAGGTTGAAGAGGACATTGGACTTGCCAAAGACTGGCTCCGCGTAAAGCTGGCCTTCTTTCTCTTCCAGCTTGACGGGAACATAGTCCTCTCTCCCTGGTGCCGAGGGGGTGTTCCTGGTGAGCTTCGCCGTGAGAAACCGTCTTGGTGGCTGCTTGCACCCGCTCATCTTGTAGATGCACGGAGTAACAAATAGCTCGAAGGTTATCATAGCTGAGCCGGGGTTGCCCGGCAAGCCGAAGAAGGGCTTGCCATTGACAACGGCCAGGATGGTAGGTTTGCCGGGTTTGAGAGAGACGCCGTGAACCATGATACCAGGCGGGCCCAGGGAGTTTATGACGTCGGCGGTCATGTCTCGGGTGCTTACAGAGCTGCCGGCCGATATAACCACTATATCGGCCTCCCTCATGCCTCTCTGGGCAGCCGCCGTGAGCGCCTCATGGTTATCTTTGACAATGCCCAGCCGCAAAGGGATGGCACCAGCCTTCGAGGCGAGGCCAGCCAAAGTATAAGCGTTGGTATTTCTTATCTGGCCTGGCTTCGGCTCCTCCTCTGGCGGTACAAGCTCGTCGCCGGTGGAGATAAGGGCAACCTTCACCCTCTGGAATACGGTGATCTTGGTAACACCCAAAGAGAGCAGCCCGCCGATCTCCTGGGGTCGAAGCAGACTCCCGCGGGAGAGTACCCCCTCCCCCCTCGCCACTTCCTCACCAATCTGCAAGACGTTCTCCCCTCTGGCTACGGGGCGGACTACTTCAATAGTGGAGGCATCAACTTCACGGGTGTTCTCTATCATCACCACGGCATCGGCATTCTGCGGCAACATCCCGCCGGTATGAACCAAGGCTGCTTCGGCAGGAGAGAGAGAAATTCCAGCCGGCCTCCCCATCATCACTTCACCTGTTACCTTCAGGTAGGCCGGCAGGCTTTCCGACGCGCCGTAGGTGTCCTCCGCTCGCACGGCATAGCCATCCATGGTGGAGCGGGCAAAGAAAGGCAGGTCGCTGGAGGCTACGATGTCCTCGGCAAGGACACGCCCCAGGGCATCGGCGGTAGCGATAGTCTCCACCCTTGCGACGGGTGAAAGGTGAGGCTCTAGTCTGAGCCACGCCTCTTTGGGGGTGATTACAGTGAATAGTTGCGGCATCCCTAGGAATAGGTTAGCACCAGGAAGAATGGAAAGGCAAACGATGGATGTGCGGTGTGTGCCTATCAGGAGGAGGGCTTTGCATCCTGCTGGCTGGAGCTGTGAGCCTTGTCTTGCTGCTGGCAATCGGCTGACTCAGGGTCCGCCTGGGCGGGAGCCACTTTCTGGGCAGGAGAGCCAGCAGTAACGACCTCGCCTTCCTCTTCTATCTGGTAACGCTTCTGCAAGGGCAGCTCCTTGAGAAATATGGTGGCTATGAAACCCAGTGCCACTGCGACCACACCGATAAGGAAGACGGCAGTGAGGGATATTGCCAGCGCCTCTCTGAGGCCGTGCATTAGTTGCTGCATCATCTCTGCTCCCTGGGGCCCAAACGGCTCGAATGCTTCCTCAAGCTTTGCCATGGCATCAGGGTTTACCAGCGCCTGGGGGTTGCTCGTCAGCTCAGACATGGTGTTGGGGGGAAGCGCCTCTTTCACTGCTTCAGGCACCCGGGCTGGTAGCTCAGAGGCGAAGCGACTCGCCATAACCGAACCGAAGACGGCCAGGCCGAGCGTGGCGCCAATGGAGCGGAAGAACTGTACCGAAGAGGTAGCTATCCCCATAACGCGGTAGGGAACAGCGTTTTGCACGGCAATGGTGAGTAACGGAAGAGCGGTGCCAATCCCTAAACCCACCAGGATTATGTTGAAAATGGCGTGGGTGTGGGGCGTCTCCACGGTCATTTGTGATAGGAGGAAAACCCCTGTTGCCATGATAGCCATCCCGATAAGGCCCTGGATACGGTAGTGACCGCCAAGGCGGGACAAGGCTTGCCCTGACAGCAGGCTGGCTACCGTCATGGCAAGCATCATGGGAACAAGGAAGCTACCGCTGCTGGTGGCGGAGCGGCCAAGGACACCCTGGAAGTACAGGGGGACAAAGACAATGGCACCAAACATCCCAAAACCGGCAATGAACACGATGACCATGGTAAGACTGAAGATGCGGTTGCGGAACAAGGCCAGTGGTATGATGGGTTCGGGGGCACGTGACTCCACTATCACGAAGAGAACGGCCATCACTGCCGCGATGGTCAGCGTGATAATAATCTGCGGCGAGACCCAGTCGTATTCCACACCGGCCCAGGTGAGGCCCAGCATCAGTGTTACCACGGACACGGTTAGTGTCATGAGTCCCAGGATGTCAACCTGATGCTTCCGTGCAGCAGGACGTATATGGGGGAAGTACCGGATGAACAGGAGCATAATGGGGATGCCAAGAGGTATGTTGATATAGAAGATCCAGTGCCAGGAGAGATTATCTGTCAAGAAGCCGCCCAGCGTCGGTCCGATGACCGAGGACAGGCCGAAGACTGCGGTAGTCATTCCCTGGTATTTGCCTCGCTCTGCTGGGGGGAACAGGTCGCCTATAACGATGAAGGCGTTGGCCATCATAATGCCGCCACCTATCCCCTGGATAGCACGAAAGATGATGAGCTGCGTTAGTGTCTGGCTGAGCCCGGAGAGGACAGAGCCCACCAGGAAGATAGCGATCCCAGCGATGTAGAACCCCTTGCGCCCATACATGTCGGTCAGGCGGCCGATGACGGGCATCATGATAGTGGAGGTTACCAGGTAAGCCGTGGTGACCCAGGTGTAGTGGCTGAAGCCTCCCAGATCGGCCATGATACGGGGCATGGCGGTGCTCACCACGGTCTGGTCGAGGGACCCCAGGAACATGGCCATCATCACTCCGGCCAGGGTGATGAAGACCTCTCGCCGTGGCAGGTTGTAGAACCCCTGAGTAGATGTCACCTTATCGTGTCCGGGAAATGCACAGGGTGTTGCTGGCACGTGCCTCGGTGGCCTCTTGTTGGGTTCGTCTATATAAGAACAAGACTCCGATCTCGGAGCAACTTCTCAATCGGAGTCAGGGGTGTAGCTCAAATTCCAACCGAGCCACGGATTCACACTGGAATAACCTATCTAGCAAGAGCACCCTGTACAGTAATTGTCATTCGCTATGCTGATGAAATCCCATCTGCATGGAGTGTCTCAGTAACTCATGGATGACCAGATATCGACTTAAGCCATGCGCCTGCTATTCTACGATATCAACTGGCGAAAGAGCAATGACACCGAGCCATCAAGCAAGGGAACTCGCTCTGCAGCGCTTAACGTTCCTAGCAGAGGAGTGATGGAAATGCTGCCATTCTCAACCGCATTTATATCGGTTCCTTCCTCTGCATCCCATTTTACCTGCCCTATCTTGATACGGTAGCTGTACCTTCCCTCATCGCGTTCTATCTTGATCGCACCACCATACCCTCCGCTTCCCACTCTGGTGACCTCGATACCTCTTATCATATCGAGCTGCAGATTGGGCAGGTTTATATTCAACAGCATCTTCTCGGAAGGGCCAGCGGCAATCCTGCTGGCCAGCAACCCTGCCAATCGCGAAGCTGCCTGAAAATTAGTCTCCTCCGCCCGCACCACCGAAAGAGCAATGGATGGGAGACCACGAAGATAACCTTGCAGGGCGGCCCCCACTGTGCCTGACAGCAGCACATCACTGCCCAGGTTCAGTCCTCTATTAATGCCTGAGAACACCACGGATATGTCCTTCATTATTTCTAAGGCTAAGAGGACGCTATCTGCTGGCGTTCCTTCCACCGCGTAGGCTATTGCCTCTGGTATTGCCGATTTCACTTCAGCAAAGCACACCAGGCGGCGTAGAGTAATAGCAGTGCCTACGCCACTTTGCTCTTGATGGGGAGCGCAAACGATGACCTCACCTACCTTCGTTAGCTCGGCAGCGAGTGCCCACAGCCCGGGAGCATCTATCCCATCGTCGTTAGTAACCAGTATCTTCATCTTTTGTCATCAAAGGCCAAGGGGGCTTTGTTCAAGCTGCACCAGTTCCTTCTACCCTGAGCCATCCATAAACAGCACCAGCGACATCCCCCAAGCTCTATTTATAATCGTGAAAACCCTTACCGCTCTTTCTCCCCAGATAGCCGGCGGTGACCATAGCCTTCAGGAGGGGTGGTGGCGCATACAAGCGGTCTTTGAATTCGTCATACATAGCACAAGCCATAGCATAAATGGTGTCAAGGCCAGCGAAATCCATCAGCGTGAAGGGGCCCATGGGGGAGTTGGTACCGAGTATCCAGGCCTGGTCGATTTCGTCCACGGTGGCCCACCCTTCTTCCAATATGCGAATAGCGTTCATCATGAAAGGAAAGCCCAGACGATTGACAAGGAAGCCGGGGGTATCCTTGGCAAAGATGACTTTCTTGCCAAGAGAGAGACTGAAATCCCTGGCTGTATTGACGGTCTCCTCGGAACAAGTGATGGTCTTCACAATCTCCACCATATTCATAACCGGGACGGGTTGGAAGAAATGCATCCCAATGACCTGAGTAGGTCTCTGGGTCGCCATGGCCATCTGCAAAATGGACAAACAGGAGGTGTTGCTGGCCAGTATGGCGTGTTTAGGACAAACCTTGTCCACGGAGGCGAACACCCTTTTCTTTTCGTCCATATTTTCGATGACTGCCTCAATCACCAGATCGCAATCCTTGAAGTCCTCCACTTTGATGGTGCCCTGGATACGCCCCAGGGCGGCAGCCCTGTCCTGTTCCGCCAGTTTTCCCTTGTTGACTGCCTTGTCCAGGGAAGACCTGATGGCCGCCATTCCCTTGTCCAGGAACTGCTGGTTGACCTCCAAGACGACTACTGAATATCCAGAGCGAGCGCAGACCTCGGCAATGCCGGAGCCCATCAGTCCGCAGCCCACTACGCCTACCTTCTTGATTTCCATGCTACCTCCTTCGTTTCCGCTGTAGATGCCCTCTTAATAGGACTCTTCCTTTTCAATTCGCTGATTCTGCCACCCAGGACAGGTCGATCAGTTTCGTTTTCAGTCCTTCAAGCCTTTCCTCATACGGCTGGGCAAGCCTGTTCAAGTTCTGTCGTAACTCAGGCAGAACTCCGGGATTAATGGCCCCGATGGCGCTTCCAGATATCCTTAGCTGGTGCAGCACTTCTCTGGCCGACTTATCTATCTCCCGGCTTTCCTTTTGCGCCTCTTCTTCATACTCCTGGAAAAGCTGCTCTATTTCACTTCTAATGCTGGTAATGGCTGAATCGCCTTGCTTCAGGGCCAGAATCGCCTCTGTCACCCTTTGAAGCCTGTCACGATTGCCTAGCTCAATGGTTTGAATGAGATTGGAGGCCAGGGATTTCTGTACCAGACCCTTTTCTTCGGCCCTATACTTGTCGAGTTCTGTTTCCAGTTGCCATAAGCCGAGGCCCGCAAGATACTTGCCGGCCAGAATCTGCCCTATACTACTGAATTCCTTCTCCTTCTGCTGCCGGCGTTCTTCCGGTGAGAGGCTGCCTAACCTCTCCACCTTCTCCAGGGCGATTTCCCAGGCGCTCTTTATCTCCCCCACACTGGCCTCGACGATTCACAGGCAGGAAATCAGATACCCGATTTCCTGCCTGTACTCACCTTAAGTTAAACCTAGTTGAATGTCTCCAACCAGAGCAACTTGCCTCTGCTAGAGCGTGCTGTAGCCACCATTGACACTGATGGTCTGCCCGTGGATGAACGAGGCAGCATCGGAGCAGACGTAGACAACAGTATTGGCCACATCCCCGGGTACAGCCACCCGCCCGATAGGATAGAGCTTCAACTGCATCTTCTTCATATCCTCGCTCAGGGTGTCCTGGGTGACCCCCTGGGTCATGGACAGCTCAGAGACGTGCTCCTTCTTCTCGGGAATGACCCCGGCCGGGCAGACACAGTTGACGTTGATGCTGTAGCGACCCACTTCCTTGGCAATGGCCTTCGTGAAGCCGATGACACCGCCCTTGCAGGCAGAATACACGACCTGCCGGAACTCGCCGATGCGCCCAGCCTCAGAGCCGATGTTGCATATCTTGCCATACTTGCGGGGGATCATCTGCTCCAGCACAGCCCTGGTGCAATTGAAGACGCTCCAGAGGTTCAGATTGACCATCTTCTCCCAAGTCTCCCGCTTCTGCTCCATGAAGAGACCCCAGGGGCTGTCCAGCCAGCCGACGCCGTTGACCAGCACATCAACCTGGCCGAAATCCTTCACTGTCTCCTTGACCATAGCGTCAACGGACGCAGGGTCGGCCACGTCGGTCTTGATGAAGACGATCTTGCCGCCGCCGCCCAGGGCATTGGCCTCGGCAGCCACCTTGGGCGCCTGCTTATCATCAATGTCAGCAATGACTACATTGGCCCCCTCTTTGGCGAAGGCCAGGACGTTGGCGCGGTTGATGTTGGAACTACCGCCAGTAACGATTGCCGTTTTGCCTTTATAACCCAGATCCACTTCTTGACCTCCTTATGACTAGATTGACGGTTGCCTTTCGCTGGCGTCCTCCCCGTGGACGCCTAAAACACGAATTGATCTGTTTCGTCTCCCTTAAATTTTGGAGTCCTCTTTTCCAGGAAGCTCTTGGCTGCTTCAAGATGGTCCGCCGAGTTGAGGGTGTGGTACTCATAGGCGATGGTAGTATCGAAGAGCAAGTTTATCCTCTCCATCAGTATCTTGTTGAGGGACATCTTCGTCAAGCTCAGAGCCAGGGTGGGACCATCGGCAAATCGCTTGGCCCAGGCCCACGCTTCTTCCATCAGCTTCTCGGGCGGAACAACCTTGGTTATCAGGCCAATGCGTTCAGCTTCTGCCGCACTGACCATCTCGCCGGTCATCAGATACTGCTTGGCTTTGCACATACCTACCAACAGTGGCCAGATGATGCACCCACCGTCGCCGGGAAGAATACCAACCCCGATGTGGGGGTCGCCTATACGGGCCTTCTCTGAGGCAATAACCACGTCGCATTGCAGGGCTATAGTGGCCCCAAGGCCAGCGCAGGCACCATTCAAGGCAGCGATGACTGGCTTGCGGATGGCGAGCAGGTTCAGGATGATCCTCTTAACGCTGGTGCTGGAAATGCGTATCGAGTGATCCGTATAGCCTGTTATCATGAGGTTTATGTCCCCCCCAGCCGAAAAGGCCCGCCCGGCTCCGGTGAGGATGATAGCATTGATTTCCCGATCTTCGTTCACATCCTCGAAAATGTGCTCCAGTTCAGCATGCTCCTCCTTCCCGATGGCGTTCATGGCATCGGGATTGTTGAGCGTCAGGATAGCTATCTTCTCCTTCTTCTCTACCTTGACAAACTTGTACCGACTGTAATCAACCATTTATTTCAACCTCCTTTAACTGGATTCTTCTCATTACTACATTCCCAGTTGTTGGGCAACCATCTCCCGGTGGAAATCGGCATCTCCAAAGTAGAGTTCAGCCGCCTTGGCCCTCCTGAAGTAAAGCTCCAGATCATGGTCCTTGGTGAAGCCAATGGCGCCATGTATCTGATGCGCTTGCGCCGTTACCCTCCGATAGGCCTCGCTCAACCACCCCTTGATCACCGATATCTCCTTAGCGCAGGGAATCCCTTCGCTCAGCATCCACGCCGCCTTGTGCAAACTCACCCGCGAGCTATCTACATCTATGGACATGTCGGCCAGATAATGCTGAATGATCTGGAAACTTCCTATCGGACGGTCAAACTGTACCCTGTCCTTGGCATATTGGATCGTCATCTCCAAAACTTGCTGCGCACCACCCATCATCTCCGCCGCCTTCGCCAGAGCCGCCCATTGTATAATCTCTCCCACCATCCCCCAGCCCTGGTTCGGCTTGCCCAAGACACTCGCCTTGGGCACCTTCACCTTGTTCAAAGTAAACTCGCACTGCTTATCCCCAGCTATCGTCCTCAGAAGATGGGTGGTTATACCTGGACTTTTCCCATCTACAATGAACAGCGTAATGCCCTCTTCCGGATTGGCTGAGTCCGCTGTCCTGGCAACAACAATGATATAGTCGGCAACATTAGCGTCATTGACAAAGAGCTTGGTGCCACTGATGACGTAGTGGTCTCCTTCCACCTTTGCCTTCACCTGAACAGAGACAGCATCGTACCTGGCACTGGGCTCCGTCAGGGCCAGGGTAAGGATGGCCTCACCCTTACATATCTTGGGAAGAATATCCTTCTTCTGCTGCTCTGTTCCCCATTTGGCAATGGGCAAGCCACCCAGGACCACGGTAGAAATGAAAGGCCCAGGAAGACAAGCACGCCCCATCTCCTCCAGCAGGATTACTAGATCAAGAAAGGTGAAACCACCACCTCCGTACTTCTCAGGGAAAGGAAGCCCAATCCATCCCAGGTCAGCCATCTCCTTCCACAGCTCGGGGGCGTAGCCCTTCTCGTCCTCCTCCATCTGGCGAACCAGGGTCTTAGGACACTTGTTGGCCAGGAAATCGCGCGCCGACTTCCATAACATCTCCTGCTCTTCACTAAAGGATAGATCCATTTCTCCCTCCCTGAAAGTGTTTAGCCTCTAGGCAAGCCCAGTCCGACACTGGCCACGGTGTTCTTAGACGCTTCGTTAGTACCACCCTCGATGGTCATAGCCGCCGAAGCCAGGTAGAGAAATTTCATTCTGCCCCTCAGCTTGGCCCACCTGGACTGCTCATCCAGTGGCCCGTAAAGCCCCAGGATTTGGGTACCAAGATTAGCCAGACGCTGAAGGATGTTGCCGCCAAAGGGCTTCATCTGACAGGCTTCAGCTATGATTGGCATTCCTTTGGTGGCCATCCAGTTCAACCTCAGACCCAGATTGCGTCCCACCTCGATATCAATAGCCAACTGTGCCAGCCTGCTTCGAATAAGAGGATCCTTGCTAAGGGGCTGACCATCGACGTAGGTCTCCCTGCAATACTGCACCAGCATTTCAAAATCGCGTCTGCCACTGTTAATAAGCCAGTAGCCAAAACTCTTCTCGGTAGCCACACCGAAGAGGGCTACTCTCCAGCCCCCGTTCTTCTCTCCCAGAACGTTCTCCTTAGGAACCCGGACGTTGTCATAGAAGACTTCGCAAAAGGCCGGGTGGCCGGTCATTTGAGGTATGCGACGCATGGTGATCCCCGGGCTTTTCAGGTCAACTAGAAAAGTGGTGATTCCCTTATGCTTGGGAACGTCAGGATCAGTCCGTGCGTACACCGTGGCCCAATCAGCATAGTGAGCTCCGGTCTGCCAGGTCTTTTGCCCGTTTAGAACAAAACAGTCCTCCTGCTCGACTGCCCTTAACTGGAGACTGGCCAGGTCCGAGCCTGCGTTTGGCTCGCTCATTCCCACAGCCCACTGCACATCCCCACGTACGATAGGCGGAAGAAACCTTTCCTTTTGTTCTTCAGTGCCGAACTGTAAGATGAACTGTCCTATCATCAGAGCAGCAGATATTGCCCAATATGGTGCTCCACGGTAGATCAGCTCCTGCTCCAAGATGAATTGCCTCATCATCGGGGCCTCCTGGCCCCCGTATTTCTTTGGCCATTGAAGGCCCAGCCAGCCCTTAGCAGCCAGTTTACGCCGCATCTCAAGGTCAAAATGGTGGAGCTTCTCGTCTGCTTGCTCGCTGTGCCCATCAGGATCCACGCCTAGCCAGTCATCTGGCAACGCTTCAGCAAGGAAATCCTGGACTTCCCTTCGAAAGGCCTCTTCGTCCTGGGCAAGACGAAAATCCATTACTCTCCTTTCCGTTCTGCTGGCTGATACTGCAATCTGATGGCTGCGATCTTGCTATTGATGCTACTACTTGGCTTACATGGCTCAGCAATAAACTGCCCCATATTGCAACCCTGGGAACAATAGTCCATATCCTGGCCCTTGATGAACCCCGTCATCCCTCGGCTCTGCAAAGTTAGACAGCTACCTTCAGATGCTCTTGCTCGATCTACTTCTTGGGCAATCCTAACCCCGCCCTGCCGGCAATGTGATTCTTTGAATTCTCAGTAGTGCCACCCGCCAAGCTAGAGCCTATCGTGCTTAGATATTCGTGGCTGAATCTGCCACCAAGTCTGACCCATTTGGAGCGCTCATGTAGCGGCCCGTAGAGTCCCAGGATTTGCATCCCCAAATTGGCCACGCGCTGAGCTATGGCAGCACCATGTACCTTGATCTGGTTACTGGTTTTCACGGTGGGCTGTCCCTGGATTGCCTGCCAGTTCAACTCGTGGCCCAGGTTACATCCTACCTCGATCTCAATGGCCATCTGTGCCAGTCTATTTCGAACGAGAGGATCCTTGCTCAGGAGCTGGCCGTCGACGTGGGTCTCATTGCAGTACTGGATCAGATGATCCAGGTAGCGCTTGGCATTGTAGATGGCGAACAGCCCATAGGTTCGCTCAGCACCAAAAGCATGCAGCAAGACTTGCCACCCTCCGTTCTTCTCGCCTAGCAGGTTCTCTTTAGGAACCCTGACATTGTCAAAAAACACTTCGCAGAAGGCAGGAATGCCTGTCATTTGAGGTATCTGGCGTAGAGTAATGCCGGGGCTCTTCAGGTCAACCATGAAGACACTCAGGCCCATATGCTTATTCTCAGGATCAGTCCGAGCATAGACCATCTCGTAATTGGCATTGTGGGCACCGCTGGACCAGATCTTCTGGCCATTAAGGACGAAGTAGTCTTCTTCCTCTACCGCTCTCAACTGGACAGCAAAGGTATCCGAGCCAGCATTAGGCTCGCTCATTCCTATGGCCCACTTCACTTCGCCTCGGGTAATCGGAACTACAAACCTGCGTTTTTGCTCCTCAGTCCCAAAAGTTAAGATCAGGTCAACTTGGGCTATGGCAGTATCCATCCCTGGCGCGCCGCGATAGGCCAACTCTTGCAGCAGGATCATCTCCTTCCATAGCGGGGCTTCTTGCCCGCCGTATGCTTTGGGCAAGGTCAGACCTATCCAACTCTTTTGGCCTAGCTTGCGCCACATCTGCCGTGCTAGCGGACCCACGTCTTCCCTGGTCTCTTCCTCGGGACCGGGGTCGACTCCTAACCAGCCAGGCGGCATAGATTCATTGATGAACTGCTGTACCTCTTTGCGGAAAGCTTCTTCATCATCAGTGTAGCGAAAGTCCATCAGTCTCCTCTCCGCTACCCAGCTACATGCCTAGTTGCTGGGCGACGATCTCGCGATGAAAATCAGCATCACCAAAGAATAGCTCCGCCGCCTTCGCACGCCTGAAGTAGAGCTCTAGATCATGATCCTTGGTGAAACCAATAGCGCCATGTATCTGGTGCGCTTGTGCTGTCACTCTCCGATAAGCCTCGCTTAACCATCCTTTGATCACCGAAATCTCCTTGGCGCACGAAATCCCTTCGCTCAGCATCCACGCCGCCTTGTGCAAACTCACCCGCGAGCTGTCTACATCAATCGACATGTCAGCCAAGTAATGCTGAATGATCTGGAAACTTCCTATCGGACGGTCAAACTGTACCCTGTCCTTGGCATATTGGATCGTCATCTCCAAAACTTGCTGCGCACCACCCATCATCTCCGCTGCCTTCGCCAGAGCCGCCCATTGTATAATCTCTCCCACCATCCCCCAGCCCTGGTTCGGCTTGCCCAAGACACTCGCCTTGGGCACCTTCACCTTGTTCAAAGTAAACTCGCACTGCTTATCCCCAG
>Ga0194112_10004367_pt1 | contig 19367 bp, 14 predicted proteins | sample TA2MahC400mmetaG_FD_146191 | JGI IMG/M metagenome (GOLD analysis project Ga0194112, IMG submission 146191) | Freshwater microbial communities from Lake Tanganyika, Tanzania - TA2015016 Mahale Deep Cast 400m | ecosystem: Environmental > Aquatic > Freshwater > Lake | place: Tanzania: Lake... | reverse complement strand
GCACAACTCGTCGCACGTTCATAGCCCGATTCCTCCTAACTGGGGTGGTTTGCACCTGCCCAAGTATACAGAGGATCGGGCTTTTTCCTATCCAAAATGTGCGAAACTATAGGCTAGAATGCAGTCTGACAAAATCAAACACCTATGGAACCACGCAGGTTCGGCGGGCCATGCCCAGGCTCTTCACCTCTGGGAAGCCCTTCTGGACCTGAAACTTCGCGCTATGAGGTCAAAGAAGGGCCAATCTGACGTGACCGCCATCAATTCCATGATTGCTTCACTCTCGCCGCTCATGGACGAAATGAAGCAGAGAGAGAAGGCAGCGATTGACGCAAGGGTAGGCAATCCCGGAATTGGCATCTGAGCTCCAGGTTTGGGCACAGGTGTCGCTACGGGAAGGATTGCTGATGAAGAGGTATCGGTGCGCCAATTGCCTGGAGCCCATCGAGACGGCGGACTCTATGGGCGGGAGGACCAAGGCCTGCCCCTTTTGCGGCTACCAAGACCTCGTTCCCAAGTCCTGGATCCAAAAGAACGCGATCTCAACAGAAGACCAAACTCGGCATGCCGGTCAAGAGGATAGAAGCAAGTTAAGGCAGGGGCCGGTAGAGTCCCGAACACCACATGACCAGATCCGGGAGCGAGAGCCCTCAATCTCAGTATTAGCGCGGGTCTGGCGTTCCCTCCATGACGGTGTAGGTCACTCAACGGAACCAAATCCTCCTATATCACAGAAGCGATGTGCCGAATGCATGGAATGGATCAATGCCCAGGCAAGGAAGTGTCCGCACTGTAGATCTACGCAGCCTGTTGCGCACGGGACTACGGCTGCTACCGTCCTGATAGCAGCGCTGCTGGTCGGAACGTGTGTGGTCGCGCCCCGCTGCCTTTCGCAACGCCAGTACGAGCCGTTTACCGACTTTGCCCACAACAGACCGCAAACCAAAGACACGGAGAGGAGAATCGAGAGTACATCTGAAAGGCCTCCCAAAGCCACAAGCGTACTCTTCTATGATCCGAGCAGAACCCCGCCCTATCTGGCCAACATGGCATCTGGTCACTATACGAGAGAAGCTGCGATAGCTGCGCTTGCTGACCAGTTTGACCGCCCCGCTGATTGGGTCAAGCGGAACATGGGGAACAGCAACGACCTGTCTCAGATTCACAGGAACCTGAATAGGGCGCTCCTGCGGGAAGATTCTCGTTTCAGACACCTGCCTTAGCTCGCTACGTGGCCCATCCTGCGCGAGCTCAGCGACAGGGCGACGGAGGCCCACTTGCTCGACGGCTATCCCAGGCTCCCGCCCGATCAAATCTGCGCGGCGATGGGCCACGCCGCCAGTCCGGGTCCAATCCGTATCACCCGTACACACAGACCAGGCATCGCCCACCCGTGAGCGCCATCGCGCGCTCGACGGTCATCGTGGCCGTGGGGTTGAGGTAGATGATCTGGTCATCGCGCAACTCGCGGAAGTAGGCCGCGAGGTCCTCGGCCGCACGGTCGTTGACCTGGATGGCGCGGAGCGACTTCATTTCGCGCCAGACGGGGATGTGCTGGGTGTGGACGCCGCAGAGGTGGATCATCCCGCCGTTGGGGTAGACGCGCAGCAGGGCGTCGTCGAGCGGGGCGATGAAGTCGCGGTACTGGCCCGCCGAGAGGAGGTGGGTGGAGCAGCCGCACAGTTGCCCGAAGCCGCGCGGCTGGGTCCGCCCCGCCGCCACGACGCACTGAAGCTGCTCAGGCGGGATGCAGGCGATGTAGCGGCGGTGAAGCTCGCAGAGCAGGCCGTTGATCACCTTCAGGTCGCGGCGCGCGGCATCCGGCCGGTCGAGGAGCGCCAAGAGGAACGCCTCGCCGTAGAGGTTCAGCGCGATGTTCAGGGCGCTCGCAATCGTCGGCAGCCCGAAGAGGGGCACGGTCGCTCCGCTTGCGACGAAGGCCTCGGACTGCCGCACGGCCAGCCGCCACGTGGGGTCCCGAACCAGGTCGGGCGGCTCCAGGCTCCCCACGGGCGACCTCAGGAAGTCCGCCCACCACTGCCCCTCGTAGTGGAACACCCGCGCCCCGAGCATTCTGTCAACGAAGTGGACTCCGTATGGGTTCGGCTCGACGACGAGCGGGCGAAACGCCTTCTCGTCTTTCGTTCGTTCGGCCTGTTCCGCCAGTGAATCGAGGGCCTCCTCCACCCATCGCTCCGGCTCGGCATACTGGTCAACCTTCGAGCTTCCCCCGATGCCGCAGAGGACGAATGCCCCATCGAGCGGCTCGCCCGCATAGAGCGCCGTGAGCCGCCTGAAATGCGCATCGCGCACGCGGAGAAGCGATGGAGCTCGCAGGCGCGATAGCGCTGCTACCCCGACCATAGTGCCCTCACAGTCGCGGCGTTCGCTCAGTCAGGATAGTAACCCCATCCATCCTTAGGGTGGTACCAGTGCGACGTGCTCTCGGTGCCCACCCGATACGTGAGAAGGAAGCCACCGCCGTCATCGGTCAGCTCGTACCCCTGGATGTACGGCTTCATCCCCGGGTCTCGGAATACATAGGACCGCAGATCGGCGGGATACTTGCCGGTCTTCAACCTCTCCTCGTACACGTGAGCCACAATGCTCGCCGCTTCCTTCTGCACCCGGAGGAGGCGAGAGCACAATACCAACTGGTACGGGATGACTGCGGCACCGAGAGCGAAGGCCGCGAGCGCAGCCGCCAGCCGATACCGGACGCCGAGCACGATCAATGGCAGGTTGAGAGCCAGCGCTGCGAAGTAGACCACACGGGCAACTTCCCCAATCGTCTCGTAGGTCAGGAATGCACACCAGACTTCCAGGGGAACGAGAACGCCGATCAACAGGGAGAAGAGTAGGATGTCCACCTTTCGCATATGCTGCTCCTCGTGCAAGAGGAACCTACTAATTCGACAGGCGCCATTCGAGAATCCCGCCGGAGAAGCCAGGCTGAAGCTCGACCTCGAGGCGGAGGGCCTTCGTGGTGACGGGCTTGAAGGTGACAGGGTTGAGCTTGTCCTTCTCGACGCCGTACGCACCCGCCGCCTCGACCGGCTTCCATGTTGTGGGCGGCGTGTCTCCACGCCGCGAATCGCGGGACGGGGACGTCCCGCCCACATCAAGCCAGAGGAGCCGCCACGATTTGGGGACGCGGCAGCCGCCGCGGCCGGTGTCGTCGAACCAGTAGACCTCGGCCTTGCTGAGCGGGACGGGCTTGTCGAAGTCGTAGGCGACCCATTCGGTGGTGCCCTTGTGGTCCCACCAGGTGAAGCGCGGCACGCTGAGGTCGCCCGAGCCGTTTGGCAGCACGGCGTCGTTGAGGGCGCGGATGTGGTCGGCCCGCCAGGTGTGCGAGGAGGTGGCCTTGGCGAAGACGGCGAGGGTGACGTTCTCGGGCTTGGCCGCGGCAGGCAGCTCGGTGGGCACCCAGACCACCATCTCGCCGGGCTCGCGGTTGTCCCAGGCGAAGTAGGGAACCGCCTTGAAGTCCACCGTGCCCGAAGCCTGAGCGATGGAGCCGTCGTCCTTCACCTCGAAGCCCTGTCGCTGGCCTTGCCCCTTGATGACTATCACCCCGCTGAGGAGGTCAGGCTCGAACTTGGCCTCCAGCTTCGCCCCCTTGGGGATTGCGATCTGGCTGACAGAGGCCGAGTGGTCGCAGCCCTCCAGGCAATAGACGACCGGCCCGCGCTGGATGGCAAGCCGCCCCACGTTCTCCGCAATGTTCGGGTCCGAGGCCACCTGGCGAATGGGCATCGGCAGGTCAAGCTCCACCACGTCGCCCGCCTTCCAGGTGCGGCGGAGGGCGGCGAAGCCCTTGTCGGGCTTCGCCTCGACGGGTTGGCCGTTCAGCTTCACTGTGGCACCCTCGCACCAGTCTGGGATGCGCACACAGACCGCGAAGTCCGAGATGCCCTGCGGCTCGACCGCGATCTGAACTCCGCCATCCCAGGGGTAGCGGGTCTTCTGCGTGAGCTTCACCTTGCCGTCCTTGAGGGGCACCGTGGCGGAGCCGGCGACGTAGTGGGCGACGTAGACGGCGTCGCCTGCGGCGGAGACGGCGTAGATGTATTGCCCGAGGGCGGGGAGGAACCGGACCATGTTCGTCGGGCAGCAGGCGCAGCCGTGCCAGGGCGAACGGTGCGCGTTGCCCCGGCTCGCCAGCGGGTTCACGTAGAAGCACTTCGTGCCGTCGAGCGAGACGGCGGACATGACGCCGTTGTAGAGGGCGCGCTCGGCGATGTCGGCGAACCGCCCCTCGCCCTTGAGCAGCATCATGCGGTGGTTCCAGAAGACCATGCCGATGGCGGCGCAGGTCTCGCAATAGGCGTCGTAGTTCGGCAGGAAGTAGGGCTTGGCGAAGCCCTCGCCGTGGTGCTGGACGCCGATGCTGCCCGTGATGTACATCTTCCGTGTCACCACGTCCTGCCAGAGCTTCTCCAGGGCGGCCACGTAGCCCTGGTCGCCCGTGATCATCGCCAGGTCGGTCACGCCGCTGTAGAAGTACATGGCTCGGACGCAGTGGCCCACCGCCTCGTCCTGCTCGCGGACGGGCTTGTGGTCCTGGCAGTAGGTGCCGTAGAGCTTGTGGGACTTCGCCTGGCCGTGCTCCTCGACGATGAACTGTGCGAGCTTGAGGTAGCGTTCCTCGCCCGTGGCGCGCCAGAGCTTCACGAGTGCCAGCTCGATCTCAGGATGGCCGTCAATCTCGTGGCGCTTGCCCGGGCCGAACACGCTGTCAATGTGGTCGGCGTACTTGCGGGCGACGTCGAGAAAGGTCCGCTTGCCCGTGGCTTCGTAGTGGGCGACGGCGGCCTCGAACAGATGGCCCGCGCAGTAGAGCTCGTGGGCGCCGCGCATGTCGGTCCACCGCCTGCCGAGCCCCTTGGTGATGAACCAGGTGTTGAGATAGCCGTCGGGGCGTTGCCCCTTGGCCATCCACCCTATGATTTGATCGAGGCGGGCCTCCAGCTCCTTGTCGGGGTGGGTGGCGAGCGAGTAGGCCACGCCCTCCATCACCTTCACAACGTCGGAGTCGTGGAAGATATGGCCGCGGAACGGCTCCTTCGCTTCGCCCGCGATGTGGGCGAAGTTGTTGATCCGCCCGGTCTTCTCGCACTGCTCCAGGTTGTGGGGGATCGACTTCGTGCGGTTGACCTCGAGCTTCGGCGCCCAGAAGGCGTCCTCGATCTTCACGTCGGTGAACTTCACGGGCGCCAGCTTCGCGTGGGAACCCGCCGCTGCCCCATAGTTGGCTGTCAACGCGAGAAGAATGAGAAGCCATGTGATGCTCAGCATAGCTTTCCTCACTTGCCCAAGGACGTTGACCAGTGTGCGCGCAAGTGGTATTATAGCGCGCGTCCGCGATGGCTTGCCAACAGCCTGCCGGTTAGTGGCAAAGAGGGCTGAGCGGAACGATCTGTGCGCAGACAAGACGGCGAATCGTGGCGCGGCCACTCGCCGGGCGTCGTCGCAAGGCTCACCTGAGGTAGATAATGGCAGAGGAAGCGCGCATCCTGGAACGCATCCGCCTCGGGGAAGACTCCGTCACCGAGCTGAAGAGCGTGGCGGCGACGGGCTTCCTGAAGAAGAAGCGAGAGACCCGCGCCCTGCTGGACGCGCTGACCCGCAGCCTCTCTGCCTTCGCCAACACCCGCGGCGGATGGATCATCCTGGGAGTTGAGGACGACGGCTCCGTGACAGGCATCGGCACCCGCGAACAGGCCGACGATCTGTTGAGCCGCGTGGCCAGCCTGTGCCAGACCGCCATCGAGCCGCCCGTCACGTGCGCCCTTGAGAAGGCCGAAGTCCAGGGCAAAGCCGTCCTCATTGTGGACGTGCCGGCCTTCGCCCCAGGCCGTCCCTATCGCGGAGGCCGCGAGCACTACGTCCGCGATGCGAACCAGACCCGCGTGGCCAGAAGGGACGAACTGCGGCGCCTTCTTGAGTCGGTGGACTTCCACTACGATGAACAGGCTGTTGGCGGTGCCACTCGCGCGGACTTCGACGAGGCCGCGTTCAGCGCCTTCCTTCTTCGGGTCTACCCGCTCTTGAGCCGCGCGGAGCTCGACGCCGCCACGGTGGAGCGCTACCTTCAGGCTCTGCGGTGCACGGGCGCGGGCGGCACTCCCACCGTGGCCGGCATCCTGTTCTTCGGCACCGACCCCGCCCGCTGGTTCCCCGACGCCCGCGTCTCCATCGTCCGCATCCGGGGCGTCGAGGCCACCAGCGAGTTCCAGGCTCGCAAGGAGATCGGCGGCCCGCTCGCCGCGCAGTACGCCGCAGCCGCCGCCTTCCTCGACGAGCAGCTCCGTTCCCCCTCACGCGTCGAGGGCTGGCAGAGGACCGAGCTCGGCGTGCCGCCCGAGGTCTACATCCCGCAACTCGCCGTCCGCGAGGCCCTCCGCAACGCCCTCATGCACCGCGACTACCGCGCTGCCTCCCAGACCCGCATCTTCGTCTTCGACGACCGAGTTGAGCTCATCAACCCCGGCGGCCTGCTCAACCAGCTCAGCCTCGAGAGCATCCGCCTCGGCGGCATCTCGCAGCGCAGGAACCCCACCATCGCCACACTCCTCAACCGCCTCCTGGGGCGCGAGACCCTGGGCATGGGGGTGCCCGAGATGATTCGCGTCATGCGCGAGGCGGCCCTCCCCGAGCCCGACTTCGACCTCAGCGGCGGACACTTCCGCGTCGTCCTCCGCGCACGCACTCCCTCCGGAGTGTGACATGCTGTCCACGCAACTGACGCCGAGGGCAACTGGCAAAGGGAAGGCCATTGCATGGGTCCTCGCCGCCCTGCTGGCGGCTGGGGCGATGGCGCGGGGCGTCGAGCAGGGGAAGAAGATGCTGAAGGTGGTGCAGTTCGAGCAGAACCCGATCATCAGGCCAGAGATGCTGCCAGGCAAGGACGGCGCGAATATCAACGGCGCGTCGTTGATTCGGGTGCCCGACTGGGTGGAGAAGCCGCTGGGACGCTACTATCTCTACTTCGCTCATCACGGGGGCAGCTACATTCGCCTTGCCATCGCCGACAGGCTGGAGGGGCCGTGGCGCGTCCACAAGACAGGGGTGTTGTCGCTCAAGGACGCGCCGGGGTGCAAGGGCCACGTGGCGTCGCCCGATGCCGTCGTGGTGCCCGAGCGGAAGGAGATTCGCCTCTACTTCCACGCCCTCGGAAAGGCGGGCAAGGACCAGATGACGTTCGTGGCTCTTTCATCGGACGGCCTGAGCTTCAAGGCGTGGGGCGAGCCGCTCTGCCCGTTCTACTTCCGCGCCTTCCGCCACGACGGGATGTGGTACGGGATGTCGAAGGGCGGACTCCTCTGGCGGTCGAAGGACGGCCTTGGCGGCTTCGAGGCAGGCCCCGACCCGATGCCGGGCGCGGAGGGGCGGGACCGGCCAGTCTACAACAAGCCCGGCCCCCGCCACGTGGCAGTGAGCCGCGTGGGGAACGCGCTGTGGGTGTACTACTCGAACATCGCCGATTCGCCCGAGCGCATCCTGCGCTGCCGCATCGAGCTCGGCCAGGACTGGCGGGCCTGGCGCGCCTCCGCGCCCGAAGAAGTCCTGAGGCCCGAGCACCAGTACGAGGGCTCCGACCTGCCCCTGAGGCCCTCCTCGGCGGGCGCGGCTCGCGGGCGCGAGAACGCGCTCCGCGACCCGGCCGTCTTCGCGGAGGACGGGAGGACATATCTCCTCTACTCCGTGGCCGGCGAATCCGGCATCGCCATCGCAGAGTTGAGCGAGGAGCCGTGACTTTCCCCTGAAGGGTTGCGGACGGAAGACGTGCGGAGTTGCGCGGAATGGCAGACGCCGAAGCCCCTCGATCATCGCTTTGGGAAGTGGTGCGGCTGTTCCTCAAGCTGGGCACGCTGAGCTTCGGGGGGCCGGCGGGACACATCGCGCTCATGGAGGACGAGGTCGTCGCCCGCCGCAAGTGGCTCTCGCGCGAGTATTTCCTCGACCTCGTGGGCGCGACGAACCTCATCCCCGGCCCGAACGCCACGGAGATGGCGATCCACGTCGGCTACCTGCGCCGCGGCTGGCTCGGGCTCCTCGCGGCCGGGGCCTGCTTCATCATCCCAGGAACCATCATCTCGGTTGCGCTGGCCTGGGCCTACCTGCGCTACGGCTCCCTCCCCGAGCTCGCGCCGTTTCTCGCGGGCGCAAAGCCGGCGGTGCTCGCGGTCATCCTTGTGGCGGTGCTGCGGCTTGGGCGGACGGCGCTGAAGGGCTGGCGAGTGGCCGCGGTGGGCGCCGCCGTGCTCGCGGCCGCGATGGTTGGGCTCAATGAGATTCTGCTGCTCTTCGCCGGCGGGCTTGTGGGGATGGTCTGGCTCGCGCTCCAGCAATCGTCCTCGTCCTCGTCGTCGTCCTCGAAACCCCTCCCGCCGCCCTCAGGCGGTGGTTCCACCGCTTGCGTGGCAACGGCCTCCATTGCCCTGCCCTCCCGTGCCCTCGTGTCTGGTGCGGCAGCGGGGACGGCTGCCGCGGTGTCTCTGTGGGCGCTGGGCCTGTTCTTCCTGAAGGTTGGCGCCGTCCTCTATGGCAGCGGATACGTCCTCGTCGCGTTCCTGGAGCAGGGCCTTGTCCGCGACTACCAGTGGCTCACGCAGCAGCAGTTGATGGATGCGATTGCGGCAGGACAGGTCACGCCCGGCCCGCTGCTCTCGACGGCGGCCTTCATCGGCTACCTGCTCCTCGGCGGAGCCGGGGCCGCGGTGGCCACTGTCGCCGTCTTCCTCCCGTCGTTCGTCTTCGTCGTCCTGTTGAGTCCCGTCGTGCCGAAGCTGCGCAAGTCGCGTTGGAGCGCGGCGTTCCTCGATTCCGTCAACATCGCCTCGGTGGCGCTGATGGTGGCCGTGGGGGTTAGGCTGGGCCGTGAGACGCTGACGGCGTGGCCGGCGTGGGCCATCGCCATCGCGGCGTCCGTGGTGGGCAGCGTCTGGCGGGTGAACGCGGCCTGGCTCATCCTCGGCGGGGCCGCCGCCGGCTGGCTCCTCAGCCTGTGAAGTAGAGGTAGACGGCTGCGATGGCCCCCAGGATGATGAGGGTGTGAACGACCTCCCAGGCGCCCCAGGAGCGGCGCGCCTCGTCCCGCCCCTCGGCGGTCACGGTGGCGTAGGTCAGCCCCTTGAGCTTTTCCTCGGGCGGGCGGCTCGTGAGGAGGCTCACAACTACCACAGTCACAACGCTGACGGCGAAAAGGACGAGACAGAAGTAGAGGAAGTTGAACTTCCCGAACGCCACGAGCCAGGGGGGGAGCTTCTCGCTGAGCGGCTCGATGCCTGCGAGCACCTGTGCGGCGAGCTTGGCCATGCCGAGGAGGAACCCGCACACGAGGCCGGCCAGGGCGCCCGCGCCGTTCACCCGCCTGATGAAGATGCCCAGGAAGAACACCGCCGTGATCGGCGGCCCGAGGTACGCCTGCACGCGTTGGAGGTACTGGTAGAGTCCCCCCGCCACGAACCGCATGACCGGAATCCAGGCGATGCCGAGGAGCACCACCACCGCGGTGGCGATGCGGCCCACCCGCACCAGCTCGCGCTCGGAACGCCCAGGGCGGAGCTTCTCGTAGATGTCCACCGTGAACAGCGTGGCCGCGGAGTTGAAGAGCGACGACAGCGAGCTCATCAGCGCGGCCAGCAGCCCGGCCACCACAAGCCCCCTCAGGCCCGGCCCGAGCAATGCCTGGACCAGGACGGGAAAGGCCTGGTCCGAATGTGCCAAGGTGATCTTGCCTTGCTTGGCGAGCGCGAAGGCGATCATCCCAGGCACGATGAAGAGGAACACAGGCGTGAGCTTGAGGTATGCCCCCCAGATGGTGCCACGGCGTGCCTGCTGCATGTTCCGCGCCGCGAGGGTCCGCTGGACGATATACTGGTCGGTGCACCAGTACCACATGCCCACGATGGGCGCGCCGAAGAGCATGCCGGCCCAGGGGTACTCGGGGTCGCTGGCCGGCCGCCACATGTTGAAGTGCTGGGTGTCGGACAACAAGCGCCGCAACTCCCCCCAGCCGCCGACCTCGTTGAGCCCGATCGCGGTGATGCACAACGACCCCGTAAGGAGGACGAAGACCATGGCCGTGTCGGTCCAAAGCACGGCCCTCAGCCCTCCGAAGACCGTGTAGATGCCTGTCGCCACCACCGTCGTCGCCGCCCCAACCCAGAAGTTGTCCAACCGCCCAAACGTCCCCGCCGGCAGCAGCGTGTTGAACACCACCCCGCCCGCGTAGACGGTCACGCTGACCTTCGTGAACACATAGGCCACCAGGCTCACCACCGAGAGAATCCAGCGGACGGTGGAGTTGTAGCGCTTCTCGAGGAACTCGGGCGTGGTGAAGACGGCGGCCCGCCAGTAGAAGGGCACGAACACCCAGCCGAGCACCAGGATGCACCAGGCGTGGAGCTCGTAGTGGGCCATCGCCATGCCGCTCTCCGCGCCCGACCCCGCGAGGCCCACGATGTGCTCCGAGCCGATGTTCGTCGCGAACAGCGACCCGCCGATGATGAACCAGCCGGCGTTGCGGCTCGCCAGGAAGTAGTCCGCCGACGACTCCTGGTGCCGCGACGACCACCAGCCCACCGCGGCGATCCCCGCGAAGTACGCCGCGATCACCGCCCAGTCCAACCCAACAAGTCCCGTCATGCCCCGCCTCCGGTCTCGTTGCTTTGCGGTTTCTGAAGACGGTCCGCCGGGCAGCGATTATACGGAAAGCGGCCGGGCACACAAGCATCACGCCGGGGAGTCCCGCGGCCCGTGAATGGGGGAGGACGGGCGCGGTGGGCGCACCATCCTCCCCCTCACGGCCGCGCGACGGCTGCCGCAGTGGTCTGCCATCCCCATTCGCAGGCTTGACGCTGCGAGCATTCCTGACTTGCCTTCGGCCCGGCCTGCGACTATAATCCCTTCCCACGGATGGTTCAGGGCTCGCGGCAGCAACGGGAGGCGTCGAGAGGAGTGCGGCAATGTCCAAACCGAAGATCGGGGTCATCCACTACAACTTCCCGGGCTTCGATTGGATTCAGTTCCTCGACTACTGTGCGAGGACGGGCTTCGAGTACATCGAGGTGGCCATCGGCGACGTGTGGGACAAGGATACCGCCGACCCCGTGGCGAGGGCGAAGGAGGCCCGCAAGCAGATGGACGACCGCGGCATCAAGGCCGGCTGCCTGTCGGCCGGCAACGACTTCGTCCTGCTCGACGAAGCGGCGATCAAGGCCCAGGTGGAGCGGATGAAGCGCATCTGCCTCGACCTCGCGCCCGTGGTGGGCACCGACGTCATCCGCACCGAGGGGGGCTGGAAGAAGGACGCCGTGCCGCCCGAGCAGTACGAAGCGGCCATCGCCGGCTGCCTCCGCCGCTGTGTGCCCTTCATCGAGCCCGCGGGCATCAAGCTCGCCGTGGACAACCACGGCCACGTGACCAACGACGCCGACCTCCAGGTGCGCATCTTCAAGGCCGTCGGCTCCAAAAACGTCGGCTCCAACCTCGACACGATGAACTACAGATGGGCCGGCCACGACCTGGCGACGATTGGCCGCTACTACGAGATCATCGCCCCCTACGTCTTCCACACCCACCTGAAGGACGGCACGGGTTCGCTCGCCAACTACAAGGGCGCGGCCCTCGGCGAGGGCGAGATCAACCTCAAGCGCGCCATCGCGTGCCTGCGCAAGGCCGGCTACGACGGCGTATGGTGCGCCGAATACGAAGGCCCCGAGGCCGCCGGCGGCGTGGGCTACGCCAAGTGCTGCGCCTGGCTCAAGGCCAATCTCTGAGATTGGCGATTGGGCCCATCCGCCTCACGCGATCGCGAGGCATCGTTGGACATGCTCAGAGCGCCAGTGCGGAGCCTGGCCAAGAGCTCAGCCCCTGTGGCGCGCAGGTGAGCCTCTGGGCGGCTGGGGCCACCGCACACCAAGTCGCTGCCCTGAAGGTCGCTTGAGTCGGATGAGTCCGAATTGCTGTGCAGTGCCCTGATTCCCAAGCGCCCAAGCTCATTCGCGCCCGTTGCGGGAACGACTGAGCCGCCGAGGTCTTCCGCCCGGCGCGCGTCCGACGGCGCTGCGTGCCGGTCTGCTGAATCTGCCGCTCGCTTTCGGCGAGGACGCCGGAGGACTGGCGGGCGGCTCGCCTGTCGCGTGGGGACACGCGAGCCGCGTGTCCCTACGCTGCCGCGGCTAGCGCCGCGTCGGGCTGCCGCCCTTGAGGGCGCGGAGAGAGTGCACTGCCGCGCGCCGCACGCCGTAATCGGGGTCCTTGAGGGCCTCCATCAGTGGGGCGGTGGCGCGCTCGTCCCTCGTCTCGCCCAGAGCGATGGTGGCCGTTCTCCGAACCAGCGCCTCGCGGTCCTCCAACGCGGTAAGGAGCGCGTCGGTGGCTTCGCGGACCTTCACGGCGCCCAGCGCGGACGCGGCGTCGGCCCGCACCTGTGGCCCGTTGTCCCTGAGCGCGGCGACGAGCTCCTGTAGGCCGCGATGGTCCACGGCCTTGGCGGCTGGCGCGCGCGTTCGAGTGCCGGAGATGGTGGGCGGCTCGGGTTCGCCGCCCGGCTTGGCGCGGTGGTTGTTGATGGCCTCCAGCGCTTTCTCCGCGGCCATGCGCACCCTGTCGGGCTGGCCATGGAGCAGCCCCTGAAGTGGCTCGATGGAGCGCCGGTCGCCGAGCCGCCCGAGGGCTTCCGCCGCCTCGCGGCGCACCTCGGCCTCCATGTCCTTGAGGGCTATGAGCAGGGGCATCACGGCCCGGCGATCCTCCAGCATGCCGAGCGACGCGGCGGCGTTGGCGCGCACGCCCGCGTCAACGTCCGACAGGGAGACAAGGAGCAGGTCTACGGCGCGCTGGTCTTGCCACCGCCAGAGCCACCAGGCCGCGCGGCGCCGCGCCTTCACCTGGCCGGCCAGGAGTGCGTCAACGAACGGCTCGTGCGGGCGCGGCGGCCAGCCCCCGTTGCGAACCAGGGCATGATCAGCAACCCTGCCCACCTCTGGGTCGTCTAGCATGGCCAGGAGGGTCTGCGCCGCGCGCGGGTGGCTGCTCATGCCCAGCGCGTCAATGAGCCTCGCGCGCGGCTCGGGCTCGGCACGCGCGATTGCTGCGAGGAGAGCCTCGACGCCCCAGCCGCCAAGCTCGCGGAGCGCCTGGCTCGCGCCCGTGCAATGGTCACAATGATGGGGGCGGAGCAGGGCCTCGACGAACGCCCCCGCCGCCCGCGGGTCGCCGATGCTCTTCAGCGCCCAGGCTGCCGCGATGTGGAGGGTATCGTCCTTGATCAGGGGGATGAGGTGTTCCGTAGCGAGCGGGTCATTGAGCTGCCCCAGGGCGGAGGTGGCGCGCACGCGGACCTTGCCATCGGGGTCCTTCAGCAACGCGACGAGGGCAGGCAGGACTGCTGGGTCGCCCACGTAGCCCAGCGCCCCGGCGGCGCTGCTGCGAACCGCGCCCTCGGGGTCCTTCAGCAGCGCGAGGAGGGCCGGGACAACCGCCGGGTCCACGGCCTCGCCGGGAGCGTGAGGGCCGCGGGCGACCCGTCCCAGAGCGTACGCCGCGCTGTCCCGAACCCTCGCTTCGGTATCCTTCAGGGCAGCGATCAGCGGCTGAACGCCCTCGCGCAGCCGCAGGCTGGCTATCAGGCTCGCAACCCCGGCCCGAACCACCGGGTCGGCATCGCGCAGGGCGGCGAGAAGCCGTGCCCTGGTCGCCTCGTCCCTTGTCAGCCTGTGGTAGTGCCCGGCCGCGGCCATCTGCACGGCGAATCGGTCCTTCTCCTTCACCGCCTGGATGAAGGAGTCCACCGGGTCGGGCTCCTTCGCCGCGCCGCCACTCGATGCGCAGGGAGAGAGAAGGGTTGCGAGAGCACAAACCGCCACGACCTGCCGCGCGGACACGAGCCTACACATGGCCATCCCTCCTGCCGTCGCCAAGTTGCGCCTACGGCCTGATTCTATCGCGTTCGCCTGCGGGATTCAACACCCCCTCCTTGGCTGGCCAGAACATGCGGGTGGCACCCTCAAGCGTCCCCGCTTGAGGGTGGCTTCAGGGGCCGCCCCCGGCCGCACCCTCAACGGAAGCCGTTGAAGGTGGCAGCCGCCGTAGGATGGGCCACAGGAGGCTGCACCACCCGCGCTGGACGCACCTCTTCTTGCCGCTGGGACCGTCGCGCTTTCGCGCGAAAGCGCGACGGTCCCGCATCAAGGCAACGCGCTCCTTTTCCGGAGTTGGCCAACTCCGGAATCACCACCCGCCCCCGGCCCGTCACGCTCGGGGCATTTCTCTGTGGGCTTGGGCCGAGCCGCGCCTAGTCAGTACCACGGTCGCGAGGGGGCCGGCCAGCCACCCTTGAGGACGCGGAGAGCGTCCACCGCGGCGCGGCGGACGCCGTAGTCGGGGTCTTTGAGGGCATCCATCAGGGGGGCGATGGCGCGCTCGTCCTTGGTGGCGCCCAGCGCGGCCACGGCCTCTTTGCGCACGCCGTGCTCTTTGTCTGATAGGGCAGCCAGGAGGGGCTCAAGGGCACGCTTGTCCGGGGACCCGCCCAGGAAGCGGCAGCCGGCGATTCGCATCGCGGAATCGGCATCCTGGACCTTGGCGATCGCCCACTCCATCGCTCTCTGGTCGCCGAGCGCGCGAAGCGCCTCTGCGGCGCTCCATTGCACTTGAGGCTCGCGGTCCTTGAGGAGCTTCACGAGCTGTTCGGCGGCGCGCGGCTCCCGAAGCTCGCCCAGAGCGGTGGCGGCGCTGGCACGCACCGAGGCATCGGCGTCGCCCACCGCCGTGATGAGCGCGTCGGCGGCCTCCCGGGTCCTCACCTTCGCCAGGGCCTTCACTGCGGCGTCGCGGACCGCGCTCTCGTTGTCGCGGAGGAGCGCCGCGAGGTCCGGCACGGCGAGCCGGTCGCCCATCTCGCCGAGCGCCTGGGCGGCCTCGATGCGGACGGATGACCATTCGTCCCCGAGCGCGGCGACGAGATGGGCGGCAGCGTTCGGGTCCTTGAGCTTGCGGAGCGCGCTGGCGGCGGTCAGGCGGACCGTGCGGGCCTCGTCCTTGAGCGCCGCGCCGAGGGCCTCGATGGTGGAGGGATCCGCAAGCCAGAGGAGGTGCTCGGCCACGCGGCTTCGGACGCGCCAGTCGGGGTCCCTGAGCCTTGCGGCGACGTGTTGGATTGCGGGCCACCCGAGCTTCTTGAGGGCTTGTGTTGCTTGCCATCGGGTGTCGGAGTCCGGGTCGTCGAGTTGGGCGATGAGGTCCTTGACGGATGGAGGGCCTTCCAGGGTGGCGAGGGCCTCTCTTGCCGCTTGGCGGACCACTGCTGGCTGGTAATCACGCAGGAGCGCCCGAAGGGGCTCTCTCGCGCGGGGGTCGCGGAGTTCGCCCAGCGCCCTGGCGGCCGCGGCGCACACGGGCAGGCTGGCCCCGTGCGCCGCGGCGAGCAGGGCGTCGAAGGAACGCGGGTCGCGTATCGCGCCGAGGGCCTTGGCCGCCGCGCTCCGCACGCCGCTGTCGTTGTCCTTCAGTGCGGCCAGGAGGGCTTCGACTGCCCTGGGGTCATTCAGTCCGCCGAGTGCCTCGGCTGCCGCGGCGCGCGCGTGGATACTCTCGTGCCGCAGGAAGCCCACGAGGGCGTCGAGCGCGCGAGGGTCCCGCAGTGCTCCGAGCGCATGCGCGGCGGCGTTTCGCACCCAGGCCTTACCGTCGTTGAGGAGTGCCGCAAGCGAGTCGGCGGCCCGCGGGTCCCCCAGCTCCCCCAGGGCTCCCGCAGCATAGTAGCGGGCGTCGCCGTCGGGGTCGCGCAGTGCGGCGATGAGGCCCTCGGCGGCGCAGGCGTCGGCCATGCCGCCGAGTCCTCTCGCCGCCTCGCGGCGCACCTTGGCCTCGGCGTCCTTCAGGGCGATGAGCAGCGGCGCCACGGCCCGGGGGTCCTTCAGCCTGCCGAGCGAGGAGGCGGCGTTCGCACGCACCTCCGCGTCAACGTCCGAGATGGCCGCTAGGAGCGGGTCCACGACCGGCTGCCCTTTGCAGTATCCGAGCAAGCTCGCTGCGCGGCGGCGCGCCGGCGCCTCCCCCGCGATGAGGGCGTCCACGTACACCTCGAGAGTCCTCGGCTCATGCGGAGCGCGCCCCTCGGCAAGGGCGTGGTCGGCGCCATTGCGCACCGCCGGGTCGGGGTCGCTCAGCAGGCCGAAGAGCAGCTTCACGCCCCTGGGATCGCCCGTGCTCCTGAGCACGGAGAGGAGGCGCGCGCGGAGACTGCTATTCTCGCAGCGAGCGAGAGCGTTGAGGAGGGCGTCAGCGCCCCAGCCGCCCATCCCGGCCAGCTCACCGCCTGCGCCCGTGCAGTGATCGCAGATGCCGCGGACAAGGGAGTCGGCCAGTGCATCCGCCCCACGCGGGTCCCCGATGGCCTTCAACGCCCAGGCCGCCCCATAGGAAACCTTGGTGTCCTTCGCCTTGATCAACGGGATCACGTGTTCGGTCGCCATAGGGTCTCGGAGGTCCCTGAGGGTGTGAAGGGCGCGCTCCACGACCGTGGTGTCGGGGCTCTTCAGCGCCTCGATCACGGATTCCACCGTGTCCGGCCCCTTCGCCGCGCCGCCACTCGATATGCGGAGCCAGAGGAGAGCTACGGCAGCGAAGGCCAACGCAACCCGCCGTGTTGCCACGAGTTCCGACATCGCGGCTCCTCCAACCGGGGCTCGGTGGCTCCGTTAGCGCCGTGGGCTGCCGCCCTTCAGGATGCGGAGGGCGTCCACCGCGGCGCGGCGGACATCGTAATCGGGGTCATTGAGGGCATTCATCAGTGGGGCGATGGCGCGCTCGTCCTTGGTCTCGCCCAGGGCGATGGCGGCCATTCTCCGAGCCAGCGCTTCGCGGCCATCCAACGCGGCGATGAGCTCCTGTAGGCGACGCGGGTCAATGGGCTTGGGGGCTGGAACAGGCTTGGCAGCAGGGGGGACCGCGGCCGGCTCCGGTTCGCTCCGCGGTCCGGCGGGCGAGCTGTTGATGGCCTCCAGCGCTCCCGCGGCAGCCCTGCGGACACCTTCGGACTTGTCGTGCAGCAGACTCCGGAGCGGCTCGATGGAGCGCCTGTCGCTGGCCCGCCCCAGGGCATAGGCGGCCGAGCAGCGCACGCTGATGTCCGGGTCGCTCAGGGCGGCGGTGAGGTCATCGGCCGCGCGGATGTCGCCCAGGTCGCCCAGCGCGTATGCGGCGCTCCGACGCACCGCGGCCTCGGAGTCCCTCAGGGTTGTGAGCAGAGACACCACGGCCCGCCGGTCCTTCAGCCTGCCGAGCGACCCGGCGGCGTTGGAACGCACCTCCGCGTCAATGTCCCGCAGGGCGGCCAGGAGCGGGTCGAGGGCCTGCTGGGCTCCGCAGCGTACGAGCGAGCGCGCGGCGCGGCGGCGGGCCGGGGCATCCCCTGCGAGAAGCGCGTCCACGTATACCTTGAGGGTCTTTGGCTCCTGCGGGGTGGGCGCCTCATCGAGAGCGCGGTCAGCGGCATTGCGGACCGCCGGGTCGGGGTCGCTCAGGAGGCCGAAGAGAGCCTTCGCTGCCCGGGGGTCGTCCATCTTCCCGAGCACCGAGAGGAGGTGTGCGCGGGCGCGGCTATCCTTGCAGCGGTCGAGAGCCTTGAGGAGTGCCTCGGTGCCCCAGCCGCCCATCGCTGCCAATTCGTAGCCCGCGCCCGTGCAGTGGTCGCACATCCCGAGGACGAGCGTCTCGGCCAGCGCGTCGGCCCCTCGCGGGTCGCCGATCGCTTGGAGAATCCAGGCGGCCTCGAGGCGAGGTCGGGTCCTCTCCGCCGTGATCAACGGGATCACGTGCTCGGTCGCCAGAGGGTCTCGGAGGTTCCTCAGGGCGAAGAATGCGTCACGCGCGGCCTTGGGATCAGAGTCCTTCAGCGCCTTGAGCAAGGACTCCACCGCCTCTGGCCCCTTCGCCGCGCCGCCGATCGATGTGCAGGGAGAGAGAAGGGCTGCGAGAGCACAAGCCGCCACGGCCTGCCGCGCCGCCACGAGGTAAGACATGGCCATCCCTCCAATCATCGCCAGGTTGCGCCCACGGCCTGATTCTATCGCGTCCGCCTGCGGGATTCAACTCCCGCTCCTTGGTTGGCCAGAACATGCGGGTGGCACCCTCAAGCGTCCCCGCTTGAGGGTGGCTTCACGGGCCGCCCCCGTCCGCACCCTGAACGGAAGCCGTTGAGGGTGGCACCCGCCGCAGGATGGGCCAGAGGAGATTGCACCACCCGCGCCGGAGGCATCCCTTCTTGCCGCCGGGATCTTCGCGCTTTCGCGCGAAAGCGCGACGATTTGGGATCAAGGTGGCCCGCTTGCATTCCGGAGTTGGCCAACTCCGGAACGGGCACCGGGTCCTCGCTTGGCGCACTCGGGGACTCCTCGCCGAGCGTGGGATTCTCGCGCCTTCGCGCGAAAGCGCGACGATCTGGGATCAAGGTGGTCCGCTTGCGTTCCAGAGTTGGCCAACTCCGGAAAGGGCACCCGCCACTCGCTTGGCGCACTCGGGGACTCCTCGCCGCGCGCGGGATTGTCGCGCTTTCGCGCGAAAGCGCGACGGTCCCGAGTCAAGCCGGTCTCCTCGGGTTCCGGAGTTGGCCAACTCCGGGACAGGCACCGGGCGCTCGCTCGGCGCACTCGCGGATTCCTTGCCGCGCGTGGGTTTGCCGCGCTCTCGCGCGAAGGAGCGATGGTCCCGAGTCAAGGCGATCTCCTCGGGTTCCGGAGTTGGCCAACTCCGGAACAGCCACCGGCCGTTCGGTTGGCGCATTCGGGGATTCCTCGCTGGGTGTGGGATTGTCACGCTTTCGCGCGAAAGCGCGACGGTCCCGCGTCAAGGCGATCTGCTCGGGTTCCGGAGTTGGCCAGCTCCGAAATGGCGACCGGCCGCTCGGTTGGAGCACTCGGGGATCTGTCGCTGCGTGTGGGATTGTCGCGCTTTCGCGCGAAAGCGCGACGACCCAGGATCAAGGCAGCATGGTCGCGTTTGGTAATCCCTCATTGGCGGGTCGCGGCCTGTGGCGCGTGTTTGCGGTGCGGGCTTCAGGCCGTATCGGGACGGCCTAAAGGCCGCACTACAAATGGGAAAGGGGTCCCGTCGGCAGCGGCGACAATGGCACTGTGTCGCCGGGGGATGCCTCAGTTGCGGGGGGCTCCTCTCCCTCTCCCTTCGGGAGGGGGGATGCCCTTCTTCCCGCGGGAGCGTTCGGTGCGTCACGCATGAGGGGCGCCGGAATTGGGTGCGTGTAATCTCCTACGGTGCTGAGGTGAGGGGGTGGGCATCCCAGAAGCGGTCCCAGGAGCCGTCGGTGGAAGCGAGGTGAGCAACGACCTGGAGGG
>Ga0194112_10004363_pt1 | contig 19376 bp, 19 predicted proteins | sample TA2MahC400mmetaG_FD_146191 | JGI IMG/M metagenome (GOLD analysis project Ga0194112, IMG submission 146191) | Freshwater microbial communities from Lake Tanganyika, Tanzania - TA2015016 Mahale Deep Cast 400m | ecosystem: Environmental > Aquatic > Freshwater > Lake | place: Tanzania: Lake... | reverse complement strand
TGAATTAAAATAATCTTAAATATCTTGACTTGTTGGCCACAAACATCCTTTTGGTCAACTGGTCTATCTCATTCATTTGCTACTCGGAGCATATAGAATTTACCTGTTTTTCGATGTAAATGAGGAACAGTTCTCAGGTGCAAGCTCTCTTTCCGGGTCACCGATTTCCGAATACCCTCCCTCATAACAATTACTTTCTTTTGGGTCGTAGTGTCGGCAGTCCTTACAGCATCTTTTATTCTCTTTCATTTTCTCCACCTCCGTTCATACTTCCATCAAATAATCCGGCTCCTTCTCCCAGTCCAGGAGAAGGCACCGGCCGTATTGGTTATCCATCCCATTGAAATTCTTTTCTCCACAACCGTGGCAACGTCTGTTTTCCTTCTGGTTGATTTTCCCGCACTGGTTGCAGTATTTGTAGCTTTGTGGTTTTTTGGCGATTTTTTCTATCGGGTGCCGCATTCTAATCTTTTCCGACCCGGATCATGTAAAATTCTGTCATATCTTTGTCTCTTGTTTCGCAAAACCTGCAATAGCATTGCTTCTTATCTTCTTTTCGATAATCTTGGTCCTGCTTTTTTTCTTCCATTTTTCTCACCTCCATATTGAATAGATTCACCTGTATAGGGAGTCCCGGTATTCTGCTCTACATGCTGTGCAGAATACTTCATCGGTATCTTGGCCGGATTCATCTCTTTCCAATCTTTTTGTGTTGTCGTTCCATATCCAGTAATTGCTAAGATACAGGGGTTGTCCTGCTGGCAGAGGCTTTTTGCAGTGTGGGCAGAGGGATGTTTCTCCCTCTGCTCTTTGGTATTCCACTTCGGTCTCGCTCTTTTCCATTTTTATGAGTCCTCGGTTTGTGCACTGAGCTTTTGCGCTATCTCGTTAACCAGTGTGTAGGTGTCGAGAACGTTTTTTATGAAAGCACTTTTGTTCTTGAAAACGTTTTCTCCGCTGCTGACCCAGTTTCTGTAGACGCACTTGAAGGCCATCCCCAGCCTTGCTTCATTAAGCTTTATGGACTTTGACTGCCTATTGGTTGGGATGCTTTCCATCAATTCCTTGATAATCTCTGACGCCTCCAGGGAGCTCAGCTCTTCATCTATCTCAAGGCTTTCCTTGCCTTGCTTTTTTCTCAGTTGCTGGATGTATGCCAGCTGCTTTGGGGTTGCTTTTCTTAGGCTTTCCATTCATACCACCTCGGTTTTATTTTTATATTGTTGGAAGACTTCTTCCTGTCTGAGGGAAGAAGTCTGAATTAAGCTGAAGAGAAAAAATGAGATCAATTTCTTGCTGTTCTGCTTCTTCCGTTGATACAATTTCCTTAATAATTAGGGTTCCACTTAACCATATTGAATTTAACAGAAAGGGGGAAATGAACATGGCGTTGAATAAAAAGAAAGGGAGGACTCTGTCACCTACACGAAATTTTGTCATAGAGCATCTCATAGAGGATTCTGATGGGAATTTAAGGCCCCTCAGACCAGAGGACGTTGATATAGATAATAACAAGGGCGTAAGAGAAGCCTTCAGGCTGATTTATGAATGGTATAGGGCAAAACACCTTAAAAAAGTTGAGGGTGGTATTTCAGATGCATATTCCGACGCAATGTGGCCACTGATTCCGATGCAAAGTGGCCACCCATTCCGAAGCAAGTTGGCCACCTGTTCCGATCCATTGTGGCCGGCCATTCCGATGCATTCTGGCCACCCCCGAAGGGATGATCGAAGCGGCGCTGGATAATCCATTTTCAGGCCATTACCATTCTAAGAAACGCTTTAGGAGGAGTCAATGGCCGCCAGGAGATTATCCATGCGCAAGATCAAAGAGGTATTACGTCTTCATTTTGAAAAAGGTCTTTCAGCCCGTCAGATCGCTCGGAGCCTTGATATTGGGCGAGGGACCATCAGAAACTATCTTGACCGAGCTCAGCAAGCTGGGCTCAGTTGGCCTCTTCCTGCCGAAATCGATGAGGCCACTCTGGAGCATCGGCTTTTTTCTCCCTTCCATCCCGTTTTCCAAGAAAAGCGCCAAATGCCCCCGATGGAGCATCTCCATCAGGAATTAAAGAGGAAAGGGGTTACCCTTCAGCTTCTCTGGCATGAATACAAAGAGAAGGACCCTGAGGGGTACCAATACAGTCAATTTTGCCGTCTCTACCATCAATGGGCCCAAAAGCTCGATCCCTGCCTCCGTCAGGAATACCGGGCCGGAGAGAAGCTCTTCGTCGACTATGCCGGGCAGACCATGGAGATCACGGATTCTCAAACCGGGGAGATTCATGAAGCCCAGATCTTTGTGGCCACTCTTGGAGCCAGCAATTATACCTTTGTCGAAGCCACCCTCTCCCAGGATCTCCCCTCCTGGATTCAGTCCCACGTTCATGCTTTTGAATTCTTTCAAGGGGTCACCGAGATCCTGGTGCCCGATTATGTTCCAGGGAACATAATCGGGCTTATGTGCCCCATGGTGTTATGTGGCCTCCAAAGGTAAAAACCACCCCTCAAGGACGGAATTATCAAAATATGGGCACATAATTAGAGGCTCCAGGGTATACTAATCTCCAAAAACGAGATTTCAGAAAGGAGGTTGTCTATGCTGGAGCGTTACTTTACCCGACCGGACACAGTTGATCGCATTAGGGCTTCATGGATTGGTGGACCCATTGAACGGTATATAGAGTGGCTCACCGAATGTCACTATTCGACACGAACCATATGGCACCGAGTTCCTGTCTTGTTTCACTTTGGGCAGTATGCTTGGGAGCAGGGAGCCCGAACGCCGGATGAATTGCCAACCTTTGTGGGTCCGTTTACTGAGCTTTGGGTTCGGGATCACGGCCGTAACTGTACGACCTCTCAGGCCCTGAAGCAAGTTGCCGAGGATGTTCGAAACCCTATTCAACAGATGCTTCGTCTTGCCATTCCTGGGTATTATGGAATCGGACGCAAGCGGAAGGAATTAGAGCCCCTTTCGAATCAAGCTCCCGGGTTCTTTCAGTATTTGAAAGAAGAGCGAGGGCTGCGGGAGACATCGATAGAACATTACAGACACTATCTTCGTGGTTTTGAAGCCTTCCTAGATAAGGTTGCATTAGATTCCCTTTCTGAGCTTTCTCCACCGGTACTCAGTGCCTTTATAACCGATTACAAAGGCAACCTGAGTAAATCGTCCCTAACGGGTCTTTGCAGTGTTCTTTCGGTGTTTCTCAAGTATTTACATAGAGAGCGGCTAACCGATAAAGATCTCAGTGGCAGCATCGGAAGTCCGAAGATCTATCGCCACTCGGACATTCCCCGTTCGATCACCTGGGATGAAGTTCGAAAGATGCTGGATGTCGTTGACTGCCGGACGCCACTTGGCAAGAGGGATTATGCTATTTTGTTGTTGTTTGTCACCTATGGCTTAAGAGCAAGGGAGGTCGCAGGCTTAACCTTAGATGACATCGATTGGAAACGAGATCGGCTCCGTATACCTGAACGGAAAGCCGGACATTCAACGGCCTATCCCTTATCCTCCATTGTGGGAGAAGCCATTGTAGATTATCTTCGCCATGGTCGCCCCCAGACATCTGATCGTCATGTATTCTTCCGGGTTCTAGCGCCGCCTACGCCTTATACATACAGCGCCGTATCCGGGCGTGTTTCGCATTACTTACACAAGGCAGGTATTCGAGTCCATCGAGCTGGCTCTCATACGCTTCGACATACCTGTGTCCAGCGCCTCGTCGATTCTGAGTTCTCCTTGAAGAGCATTGGCGATTACGTGGGCCACCGTTCGGCTTCCTCCACGGGGATCTATACAAAGGTCTCTATCGAGGCTCTTCGTGAGGTCGCTATGGGTGATGGGGAGGTGATATCATGACAGACAAATGGGTTGATTTCCAGAGTCCCTTGGCAGGTGACATGAAACGCTTCCTCTTACACAAGCGGGGTTTAGCTCGACAATTTTATACCGAAGAGAGCGTCCTTCGCCTGCTCGACCGCTATCTCATCGAACAGCGCGTGGCTCATATCACTGCCATTACCCCTTCATTACTGGATGACTTTTTTGCTTCTCGTCCTCGAACCAGACCTCGAAGCTATAATCATCTTCTCGGGGTGACCCGGCAGTTTTTCTGCTGGCTGGTAGAGCAAGGAATTATTTCTTCTTCTCCTGTACATGCTTCTCAAAGACGGGCAATAACACAACGCTTCCCATTCCTATTTGATGTCATCAAGGCCAGGAAGCTTCTCGAAATCTCCAGCAGTTTGCTCGACAATTCGAGGGCGAGTCTTCGCGGCCCAACCTACACAACAATTTTTGCTCTTCTCTATGGCCTTGGACTACGCGTAGGAGAAGTCTCGCGCTTGTGCCGAAAAGATGTTGATTTTGATCGTCATCTTCTGGTCATCCGGCAAACCAAATTCGGTAAAAGTCGCTTTGTTCCCTTTGGCCCTCGCATGGGCCAGCGGTTGAGTGAATACATGCAACTCCGAGAACAACAAAGTGGAGCACTTCACCCCGATGCCCCAATATTTTCTTTCACTAAGAACAAGCCTATCCATCCCGGCACCATCAGTCTGACATTCCACCACCTCCTTCCGCGGCTTAACCTCGATGTCCTTTCAGGCACAGCCCCACCACGGTTGCACGATCTTCGCCATTCTTTTGCTGTGGCAACGCTGCTGCGCTGGTATCGAACGGGCGCGGATCCCTCAAAACGCCTTATCCACCTTTCTACATTTCTTGGCCACGTGAATCCTGAATCCACAGCGGTCTATCTAACCATCACGACCGATCTGCTCCAGGAAGCAAACCAGCGATTTGAACGGTTTGCAGGACCGCTCCTTAAGGAGGTGATCTTATGATAAATTTGACCTTGGGCCCTACGCTTCATGCCTTCTTTGAGAATCATCTGAATCTCCAAAAAGGACTGCGCCCAACATCGGTCAAGAGTTATCGGGATGTGTTGCGGCTATTTCTACAGTTTGTAGCCAGGGATGCCCACCGCAAAATCTCAAAACTTCTCCTTACAGATCTCACCTTCGAACGAGTTCAACGGTTCCTAATGTATCTCGAAACGGACCGCAATAACCATATCCGGACGCGCAATCACCGATTGGCTACCCTGCACACGTTCTTCGAGTATATCGCGACACAGGTGCCAGAGATGATCGTGGAGGCAGAACGTATAGCGGCGATACCTATTAAAAGGGTATCACCACCAGAAACCCGATTCCTGGAACGGGACGAAATCGATACGCTTTTTGCAGGGATGCTATCCGACGGTCAGCACTCGTTGCGGGATAGGACACTTTTGCTCGTTCTCTACAACACCGGGGCTCGCGTACAAGAAGTAGCCGAACTTCGTGTAGCCAATTTGGAGCTTGATTCTCCCCCCAGAGTTCATCTTCACGGAAAAGGCGATAAATGGAGACTCTGTCCACTTTGGACAAAGACCGCCAATCTGCTAAGGCAACTCCTCAAAGAACAAGGAATCGAAAATGTACCCGATAGTCCACTGTTTCTTTCTCACCCAGGTCGCCCTCTGACGCGTTTTGGGATCTACAAGATTGTTCGGCGCCATACCCAACATCTAAATCATAAAAGACCAAATGGTAAATCACGGCACATCTCACCACATGTATTCAGGCATACCGCAGCAGCACACCTTTTAGAATCCGGCGTGGAGGTCAACGTAATACGGGCCTGGCTGGGCCATGCAACCCTAGACACAACGAATCGATACGCCGAGATTAATATCCGAACCAAGGAAGAAGCCTTAAAGGCATGCGAACCGCCTGTGGATTCTTCGGAGGGATTCCCCCGAAAACCAATTTGGCGAGATGACCAATCCCTCTTAAGATGGCTAAATTCCCTTTAGACATTATGTTGCCAAATCAGCGAGGTCCCCCTAAAAATTACGACCAAAACTGACTTCACGGCACATAACACCATGGGGCACATAAGCCCGATAATTTAAGAGACGCCGTTACTCATTCCTGCCGCTATGAACCCGACCTCAACGCCACGTACCGGGATCTGGCTGAGCATTATGGCGCCGTCATCATCCCTGCGCGGGTGGGTAAGGCCCGGGATAAGGCGAAAGTCGAGTCGGGAGTTCTTCAGGCCGAGCGCTGGGTCATTGCCCCTCTGCGACATCGCACTTTCTTCACCCTGGCCGAACTCAATGAGGCGATTGCAAAACAAGTAGAGTTTCTCAATAACCGACCCTTTGAGGAAATCGAGGGAACCCGTAAAAGCCTCTTTGAAAGCCTGGATAAACCCGCCCTCAAACCCTTACCGGCCCATCGCTACGTTTTCGCTCAATGGAGCAGACACAAGGTCAATATCGATTACCACATCGAAGTGGATCATCATTACTACAGTGTCCCCTATCAATTGATTCATGAGAGGCTCGATGTTCGCCTCACCTCGACGACGATGGAAGCCTTCTTCAAGGGCCAAAGAGTCGCCCTCCATCGCCGCAGTTACCTCAAAGGGGGGCACACCACGGTCAAAGAGCATATGCCGAAGGCCCATCAAAAATATCTCGAATGGACGCCCTCTCGACTCCTCCGATGGGCAGGACAGATGGGACCGCAGACTCAGAAACTGCTCACTCACATCTTAGAGAATCGTCCTCATCCCGAGCAGGGGTATCGTTCCTGCCTCGGGGTATTGCGGCTGGGGAAACGTTATTCGACAGAGCGCTTGGAGGCGGCTTGTGCCCGCGCCTTGGCCTTCAAAGCCTACTCTTACAAGAATGTCGAATCCATCCTTAAAAAGGGATTGGATCAACAACCTTTTGCGCCCTCTTCACCTCAACCCCGTCTTCCCCTGCTTGACCATGAAAATCTCCGGGGGAAGGAATATTACCAGTGAAGGGGAGATACAGAGAGATATGGACCTGGCCAAGAAAATGGATTGTAGAGCAAATGGTGAGGTCCTTTTGGAACTCAGAAGACCGTCACCGTCCAAATTCTCTGAAAGGCCTTGCCCTTTCCGTAAAGTGAATCCCCGATGGTCCGATAACAACTGCGAAAGGAATGATCATGCTCAATGAACAGACTTTTGATAAACTCTACGCCATGAAGCTCATCGGGATGGCCGAGGGTTTCAAGGAACAGCTTGAACAACCTTCCTTCCGGGACCTCTCCTTTGAAGAACGGCTTGGGCTGTTGGTCGAACGTCAATGGAGCTGGAAGGAAAACAAACGTCTTGGCCGTCTTCTCAAAGATGCAAAACTGAAGCTTCAAGCCTGTATCGAGGATATCGATTACAGGACTCCCCGGGGATTGGATAAATCGGTGATGATGAGCCTCGCTGCCTGCAACTGGATTCGCAGCCATCAGAACCTTCTGATCTCCGGTCCTACTGGGGTTGGTAAAACATTCTTGGCTTGCGCCTTCGCCCAGAGAGCATGCCGCGAAGGCTTTCGAACTTTCTACATCCGCTCCCCTCAATTCTTCTATCAGATTGCCCTATCCCGAGCGGATGGGAGCTATGGCACTCTGATGAAAAACTTCTCCAAAACTCATCTCCTGGCTATTGATGACCTGGGGTTAACCCCTCTCACCGATACTGAAAGAAGAGATTTGCTCGAAGTCATCGAGGACCGTAATGGCTCGGGTTCCACTCTGATCACCAGTCAACTCCCTATCGATCATTGGCATGACCATATCGGAGATCCGACCATCGCCGACGCCATTATGGACCGTTTGATTCACAATGCCCACCGAATTCAACTGAAAGGAGGATCCATGCGAAAGAAACAAAAACTTGACGAAACCTGAAAGATCAGTAAGATATCAAAGCACGACGTCGCTACGCTCCGACAGGAATCAACAATGCAGCGTAAGAGTTATCCACAAGGTGCTACGATCGCTCCGAGATTTTGCCCTTCGGGCCGCCCCGCTCCACCCAAGGGGGGCTGGGCTAAAATCTCTCCGCTCTCTACCTCCTTATGGATAACTCCCGAAGGCACAATTTATTGTACAAAAATAAATACCAGCGTCGCTCTGCTCCGACGGGATGGCCATCATGGATCAGAATAGGTGGCCACGTTCAATCGGAATAGCCGGCCAGATTCCTCCGGATCAAGTGGCCAAATTCATCGGAATAGGCATTCAGAAGGAGGTTATACTGTTTTTAGTTGAAAATTGAAAAGTGGCTCCCTCCGTGGAATAATCCACGGAACGCAAAATTCTTTTAAAGAAAGGAGCCACGATGAAATTAAACACGATCCAAAGGAAAAAGGCAAGAAGAGGATTTGAGCAGGCAGTCGGAAGAGAGGAAGTCATCAGCCGGATGTATGAAATTATCCGGGTAGGGAAACAGGGGCTTGATGGATTCATAGTGGAGTTGGGGAGCATGGTGGCCGAAGCGATCATGGATATGGAACGGGAGGAGCGCTCAGGGCCCCAATACAGGCCTGCCCAAGAAGGGCTTTACAAGTGGGCCTATCAGAATGGCTCCATTTACGTGGGGGATCGGAAGATTTCGGTTAGACATCCGCGGCTTCGGGGGGCGGGAGGAGAAATGGCCTTACAGAGCTACGAGGTGTTGAAGAAGCCGGGTGTCTTTTCGGAAGAGGTTTTGAACAAAATGTTACGGGGGCTTTCGGCTCGGAAGTATCGGGAGACACTGTTGGAAACGAGTCATCGTTTTGGAGTTTCTCCCAGCACGGTGTCTCGGCATGTGGTGGAGATGACGACCCAGAAGCTCCAGGAGTTCAAAGAGCGTAATCTTTCGGAGGTCAGGATCTTTGCCCTCTTTATCGATACGATTCATCGGGGAGGGGAGGCCTTCATGGTTGGCCTGGGGATTGATATGGAAGGGCACAAACACGTCTTGGGTTTCTGGCAGGGGGCGACAGAGAACCACGAGCTTTGCGAAGAACTTTTATCCGATATGGAGCGCAGAGGGCTTGTGCTTTCGAAGAGGATTCTTTGGGTTACCGATGGAGGCAAAGGGATCATCAAGACACTCAAAGAGCGTTTCGGGAAGAAGCTGATTCACCAGCGGTGTACGATCCATAAGGATCGAAACATCCAGAGACATCTGGCCAAGAAGTATCGGAAGGAAGCTCACCGGCGGTTCAGGACCGCTCTGGAGCAAAACAGTTATGAAGATGCCAGCAAGATGCTTAAGGCATTCGAGACATGGCTGCGAGCCATCAATGAATCGGCTGCCGACTCTCTGCTGGAAGCCTTCGAGGACATCTTGACACTGCATCGGCTCAAGGTTCCTGGCTTGTTAAGAAAGACCCTGACTTGCACCAATCCCATCGAGAGCATGTTCTCTACTGTACGGGACTGTGAAGGCAATATTAAACGGTATCGTAACAGTGCGATGTCCCAGAGGTGGCTTGCAACCGTTCTGCTTCATTGTGAGAAGGGGTTTCGAAGAGTCAAAGGTTACCTGGGTATTCCGGAAGTGATCGCAACGATTGAACAGATACAAGAAGAAAAATATATCATGCATAAAGCGGCATAGGGATATTTGAAGATGGGTGCACCAGGGAGCCACAGAAAATTTCAACTAAATGCTTGACAATCTCTTCAGAAGAATGATTGAAGTAGTCCTCACATACTCATCTGTCTGCAACATTTGAAAAGTATTTGAGCTTTTCTAAAAATTTTGGTAGACTTTCTACAAAAAGAGAATCATTGGTTAGCTGAAGCAACCACTTTCTATTTTCGTATGGGTTGTTATTATTACTTTTTAACAAGGTTGTTAGAAATTTATAACAGAGTATTCGATTACTGATAACCTAAAAAACATAAAAGCTAATAATTTCAAAATGGTATGCTTTTCATAAGGAACTTAATCTTTGGCATCATTATTGCTTAGGTTGTATTAGAGTTAAAATAACTTTAGAGGTGTGTTGAAATGGTTCAAGTGTTAGGTAGTAAAGGTGGCATTCAAGAATTCGAAGAGCCTCTTAGGTCCCAGATGAAATTTATGTTAGAGGATGCCTTGACCGGAAAAGCTTGCCCTATGGACTCATCTTTTTTTGAAATAGCTTTGATGGGTCATATTATGAGGTTTGCGGAAGGGAAGCTTTCAAGCCGGGAACTTAGTCATTTCTTCCTTGGGCATGCAAGACTCAGGCAAGTTAGTGTGGATGTAACGAATCAATGTAATCTCCATTGTTCTCATTGTTTCTATTCTGCCGAAGCGGGACAGGATATTTCAATCGATAAATGGGCAGACATCTTAGAACAAATCTATGACCTTGGGGTAAGAACGGTTACCATTGCTGGGAGAGAACCTTTTATTTCTCCAATTACAATTGAGGTAATGAAGAAATTGTATACTCTCAAGAAACGCGGGAGGCATCCATTTCAATTCGGTGTGGTGACGAATGGTACACTTTTATTTGATTATTTGGAGGAAATGTCCTTGTTGGATATGGACTACCTGGATATCAGTATAGATGGGCTTAGGGAAACTCATGATATTTATCGGGGGAAAGGAAACTTCGATAGGAGCCTGCGGGGGCTCCGGAAAGCTATTGCATTAAATGCCGCAAGAAAGATATTTGTGGCGAGTATCCTTCACCAGGAAAATTTTAAAGAAATTCCTCGATTGGTGGAACACTTTTCTAAGGAAGGGGTTTGCCATTTCGTTTTAGGCCTATTTTTCCCTACTCCAGAGACCCCAGAGTACCTGATTTTAAAAAAAGAAACCCTACCCTTCTTCTTAGACGAGCTTGAAGAAAATTTACAAGTATTAGATCTCAACAGACCCATTGAGGTGGTCATTGAAATCAGTATGATGACCTTGTCATATCTTCCGCAACTGTTCGACTTAGGGGTAATATGTTTCGATAATATATTCCTTGACAAAGCGGGTAATTTCTATACGAAAAAAACATTTGCCAACGGGGCCAAACTATTTATTCAGTTTCCGCCCTTTATGGAAGAGACTTACTGGAGCGTATCTCGAATCAAGAATGGCTATTATCTGGGGGGCTGTGAACCGCTGGTAGTGAAGAGGGGCTGGGAGAAATATGCTGTAGGAAACATCCTTACGGAGCCAATGCATGTTCTTTTTAAGAGATCATTGGAGGTCCAACTTAATGAGATATTGAATAGTATTGATAATTCAATTTGCAGGGGGAAGCCTTGTTTCAAATACTGCCTCGGTGGAGACCATTTGTACAGGGTCATCATGGGAGAAAGCGAGGTCGATTATGTTTGCCAGAGGAGGCAGGAAACTCAGCTTCAGGATCAGTGTTATCCTCCTTCTATTACTCATTATTCCGTTCTCGGCATGTAGCCGGAAACAGGAACAATCAGGTAAAGAGTTAAAGGTTCCAATCACTGAGGCAATCACAACTCTCGATCCAATTAAAACGATCACTGGAGGAGCTGCCCAGGTTAGCAAACAGATCTTTAATCGATTGATTGAGCTTGATGATTCCTTGAACCTAAAACCCGGCATTGCCGAGAGCTGGGAAACAAAAGACAATAAAACCTGGATCTTCACTATCAAAAAAGGGATAAAATTTCACGATGACCCAGCCTTTGAAAGCGGCAAGGGGCGGGAAGTTACCGTTAATGACGTAAACTATTCCCTTAGGCGTCTAATGGACCCCAAGGGTAAAGGGGTAGTAGCTTGGATTCTAAAAGGTTATATACTCGGGGGGGAGGAATTTAGCAGTGGAAAGGCACAAGAGCTAAAGGGAGTTGAAATCCTTGACGATCGAAAGATCAAATTTACCCTGACACGTCCTTACAGTCCCTTCCCCTATCGACTGACAATCTATGCTACCGCAATCGTTCCCAAAGAAGCTGTTGAAAAGTATGGTGATGATTTTGGTCGCCATCCAGTAGGTACGGGTCCCTTTGCCTTTAAGAATTGGGTTGCCGATGCCGAAATAGAACTTATCCGAAATCCAAAATACTGGGAGAAGGGACTTCCTAAAGTTGATCGGCTGCGATTCGTTTTGCTCAGGGACGAGATGGTGGCCTTCCTTAACTTTACCAAGGGAGAATTAGATCTGGTGAACATCCCTGCTCCCGCGGTTAGTTCTGTCATGGAGGAAGATGGGAGTGTTAAAAAAGAATATAGAAAATATGTTTTTACGAAAAATACACTTGCCAGAACCGAATTTTATGTTTTCCTATTAATTTCCCCTCCATGGAAGGGCGACCGATTGCTCCGCCAGGCCCTAAATTACGCAATTGATCGTGAAGAAATCATAAAGTTTGTGCTGAAAGGAAGGGGGGTTCCGGCAAACCAGATGGTCCCGCCCAATATTTGGGGATTTGCTTCAAATAATGGATATCAATATAATCCTGATTTAGCTAAAGAGTTGTTACGAAAATCAGGATTCTTCAAAGCGAGGGAGTTGAAACAAAGGAGAAAAACCAAACTGGATTTTATGAGGGGAAAAGAAAAAGAGAAAGCAGAAGCGAATTCCCCCGATGATGAGGAATTGAGACCGGTCAGGTTGGTTGCGGATGCTGGAGGTGATACGGAAAAGATAGCGGTAGCCGTTCAGGAACAACTAAGAAGACTCGGTGTAAATATTAAAATAGATGTTGTCCAGTTTCCTCAATTGGTGGATCTTGCATTCAAAGGCCAGGCGCCAATATTTCGTCTTTACTTCTCTGCCATTTATCCTCACCCCGAAAATTTCTTTTTTCAATTTTTGAGGGAGAATACGGCCCCTCATGGAAATAACTTTTTTAGATACAGTAATTCTGAATTTGAAAAACTCTATATTGAGGCAACTTCGATTTCAGAAAAGGAAAAAGCAGAGAGCCTTTATCGCAAGATGTCAGAGCTTATTATTGAAGATGCTCCAGCCCTCTTCCTTTATCACCCTGAACAATGGGTACTTATTCAACCCTATGTGAAGGGATTAAGGCTGAATGGTCTGGAATTTTTTCCTTTTGAAAAGGTTTCAATTGAACGATGACCTACCACCTCAGGAAATTCGGTCAATCTCTAATCGCTCTTTTTTTTGTCGTAACCCTATCTTTTTTTCTAATCTATAAAGCCCCTGCTGGGGATCCCGTAAAGACAATGCTGGGTTTTCAGGTGACGGAGGAGGATGTCCAAAGGTTAAGAAGTGAACTGGGCCTGGATCAATCATTGGTCATCCAATACTATATTTACTGTAAAAGACTTCTAAAAGGGAATTTGGGGCGGTCCATCATATCCGACTTCGACATCAGGCAAGAGATAACCCGTCGTTTCCCTCTTACACTGTCCTTGGCTATTATAGCAATTCTCATCGCTCTTTTCGGGGGAGTCATATTAGGTCTCCTCAATACCTTTTATAGAAGCATTGGGCCTATCATTGACTTTATCATTGTCGGAATAGGTAGCATTCCTGTATTCTATTTAGGACTCATCATCGTATGGTTTTTCGGCTACTGGCTGGACCTTTTCCCTATCTCCGGATATAAGGGAGGAATGAACCTTCTCCCTCCCAGTTTGGTCCTTGCCTTGGCACCAATGGCCAATGTGGCCCGGATAACAGTCATCAAGCTCGACCAGATCTTAGGTCAGGACTTCATCCGAACTGCCTACGCCATGGGTTTTCCTCGGCGGAAAGTCATAGGAAAATTTGCCTTAAAAAATGCCCTTCTGTCCCTTGTCTCCTCCCTCAGCAACAGCTTCGCCCTTCTTTTAGGGGGAACCTTCTTTGTAGAGTACATCTTTGGCTGGCCAGGTATGGGGCTTCTTGCCGTTGATGCAATGCTAAATTACGACTACCCTGTTATTCAGAGCATAGTCCTTATCACAGCCGTTAGCTTTATTACGATTAATCTAATCACTGATTTCGTTTATGGGTTAGTTGACCCAAGAGTCATGGAGTAAATTTTGAAAAAAAATCGGCTGAAGAACCCTTCTATCATTTTCCTTATTTTGGTTGGAATCCTATCCATAGCCATCAATCTTTTTAGCCCTTATGATTCCATTCAAATTAATTACAATGCCTCCCTTCAACCTCCATCTTTAAAACATTTTTTTGGGACCGATAGCTTTGGAAGAGATATCTTTACAAGAACATTTTATGGAGCCCGGATTTCCCTCTTCGGGAGCGCTTTTTCCCTTTTTTCATCCATGGTCATCGGTCTTGCCTTTGGAGGAATGGCAGGCCTTTTCAGAGGTAAACTCCTGGATTATTTCTTCTCTCTTTTCAGTCTAACAGTATGGTCCTTCCCATTCATTGTGGCAGTCATCGCGTTGACGGCTGCTTTTGGCCGGGGGGTTTTTGCGACTTTTTTTGCATTAGCGGTGGTGAATGCTGTGCTGATTGGAAGATTTGTCAGAGGGGAGGTCATCGCTCTCCGAGAGCGGGATTTTATTATATCTGCACGTGCTATTGGGGCAGGGGATTCTCATATCCTATTCCAGCATATCCTACCAAACATTCTCCCCTCTGTCCTTGTGACAACTATTTTAAGTTTTTCAATCTTCATTACCACCGAGGCAGGGATCAGCTTTTTAGGGCTTGGAGTCCAACCACCAACTCCAAGTTGGGGATTTATGATTCGAGATGGAATCCATTACATTGGAACCGCCTGGTGGATTTCTTTTTTCCCGGGATTACTTCTAACTTTGTGTGTAGTATCTACAAGTTTTCTTGCTGAGAAACTAAACCCTTAGATTAAGGGCGGGGATTATGGCTGTAGGACAGATAGAACGTTACGACCGGATCACCCGAGTCGTAACCGAATTATGGGAGAATTTATACGATCTGTTCTGGAAAACGTTTTGGTGTCTCCCAACAGTTGTCATTTATTATCCCCATGGTATTTATCGGCAACATGCAAAACCGATACAACTCATTGAAGAGAATAGAGAAAAGATTAAGCACATACTTGCTTCTCAATATAGGAGGGATCCTTCATCCATTAATAAGGCAATTTCGGGGATTAAACGATATAAAAACCTCCGGAGGCCTCAAGGAATTAGCTGGTCATTTGGAGAGCTTAGCAAGAAGCACTTCGATCAGCTTGAGGCGTTAAAAGAGGTAGGTTTGAAGGAGATTGATCCTGTATTATTGTTGGATGTCCTTAAAGCTTTTCCTCTCCGTTCTTTTCCCCTGGAGCAGGCGATCCGGCAGGCCCTTCAAGATGCCGTTGAGCAGGGAAATAAACTTAAGACCAATATGGATGTGATGCTTCGCTATTCGGAAGAAGATCCTAAACTGAACGGCATAAGATTGATCCAAAATGGAGTAATTCAACGGAATTGGGGAGGCCGCCGCTTTTCCCTGGAAAAGGCCGATAATCTTTTTGAGCTTTACAATTTTTTGGAGCGTACCCTCTTGCTTTTCGATTCTCCGATGCAGAGAGTAACCTGCTTATATCTCTTGCCAATAAACGATAGGGGGACTTATCGAGGAAATGCCGCCTTAATCCGGGTTCACGGTGGCAGAAAGGGAACCCGAATCGATCCAGGCTACGAGCAAGAGTTTCTGGAGAGTTTCTACCATAATGTAAATCGATGGGTTTCAGAGATTGGCACGGCCATGGAGTTTGAGGCCCAGTCCCATCTGCGTGAACAAGCTCCCCGGTATCTTTCTGGAAGCCCTGAACAAAAGACCGAGATTCTTTCGGAGTCGATAAGTTTCATTCAGGAAGTCAAAAGACGCCGAAATGGAAATAGGATCATTTTTTCTTATATTGATTTCCCACACCTAATTAGAGTGAATCTCAGCACTTCTGGGTTCGAACTGGAACATGATCACTATAATGATATACGGTTCGAAACCAAATGGCATCAACTCGACCGTTTAAGACTTGCATTGGAGGAGGAGGTTAGAAATCTTAAACTTATCAAAGACTTAGAAAGCGAAAGAGTTTTGGTAACGAAGCACAGGGCGGTACTCGCGAACACTCTTCACAATCTCAGAAGACATCTTTCACTGGCTCTCCCCGATGAGGCTCTTCAAGAATTCTTTTGGCGAAAAGAACGGTATGTCCGTGTCTTGAGCGAATCTCTTCCTTCATCCGAAGCTGCAACAGTCGAAAACATTATGGATTTAATAAGACAGTTTATCGATTTGAAACTTCCAATAGATCGAACCTTTTCATGGGAACGTGTGAAGCTTGAAGGAGAAGATTTGATTTGTATCACAATCGTCGGGGCTGTTGAGGAAATACTAGAAAATTTATTTTCAAACTCGATACGCCATAGCATGATGGGGAATGATCTTGAAGTCTCCATAAAAATATCTGCTTCCGAGGAATCCATTCTTATAGATTATTCGGACAATGGTAAAGGATTTGACTTCAAGTCAAGGGAAAAGGTCTCCGATTGGCTTGAAGGAAAACTGTTGCCAGATGAGGCAAAGGAACAGAAGGGTATTGGTATCCGGTCAATCGGAACAGCTGTAGATATTCTAAATGCAAGAATTGTTCATAGAGAAAACCCAATAAAAAAAGCGATGGATACAAAAGCAAACATCCCTGTTATGTTTTCAATTTGCCTTCCTCTCAAATGTCCCGAAGAATGGAAGAAAGCAGAAGCAAGTGAAAAAGAGGCTCAGAAAATAAGAAAAGAATTTTATACGGGGACGGGCTTGATCGTTTTTATCGACATGGTTGGTCAAGGAGACAGTTTCCGTAAATTTTTTGAACGAACTGGCTATGAATTTAAGAGAGTGAATTCGGTCGAAGAGGCTATTAAAGCGATCAAAGATTCTAATCAGAACACTTATGCTCTCCTTTGGCATCTTGGTTCAGCAAAATTTAGGCAAGTAATACCATCTTCCGAAGATTTGCCAGAAATTTTTAAAATCTTCGGCCAGGAGTGTGACAATTTGCTTCCTAAAAATGATTTTAGATTCGCTGTATCGGGCGGTGAGGATTACCGGAATAGAGCTGAGGAGGCTGATTGGTTTAGAATTGTGACAGACTGGGCAGGGCTAATACGAATTTTCAAAGTAAAGCCATCGGAAGAATTGCCATTCATCGCTTCTAAGAAGCGACATGAATATCTTGGTCTGTTTAATCAATCACTGAATCATCTTAAGTCACTGAAGAAATTGAAAGAGGAATCTACCATTCTCGAATTTGAAGAGACGATCTATTTCATTCGCAGCGAAATCACAAACGAAGCACTTGATCGGTTCTTTTTGGATCTTACCTATTTATGGGATCATGCAAAAAATTTAAAGCAAGATATTGATTCGTTGCCTTTTGAACAAATGGGAAACAGATTTGAAGAACTACGAGATTTATTGTCGCAATTGCCTGAAAAGGTCACCCTTGGGACCAGAACCAGTGTTCTTCAAACCTGCCTGAAGATTCGAACAATAATGGAGGACCTTTTCAATTTTACCAGGATAGTTGGTTCAACAGGAAAGGAGGCCTTAAATGTCCGATAAAATCCTCTTTGTTGACGACAGGTATAAGGAAGAAGGTTGGGAAAAAGCTCTCCGGCCCAAATTGCCAAAAGAATTTGACTTAATATTTGAGGATAAAGGCTACAAAATTCTTGATAGACTAAAGGAAGATCCTGACATCAAATTAGTGATCCTGGACCTTACCTTTCCCAATCAGCCAAAGCAAGGACATGAAATCTTCAACGAGATTAAGGAATCCTATCCCGAAATTCCCGTCATCATCATTTCTGGTTTCGATGATGCATCCGTTTGCCGAGACATGATGCGTGCCCCATTTAAACCCTTCAACTGTTTTTTTAAGGGTGAGATCATTTACGACCAATTAATAAGCGACATCCAAAGGGCCATAGAATACTATCAAGTTAAACAGGATTCCATCAGAAAAACGTCGGGTGGTCAGGTTGTTGGGAAAAGCAAGTTGATAAACGACACCCTTCGTTTAGTCGAAAAAGTAAGTCGAACTGAGGCACCGGTTCTTATTAGAGGGGAAACAGGAACAGGGAAAGAACTGGTAGCACGGGCCATTCATTTTAATAGCCTAAGGAAAGAGAAGCCTTTTGTCACGGTAGACTGTGCCGTCCTTTCGGAAAACCTCATCGAGAGTGAATTATTCGGTCACGTGCGAGGAGCTTTTACCGGTGCCACAAAGGATAAAATAGGACTCTTAGAAATAGGAGATGGAGGGACAGTCTTTCTGGATGAGATTGGAAATGTTAGCTTATCTACACAAGCCAAACTTCTCAGGGTGTTACAGGAAAAGGTATTTAAGGCCGTGGGTGGGACAAAGGATAAAAGGTTGGACATCCGATTCATTGCTGCAACGAATAAGGATTTGGAGACGATGATTAAAGAGGGGACTTTCCGAGAGGACCTCTACTATCGACTGAATGTGGTTCCTATCTTTATCCCCCCACTTCGAGAAAGAAAGGAGGATATCCCACTTTTGATTAACTATTTTATATCGAAATATGCCTTAGAGCACAAAATATATTTAAAAGTCGACAATTTTAGAGAGTTAGTTAAGCATTCTCAAATGGAGGAGTGGAAAGGAAATGTTCGCGAATTGGAAAATAGAATTGAGCGAGCACTGGTTCTTAGTGATGGAGATACCTTGGATATTTCCCATTTCAATCAGAAGGTCACCAAACAAAGGGAAATTAATTTAAACCTAATGAAAGATTGGATGGACTCTACGTTGACATTTTGGGCAACCAAGGTATTTTCAGAGAAGGAAGAAGAGAAGATCTTCTGGAAACATATCAATCAATATTTTGGCCCAAAAGAAATGAAAACTAGAATATTATATGCAATCGTTGATGAATATCAACTTCGTTATAAAAGAGTCCCCTCCGCCAGAGAATTAGCTATTTTACTTAAGGTGCCTGGGAAAGATCCTATCGGCACCATTCGGCAGAATTTAAAGAAAGGTAGCGGCCTTAGAAAGTATAAATCTTTACAGATTTAAGGTTTAACATTATTATTTCTCTAATCATTCTATTCTGAAGTTTAACCTTCCAATCTTAGCCTACCCTTCTCAGGTCCTCCATTTTCAATCTAAATGGGCGTGACCAATTTCTGTTTAAAGAAGCCTCCCATTTAAGAACCAGATAAGAAAAGAGGTTCTTTGGAAGATTGCTGACCGTTAGAAATTTTACCTTCATTATTAGATTTCTTTAATGCTTTTCTAAATAACTCTTGGGAAATATCAATCCTAAATTAACCAGCCATTTTACAAAAACCTGAGTAGTATTAAATGGTTACAAGGTTTATTATTTTAACTTTTTCTTTGGCATATCCTATGCAAACCTCTAAAGTTACGTTAAGGTCGATCTAAATTCGATAATTCTTCGCAAAAAAAATAAATAAGAAAGGAGGGCTTATGGAGGATTTACAATCCGAATTGTTAGCGCCGGACAAGAATTCCCCCTTTTCAACGATTAGGGGATCCTCCCCGTGATTGAATCAGGGGGGAAGAGGATAGAGATGTAGATGGTACTGGGAGGGAAACAA
>Ga0194112_10004349_pt1 | contig 19411 bp, 15 predicted proteins | sample TA2MahC400mmetaG_FD_146191 | JGI IMG/M metagenome (GOLD analysis project Ga0194112, IMG submission 146191) | Freshwater microbial communities from Lake Tanganyika, Tanzania - TA2015016 Mahale Deep Cast 400m | ecosystem: Environmental > Aquatic > Freshwater > Lake | place: Tanzania: Lake... | reverse complement strand
GACGGCTCGAAGGCCTGGGCCGTTGACCTCCCCGAGCAGCCCGCCATGAACCGCCTGGCACTCGACCGCGACGGGCGCGTGCTCGTCACGCTCTGCGATGGCTCGGTGGTCTGCGTGGGGCGGTGAGGCGCCTCGGGGGGGCGCGGCGGCCTATGGCCGCGGCCAAGGGGGATGATTGGATGGGTGGATGGATGGATGATTGTCTGGCACCCATCCACCCATCCATTCATCCATTCATCCAGCCGCCTACGGCAGGGGCTTGATGCGCACGTTTCGGAAGAGGAACTGCCCGCCCTGCGGCACCTCGGCCTGGAGCGCGATGTAGCCCTTGGGCACCTTCAACCCGTCGGCCTTCCAGGCGGGCTTCCCGTTGATCTCGAGCTCGGCCGCCGTGCCCTTCACGGTCAGGACGAAGCGGTTCCATTCGCCCGCCTTGGTGAGGCCCTTGCTGCTGGCGCCCTTGAGCTCGGCCACGTTGCCCTCGATGCCCTTGGCGAGGTTGGCCTGCGGGCCGCCCGGCCAGGGCCTGCCCTTCGGCACCGAGGTGTAGCGGAAGTAGATGCCGGAGTCCCAGCGGTCTTGCTTCAGCGCCTTCCACTCCAGGTCGAGCACGAAGTCGCCGTACTGCTCCTTCGTCTGCACCAGGCCGTTGCCGCTCTTGATCAGGAGCGCGCCGTCCTGAATCTCCGCCTCGCACGTCAACACGTCCCACTTCGCCAGGTCCTTGCCGTTGAACATCTCCACCCATCCCTCCGCCTCGCCGGTCCAGCCGGCAGCGGACGCGAGCAGGGCGAACGCGGCAGCCCACAACACGCAACGTCTCCTCATCGCTTCGGCTCCTCATGATGTTGGTGGAACAGGTCACGCGGCGTCATCATAGCACAGCTCCGCTCCCCGCGCCAGCGCGGGCTTGACACGCGATGCGATGCGCGCGAGAATGCGGCAATGGCAACCGACAAGGCAATCGCGTTCACGGTGAACGGCCAGCCTCGGACGGTTACGACCGACCCCGGCCGCCCACTGCTTGAGGTGCTGCGCGAGGACCTCGGGCTGACCGGCACAAAGTACGGCTGCGGCGAGGGGCGCTGCGGCGCCTGCACCGTGCTCGTCGGCGGCAAGAGCGTCCGCTCCTGCGTCACGCCCGTGGGCGACGCCGACCAGCAGGCCATCCTGACCATCGAAGGATTGGCGAAGGGGCACGCCCTCCACCCCGTCCAGGAGGCGTTCCTGGCCGAGGGCGCGCTTCAGTGCGGCTTCTGCACGCCGGGCTTGATCCTGGAGGTGGTCGGGCTGCTCGAGGGAAAACCGAACCCGACCGACGCGGAGATTCTCGCCAAGCTGGAGGGGCACCTGTGCCGCTGCTGTCACTATCCGAGAATCCTCAAGGCGGTCCGCCGCGCCGCGGCCGGGAGGACGCAGCCATGAGCGACGAGACCCCCTACACGGAACCGGTGGAGCGGGTGGCCTACGACTTCGGGCTGAGCCGCCGCAGCTTCGTGCAAGTGCTGGGAGCGGGGCTGCTCGTCTCGGTGGGCGAGGGCCTGGGCCTCGCGGCCGAGCGCCGGCCGCGCGGCGAAGGGCGCCGCGGCGACCCCGCCGCACGCGTCCACATCGGCAAGGATGGAGCGATCACCGTCCTCACCGGCAAGGTGGAGATGGGCCAGGGCGCCCGCGCCGAGTTGACCCAGGCGGCAGCCGAAGAGCTCCGCGTGCCCCCGAGCCGCATCCAGTTGGTGATGGCCGACACGAGCCTAGTGCCCGACGACGGGATCACGGCGGGCAGCCGCACCACGCCTTCAACGGTGCCAGCCGTGCGGCAGGGGGCCGCCGCCGCCCGAGAAATCCTCGTGCGTCTCGCCTCCCAGCGCTGGGGAGTTGAGCCAGCGACCGTGGAGGCGCGCGACGGCACTATCGCCCACGCTGCGACCAAGCGGACGCTCACCTATGCCGAGCTCGCGGCGAGCGAGGACCTGCCGAAGGCCCTCGGTCAGCCCGCGCCGCCCGACGTGGCGATGGCCGCGGTGAAGGAGTGGAAAGTGCTCGGCACCTCGCTGCCGCGCCCGAACGCCCGCGACCTCGTGACAGGCGCGCACAAGTTCCCGTCCGACACTGTCCGCCCGGGCATGCTCTATGGCAAGGTCCTCCGCCAGCCCTCGTATGGCGCAAGACTGGTCTCGATTGACCTCGGGCCGGCCAAGGCGATGGAGGGCGTTGTTGTGGCGCGGGATGGCTCGTTCGTGGGGGTGGCCGCTCCGACCACTCACCGCGCCCGACAGGCACTGGCCGCCATCGCGGAGACCGCCAAGTGGGAGCGTGCGCCCCACCCGTCGAGCAAGGAGGTGTTTGACTACCTGCGGCAGCGCGCGGGGGACGGCGCGCCGAAGAACCCCTTCGCGGACGAGCTCGCCAAGGCGGCCAAGACGCTCCGCCAGACCTATCGCGTGGCCTACGTGCAGCACGCCCCCCTCGAGACCCGCGCCGCCGTCGCCGAATGGAGCGAGGGGAAGCTCACGGTCTGGACGGGCACGCAGAACCCCTTCGGCTACCACCGCGAGCTGGCCGGCGCGTTCGGCCTGGCCAACGACCAGGTTCGCGTGGTGGTGCCCGACTTCGGGGGCGGCTTCGGCGGCAAGCACACGGGCGAGGCCGCGGTAGAGACCGCGCGCCTGGCCAAGGCCGCAGGCAAGCCCGTCTCCCTCCACTGGACCCGCGAGGAGGAGTTCACCTGGGCCTACTTCCGCCCCGCCGCGGTGATTGACGTGGAGGCGAGCCTCGACGCCAAGGGCGCGCTGACATCGTGGCACTTCATCAACATCAACTCCGGGGGCGCCGCGGTGGACACGCCGTACCGCGCGGGCAAGGCCCAGTGCCGCTTCGTGCGGTCCGACTCGCCGCTGCGGCAAGGCTCCTACCGCACCCTCGCCGCGACAGCGAACAACTTCGCCCGCGAGTGCGCGATGGACGAGTTGGCCGCGGCCGCGGGCGTCGACCCGCTCGACTTCCGCCTCGCCCACCTCGACAACCCGCGCCTCCGAGCCGTCCTCGAAGAGGCCACGAAGCGCTTCGGCTGGGCCGAGCGAGTGAAGAACAGGCAGCTTGATGTGGGCGTCGGCCTCGCCTGCGGCACGGAGAAAGGCTCCTACGTCGCCGCTTGTGTGGAGATCCGCATCAGTCGGGGCTACCAGGATCAGTTCGCGGTGAGCCGCGTCTGTCAGGTCTTCGAGTGCGGAGCCATCCTCAACCCCGATAACCTTCTCGCTCAGGTGCAGGGCTGCATCCTCATGGGGCTCGGCCCGGCGCTCCGCGAGGAGATGCGCTTCGAGAAGGGCGAGATGCTCAACCCCCGCTTCCGCAGCTATCTCGTCCCCAGGTTCGGCGACGTGCCGCAGCTCGACATCCACCTTCTCAACCGCCCCGACCTGCCGAGCGTCGGCGGCGGCGAGACGCCCATCATCGCCATCGCCCCAGCGATCGCCAACGCCGCCTTCCACGCCACGGGCACCCGCATCCGCGAGATGCCCATCCGCCTGCCGGGCGCGAAGGAGCCGTGATGGGGGCGTTTGCCACAACCAGCGGGATGAATGGATGGGTGGATGAATGGATGATTGTTTGACACCCATCCGGCCATCCATTCATCCATCCATCCTCCGCCAGCCCGGCGACATCCACCATGTCATTGTGGAGCTGGCCGACCGCGGGGAGGCGTTCGCGGTCGCACTCGTGTTGAAGGCCGAGGAGTCCACGCCCGCGGCGGCCGGGGCGAAAGCGGTCGTGACTGCGGATGGCGCGATTCGCGGCACGATCGGCGGCGGCTCGGTGGAGGCCGAGGCCCAGCGGCGAGCCGTCGAGGCCATCGCCGCGGGCCGCCCGATCGTTTACGACTTCGCGCTCGACGGAGAGGACGCGGGCGACAGCGGCCCGATCTGCGGCGGGGCCATGCGCATCCTGCTCGACCCCACGGCGGCCGGGCACCGGGACGCCTATGCCGCGGCGGCCGCGGCGCGGCAGCGCCGCGAGCGCGGCGTGCTCCTCACCACGGTCATCGGCTCCGATGGGGGACGAACGGCCGTCGAATTCCTGCCCGAAAGCGCCCTTCTGGCCTTCAGGGGCTTCCCGGGCGCCGAGGCCACTCGGTCGGTCTTCACCTCGGAGGAGCCCCGGCTGTTCGCTGGCGAGCAAGCCGAGGCATTCGTCGAGCCGCTGATTCCCAGGCCGGTCCTCCTCATCGTCGGCGGCGGACACGTCGGCCAGGCCGTCGCTGCCCAGGCCAGCCTCGTGGGCTTCGAGGTCACTGTGCTTGACGACCGCCCTGAGTTCACGCGGCCCGAGCTGTTTCCCGATGACACGGCCAGGTGCTGCGGCCCAATCGGACAGGAGGTGGCGGCCTTCCCCTTCGCCGCCGACACCTACGCGGTCATCGTGACCCGCGGCCACGTGCACGACGCGGAGGCCCTTGCCGCGTGCCTTCGCCGCCCCGCCGCCTACGTGGGCATGATCGGCAGCCGCCGCAAGGTGGCCCTGATGCGCGACGAGTTCATCAGCTCGGGGCGCGCCACGGCCGAGGAGTTCGCCCGCGTCTACGCGCCCATCGGGCTCGACGTCGGCGCCGCCACGGTGCCCGAGATAGCCGCCAGCATTGTGGCCCAGTTGGTCGCCGTTCGGCGCAAGGGCGCCGCGCCGCGGATGCCGACCACGTGAGTCAGCCATGATCACCGCCATCGTCCTGGCCGCAGGCCGGTCGCGCCGGATGGGCGCCCAGAAGCTCCTCCTGCCCATCGGCGGCAGGCCGATGATCGCCCGGGTGGCGGACGCGGTCCTCGCCGGGCCGGTGGACGACGCGGTGGTGGTCGTGGGCAAGGATGGGCAAGAGATCGCCGAGGCCCTCGCGGGCCGCGCGGTCCGCTTCGTGACCAACCCGGACCCTGACGGGGAGATGCTCGGGTCGGTGCGCTGCGGGCTGCGCGCCCTGCCGCAGGGCTGCGAGGCCGCGCTCGTCGTCCTCGGCGACCAGCCGGGCCTCACGGCGGGGGCCGTCGCGGAGCTGGTGCGGGCCTTCCGCGCCTCGGGCAGCGCCATTGTGGTGCCCGCCCATCGCGGCCGGCGCGGCCATCCGGTCCTCATCGCGGCGCGCTATCACGATGAGGTTGTGAGCCGCCACGACGGCGTGGGCCTTCGCGGCCTCCTCCAGGCGCACCCCGACGCGGTGCTCGAGGTCGCCGCGGAGCCGGCCGTGCTCGACGACGTGGACGTGCCTTCGGACTACACTCAAGCGGCCGCACGGTTCCAGGAACGCCAGGAGAAGAGCCATGAGAAGGTGGTGTGTCTTGTGGGCAATCCCCCTCATCGCCGCCGCCGCACAAGCACCGAGGAGTCCTGAGATGCTCGAGACCGACACCGTCAAGACCTCCGCGGGGGAACTGAGGATCACTTTCGTCGGCCACGCCAGCCTGATGTTCGCGCTGGGCGAGACGATCATCCACGTGGACCCTGTGTCGGCGGAGGCAGACTACGCGAAGATGCCGAAGGCCGACGTCATCCTCGTGACCCACGAGCACGGCGACCACCTTGACCCCGCGGCCATCGCGGCCATTCGCAAGGAGGGGACCACGCTCATCCTCACAGAGAAGTGCGCCGCGTCGGCAAAGGGCGGCGTCGTGATGAGGAACGGCGACGTCAAGACCGTGGCGGGCCTCAAGATCGAGGCCGTGCCCGCCTACAACGTCGCCCACAAGCGCCCCACCGGCCAGCCCTTCCACCCGAAAGGCGAGGGGAACGGCTACGTCATCGCGTTCGGCGAGACCCGCGTCTACGTCGCCGGCGACACCGAGAACGTCCCCGAAATGAAGGCTCTGAAGGACGTCGCCATTGCCTTCCTCCCCATGAACCTCCCCTACACGATGACCCCCGAGATGGTGGCGGAGGCGGCGAAGGCATTCCGCCCCAGGATTCTCTATCCCTACCACTTCGGCAAGACCGACGCCGCCCAGTTGGCCAAGCTCCTCGAGGGCGAGAAGGCCATCGAGGTCCGCATCAGGCGCATGCCATAGCCCCTTGATCCTCCCGCCTCACTGTAGTACCGTAACGGCGCCGCCGTGAGCAGGAGCCTTCTATGCCATGTCTGCTGGGCATTGACCTCGGAACTCAGAGCGTGAAGAGCGTGGTGCTGGACGACGCCGGGCGCATCCGCTCGGTGGCCCAGGCGGAGTATCCCATCCTCACGCCGCGCGTGGGCTGGGCCGAGCAGGAGCCAGCCGCCTGGTGGCGCGCCACCTGCCAGACCACCCAGGAGGCCATCGCGGCCGCTCGCGTGGCGCCAGAAGAGATCGCGGGCGTCGGCCTCTCCGGCCAGATGCACGGCACGGTGTGCATAGACCGCGAGGGGCTGGCGGTGCGGCCCGCGATAATCTGGGCGGACGGCCGCAGCGCCGCCGAGGTGGATGAGCTTGTGGCCGAGCTGGGGCGCGACCGCCTGGCGCGCCTCACGGCCAACCCGCTCGCCGCGGGATTCATGGCCGCCACGGTCCGCTGGCTCCTGCGCCGCGAGCCTGACACCCTCAACCGCACGGCGGCACTCCTGCTGCCGAAGGACTACATCCGCCTGCGGCTCACCCGCCAGGTGGGCACCGACGTCACCGACGCTGCCAGCACGCTACTCTTCGACGTTGCCGGCCGCCGCTGGTCGGACGAGATGGCCCGCGCCGTAGGGGTGCGCCCGGACCTCCTGCCCCGCGTCCACGAGTCCCACGAGGTCTGCGGCGCGGTGACACGCCACGCGGCGCGCGACACCGGCCTGGCCCTCCACACCCCGGTCGTGGCAGGTGGCGGCGACCAGCCGGTCAGCGCCGTCGGTAACGGCGTCATCGAGCCCGGCACGCTGCTCGCGACTATCGGCACCGGCGGCCAGCTCTTCACCCCATTGGAGGCCCCATCCTACGACCCGCAGCTCCGCACCCACACCTTCTGCCACGCGGCGCCGGGGCGCTGGTTCATCATGGGCGCAATACTCAGCGCAGGGCTGTGCCTCCGCTGGCTCCGCGACCAGGTGTTCGGGGGCCTGGGGCTGGACTACGCGCAGCTCTCCGAGGAAGCGGCCCATTGCGAGCCGGGCGCCGAGGGCCTGGCCTTCCTCCCCTATCTGCTCGGGGAGCGGACACCGCACATGGACGCCCGCGCGCGCGCGGTCTTCTTCGGCCTCGCGCTCCGCCACGAACGCAGCCACATCGTCCGCGCGGTCATGGAGGGCGTGGCGTTCGCCCTGCGCGACTCCTTGGAAATCTTCCGCTCGATTGGGGTGAGCGCGCAGCGGATTCTCGCAGCGGGCGGCGGGGCCAGGAGCGCGGTGTGGCGGCAGATACAGGCCGACGTGTTCGCCACGCCGCTCGCCCCCGTGGAGGTGGCCGAACCTGCCGCGTGCGGCGCCGCGATTCTGGCAGGCGTCGGCACGGGCGTCTTCCCCGACATCGCCCAGGCCGCGGCGCTCGTGGCGCGCGTGGGGAACGCGGTCGAGCCGATCGCGCAGAACGTGGCCCGCTATGCCGAGCGCTACGCCTTCTTCCGAACGCTCTATCCGCTGTTCCGGGACGCATATCGCCAGTTGGGCGGCCCGTAGCCGGGAGAGACGCCTTGAGCGGCGAGCTTTTTGTTGGGCTTGACGTGGGCACCCAGGGCGCGCGCGCCGTGGCGTGCGACGCCGAGGGGCGCGTGGCGGGCGAGGCGAGCGCCCCCTTCGCGCACCCCGCCACGGAGCCGCGGCCCGGCTGGCACGAACAACGCCCCGGGGACTGGTGGAGCGCCGCCGTGAAGGCACTCAGGGCCGCCACCGACCAGGCACGCGCCGCCGGCCACCCGCGCGAGGCGCTCGGACGCATCGCCGCCACCTCCACCTCGGGCACCGTGCTCCTCGTTGACGCCGCGGGACGGCCGCTCCTGCCGGCCATCATGTACAGCGACGGCCGCGCCGCCGAGGAGGCCGAGGCGTGCAACGACGCCGGCCGCCTGCTCACCGAGAAGCTCGGGGCGCGCTTCTCCGCCAGCTTCGCGCTCCCCAAGATTCTCTGGCTCGCGCGCCACAGGCCGCGAAGGCTCGAAGCCGCCGCGAGAATCTGCCACGCAGCCGACTTCGTCGTCGGGCGCCTCACCGGGCGCTACCACGTCAGCGACACCTCGAACGCGCTGAAGACCGGCTACGACCTCGTGGACGGCCGCTGGCCGGCGTTCTTCGGCGACCTCGGCATCCCGCTGGCCAAGCTGCCCGACATCGTGCGCCCAGGCGAGCCGATCGGCCACGTGACCACCCAGGCCGCCGACGCCACGGGGCTTTCGCGCGCCGCAATCGTCGTGGCGGGCGCCACGGACGGCACGGCCGGCTTCCTTGCCTCCGGCGCCTGCCGGGTGGGGCAGTGGTGCTCCACCCTCGGCACCACCCTCGTCCTCCGCGGCGTCAGCGACAGACTCCTCCGCGACCCGCTGGGGCGCGTCTACTCGCACGCGCACCCCGAGGGCTACTGGCTGCCGGGCGCGGCCTCGAACGTCGGCGGCGAGTGCATCGAGGTCCGCTTCAAAGGCAGGAACCTCGCGGCGCTCGACGCCCAGGTGGCCGGCCACCTCCCGAACAAGCTCATCCTCTATCCGCTCGCGCGCCGCGGCGAGCGGTTCCCCTTCGTGGACCCCGCCGCCAGGGGATTCGTGAAGGGCAAGCCGTCGAGCCGCGCCGAGCTCTACGCCGCCTGCCTGGAGGCCGTGGCGTTCGTCGAGCGCTGGGGCTTGGAGATCATGGCGGGCCTCGGCGCGCCCATCGCTGGCCCCCTCCACGCCTCGGGCGGCGCCGCGGCCAGCGCCGTCTGGCTGCACCTCAGGGCCACCGTCCTGAACCGCCCGCTGCGCGTCGCAGCCGACGCCCACTCTGCGAAAGGGGCGGCCCTCCTGGCCGCCGCCTCCGCCTTTGGCTCGCTCGGCGAGGCCGTTGCCCGCATGGTCCGCTTCGAGCGCACCATCGAGCCGCGTGTCCGCCTCCGCTCCTACTTCGACGACAAGTACGCCCGCTTCCGCCGCGCCTGCGCCAAGGCATACCCGGCAGCAGCCGATGATCCAGAAGTAAAGGTGTGACACCCAAGTGCCTGGGAGGAAAGGGACCACCGGGACCACAAGGACCACAGGGACCGAAGGGCGAGGCCGAAGAACGTGCTCGGGCCGCGGTGGTGCGGCCAAGCCCTCATGGCTGGGGTCCCTGTGGTCCCTTTCGGCGACCCTGGGCACTTGCGGCAGAGGGGCTGGATGGCGGGCCAGAAGCGCCCGAGGATGGCGGAGTTGGCCCAGCGGCGGATGAGGACGGCGAGGGCTGCGAGGCTGGCTTCGGCCACGTCCTGTGTGGCCATCGCGCCCTCCGTGGTTCACGAGCCTTTGAGTGCGGCGGCGAGGCGCTCGCGGAGGAGCTTGGCGGCGGCGTCGAGCTGCGGGTCGGGCGGACGGGTGCCGGGGGGGAGGTCGAGCTTGTCGCGCTCCTCGCGCGTGAGGGGCTGGACGAGGAGGTCGGGCTCGAGGCCCGAGCCTTCGATTGAGCGGCCCTTGGGGAGGATGTATCTGCCCGTGCTCAGGAGGATGCCGGAGCCGTCGCCGAGGGGGAAGCGCTTGGAGACGGCGCCCTTGCCGTAGGTTTTGAGGCCGACGAGCTTGGCGCGGCCGTGGTCCTGGAGTGCGCCGGCGAGGACTTCGGCGGCGCTGGCGCTGTGGGCGTTGACGAGGACGGCCATGGGGAGGTCTTCGGCGGGGCCGCCCTTGGTGGCGTGGTAGACGTGGTTCTCGTCGGGGCAGCGGTTCTGGGTGGAGATGATGGTGCCGTCGGGGATGAAGAGGTCGGCGATGCGGACGGCTTCGTCGAGGAAGCCGCCATCGTTGTCGCGCAGGTCGAGGACGAGTGCGCGAGCGCCTTTGGCGCGGAGGCCGGCGATGCCGTCGCGGACCTTCCCCGCCGCGTCGTCGGGGAAGTCGTCGAGGCTGAGGTAGCCGATGTCGCCGTCGAGGAGGCGTGTCTCGACGACGGGGCGGCGCACCTCGCCGCGGGTGAGTGTGACCTCGAAGTCCTCGTCCTTGGCGTCGTTGGCCTTGGCGGGCGGCCCGGTCTTTCGGCGGATGCCGAGTGTGACTTTGCTGCCCTTCTCGCCGCGGAGGATGTTGGAGGCCCAGGCGGGGTTCTTGACGCCGGTGAAGTCGTGCTTGACGGGCTCCTTGAGGTTGTCGGGGTCGTGGTCGAGGGCGTAGAGGATGATGTCGCCGGGCCGCAGGCCGGCGAGAGCGGCGGGGGAGGCGTCGAAGACCTGGTTGATGGCGAGCTTTTCGTCCTTTGTGACGGAGATTGCGATGCCGAGTCCGGCGTAGTGGTCGGTCTCGCGCTCCTGGAGGCGGCGGTGGACGAAGGGTGGGAGGAAGGCGCTGTGGCGGTCCTTGAGGCCGTCAACCATCCCCTGGATGGCGGCCTGGACGAGCTCAGGCGCGGGGCGCGGCTCGACGTATTCTTCGAGGCAGACGTCGAGAGCGCGGCCGAAGGTGGCCAGGGCGCGGTAGCGGCCCGAGACCCAGGAGCGCACCTGGGTGTGGAAGAACTGGAGCGCGAGGAGGAGAAGGAGGACGAGGGTGAGGAAGGGGAGGTGCTGGGGCACGGGGTGCGAAGCCGGGCCGCCCTTTGCGTCCTGGCCAGCGGTTGTTGGGGGTTGGCCGTCGGGCATCTATCTCAGCCTTTCTTCAAGGCGCTCTCCCCAATCGTCCTCGTCCCTCGTCCTCGTCCTCGACTCTTCTCCCCGCGAGGGAAGAGGATCGAGGACGAGGGACGAGGACGAGGGACGAGGACGATTGGGGGCCATGTGGCTAGCTCGAGATCAAGGCAAGGATCAGATTCGGCCCCTCGCCCTTCTTGTCGCGCTCGATGATCTCGTCGAGCTCGTCAATGGGCACGGTGCTCTCGAGGGTGACGATTTTGTTGGCCAGGGCCACGCGCGGCGGGGCGTCGGCGCCGAGGACGCGGCGGAGGGCGACCTGGGTGCTGGCCTTGAGGAGCTGGAGCTCGAGCCGCTCGGCGGCCTTGGCGTCGCGGGCGACGAGGCGGATGGCGAGCTCGACGTTGCGGCCGGCCGTGGCGAGTGCGAAGAAGGCGGCGCTGACCCCCTCGCCGGCCTGGCCAAGCACCTCCTTGAGCTTCGAGCCGACGAAGAGGCCGTCGGGCTTCTCGAGGCGGTAGAGGAACGCGCGGCGGGCGAGGGCCGGCGAGTGGGCCGCGGCCAGGAGGTCGTCGTCGAGCGCGTTGCCGCGGTAGCCGGCGCGGCCCTTGAGGAAGCGGCGCACGCCCCAGCGGTCGCCGTAGCAGGCGAGGCCGGAGCCGACCGTGGCGAAGGCGACGTTGACGCCCTCCTGCTGGCAGTAGAAGTAGGTGTAGCGGCCCACCTGCTCCTCGTGGAGTTCCAGCTTGCCCGGCGGCTTGCGTGCGGCGCTGAGCAGATCGAGCTTCTCCTCGAAGGAGTCGCGCAACTGGCCTGGGCGGAAGCGGCCGACGAGGATCGTGCTGTCGTCGGTGCGGACGACGGTGGCGACGTCGGTCTTGAGGCTGAGGTCGAGCTTCCGCTCCGCGTCGAAGAACGCCGCGAGGACCTGTGGGCCGGCCGCGGCAAGCGCCTGGTAGACGGGGCTCTCGATGAAGCGGCGGACGTCCACCACCTGCACCTGGATGAGGGTCTGGCCCCTCGGCACAAGCTCGAGGGGTTGGCGCTGCGGAGAGGTGAAGAGCAGGACGATGACGATGAGGACGACGAGCGCGGCCCCGGCGTAGAGGGTGAGCTTCTGCTGCTGGGCGCTCAGGCGCCGGGGAGCGCGCGGGCTGGGCGCCTGCGCGAGCATGGGCGGCGGCACGAGCGGCGGGGGGGCCGCCTCGGGGCCGTTGGGTGCGCGCGCGTCCGGGCCACTCATCCTTGCCTCCTTTCAGCGCGCGCCGCGAGCGAGCGCGACGCGCCCCGTGCGGCAGAGCTCCTTGATGCCGAAGGGGCGCAGGAGCCCGATGAAGGCTTCGAGCTTCTTCTCCGGGCCGCTGAGCTCGATCATCAGCTCGCTAGGCCCGACGTCCACCACCCGGCCGCGGAAGAGTGTGACGAGCTCGATGATCTCGCTGCGGCGCCCGGCGGGCGCGTTGACCTTGATGAGCATGAGGTCGCGCTCGACGTAGTCGCGGCCAGAAAAGTCCTGGACTTTGAGGACGGTGATGACCTTGCGGAGCTGCTTGACGACCTGTTCGAGGATTTGCTCGTCCCCCTCGACGACGATGGTCATGCGCGAGACGGCTGGGTCCTCGGTCTCCCCGACGGCCAAGCTGTCAATGTTGAAGCCCCTGCCGGCGAACAGGCCGGAGATGTGGGCGAGCACGCCCGTCTCGTTCTGCACGAGGGCCGAGATGATGTGCTTCACGCCAGGCGCCTCCTCGGCAGCCCCTGGGGGGCTCCCACTTCGGAAGACACGGACAAACAAGTCTGTCCGTGGCACCCGCCCCTTCTCCTGTGTGAGCCCCGGGTGCCACGCCCAAACTCGTTTGGGCGTGCGAAACCCACAGCCCGCCAGAGCCTGAGCCGCGCACGCTGCTGCCACTATACTAGCGCGAAGCCGCGGGCCTGTCAAAGCCCGTCTTCGCCAATCGTCCTCGTCCCTCGTCCTCGACTCTTATCCCCTCAGGCCAGGGGAGTGGAGGACGTGGGACGAGGGCGATCGGGAGGAGGAGATGGGCTGCGTCACGTCTTGGCGGGCGGTTTGGGCGGGGGCGGAGGTTGGTCGGTGGGCGGCGGGGTGAGGTCGGGCGGGGGGAGGCTGCCCTTGGCGTCGCACTTCGGGCAGGGGACGGACTTGGCTCCGCGGCAGCGCGCGCAGGGGGTGACGATGGTGAAGATGCCGGTGCCCTTGCACTTGGAGCACTTGAGGTGGCCGTCGCCGCCGCAGCGCTTGCACCTGGCCGAGCCGGTTCCGCCGCACTCGTTGCAGAACATGCCGATGCGCCTGCCGGTGCCGCCGCAGGTGTCGCAGCGGACGCGTCCCTTGCCGTGGCAGTAGCCGCAGCGGCCGCCGCCCTTGCCCTCGCAGGCGTCGCACTGTTGGCGCTCGATGTCGGCCACGCCTTTGCCGCCGCAGTCGGGGCAGTTGACGCCCTTCGCGCCTTTGCAGCCCGGGCACTCCTGCGGGGCGAAGCGTGCGAGGAGGGTCTGCTCGCGGGCCACGTCCACGCCCTCGGCTCTGGCGGCCTCGATGCGCTTGCGGGCGCCCTCGTAGTCGCGCTCGGCGAGGAGGAAGATGCCGAGCTTGGCGTCGGTCTGCGGGCTGGCGGCGCCGTAGCCTCGGAGGGCGAACTCCACCACGTCGCTCGCCCGCAGCTCGGTGACGCGCTTGGCGGTGGTGACGTTGCCGATCCTGATGGCGACCTTGTCGTCGGTGACGTCCACGACTTCGCCGCCGAGTCCGCCGAGGCGCACCTTGTCGCCCTGCTTGAGCTTCTTGACGCCGAGGGCGGCATTGGCCCAGACCTCGGCGACGATGCGGACGAGGTGCTGGAGGTCCCTGGCCTCCTCGCGGAGCGGGGCGAGGGCTGGGCTGACCACTGCGGCGTCGGCGAGGTTGCGGGCCTCGCGCAGCTCGCGGGCGTCGAGGCTCTCCATGATCGCCCTCGCCTCCTTGACGTAGGCGGCGCGGGCCTGCCGCTTGGCCTCCGCGAGCTTCACGGCCATGTCCTGCTCGATGGCGCGGAGGGCCTCCTTGGCCCTGGCGGCTATCTCAGGGACCACGCAGGAGAGGAATGGGGCGTAGAGCGCCTTGGCCTCGTCGAGGCGGCCGTCGCCGAGGAGCTTCCTGGCCTGGGCCTCGCGGGCGTCGAAAACCTCGATGGCGCGCTTGCGCCAGGCGGCGCGCAGCTCTTCGAGCCGCGCCGCCGCCCCAGGCGTCCGCAGCGTGTTCGGGAAGGTGTCGAGGAGAGCGAATGCCTCGTTGATCTTCCCCTCGGCCAGAAGTGCCTCCGCGCTGATGGTGCGGCCGCGGAGCTCATCCTCCACGGCCTTCTCCGCGCGCTCGTTGATGCCCTTCAGCCGCGCCTCGGTCTGGGTGAGGAGCTCGATGCCCTCGGGGGGCAAGCTCGCGCGCCGCGTCGCAGGGAAGTCGTCCAGCACCCCTTTGAGCCGCGTGGCCAGGCCGGCCTGGTCGCGCGGGTTCTGCTCCTCGAACTTGTTCGCTCGTTCCACCGCGCGGAGCAGGTCGCGCATCAGGGCGTCGGCGGCCGCGCGGGGGCCTGGGTCGGGCGGCCGCACCTTCGTCGCGGTCCCCGACGGCGGGCCGATGCTGATGATGGGCTCGGTGCCGCCGTCGCCCGGCGGGCGCTGGCGCGAGCGGAGCGCGACGGCGATGGCGCCGGCGAGCACGATGGCGGTGATGATGCCGGCGACGGCGATATAAGCTCCCGTGTTCGCGGCGCGCTGGCGCGCCACGAGCGCCCTGGGCGGGGCGGGACGCGGCGCGCTCAGGCGCGGCGCCGCCGCCGCGCTCGCGAGCGCGTCGGCCGCCTCGCCCGGCGTCGCGTAGCGCTGCGCGGGGTCCTTCGCGGTCATCTTCTCCACCACGCGGGCGGCGGAGATGGAGACGTCGGGCCTGAGCTTGCGAATGGCGGGCAGCGGCTCGCTCACCACCGCGGCCGCGATGGCCATGGGGTTGGCTCCCTTGAACGGCAGCTCGCCCGTGAGCATCTGGAAGAGCGTCACGCCCAGCGAAAAGATGTCCGCACGGCAGTCTATGTCCGGCTCCGAGCGTATCTGCTCGGGGGCCACGTAGGCGGGCGTGCCGAGGAAGCGCTCCTCGTCGGTGCCCTCGGGGCTGCCGGTGCCGATGGCCTTGGCGAGGCCGAAGTCCGTCACCCGCACCCGCCCGTCGGGCATGACCATGATGTTGTCGGGCTTGATGTCGCGGTGGATCAACCCCTTCTGGTGGGCGTGGTCGAGCGCGCGTGCGACGTCGGCTGCGATCTGGAGCGCGCGCTCCTCGGGCAGCGGCCCCTGGCGGGCCACCAGCTTCGCCACGGTCTCCCCATCCACGTACTCCATGGCGAAGTAGTAGAAGCCCTGGCTCTCGCCGACGTCAATGGCGGCCACGATGTTGGGGTGGCTGAGGCGCCCCGCGGAGCGCGCCTCGCGGAGGAAGCGCTCGACGAACTCCTTGCTGCGCGCGAGCCTGGGCGAGAGGACCTTGAGGGCGACGACCCGGTTGAGCTCCTTCTGGCGCGCCTTGAAGACGCTGCCCATGCCGCCCTGGCCGATCTTTTCGAGGAGCTCGAAGGAGCCCAGCTCGCGCGGCACCTTCGTGGCCGCCTTGCTCGACGCGACGGCCTGGTGGACCATCGCCACCTGCCGCTCGGTGAGGAGTCCGCGCTTCAGAAGCAGGTCTGGCGCGGCAGCGTTCCCCCCCAGCTCCTCGATCTCGCGGAGCGCGTCGCGGGCCGCCTGCGCCTGCTCCTCCGTGATGTGCCCGCTCGCGGCGGCGAACCGGATGAACTCTTCGTCCCGGGGGCTAGGCATCATGATAACCGAAACAAGGTGTCACTTGGGCGTTTCGTGCTTTGGGCTTCGATCTTCCTTCGGATCTCGGATTTGGGATTTCGGATTTGGGATTTCGGATTTGGAATCTGGGATTTGGGATTTGGGATTTCCCGCATTTCGCCGGAAATGCGGCCTATCCCTTCCCCACCCGCTTGGCCATCTTCAGGAGATTGCCCTTCGCGGGGTGGGGGCGGTGCTCGAACTCGGTCATGTACTGCGTGGCGGTGGGGAATGCCGCCGCGCTCAGCGGCTTGCCGTGGTCGGCGAAGCGCATCACCAACTCGTCGGCGCGGCACAGGACGAGGACCTGGAAGGTGCTCTCCTCGTTGCCATCGTAGGCCTTCTGGAGGATGGTGGAGCATATCTCGGCGACCACGCTCTCGAGGCGCGCGCGCTCCAGGTCCGTGTAGCCGCTCCAGGTGGGCAGCGTGGCCACAAGCTGCTGGAAGGCCTTGAGCGCCTGGGCTTGGCAGGGCAGCGTGATCTCGATCGGGTGGCCCGTGCGCGGCTTCGCGCCCAGCACGCGGCCGCCGGGCTCCACCCCGTACAGGCTGCTACAGTGCGGGCACCGGAAGCGGCCGGACTGCGCGAACTCCAGCGTGACGTTGCACGTGATGCACTCCGCCCGCACGGGGAAGGACGCCGTGGGGGCAGGCGCGGGCGCGGCCGGCGCCGCCCCGGGCGCCGCCGCCTCCTTCGCCGCAGGGGCCGCAGGCGCCGCCCCCGCCCCCTTCCCGAGGTGCGCGCGCGCCTCCTCCAGCGTGTTGAGGATCGGCAGCACGCTGTTCACCCCCACCATCTCGATGATCACGTAGACCTTCCGCTGCGGGGCAAGCAGCACCAGGTCACCGCCCGCCTCGCGGAAAAGGTCGTACTGGATCACCAGGTCCCCGATCGCCGTCGAGTTCGCATAGCTCACCTTCGACATGTCCAGCACGCAGCGGACGTTCCCCTCGCCCAGCACCGACTTCAGCTTCGCCAGGAACGGGTCACGGGTCGGCTGGTCCAGCGCCCCGTCCAGGCGCACCACCACGCCCTTGTCAATGCCTTGGAGGGGCTCGACACTGATGGCCAGCGTGCTCATCTTTGCGCTCCCTGGGTTGCGTAGGCGCGGGGACTCGTCCTCGATGCCTGAGCCGCTATCTTACACTGGTGAGGCGGGGGTGTCAAGAGGCGATGGCGCATGGGGGTGATGCCTCAGTCACGGGTGGCGAAACTCCATCCTGGTTTGGAGTCCGGTCTTCAGACCGTAGCCGATTGAGCCTCCGGGCTAAAGCCCGCACTCCCACAGGTTGTCGCATGCGACTGAACGCCTGCTTGCGCATGCGCCTACGGGGCCCGTTCCACGCATTGCTATGGCTGGGGGCCAGACTCCACAGGGGGGCCATCCCGGCCGGCTCAGGGCTGGGTGGCGGCGCGCTCGTAGGGCCAGGCGGCGAGGCCGCCGTCCATGACGCGGACGTTGGTGAAGCCGTGGGCGCGGAGGACGCGCTCCGCGCTGTAGCCGCGGAGGGAGATGGCGCAGAAGGCGACGATCTCCTTGTCGCGCGGGAGCTCGGCGAGGCGGTCCTTGAGCTCGGCGAGGGGGATGTGCCGGGCCGCGGGTATCCGCGTGGCGGCGTGCTCGGCGGGGGTGCGGACGTCGAGGAGGACGAAGTCCTCGCCGGTGGCGAGCTTGGCTTTGACCTCGACGGGCGAGATGCCGTGGAGGAGGCCGTCGAGCTTGTTTCGGAGGACGTTCGCGGCGACGATGACGTTGTCCATTGCGGCGGAGAAGGGCGGGGCGTAGCAGAGGTCGAGGTAGGCGAGCTGGTCCACGGTCATGCCGGCGGCGAGGGCGGTGGCGAGGACGTCGACTCGGCGCGCGACGTCGCCCGGCCCGAGGCCCTGTGCGCCGAGGAGTTTGCGGGTGCGGCGGTCGGCGATGAGCTTGAGGGTGACAAGCTTGGCCCCTGGGTAGTGGTGGACCTTGTCGGGTGCGGGGACGATGCAGGTCTCGGTGTCGTGGCCGAGCTTTCGGGCCTGCTTCTCGGTGAGGCCGGTGCGTGCGACGGCGAGGTCGAAGGCCCTGACGATGGCGGTGCCGAGGATGCCGGGGAATGCGTCCTCGCGCCCGGCGATGGTGTTGGCGGCGACGCGTGCCTTCTTGTTGGCGTTGGCGCCGTTTGAGAGGAAGGTGGGCTGGCCGGCCACGAGGTGCCAGTCCTCCGTGCAGTCGCCCGTGGCGAGGATGTAGGTGTCGGAGGTGCGCATCGAGGAATCCACCTTGATGGCGCCGGAGGGGCCGAGCTCGAGGCCGGCTGCGGCGGCGAGGTCGCTGTTGGGCCGGACGCCGACAGCGATGATGACGACATCGGCTGGGAAGGCCTGGCTGCCGATGGTGACGGCCTCGGCCCGGCCCTGGCCCTCGATGGCGCTGGCGGTGATGCCGGTGAGGACCTGGACCCCCTTGGCCTCGATGTGGCGCTGGACCAGGCGCGCCATCTCGGGATCGAGGAAGGGGAGGAGCTGGGGGAGGGCCTCGACGAGGGTGACTTGGCAGCGTAGGGAGACGAGGGCCTCGGCCATCTCGACGCCGATGAGGCCGCCGCCGATGATGACGGCGCGGCGCGGGGCGCCGGGCTGCTCGGGGGCGGGGGCATGGGAGTCGGCCGGCTGGGCGCGGCCCAGGCCGAGGCACGCGCGGATGCCCTCGGCGTCCTCGATGCGATGGACGGTGAAGACGTTGGGGAGGCCGGCGCCGGGGATGGAGGGGACGACGGGGCGCGCGCCCGTGGCGAGGACCAGCATGTCGTAGTCGAGCCAGCGGGTGCCCTCGGCGTCGCGGACCTCGACGCGTTTGGCGGCGGGGTCGAGCCGCAGGGCCTCGGTCTGGGTGAGGACTTTGACGCCCAGGAGCCTCTGGAAGAAGGCGGGGTCGCGCGGGATGCCCTGCGGGGTGGCGGAGAGGTCCTTCTGCTCCTTCACGAGGCCTGCGACGTAGTATGGGAGGCTGCACCCGGCATAGGAGATGAAGCGGCCGCGCTCGATGATGGTGATCTCGGCGGTGGGGTCGAGGCGCCGGAGCCTGGCGGCCGTCTTCGGGCCGGCCGCGACCCCCCCGATGATGATGACCTTGCGCACGGTTGCCATTCGCTGTCCCTTCAGTGCTGTCTTGCTCGGATCCGCCCCTCGTGCTCGTCGTCGTCTTCGTCGTCGTCGAATCTGGGGGCCTCTCCCGCTCAAGGACTCGAGGACGAGGACGATTGAAGAGGGACGCTGAAGCGAGGGCTTGGAGCGACACGGAGGAGGTCGTGCTTCATTGCTTCTTTGCTCGGATGCGCTCGAGGGCTTCTTTGGCGGCTTCGTTGTCGGGGGCGAGGAGGAGGAGGCGCTGGAGCTCGTCCCGGGCCTGGGTGGCGAGCTGGTTGGCGGCGCACCACTTGGCGAGTTCGAGCAGGGCTTCGGGCTTGTCACCCGCCTCGTAGCGCTTGCGGACGTAGGCGGCCATCTTGTTCGTGGCCGGGGCGCCCATGCTCGACCCGCCCATGAGGAGGGTCCACTTGGTCCCGCCCCGCCCGACGCCGACGCAGGGGCCGGCGCCGAGCATGATCTTGTGATGGCCCTGCGAGTAGTACCACTGGGAGAAGGCGGTGAGGCCGCTGTCGGAGCCGAAGGCGATGCACTCGGCGGCGGCCTTGGTCTGCTCGCGCGCGGCGCGCTGCCAGGGGGTCTTGAGCTCGGGGGTGGGGGAGTCGTGGGAGAAGTAGTTCCTGGCGGCCATCTCCTCGGAGTGCTTCTTGGCGGCGATGACGAGGCGGAGGTCAATCTCAATT
>Ga0194112_10004341_pt1 | contig 19435 bp, 20 predicted proteins | sample TA2MahC400mmetaG_FD_146191 | JGI IMG/M metagenome (GOLD analysis project Ga0194112, IMG submission 146191) | Freshwater microbial communities from Lake Tanganyika, Tanzania - TA2015016 Mahale Deep Cast 400m | ecosystem: Environmental > Aquatic > Freshwater > Lake | place: Tanzania: Lake... | reverse complement strand
TCTCCTCTTGAAGTGCGTCGATGATCACCACCATTCCGATCGGCACTGAATCAACTTCCGCAATCAGAAACTCACGCCATCGGACGGAACGCGAAAGTTCGTAATCCCAGTCATGGTTGTCGTCATCGCCGCCCGAGTAGCCAACCGCGTCGTCGAGATCCCAAATCTTTATGAGAGGCGCATCATCAAGAGTTGCGGCACGAAGTATCACTTCCATGACGGACACCGCCGATCAAGCATGAGTCTGACGAGCTGTCGTCGACTCATGACCAATAGTTCTTCATCAGTTCTGTGGCCCATTGAGGTTGACTCACTGGCCCCCGAGGACCAAACTCCTCCATCCATGGCTTGATGTCAACCACTGGTGATCCGTCTATCGCGTCAAGTCCGGATAGTCGGATAGTCGAACCATCAATACCGAGAATCCGACATACAGTAACTCCGAGTCGATTCGGCCGATCCTTTGCCCGCTGGGCAAAGATCCCAACTTCGGGCCAGTCCTCGTTTCCTCGCGGATGACGCGAGATACGCAACTCATCCGATACTGCTCTGTCGAACACGTACACGACAATGCAGTGAGTAAACGCTGAGAGACCTCGGATTGACCGCTCATCGAAGGGCTCCAAGAGTTGAATGCTTGCGGCTTCCGTGTCCCAGCGGTCATCGTCGGGTTGAGACCGTGAGCAATGCACGACACCAATGGGATGAATTTCAAACTGTGAATTCATACGAGCAAATGTACGTGAGAATTATCTTCGCTTCAGGTCGGTGACGATCGCACCGCTGGCGCGCACGAGATCATTCGGCGCAATTGGGAACACGTCGTTCCACGTGCCCGCCGCGGCCCACACGAAATCTTTAACCCCGTCGTACTGCAACAGATCCGGATCGATGAAGATGCGCAACTTCGTAGCATGGCCGAACGGGGGCACGCCGCCAATGGGATAACCAGTCGCTTCACGAACCGCCTCGGCGTCGACACGCGAACATTTCGAGCCACCAGCCGCTGCCGCAAGTTTTTTTTCGTCAAGTTGATTCGCCCCGCTGACATACGCCATCACGATCTCACCGTCAACACTGAACACCAGACTCTTGACGATCTGACCGACCGAAACGCCGATCGCCGCAGCGGCATCGGCCGCGGTTTTGGTGCCCTCGGGAAAACTGCGTGTCGTAATCTCGAGACCTACCTCACGGGCCGCAGCAATTACCCGCAAAGTGTTGGGATGCAACTCAGACATGCTCACAGGTTATTTTGCAACGCCAGAAACAACATCTGAACTGCGAACGGTCGCCTCGTCACTCGAGGCCGAACCCGCCATCGAAAAGAGAAGTGCACCAATCAGCGAGCAGGCTCCGGCGGCGAGATACGACGAGCGATAACCGCCAGCCACGTCGTAGAGCCATCCCAAAAGAAGCGGGCCGAGCGCCGTGCCAGAAAACGAAATCAAACCCGAGCGCGCCGCGATGCGCGGATAATCGCGAACACCGAATTTTTCGGCGAGCAACAACGACTGCATCATCACCATGTTGCCGATCGTGATGCCAAACCAACCGATCGCCAAGAGCAGACCCAGGCGACTGTTGATCAAACCGAGGCTCGCCAACGACAGACCCTGCATCGCCGCCAAGCCCACGGTGAAGCGCGTCATGTTGAGTCTCGGGATAACTCTTCCCGCGGCAAAACGCGACACGATCGACATCGACGACAACACGATCGTGGCGAGCGTCGCCGTAGATCGACCCGCCCGCTCTTCGACGAGTTTGACGAGTTGCAGCGCACCGCCAACCTGCGCACCGAGCGCGAAAATGTAGCCGAATGTGACGGCGTTGAAAAATTTCGTGCGCACCGCGACTGCAAGTGCCGTGCCCGAAATCTCGCCGACCTGACCCGGCTCGACGCGCGCACCGTCGGGCAACCAGCCATATGGTTGCGGAAACGCGCGCACCAAAACAAGCGTGACCGGCACCGTGCCGAGAAACCAGATCAGGGCCAACCACGGCGAGCCGTTGCGAATGCCCTGGCTGTCGAGAATCCATTTGATGAACGGCGTGACGACGATGCCGCCGACCGACAGACCAGTGGACGCAAATGCCAGCGCACTCGCCCGCCGCGCGTGGAACCAGCGCGTCACCACCGTTGTGACCGGACCCATGCCCGAAGCGGCCCACCCGAGCGCGTAGAACGAATAGACCACGAAGAGTTGCCAGCGTTGCGTGACGAGCCGCATCGAGAGCAGTGCGCCCGAGGCGAGCAACGCCCCGCCGACGATCATGATTCGCACATCGTGTTTGGCGATGAATTTGGCAATCGGAATACCTGAGACTCCACCGACCAGAAAAAAGACTGTTGTCGCCAATGAAATCGATGAAACCGACCAGCCGAGTTCACGGCTGAATGACTGCAGATAGACGGCCAACCCGTAAAAACCCAGACCCGACGAAAAAGTTAGAAGTGTGAAGCACGCGCTGACGACCCACCAGCCGGGGAATTTGTCCGACCGATGAAAAACCCCGCCAGTCATTTGGGTTCGGCCACTTCGTCGATCGCCGCGGCGAGGCGATGGTCGCGCGCCGTGATGCTGCCACCTTTGTCGTGCGACCGGAGATAGATCTCGACGGTGTTCCACGAGTTCGACCAATCGGGATGATGATTCTGCGACTCGGCGACTGCCGCGACGCGCTTCATGAACTCGAATGCGGCGGCGAAATCAGCGAAAACGAATTTCTTGTACAGCGCCCCGTCGACTACCTGCCACTCTTGCGCCACCCGCCAACTTTAGGTTGTCGCTCTCGAACGCGACTAGTTGAGCGGGGCGTGACAGGCGACCGCGCCATGCTTGCGCACGGTCAAAGTCGGTCGATCACCGACGCAAAGCGCGGCAACTTGTGGTGAAAGCGATGACCGAATCTGACACCGTGTGTGAAACCGGCAACCAGAAGGCGGATTGGCCGGGCTGGGCAATTCGCCCTGCAACAGGATTCGCTTGCGGACTCGTTCAACTTTCGGGTCGGGAATCGGCACGGCAGACAACAGCGCCTGGGTATACGGATGTTGCGGTCGAGCAAACACTTCGTCGACGGGGCCCGACTCGACGATGCCACCCAGATACATCACCGCGATGTCGTCGGCGACATGCTGAACAACCGCGAGATCGTGCGAAACAAACAGGTAACTCAGGTTGAGTTTCTCTTGCAATTCGGCCAGCAGGTTGAGCACACCGGCCCGCACGCTGACATCGAGCGCAGAAACAGGTTCGTCGAGGGCGAGAATTTTCGGGTTCAGCGCAAGCGCGCGGGCGATGGCGATGCGCTGGCGCTGCCCGCCGGAGAACTCGCTCGGGTACCGGCTGGCGTGGTCGCGCTGCAGTCTGACGAGTTCGAGCAGTTCCATCACGCGCTGGTTCTGCTCGGCCTTCGGCATACCGAAGTTGTTGAGCGGCTCGGCGATTGCATCGCCGATCGGCAGACGCGGATCGAGGGAAGCGAACGGATCTTGGAAGACGATCTGCAGGTCTTTGCGCATCTCGAGGCGCGAAGCCTTTGAGAGTTCGGCAACATCTTGACCGAGCACGGTGATCGAGCCGGCTTCAGGAGCGACCATGTTCAAGATCTCGAGCAATGTTGTCGTCTTGCCGCAACCCGACTCGCCGACGAGCCCGAGGCTGCGACCCGCTCGCAGCGTGAGGTGTACGCCGTCGACGGCGTACACCGAGCCAACACGGCGGCGCAGCACCGAACCCTTCATCAACGGGAACGTCTTCTTCAGGCTGCGTACTTCGAGCGCGACGGCTTCGCCCGTCGACTGCGACGCCACATGACGCGGCCCTTCGATGAACAACTTGCCTCCGGCTTGCAAATCGGCGATCGCCAACTGGCGCACGCATGCCGTCATTCGCGTCGGAGATATTGGTACCAACTCCGGTACGCTCGCATCGCACTGCGGGGCGGCGGCGGGGCATCGCGGCGCGAAGGCGCAACCCGCGGGCAGGGCGACTGGTGACGGCGGTGCGCCGTCGATCGAGGTGAGTCGGCTCGACTCTGCCCCGTCGATTCGCGGAATCGAGCGCAAAAGGCCGATGGTGTACGGCATCGCCGGCGACGCGTAGACATCGTCAACGTTGCCAATCTCAACGACCTTGCCGCCGTACATGATCGCCACACGATCGGCCAGACCCGCGACGACACCGAGGTCGTGGGTCACGAGCACGACCGCCGCGCCCGTCATGTCGCGCGCGGTCTTCAGCAAGTCGAGAATCTGTGCTTGCACCGTCACGTCGAGCGCAGTCGTCGGCTCGTCGGCAAGGATCACCTTCGGCTGGTTGGCAATCGCAAGCGCGATCATCACGCGCTGGCGCATACCGCCGGAGAACTCGTGGGCATAGGACTGAGCGCGCTCTGCGGGTCGCGGGATGCCAACTATCTCAAGTAGTTCGATTGCCCGCTTCTGAGCAGAATCCTTCGACATATCGGAATGAATATGGAGCGCCTCGGCGATCTGGCGACCGATCGTGTGCACTGGGTTGAGGGCCGACAACGGGTCTTGGAACACCATCGCGATGTCTTTGCCGCGGTACTTCGACATTGCATTGTCGTCGAGACTGAGCAGGTTGACACCGTTGTATTTAATGGAGCCGGCGATCCTGGCGCTCTCGGCCAAGAGGCCGATCATCGAGAGCGACATCACCGTCTTGCCCGAGCCCGACTCGCCCACAATGCCGAGCACTTCTCCGGCGCGGACGTCGAGCGAGACATCACGAACCGCGTGGACGACCCCGGCCTCACTCGGGAAGGTCACCGACAGGTTTCGAATCTCAATCAGGTTCGTGGTCATTCGTTCTTGCTCTTGACTGATCCAGGATCGAATGCGTCACGCAGACCGTCTCCGACAAAGCTCACTGCCAGCACCGTCAGAATCAATGCTGATCCTGCGAACAAGAACAGCCACGGATAAGTCAGTGCCGAAGCCGTCCCTTCGGCGATAAGACTGCCCAACGAGACATCAGGCGGCTGGACACCGAAGCCGAGGTACGACAAGCCCGTTTCGCTCAGGATTGTTGCACCAACATTCAGAGTCGCATCAATTATGAGTATCGATGCGACGTTTGGTAGGAGGTGACGGAAGACGATCTTGTGCGCCGGCACACCCATGTACTGGGCAGCCCTCACAAAATCGCGCTCGCGCAAACTCATGGTCGCACTGCGCACGATTCTGGCGGTGACCATCCAGCCGAATGCAGCGAGCAGAACCACGAACACCAACCACGTTCGCCCCCGGTACAACGGTGACATTACTGCGACGATCAGGAATGAGGGAAGCACGAGGAGCGCGTCAATCAACCACATCACACTGCGATCAACCTTGCCACCCATGTATCCGGCAAAACCGCCGGCAATCGCTGCAAGTCCGGTGGAAAACACCGCAACAAGAAGACCGATGATCAACGACTTCTGAAGCCCGCGAGTGGTCAGGGCAAATACATCGCCGCCAATCTGAGACGTCCCGAACCAATGATCGCGCGACGGGGGCTGCAACAGCGCAAGAAAGTCGAGCTCGTTCCACTTGTACTTCGCGAAGAGCGGACCGACGAACGCGAGCACAAACATCGACGCGACGATGATCAAACCCGCGACTGCCAGGCGGTTGCGCAGAAACCTACGCCGGATCAGTGCGCCGCGAGTCAGCCGCTCGTTGGATGCTGGTCGCGAATCAATAACCCTCGCTGAATTGCTCATCGCAACCTTACTCGCGGATCAAGCGCGGCGACAGCGATGTCGGCCAGCAACCCCGACAGCAGGACGAGCACAGCCGAGAATGCGATGACTGCGGAGACGGAGTTTACGTCATTTGACTGCACCGCGACGATGAACCAGCTCCCCATGCCGTTCCACGCGAAAATTGTTTCAGTGAACGGCGCACCCGTGACGAGCAACCCAAACGAGTATGCGAAGAATGTTGCCATCGGCAGAATTGCCACTCGAAGTCCGTGACGGAAGAGAGACTTGCGCCGCGAAAGGCCCTTGGCCCGTGCAGTGCGGAGAAAATCGCTACCCAAGACGTCCAACATCGCATTCCGCTGGTAACGCGAATAAAAGGCAATTCCACCCAAAGCGATGGAGAGAGTAGGGAGAATCAAATGTTGCAGTCGATTGAGAAGCAACTCCCAACTTGAACCACTGAAATCTGAAGAGTATTCGCCGATCGTAAAAAAGAACGTCGTGCCTATTCGATTGTTGAAGGATATTGCGCCGAACTTCAGAAGGATCGCGAGAAGAAATACGGGGGTTGACAACAGACTGAATGACACCACGCTGGCCGTCCGATCCGTCACACCGTATTGGCGCACTGCCGACACCACGCCGAGCGCGACACCGATGACTGATCCGAGTATTGAACCGATGATAAGAAGCCGAAGGCTCACCCAAATTCGTCGCGAGAGTTCCTCATTCACGCGTTGCTCGCCAATTGTTAGCCCGAAGTCTCCCGAGACGACATTTCTTGCCCATATGAAGTAGCGACCGATCAATGGATCTGCAGGGTTGACCCCGAGATTGTTGAGCTTTGCGTCGATCGTGGACTGTGGAATTGGTGGGTTTGCTCCCAAATAATTCGAACTAGGGTCAAACGCAAGTGACGCGAGTACGTAGCCGAGAGTCGAAGCGAGCACCACCATTATCAAGAAGTTGAAGATGCGCTTTACCAGGTAATTGACCATGAGCCTCAGAGCCTAGAGCCGACGAATGCTGGCCCTTGGACGCCCCGTCAGTACCCTGCTAGCATCCCCGCGCGTATGTCAAACGTGTACCGTCGGGTGCGGTTCACTCATATTTGGGACCCTCGGGTCCGAAGGGGGATAACAAAAATGACCAACCGAATCCATGGCAAAGACGGGACGAAGCGCGTTGTGCGTTTGGTCGCCGTCGCGCTGCTCGCCTCGCTGGCATTCGTGCCGAGCAACGCAAGCGCAGCCAAGAACAGCGATGCCGCCGGCGCTCCGGACATCAACCCGCAGCCGGTTTCCAAGCTCAAGCAAGGTGGAACCTTCATCTGGGCCACCACCCAGCTTTGCGACAACTACAACACCAGCCATAATGACGGCAACTTCGCCGGTTGCTCGTACCTGATGAACGGCCTACTACCGAGCACTTTCTACACCGACGAAAAGGGTGCGTTCCAGATAGACAAGAACTACTTCAGCGACATCAAGCTCACGAGCAAAAAGCCGCAGACCTTGGTGTACACGTTGAACCCGAAAGCCAAGTGGAGCGACGGAAAGCCGATCTCTCTCGCTGACTTTGTCGGCTACTGGAAGGCCCTGAACGGCTCCAACGAGGCATACGAAGTGGTCTCGACAACTGGTTACGAGGACATCGCAAGCATCGCCAAGGGTGCCAACGCGAATCAAGTCGTTGTCAAGTTCAAGACCGTTTATGCCGACTGGCAGGGGCTCTTCGGTGGACTTCTTCCCGCCGCAGTCACTGCGTCTCCGAATGCATTCAACACCGCCTGGAAAGACGCGCCAAACGTAACGGCCGGACCGTTCAAGTGGGGCGGCATCGACAAGACCGCCGGGACCGCTTGGATCGTTCCGAGCAGCGCATGGTGGGGTGACAAGCCAGTGCTTGACAAGATGCTGTGGAAAGTCGTGACGGCTGCCGCGCAGCTCGACGCGCTCGCCAACGGCGAGGTTGACGCGGCGAACACCGGTCCCGATGCCAACCAGTACAAGCGCGGTCTGACGCTCTCGGGCGTCGACGTGCGCGTGAGCGTGGCACCCAACTACCGACACATGACGTTCGGCAACACCGGATTCATGACCGACACGCGCGTGCGTCAAGCGATCATGATGGGCGTGGACCGTGACATCATCACGAAGGCTCTCATCGGACCAATCGATCCGAAGGCAACCTCGATGGGCAACCACATCTTCGTCAAAGGCTTGAGCTGTTACAAGGACAACTCCGGCATCTACGGCAAGTACAACCTGCAGAAGGCGGATGCACTCCTCGATGCTGCCGGCTGGATCAAGTCGGGAACGAAGCGCACCAGGGGCGGCGTCGAACTGAAGCCGGAGATCACCATCCCGGCCGGAGTTCCGACGAGCGCACAGGAATCCCAGTTGATGCAGGCGATGCTTGCACCGCTAGGCGTGCAACTGCAGATCAAGACCGTGCCATCGGCCGACTTCTTCTCGAAGCACATCATCCCTGGCAACTTCGAGATGACAGTGTTCACTTGGCTCGGAACTGCGTTGCCGGTTTCCTCCTCAAAGTCGATCATGATCACCGATGGCGGCCAGAACTTTGGCAAGATCGGTACAGCCGCGATCGACGCGCTCTACGTGCGTGCGAACAAGGAACTTGATCCCGCAAAGCGTTGCACTCTCGCAACCCAGATCGACAAGAAGATCTGGGAGGTCGGTCACTCGATGATCACCTACCAGCGTCCCGATGTCTGGCAGGTTGACAAGAACCTGGCAAACTTCGGAGCGTTTGGCTTCTCGACTGGGGACTACACCAAGATTGGGTTCATGAAGTAATCGCTTCGTTGACGAATCGTCAAATCAAGGGGCGGTCCGCAAAGGATCGCCCCTTGATCTTTGTGGAGACACATGGTTTGATTGCAGGCCGATTAGCCGTTGAACGCGGCGTAGCCGGTGACTTCAAGTTGAGCGGCTAGTTCGGGGCCCGCGCTCTTGACGATGCGGCCGTTGGTCAAGATGTGCACGGAGTCTGGCTTGAGTTGCTCGAACAATCGGCTGTAGTGCGTGATCACCAAGACACCGAGATTCATCTCACGGGTCGCATCTTCAATGCGTTGGGCACAGTCGCGCAGTGCGTCGATATCGAGACCCGAGTCGAGTTCGTCGAGAATCGCGATTTTTGGTCGCAATACCGCAAGTTGCACTGTTTCGTTGCGCTTCTTTTCGCCGCCCGAGAAGTCGACATTCAAAGCGCGATCCACCAGGTCTGCGGGGAAGTTGATGCGCCTGGCCTCAGACAAGATCTGCCCACCGAGGTCGTCGGTGTCTTGTTTGCGTGAGTCAAGGGCGGCGCTCATCGCCTCGTGCAGACGCACGCCGTGCACCTCGGTCGGATACTGCATCACCAAGTGCAGCCCGGCGACGGCGCGTTGCCAGGTCGGCATCGACAACACATCGACGCCGTCGAGCAACACCGAACCGCTTGTGATCGTGTAGCCCGGCTTGCCCATCAGGGCCGCCGAGAGAGTCGATTTGCCTGCACCATTCGGGCCCATCACGGCGTGCACTTCGCCAGAACTGATTTTCAGCGAGACATCGTCCAAGATTTGCTTGTCGCCAACCTTTACGGCGAGGTTCCTTATCTCGAGAGTCGTCATCGTCGTGATCTCAACTCAACTCAACGAAGACTTCGCCGTTTTCAACGCGAGCCACGTATACGGGCACGGGCTGGGTCGCCGGCAGCGTGTTCGGCTTGCCCGTCTCGAGACTGAACGAACTTGCGTGACGAGCACATTCGATCTCCTTGGTGTCGCAGAGCACCTCGCCCTCTGACAACGGGACATCGGCGTGACTGCAACGGTCGCCGATCGCGTAGACATCGTCGTCGATGCGAACCACGGCGATCGCCCGACCACCGACTTCGAATCGTCGCGCCTTGCCCGCGACGAGATCTTGAAGCTTGCAGACTCTTTGTTTCATGATCTTGCGCCCAAAAGTTTGCGGCTGACCTGATCGCGCAACTCGGCCACCGCCGGAAATGTGGGCAGGCGGTCGATCACCTCGCCGAAAAAGCCGAGCACGACCAGACGCTCGGCGATTTCGGGGCGAATGCCGCGACTTTCGAGATAAAAACGCTGTTCTTCGTCGATCGGCCCGACCGTGCTGGCGTGGCTGCACTTGACGTCGTTCGTCTCGATTTCGAGATTCGGCACGCTCTCGGCCCATGCCCCATCGGACAAGGTCAGGTTGCGGTTGGTCTGAAAAGCCTCGGACTTCGTCGCATTTTCCCGAATGCGAATCAAGCCCGTGTAGACGCTCTTGGCCGTGTCTTTGACGGCGCCTTTGAACAGCAAGTCGCTGTGGGTGCGCGGAGCGGCATGGTCTTGCAAAGTGCGAAAGTCGTGCATCTGCTCGTCGTCGGCGAAATATAGGGCGACCTGCTGGGCGTTGGCGCCCTGGCCCTCGAGTCGAACTTCGGCGCGCATCCGCGCGTAGTCGCCGCCCAGAGCCACGGTGAACAGTTTCATCGACGAATCGCGACCGCCGACGGCCCGCTGATAGCCGATCTGCCATGTGTCCGCCCCCAGTTCGTTGATCGCCACATAGGTCACGCGCGCCGACTGCGCGGCGCGCACATCGACGACCGGCACGACGAGCGATTTGACCTCGGCTCGCGAGACGAATCTTTCGACGACCGTGATCTCGGAGTTTTCGGCGGCATCGATCACCAAACGCGGATACGCGACGACGCCGGACTCGATCAACTCATGGGTGATGACAACCGGCTCGGAAACGATTTGATTTCGCGCCGTGCAGAGCGCGGTCAACTGGGCGTGGCGCAGGTTCAGGTCTTCGAAAATGTCGGTTGCCGAGCGCGGTGCGACGACAGTGGTCGAAGCGACGATTTTTTTCGCCTCGTCCGAGCATTCGACTTTCGACCCGACCTTGCCAGGCCTGAAACCGTCGAGATCGAGTTCGCCGATTCGGCTGTAGCGCCAGATTTCTTCGTCGACGGTCGGCAGCGTGAGCGTGCTCATTTGCGCCTGCGCTTTTTCTTCTTGTTCTTTTTTTCTTTTAGTTCGGCGGCGATGTCGTCGGCGATGGCGTTGATGATCGCCTCCGCTTCACCCAAAACCGAGGCGGCGGTGCCGTCTTGCACGCTTTCGGGTTCAGTGGATGTCGCGGTCGGCACGACCGAACCGTGCGCCCAACCGATGTCGACGGAACGATGCTCAAATTTCGGGCACTCGTCGGGGCACCGCCACGGGGCGTCGGGCGCCAAGCCGAGTCGACAGCGACGCATCGCTTCGCCGTTGGCGTATGTGCGACTTTCAAAGTGTCTGCACTCGGTGCGCATCGTCATAACAAGATTTCAATTCAGCGGCTTGTTATCAGCCGACAGAACCTTCCATTTGCAACTCGATCAGACGGCTCCATTCGACCGCGTATTCCATCGGCAGAGTGCGCGTGACGGGCTCGATGAAGCCGTTGACGATCATGCTCATCGCCTGCTCCTGCGACAGACCGCGGCTCTGAAGATAGAAAAGTTGCTCGTCGGCGATTTTCGAAACCGTCGCCTCATGACCGATTTGCGCATCGCGGGCGCCGACCTCCATATAAGGGAACGTGCGGCTTTCACTCTGTTCGTCGAGAATAAGCGCGTCGCACTGCACATGGCTCTTGCAGTTGCTCGCACCCTCTTCGACTCGCACGAGACCGCGATATGCCGTGATGCCACCGTCTTTGGATATCGATTTCGAGACGATCTTCGAGGAAGTCTCCGATGCGGCATGGATCATTTTCGCGCCGGCGTCCTGGTGCTGCCCGGCCCCGGCATAGGCCACCGACAAGACTTCGCCCGTGGCTTTTGCTCCCATCAAATAGACGCTCGGGTATTTCATGGTGAGTTTCGAGCCGATGTTGCCATCGATCCACTCCATGTGGCCCTCGGCTTCTACACGGGCGCGTTTCGTGACGAGGTTGTAGACGTTCGGCGACCAGTTTTGAATCGTCGTATAAGTGACGTGAGCGCTCGGCTTGACCACGATTTCGACGACCGCCGAATGCAGGGAGTCTCGGGTGTAGATGGGTGCCGAGCAACCTTCGATGTAGTGAACCTTCGAGCCCTCATCGGCGATGATCAGCGTGCGCTCGAACTGGCCCGCGTTTTCGGAGTTGATTCTGAAATATGCCTGCAGCGGCATTTCGCACTCGACACCTGGCGGAACGTAGATGAATGATCCACCCGACCACACCGATGTGTTGAGAGCGGCGAACTTGTTGTCGCCCGGCGGAATGACAGAACCGAAATATTGCTTGACGAGATCTGGGTATTCACGAAGCGCGGTGTCCATGTCGCAGAACAAGATCCCCTGCTTTTCGAGATCTTCGCGATTGCGATGGAACACGACCTCGCTCTCGTATTGCGCGGTGACGCCTGCCAAATATTTGCGCTCGGCTTCGGGAATGCCCAACTTCTCGTAGGTGTTGCGCATTTCGGCGGGCAGATCTTCCCATTCGTCGACCTGTGCGGTGGCCGGCTTCAAGTAGTAATAGATGTCTTGAAAGTCGATGGCCGGCATGTTGACCGCGAACCAGTCGAGCATCGGTTTGCGTTCGAAGGTTCGCAACGAGCGCAGACGTATCTTGCGCATCCATTCGGGCTCGCCTTTCCACCAAGAAATCTGCTCGACCACGCCGGTGTTGAGGCCCTTGGTCGGCTCGAATGCGTATTCGACTTCGTCGCTCCAGCCCAGTTGATACTTGGAAAGATCGAGATCAAAGGACGTCACTTTTACTGCTCCTCGGGGCGGATAATTAGCACTATCTGCATAGTAACAATTCAACGGCTGTATTGCTCTTTTCAGACTGGTTGTTCGACACAGATAGCGTGACGGTCTTCATGGAGCGCTTTGGTCTTGTCGGTTTGCCCAACGCGGGAAAGTCGTCTTTATACAACGCGCTGACCGGTTCGAACGCCCTGGCGGCGCCGTATCCGTTTGCGACCAAGGATCCGAACATCGGCATAGCCACGGTTTTGGACCCTCGCCTTGATGCGCTCGCCGCAATGTCGAAAACCCGAAAGGTCGTTCACGCCGCCGTCGAAGTCGTGGATATCGGCGGACTGGTCGAAGGTGCGAGCAAAGGTGAAGGCCTCGGCAACAAGTTTCTGGCCAACATTCGCGAGGTGGATGCGATCGTGTTCGTGCTTCGCGCTTTCGTCGACGTCGACATTCCGGGCCCGAGCGACCCGCTCGAACATTTGCGAGTGCTCGAAATCGAACTGGCGCTGGCAGACCTCGAATCGGTCGAAACAAAAATCAATCGAATGCAAAAAGCCGCTCGCACGGACAAATCGCTCGAGGACGAACTCGCTGCGCTGAGCCGGGCCGAGGAAAACCTCGCCGAGGGCAGACCTCTATACAGGGCGACGCTGGACAAAGACGAACTCGCGCTTTTGGCGCCGCACTTTTTGCTGACGACACGCCGCGTCTTGGCGGTCGTCAATGTCGCCGAAGACGACCTGCCGCGAATTCCCGAGTTCGAAGAGATCGTGCGCAAAGAACTTGCCCCGCCCGGTTCGGCGAGTGCCAGCCAAGTCGAGGTGCTCGGCATGAGCGTGCAGCTCGAAGCCGAGGCGGCGCAGCTCGAGACCAAAGACAGGGTCGAAATGCTCGAGGCTCTCGGGCTTGGCGAGGGTGCGTTGCCGCGGATGGTGCGATCGGCGTATCACCTGCTGGGTTTGCGGACATTCTTTACGACGGGTGAGAAAGAGACTCGCGCCTGGACTTTTCACGCGGGATCGAAGGCGCCCGAGTGCGCCGGAAAAATACACAGCGACCTGCAGCGCGGCTTTATTCGCGCCGATGTGATCGCATGGGACGAACTTCTCCGCATCGGGTCGTGGAACAAGGCCAAAGATTTGGGCAGAATACGAGTCGAGGGCAAGGACTACGAAGTGGTCGACGGCGACACGATGGAAATACGGCACAATACTTAATAGACATGAATAGCGAACAGCGACTGAAAACCGGTTGGCTGGTTTGTCAGGCACAAGTTCTTTCGAGTTTGAACATCGCCGATACTCGCGCCACGCGCCGTCGCGGTCTGGTCGGCCAGACCGAAGTCACCACCCCGCTGCTGATCGACTCGTGTCGTTGGATTCACACATTCGGGGTCAAGTGCGAATTGGATGTCGCCTTTCTCGACGAACAATTGCAGGTGATCAAAACCTTGCGAATGAAACCCTCACGAATCGGTTTGCCCGTGCCCAAAGCCGCACACGTGCTCGAAGCAGAGGCTGGAACTTTCGACAATTGGGGTCTGGTTGTCGGTCACAAACTCGAGGCGCGACTGACATGAGCGAAGAATCACGAACCGCAACACCCCGTTCGGACAAAGGAGTTCTGGTGTTGGTCGCGACACCGATCGGCAATCTCGGCGACATGTCGCAGCGCGCGATCGACATTCTCAAATCAGCCGACGTGATTTGCTGCGAAGATACGCGACACTCGGGAAAACTTTTCAACCATTTCGGCATCAACGGCAAGAAGTTGATCGTGATCAACGAGCACACCGAATTTGACGCCCGCGAACAAGTCGTCGCGCTCGTCGCCGAGTCGAAGACCGTCGCCCTGGTGACCGACGCGGGCATGCCGGGCATCAGCGACCCGGGTGAACGCCTCGTCGCTGCGGTGATCGACGCGGGTTTGCGTGTGTCGGCAATACCAGGACCGTCGGCGCTCACGATGGCGCTAGTGACGAGCGGTCTGCCCGCTTCGAGGTTCGTCTTCGAGGGCTTTCTGCCGCACAGCGGCGCCGAGCGAACCGAGAGGTTGACGGCAGCGACAACCGAACCACGCACGATCGTGTTCTATGAGGCGCCGCACCGACTGGTGAAAACGCTCAGTGACTTGACGCTGGTTTGCGGGGCGAATCGTCGCGTCGTGGTGGCGCGCGAACTGACGAAACTGCACGAAGAAATCTGGCGCGGCACGCTGCAGGACGCGAACATGATGGCGGGCGCCAACGAACCGCGCGGCGAATACGTGATCATTCTCGAGCCGGCCAAGCCACCCGCGCCGCCGACGAGCGAAGAATTGATCGCGGCGATTCGGGCCGAGATCGCCAAAGGTGTGAGTCGCAAGGATTCTGCAGCCCGAGTCGCGGCCCGATTCGGCGTCGCCAAGCGCACCGTCTATGAACTTGCCCTGCAGATTCGCGAGAGCGATTAATTGTCGCTCTTCGTAGGCGGCGGAACGGTTAAAATTTCTTGGTGAAAAAATTTTCGGCGACGACACCTATTTATTACGTCAACGCCAAACCGCATCTGGGGCATGCGTACACGACGATCGTCACCGATGCCGTTTGCCGATGGCACAAACTTTGCGGCGAAGAGGTGCATCTGCTTACCGGCACCGACGAACACGGCCTGAAGATTCAGCAATTTGCCGACGCCGAGGGCGTTTCGCCGAAGCAATTCGTCGACCGAATCGCGCCGATGTTCGCCGACGCATGGCGACGACTGAACATCGACGTCAGCGACTTCATTCGCACCACCGAACAACGACACAAGGTCGGCGTGCAGAAACTTCTGCAGGCCTGCTACGACGCGGGCGACATCGAAGTCGATGTCTACCGAGGTCATTACTGCGTGGCCTGCGAGGCGTATTACATGCCCGAAGAGTTGGACGACGGGAAGTGCAAGATTCACTCGACGAAAGCCCAGTATGTCGAGGAGGAGAACTATTTTTTTCGCCTGTCGCGCTACGAAAAGAAGTTGCTCGATTGGTATGCAGCCCACCCCGACGCGATCAAACCCGACCATCGCGTCAATGAAGTGACCGGGTTCATCAAGCAAGGCCTGCGCGATTTCTCGGTCAGCAGAAAATCGCTGACCTGGGGCATCGAACTTCCCTGGGACAAATCACATGTCGCCTACGTCTGGTTCGACGCGCTCGCGAACTACATCACCGCCCACGGATACGGCACCGACGAGAAACGATTCGCCGCGACATGGCCGGTCGACTATCACTTCATCGGCAAGGACATCATTCGATTTCACTGCGTCTACTGGCCGGCGATGCTGATGTCGGCGGGTTTGGAGCCGCCAAAAGGTTGGGCTGTCGGCGGGTGGCTGTTGGTCGGCGGCGAAAAAATGTCGAAGACGACGGGCAATGTCGTGAACCCGTTGGATCTGATCGACGAAATCGGTGTCGATGGTTTTCGCTACTACGTCTTGGCCGACACGAATTACGGCAACGACGGCGACTTCTCGTATGAAGGACTGCTGTCGAGGTTCAACTCTGATTTGGCGAACAACTTCGGCAACTTGGCCGCGCGTGTCGCCACCGTCGTCGAAAAAAAATGCGGCGGCGTGGGGCCGAAGCCCTCGTCGAAGGGCGAACTCGCGGCGATCGCGACCACTAGCGTCGCCGACACGATCAAAGAGTGGCAAAATGTGCAAACCAGCCGTGCGCTCGACGCCACATGGTCGCTGATCCGTGCGACGAACGCTTTTTTGGAGGCGCACGAACCATGGAAGATGGAACCGGGCAAAGAACTCGACACGGTGATGGGTGACGCGCTCGAGGCGCTGCGAATCGTGACGATTTTGGCCAGCCCGGCGATGCCCAGAACTTGTCAAGAAGTTTGGCAGCGCCTCGGCATGTCGGGTCAGGTCGCCGATCAGCGCATCGGTACCGACACGCAATGGGGCCGTTATCCCGGCTCGACAAAAGTGCACAAGGGCGAGCCGCTCTTCCCGCGCAAAAAGGTCTGACCGTGGCAGTCTCGGATGACGCGACAACCGAGTGGGTCGACACCCATTGTCATGTGACCTATGAAGACATTCCGGGCGGGGCCGAGTCGGCGCTCGTGGCGGCGCGCCAAGCCGGTGTGAAGCGGATGATCACGATCGGCACAGACCTGAAAACTTCGACCGCGGCGATCGAACTCGCGACCGCGCACGACGACGTCTGGGCGACGGTCGGTCTGCACCCCCACGACGCCAAAAATGGTCTCGATGGTCTGCACGAATTGTTCTCAAAACCCCGCGTCGTCGCCGTCGGTGAATGTGGACTCGACTATTACTACAACCACTCTGATCGCGCCGTTCAACGCGAGATGTTTGCCGAGCAGATCGCCCTTGCCAACCGGCTGTCACTTCCGTTGGTGGTTCACACCCGCGAAGCATGGAGCGAAACTTTCGATGTGTTGAGCGCATGCGGCGTGCCCGAGCGAACAATTTTTCACTGCTTCACGGGCTCGCCGGTCGAGGCAAGAAAGTGCTTGGACATCGGCGCGTATCTGTCTTTTTCAGGCATCTTGACATTTAAGGGCGCCGACGAGATTCGTGCGGCGGCAAAAATCTGTAGCGCCGAAAAGGTGCTGGTCGAAACCGACAGCCCGTTTCTCGCACCGGTGCCGCATCGCGGCAAATCAAATCAACCTGCGTTTTTGGTCGAGGTCGGCGCGTGCCTGGCCGATGTGCGCGGCGTCGCCATCGAAGAAATTGCGCGACAAACGACACGCAATGCGACGATTGCGTTCCCGGGCATCGCTGCGTAACCTGACATCGACACCGCGAGGTAAAACTTTTTGTTCCTTTCAACTTTTGAACGACGAAGAATGGCCGTGGCGGCGATCTTGACCATCTTGGCGCTGCCTCTGCTGATGATCAATCGTGGTAGCGACAACGCCGACGATGCCACGGATGCTGCGGGGGCCACGACGACGACTCAGGCGAGTTCATCGACAGGTATGACCGAAGACGAAGTGCCCGAGCCGATCATTTTGGGAGGACCATCGCCGATCGTGCAAGACGGTTCGGCGCAAATCGCGTATCCATCCAGTGCCCTGACAGGCGTCCAAGCCACGGCGACATTCAGCAACTTCGACGGTGCGCCCGAGATCGTTTGCTACATGCCCCAGGCGCCGCTCGGTCTGAAAGTCACGGTTCAGAATTTGAACAACGGTCGCATCACCAGTTGCACGAATGTCTTTCGCGCCACGATGCCCTCGGGTGCGACGATGATTCTGCACACCAAGGTTTTTGAGTCGCTGGCGAATCTGGTCGATGCACCGATCCCCGTCACCGTTTCATGGTGATCGATCAACGGTGACTTTTTCGCGAACCGAAGTCGGCGCCATGCTCGAAAAGCATGGGCTCGCCCCGCGGCGCGCTTTCGGACAGAACTTCGTCGTCGACGCCAACACGGTGCGCAGAATTGCGCGGCTCGCCGAAGTGGGGCCACAGGACTTCGTGCTCGAAATTGGCGCGGGCCTGGGTTCACTCACGCTCGCGCTCGCCGAGACGGGGGCGACGATCGTCGCCGTCGAAATCGACAACGGTGTCGTGGATGTTCTGCGCGAGAACATCGCCGGCTTGTCGAATGTCGAGGTGATTCACGCCGATGCGATGCAACTCGACTGGTCGGGGCTCACCGATAAATCGAGATGCTGGCATGTCGTTGCCAACCTGCCTTACAACGTGGCGACGAGCATCGTGGCCGACCTGCTCGACTTGGTGCCCGAGGTCAAGCGGATGCTCGTGATGGTGCAAAGCGAGGTTGCCGATCGTCTGGTCGCCCGCAGCGGAAGCGAGGCCTACGGGGCGGTCAGCGTGAAAATCGACTATTGGGCGACTTCTAAAATTGTCGGACACGTGCCGTCATCGGTGTTTTTTCCACAACCCAAGGTCGAGTCGGCACTGGTCGAAATACGCCGAAGATCACGCCCGGCGATCGACAATGTCGTCGCCGCCGAACTGTTCGCGCTCGTTCGTGCGGGTTTTGCAAGACGGCGCAAGATGCTGCGCCGTGCCCTCGCCGATTCGGTCGTGGCGCAAGATTTCGTCGACGCCGATGTGAACCCCGAGTCGCGCGCCGAGGAACTTGACCTGAATGCCTGGGGTCGGTTGCGAACCACGATCGATGCGCGGCTCGTGCGCGAGGCCGGTCAAAAATGAACGACACGAAATTCGTGCTTGCGGCGCCCGCAAAGTTGACTTTGTCGCTGCGCATCACGGGGCTTCGGCCAGACGGCTTTCACCTGATCGACGCCGAAATGGTGACGCTCGACTTGGCCGACTCGCTCGCCGTGGATACATCGCGAACTGGCCTCGAAATTGTCGGTGAATTCGCCGCTGATCTCGCAAATGGATCCGAGTCATCGGAGGACAATTTGGCGGCCCGAGCGTTGAAACTCGTGAACCGTCAAGCCCACTTGGTGATCACGAAGAACATTCCGTCCGGTGGTGGGTTGGGCGGTGGTTCCGCCGACGCCGCGGCGATCTTGCGATGGGCCGGTTTCAACGACTTGACGGGGGCGGCAAAACTCGGCGCCGATGTCGCATTTTGCATGATCGGTGGTCGGGCGCGGGTGACGGGCATCGGCGAAGTGGTGAATCCATTGAAAAAAATCCCGAGAAAAATCACTCTTGTCGTGCCACCGTTTCGAGTGTCGACGCCGGTTGTGTACCGCGCTTACGACGAACTGACCGATTTTTGTCGAAAACCGCTTCGTGTTTCAGGTGTCAACGACCTCGAGCCCGCGGCGACCAAAGTCGAACCACGACTCGCCGAATGGAAGAAGAAAATTTCGCATCACGCCGGCACAGAACCGACGCTGGCCGGAAGCGGTTCGACTTGGTGGCTCGACGGCGAGTTTGCCGACCTGAAGTCGCAACTTCCCGATGCCACCGTGATCCTCACCCAGACGAATTAGAGTTT
>Ga0194112_10004337_pt1 | contig 19444 bp, 21 predicted proteins | sample TA2MahC400mmetaG_FD_146191 | JGI IMG/M metagenome (GOLD analysis project Ga0194112, IMG submission 146191) | Freshwater microbial communities from Lake Tanganyika, Tanzania - TA2015016 Mahale Deep Cast 400m | ecosystem: Environmental > Aquatic > Freshwater > Lake | place: Tanzania: Lake... | reverse complement strand
CGGTCCGGCATGCAGGAGCATGCCCTCGCGCATGCCGGGAATGACCTCTTTGGCAATGCCCATCCCGATCAGGACGGCGCCGGATTGAGCGATGCGTTCGCACACAAGGTCATTGGCTTGCTCGATACTGGTGCCATCATCTGTAAATACCAAGTTAGGAACAATGCGCTCCAGCGGCTGCCAGGCCATCCGCTCCACAACAGCCCCCTGCTGTTCAAGAGACGCCGCCATACTCTCCAGCCCGAGGTTGAGCGCATGAATATTCTGGTGGAATACATCGCTGATGTGTTTTTCCTGCATGTCTGCTCCAGTAAAATCCTTCAGTCTTCGACCAACGCTGCCGCCAGACGCGCCGCCTGGGCGTTGCTGCGGCAGACAATCACACCTGCATCTTCCAGGGTTTTTACGCTACGTGAATATCCCTGAGGGTCCTTTTCTGTGCCTGTGACGGATGCGATAAAGGCGATGTGGCGCTGATCCTCATGCGTTGCTTTAACCGATCCCTTGATCGCTTCAGCCAATTCCGCGGCGGGGTCCTGGTTGGCACCGAAGCCGATGACCACATCCAGCATGATCACGGCAGTCTGCGGGTCACGGGCTTCCTGCCGCAACCGCTGAATGCGCAGTTCGTTGTCAATCATTGGATGCGGTCGACCGACAGTGAATTCCTCCTCGCCCAGGTCCAGGGCGCAGTGCCCCTGGCTGCAGGCGGTATCCTTGAGGTGATGCTGTTTTTCCAGCGGCGCGTTGGATACTACTGGGGAGGATAAACGTTCCTCCCAGATCACCTGGGCTTCGTAGCAGAGCGTGCCACCGGAAAAGAGCCCGCGCAAAAACCGCTGATCGGCTGAGAACATTTTCTTCCACTTCGAGATCACAGGCTGCAGTGCTGCGTCGTGCTGCCGGATAGTTAGGAGGATATCAGCAGTATCCTCCGTCACCAGCATCGCTGAGGTTAGAGCGCATTCCTCCAGTGTGCGTGTGAAGAACAGGTTTGCGTTTTTTTCATCCGGCAGTTGCGCGCCCAGCAGGCAAAGCACAACCTTATTATGCGATGGCTTGATCTTTTCAATCAATCTTTTTGTGACGGCTTCATCAGGCGGTTTACTGATCAACGCCAGAACTTCTGTCTGTGGGTCCGCCTGCAGGGCTTCGATGGTGGCGAAAAAGGTCAAACCACCCACCTCTTTGCTTAAATCGCGCCCGCCGGTGCCGATCGCCTGCGAGATACCCGCTCCATGCTTGCTGATGAGCGTGCTCACTTCCTGCAGACCGGTGCCTGCCGCCGAGACGATGCCGATGCTGCCCCGCGTGACGGCATTAGCAAATCCCAGGCCAATGCCGTTGATGATGGCTGTGCCGGCTCCGGGTCCCATTAATAGCCGGTTTTGCTGCAGCGCGAACCTTTTCAGGGCAATTTCATCCTCAAGCGAGACGTTATCGCTGAACAGCAGAACATGCAGTCCGCTGGCAAGCGCCTCGCGCGCTTCCCGGGCGGCATACGCCCCCGCGATGGAGATTACAGCCAGATTCAAATCCGGATGTTTTTGGGCAGCAGAGCGCACAGTGCCCGGAAGGCTCATGCTTTTCTGCTCACCCTGCACTTTCGGAAATAAAGATGATTGGGCGATATCCAGATATTTTTCCCCATCATTTTCACATTGTATTACGATGATCAGGTCATTGGCTTTGGCTGTCCGCGCTTCCTCTGTGAGCAGACCGCCCTGTTTCAGCAAATCCTTGTTCGCATCCGTGCCCATCATCAGCGCGGCGTCGATCACGCCGGTATGCTGTTTGAGCTGTTTGGCGCTTAGCATCAGCGCCACCGAATCATGATACTGGTTCTTTAAAATCCGGGTTTTGATCTCCAAGTATTTTGCTCCCTCGATCAATGCGGTTCAGCCTTTCCGGTCTTTCATCGCCATAAAAATCTTCTCGGCGGTGAACGGCGGTCCCGGTAGCCGGATACCGACCGCCTCATGGATAGCATTAGCAATCCCAGCAACAGTGGGCACCATGGGATGTTCGCCGATGCCGCGCGCGCCATAAGGGCCGTCATCCTGCGGCACTTCCACGATGAAGGTCTGTATTTCCCTGGGCAAATCCACGCTGGTGGCGATGCGGTAGTCCACGAAGCTGGGATTCTGCATCTCGCCGTCCTTGAATACCATCTGTTCGAACAGGGCAGAGCTGAGCCCCTGGACCAACCCGCCCTCCATCTGCGCTTTCACCAGGTCCGGATTGATGGCTTTGCCGACATCAAAGGCAGCCGCTGCCCGGATGACCTCCAGTTTGCCCGTATCGCAGTCAATTTCCACCTCAAAAGCCTGCGCGCCGGTGGTGTAATGCACCACCGCCCGTTTGCCCTGTCCGGTCTCTTTATCCAGCCCGGTTACATAGGTGGGCATAAATTTGCCGCGACCGTAGATCGGACCGCCGATCCAACCGTCAAAATTCTCTTTTGGAATGCCATACACGCAAAAGTCTCTCAGCGGGATCTCCCTTTCACTGCGTTTGGAGATCACCACTCCATCCACAATGTCGAGGTCGTCCGGGTTCTCCTCCCACGCTTCCGACACCACCTCGAATACCTGTCTGCGCACATCCTGGGCAGCAGCCATGACGGCATTACCCATGGACCAGGTGAGACGGCTGGCGACCGTTTGCCATTCATAAGGCGAGTAATCTGTATCCACCGGTGTGGTAATTCGCACCCAGTCGAAGGGTACACCCAGGGTAGCCGCTGCCAGCTGGGCAGCCACAGTGAAGGCGCCCTGTCCGAGCTCCTGTCCGCCAACACCCAAAAGGATGGTACCATCTTCGTTCAATTTCATTGTCGCGCTTGAACCGGGATTGGGCGGCATGGCAGGCGCCTTCCACATCAGGGCAATGCCTTTACCGCGTTTCTTGTGCGGAGCGCCCGGCTGGCCGGGCTTGCCCCAGTCGATGGCTTCGGCTACCTTCCGGATGCATTCCATGATCCCGGTCGGATGCATGACCATCCCGGTAGCCAAAATGTCACCGTCCTGAACTACATTTTTCAGGCGGAACTCCAATTTGTCCATACCGATCTCATCCGCCAGTTCATCCATGTACTGCTCAATCCCCGTATGCAGCTCAGACATGCCAAAGCCGCGGTAAGGTCCGCCAACGGTGTTGTTGGTGTACATGCAGTAGCTGTCTGTTTTTACGTTGGGGATATCGTAGGGTCCGGTTGAGCTGTACCCGCCCGCGCGGGTAATGTTCACACCGTATTCGGTGGATGCGCCCCCGTCCCAGTACATGGTGTTTTCCATCGCCAGGATATTGCCTTCTTTATCGCATCCGACTTTCAATTTGATCACCAGCGCTTGCCGTACAAAATTGGTGAAAAACTCCTCCTCGCGCGTCAGGCGCAGTTTGACCGGATGGCCTTTCACCTTCATGGCAATCACGATCGGCAGCGCTTCCATCGTGACGCCGGCTTTACAGCCGAAGCCTCCACCCACATAATGGGAGATGACACGGATGCTGCTTGGTGACACTCCCAGCGTCTTGGCAATCAGGTCGCGCTGTGCGAACGGCGACTGGGAACTGGACCACAGAGTAATCTTGCCGGAATGCGAAACCTCCGCGATCGCCACATGGGTCTCGATCGGGACGTGCTGGATATGCGGAATATAGTATTCGCGCTCAACCACCGCTGTGCATTTCTGCCAGGCGCTTTCCGTATCTCCTTTGCGAATTTTGAAATGATTGGAAATATTCGTGCCCGGTTCAGGGAAGATGAAATTGGCGACCTCATAATCGCCCAGGTCGGGGTGGATGAGGATCGCATCGGGCTTGATGGCATCCAGCGGATGAAATATGGGCGGCAGGGGTTCATACTCCACTTGGATTAAATCCAGCGCTCTTTCAGCGATTTCCTCTGTCTCGGCTGCTACACCCGCCACCGGATCTCCGATAAAGCGCACTCGGTCTCTGGCGAAAATGTTGCGGTCCTTTAAATACAGGCCGATCTTGCCGGGGAAATCATCCCCGGTCACCACCGCTTTTACCCCCAGCAGCGCCTGCGCCTGAGAGATGTCGATGGATTTGATCAGCGCGTGTGGATGCAGGCTGCGTTTGATGCGGGCGTGCAACAGATTACTGCCAAACTGGACATCATCAGTGAAAATCGCCGCACCGCTGGCTTTTTCACGCACGTCCACGCGCCGCATGTCGCTTCCAACAACTTCAGGGATATTTTGAGTGTCGCTCATTTCATCCTCCTGCTATGATCCTGCAGCATCCCAGATTGCCCGGATGATGCGCGCGTATCCAGTGCAGCGGCAGAGGTTGCCGACCAGCACTTCTGCGATCTCCTGTTCATCCGGTCTGGGATTACGCTGCAGCAGCGCGTAGGCGGAAATCAGCATGCCGGGTGTGCAGAAGCCGCATTGAATGGCATTCTGGGCTATGAAGGCTTTCTGCAAGGCATCTAGCGAGCCATTCTCAGTTAAACCTTCTACTGTGAGCACCTCAGCGCCATCACATTCTACCGCCAGTACTAGGCAGCTGTTGACCGGCTCGCCATTCAGCAGCACTGTGCAGGCACCGCATTCACCGGCTTCGCACCCATTCTTGGTGCCGGTCAGCGCCAGATTTTCACGCAGCATCATCAATAGTGTCATGTGACCTGGCACCTCCAGGTCTTCCATTATGCCATTGACGGTCAGTTGTATCCTGTGAACAGTCATCATCCTCTCCAATTTTATGATTTCCCCTGCAAATCCGCCCACACTTTCTGCAGCGCCCTATGGGTTAAGGTTCTGACCATCTCCCGGCGATATCTCGCGCTGCTGCGAATATCATCGATTGGTTTGCAGGACTGGCTGGCAATATCCGCCGCATTTTCCAAAGCTCGTTCATCGATCGGTCCCTCCGCCAGCAACCGCTGTGCCTGTTCCACGAAGATCACGGTAGGCCCTACAGCGGAAAGGGCTATGCGGAACTGGTATCTGGAAGCGGCGGAACTTCCCGTGAATCCCAACACGGTAACGGCTGCGATCGCCAGGTCGCCTAGGGCGTTGCGCCCGATGCTCAGGTAAGCGCCCCTGGCGCCGGAAGGCGGCAATGGCAGATGGACAGACTGCACGATTTCACCGCAATCCAGGATGGTCTCGCCCGGTCCCTTAAAGAAATCGACCAGAGGCACATCCTTTGGGGTTGTGGATCCCAGGATGTGTGCAGTACCCTGATAGACCATGCAGGGCGCAATGGTATCGCCGCAGGGCGAGGCATTGCACAAATTTCCCACCAGGGTAGCGCGGGTACGCAGCGAATAGCTGCCAACTTCCCGCGCGGCAGCAGCGATCAGCGGATAAAGGGTCTGGACATCGGGAGATGCGATCAACCGGTTCAGGCTGACTGCCGCGCCGATCGTCAAGCCTCTCTGACGATCAAATGAGAGATCGTTGAAACCACTTAACGGTTTAAGGTCCACCAGATATTCTGGCTTAATTTTCCTGTCACGCACTGCCACAAAGCAGTCCGTGCCGCCGAGGAAAGGGTGCGACTGGTGTGGATGATTTCTCAGGAAATTGACCGCTTCTTCTGCGGTTTTTAGCCGGATGTATTCAAATTCCGGAAGAACAGGATGCGGATAGATCATCGTACTCCTCACGGTAAAAATTATCTTATTAAATCGTAAACATGTCTATCTCTAAAAGATTGCCTTAATAGTATATTGAAACTGCATACGCTTTGCAAGTGACACAAATTACTTGTAATTTCCTGAAAAGGAATTAATAATGTTTTACCAGGGGATCACTGCATGGGCCGCCAGATTTACACATTATCGAAATAGACCTTGTAGCCATCCTCGCCCGCGAACTTAAATGTATACACGAAGAAAGCCCCGGTACCGGGATCGCTGAAGGGTTGAGAGATGCTGACATTGTCCACCAGCTGATCATTGATGGAGAGCATAATGGTATCCAGGTAGCAGCTAACGCTGATGCGATTGACTGCGGTGGGCGAAAGCTTGAGGGCGTTGGTGCTTTGCCAATATTTTCCGGAAGCGTTCTTCGCGGTCAGAGGGATATATTCACTGTTCAGGCTCTGGGCGATGGTATATTCTTTAGTCAGCAGATCAATTTCCACATAGTAATAATTTTCAACATCCTGATACTGGCAGAAGACTCCAAAGGTGCCATCCTGCTGTCCTTCAAGGCTCCACGCATCAAAACTGATTTCGTAGGGGATAAAGTCCACCGGCCAGTAAGCCAGATCGAAGCGCCCAGGATCTTTGAGCTGAAAGCTATATGCCTGATCTTCATACTGAAGGGTTGTAACACCGTTGTTATAAGAAGCCCAGCCCAGGGCAGGGGATGAAAAGTCATCGAAGAAGGAGAAATCATCCTTGCGCTGCAGGCCGGTCAATGCCAGCCCGGAATCTGCCGATTGCGGAGTGGGTACTGTGGCAGGCTGAGTCTTCAGCGGACTCAACTCCTGCGGCGTAACAGCCTGCTGCCCGGAACTTGCTACCTGGGTCAGGGAAATGGCGATCTGGGTCTGGCGATTTACACCTTCATCCGTCGGGCTGACCTGGCGGTTGGCGAGACCGGAATACAGACCGATGCCGCTGTACATCGTGGTCATACATGAGAGGATCAAACCCAGGATGGAGATAACCCAGCGCAGAGGTGAGGGGCGTTTACGAATAAGCGCCTGATCTTCCATCACGGGTGATGGGGTAATCACCGCTTGATCTTCCCCTTCGGAGGATTCTAAAGGCTGTCCCAGGTCAATATCCGGCAGCAGATCGGTTTCCCTTATGGGTTCTTCGAATAACGCCAGGCGTGGCTGCGGAAGATGCGGGTCCTTAATGGATCGCTGGACCGCATCAAGGTCTGCCTAAACACGCTTGATGTTCTTCGTGTCGCCGGCTCGCGAATAAAGTTCCCCTGCCCCAAGCATCTTCTCTGCTGCCTGGATGAGTAAAGCCTGTCTATCGTCCTGGGACAGATCATCGAAGGAGGCGACCAGCAGACGGGCGCTCTGAAGGAGGTGCAGGGCTTGCTCGCGCAGCAGTGTCTGTTCGAAATGGGCTTCGTCCAAATGGTCAGACAACTTCTGCAGACTCTTGGCCAGGTCCGGCTGGCGCAGTTCCGGGAATGTCTTGTAGAGGGCAGCCAGCAGGGTTATGGCGCGTGGCAGAACATTGCTGGCAACGCCGCAGCCGGCTTTAAGCACCACTTTGGTTGCCTGCTCGCAGAGACGTCTGCCCTCGGCCATTCCCGCCATTGTGTCCGCATGGTTCTGCTGCTCCAGAGCCAGGTTCATGTGGGCTTCGGCGACGGTCAGGCGAAGATAATTAGCCAGGAGCTGATCATCTGATGGTAGATTTTTTAATCGGGCTAATCCCTCGGCAATTATGCCGTGCAGTGCAGCGGGATCCGGATTATCAGCAAGCAGTTTGAAAGTCTGCCGTGCTCTTTCCAGCCAGGCATAATTCGGATTAGTTAATTTATCTTCTGTTTCTAATATTGTGCCGGCAGACATGGTTTTCGCTCCTTGGATCAGCAAGAAAATTGGAAATTCCTATATTCCTATAAGAAATTTACTTAACCAACTCCAGGAACTTCTCTTCGAATTCTCAGATTCACGTAAAGATTTTAAGCGTTTTACCTCCTCCAAGCCTTTCCGCACCTCCGGATTATCCTCGTAATCCAGCCCTTTTTCACCAAAATCCTTGCGCTCCTGAATGGTCAGTTCTTTTTTCCCCTCCACTGCCGTCCGGAATATGGTTTTGGAAAATGTGCGGCGGACACCCCGGGAAAATTGTTTGAAGGAATTCAGAGTATCAAAATATTCATCCGAATAGACCTTTTTCAAATAGGGGATGCGCTTGAATGCCTCATCAGCCATCATGCCAAAACCCTCAATGGCGGTGGTCAGGTCCGCAAGCTGGTGAGCCGCACCGTCGGGAAGGTCCTTCAGTTCTTTGAATGCCTCCATATGTACTTTTTGGATTTGCTGGTATTTCTCCCCCAGCATTTTGATATCATCGCGCACCCTCTGTATCCGTTCGAGTCCTTCTGAGATTCCCCCCACTTTCTCCGAGAAGTCATCCAATGTTTTCTTGAAATCCCCCAGTTTTTTAAGAACACGCTTTCTGCCATCCGGGCTTAAAAGAGGTGATTTTTCTACCTGCTCGATGACATCGCTTACATTGCCGGAGATTTTCTCAAGAGTATCTTTATATTCATCTATGGCTTCTTTTTCACTGTCCAGAAGGTTTTTACGCTCCTTCTTCTCCACTTTTTCGGGTTCTTTTTTTCCGGCACTTTTCAGTTTTGGTGCGGGTTTTTCAGAGACCGGCCTTTTCACCTGTATCGGTGGTTTGTTTTTGGCGGAATTCAACGCGCTCACCAGAATCGCCCCACCGGAGACCCCCGCTCCGGCCAGACCGATTACCAGACCGGCAACAGCGGTTGGGGTTGGTAATCCCTGCGGAGTCCCCGGCAGCTTAATTACTGGTGGAATACCAGAGGATGGAGGAGGTTGTACATTGCTTTCCTCAGGCGCTATTACTGACGTTTCACCATGGGCAGGGATGATGAGCACCTTGGAGTGCCCGCTGTGGTCCAGGCAGGAGTACTGCAGTTCGAGGCGGGTTTCCTTGCCATCCCTTACCACGGATGATGTTTGCACTCCGTTGATGACCAAGCGTGACCAATAATGCCCACAGGATCACCGTTTTCATCCACAAAATTTACAGCCGGGGAAAGCACAGCGCCCGGCGTGAGACCGTCGATATTGGATATTTGCGGGTAGCAAATACCTGGCACTGCGGTCTCAGGGGTTGGAATCTCGCAGATAAACTGGTATTTATAGATGACGGTACCACCTGCGCCGCCCTGTTCGCCATGCGCCCTGATTGAAAAAGTCTCACCTTCCGCAGAGGCAGGAAGCACTGTCCAGGAGCCGCTGTTTGAAATAGCACCGGTTGGCTCGGTGGAAACAATCACTTTTTTCCGTTCTGTTTTGATGGTGGTAGCGGCCGCGGCGATCCAGGTGTTCAGACCCGTGACAAGCGAACTTGCAGTCCGTGGGACCGGTTAAGGACCATGAAGCCTCCACTGAAAAGGAGATTTCATCTCCTGGGGAAAGGATCGAGAAAGGTTCTGTCCAGCTGTGCGATGTAGTGAAATCCTGCGCGCCGCAAAACTCACCGGCAGGGATGGAATGGGATGTGATGATCGTATTCCCGCTGATGGAAGCGGACATGCTCTCTTCGTCCGAAACCGCAACGGCTTCGCTGATATCTACAAGTTGCCAGTTGCAGATTTCCTCCTGTAGGCGCGGTGCGGTTTTGACAGCAGGAAAGAAAGCGGAAATTACCAGACCGATTGGAACCCATATGCATACAAGAAGCAGAAATTTCTTCAAGGTCTTCTCCCTGGTGGTGAGGACGGACAGATGCTGGGATTTTTCTCACATATTAGCATGAGTTTGGGGTTTAGTCAATTTATCCATTTTTGGTATGATAATTATGAAAAAAATGAGCGAAGACAGGACCAAATCTGCATTTGATGTTCTCGACCAGATAGACACCTGGGGATTGAAGTTTCATACATTCTTTACTGCCCTGGAGCTGGACCTTTTCACGATTATTCATTCAGGTCACCATTCTATCAATCAGATTGTCCGTTCTACCCAAAGCAGTATCCGGGGGGTTAAGGCAATCCTGGAAGACCTTTGCACCATAGGTCTTTTGAACAAACATCATTTTCAATACTGGCTTTCACCGACTGCTGAAGCTTTTCTAGTGCGTGGAAGCCCAACATGTTGTGTGGATTTTTATCTGGCGCATTGGCCGAGCCGTACTCATCTCACGGAATCGGTAAGGTACAGAAAGCCGATGATTAATGTTCGTCTGGCTGATTTCGAGCAGATGTGGGCAGATTACACTGCAATCGATCTGGTGGATTGGCAGCAAAGGGCATCCACTGCGCGTGAACGCTGGCGGGAACTTGGATTAACTTACACGGCCAATTTAAGAATCCTGGATGCCGCCTGCGGGTCAGGAATCTATAGTTTTGTGTGTGCACAGGACGATCCTACTGTGCGGGTTACATGTTTGGATCTGCCCAAGGTGCTGCAGGTCGCCGCTAAACTTACGGAAAAAATGGATATTGCTGACCAGATAGATTATCTCCCCGGTGATTTACTGAAGGTTGATTTTCCTCATCAATATTTTGATGTGGTCTGGTATGGGGCAATCCTGTATTACTTTACCCCACAGGAATTGGATTCACTTCTACATAAAACGTATAAATGCCTGAAACCTAGGGGGAAGATTGTCATTCGAAGCCTGGCAGCCGGCGAGGATGAGGTTCTGGACGAATTTGCCCTTTTGCTGCAGGTGGAGATGGTTCACCTCACAGAACACAGCTATGTCTATGCTTTCCCCGAGTACAAAAAAATATTGAAAAAAACCGGTTTCAGAGAAGTGACACCCCACAGCAATGTGTTGATCAGCGCCATAAAGAGTAAGACAGACAGGTAAGGGAACAAGACTTGGGCAATGGATTTGACGAAGTATTAAGTAAAAAGGACCTTGAAAGATCCATCAGACATTTCGGGAATATGCCACAAATTCTCCTCATAAATTTGTATTTTTCACTTTTATTGTTGTGATGCGGACATGGATAAAAAAAGTGTACAGTTCTTCATCGGCACCTCCGGCTGGTCGTATGATGGCTGGCGGGGGGATTTCTACCCCGGCGGGCTGCCGAAAGCGCGCTGGTTTGATTTCTACGCGCAGCATTTCAACGCAGTAGAGGTCAACGCTACCTTTTACCGCACATTCAAGGATGAAACCTACCGGAAATGGCGCGATCAGGCGCTGGCAGGCTTTCGCTATGCGCTCAAGGCGCCGCGGCTCATTACCCACCGTAAAATGCTTATGGATGTTTCGGACGAGATCCGAATTTTTGCTGAGAGTGCACACATTTTAGGCGAAACGCTTGGTATGATACTGATGCAGCTGGCACCAGGTATGCCGCTGGACCTTCCGCGCTTGCGCGCAGCGCTGAGCGCCTTCCTGGACACCTCAGAAGTGGCGGTGGAGTTCCGACATGAGCGCTGGGACAGCGCGGAGACAATTAACCTGCTGCGAGAGATGCGTGCCACCTGGGTGTGTGCTGACTCACCCAAAAATCCACTACGGGAAAGGCTGACGGGTAAGAACGCTTATGTGCGGCTGCACGGCCGGCGCCAATGATACGCGGATAACTATTCTGAAGACGAACTGCGGGATATAGCCCGAATTGCCAGAAATCTCGCAGCAGGAGGCGCGAGCGAAGTGTATATCTTTTTAAATAATGATATCGGTGGATATGCCCACCGAAACGCGCTGGCGTTGAGAGAGATGATGGGAGTGTAGAGATCATAAGGACTCGCCTGACCCTTCCACTCTTTTTTCTACAGCGGTGGTATAAACAGCTTAACCTTTGTGCTTAAAGGCAAATTTTAGGAGAAACCCATGAAAACCATCGGACTGCTGGGCGGGATGAGCTGGGAAAGCACGGCGCTGTATTATCGCTGGATCAATGAGGAAGTGAGGTGCAGGTTGGGCGGGCATCACTCGGCGCACGTCGTGCTGCTGAGCGTGGACTTCGCCGAGATGGAGCGCATGCAGCGCCTAGGGCAGTGGCAGGAAGCTGGAGAAGCATTGGCTGGAGACGCGGCGCGGGTGGAGGCGGCGGGCGCGGATTTCCTGCTGCTGTGCACCAACACCATGCACAGGGTCGCGCCGCAGATCGAAGCGGCTATCCACATCCCGCTGCTGCACATCGCGGATGCCACCGCGGGGGAGATCCGCAAACAGGGGATGCACACGGTCGGGCTGCTGGGCACGCGCTTCACCATGGAGGAGGATTTCTATGCCGGGCGCCTGCGGGAGGCGCACGGACTGAAAGTGCTCATCCCCTCAGAGGAGGAACGCGCCATCGTACACTACGTGATCTATGAGGAGTTAGTGATGGGGGTCATCAGGGATGAGTCGCGCGCGGTGTTCCTGCGCATCATGGAGGGGTTGCGCGAACGCGGAGCCGAAGGGATCATTGAGGGCTGCACCGAGATCGTTATGCTGGTGGGGCAGGAGAACACGGACATTCCGCTGTTCGACACTACGGCCATCCACGCGTGCCAGGCAGTGGAGTTGGCGCTGACGGATACATAATCCCTTCCTTATTTATCCAGTAAGAATTGGCGCCAGAACCATAGATATAGATATTTTTATATCCGCTTTATGCTTCATGCTAAAAAATTGAATGCTTAAATAGTCTGAAGAATTGCTTAATACTTTACTATCTCCGGATGATGATGCGAAAAAAACTCAAGCGAATTGAGGCGTACAACCCACTAATTGTAAGCAATCTGTGTTGCCTCATCTGTTAAAGTAGGTTCGAGCAGCGGCGCCCAGACAGGATCTACCCAAGTGCCCAGTCGCGGATGCATTTCCATATATTTCTTTGGAATAGGATGTGTTCCTACGACTACTTCTACCCCAAAACGCTTTTCAAGGAAATCTTTGAAGACCGTAATATAGGGGCAGGGGGGATACCCACCACCAGCCCTGTGGCCAAGTGGATCACTTTCACGCCATTTTTTACCATCTCATCACCGGTGTATTCGATGTTTCCTCCTGGGCATCCATCACAGGTGGTGTATCCAACCAATTCCACTTCTTGATCGGCATATTTGCGGAAAGCACCTTCCTGATTCTTCATTGCCCGGAGACATTTTCCTCCTGCGCAGCGGCGGTAGCGGTCACAAATGATTATCCCGATTTTAATGTTTTCACTCATTTTTCCTCCTCAAGGATGATTATTCATGATTTTCCCATAAAAAGGATGCTGTTGGTGCAGATAAGGTACATCTTTCCCGACCCAAATTTTGTGGTCTCATTTTCCATTGGCCGCTCAAATAGCCCAATCATTAATTCCCTAATTTGATGATCGTACCAGCCGGGCAGGTTTTGACCCGGCTGCCGAAGGCGATTTTAAGCGTTTTGCATGCCTGCTCACCAGTGCAGTGATTGAGATAGAAATGCAGGTTTGGAAATTGGAGCCCGATGACGTCCATGAGGTGAGACAAATGTGACGCATCGGCACTGATCAGGTGGGTTCCACCCAGCACAACGGTAATGGATTCAGTGAAATGCCTTCTAATGTGTAGCAGAGTATTAAGCAAGCCGGCATGGCAGCAGCCGCAGATAAGGGCTAATCCTTTTTTTGTTTTTAACACCAAGGAAATATCATCCCGATAGAGATTCGGCTGCCAGCTCTTTTCGGTATGGATGAAATGGGTAGCGCTACGACCTTCCGGTTCGGGTCGATCAGTGATTTCACCTGTTGTCCAAAGGTTCGGAAATATTGGTTGGATCGAATCACTGAGCTCAAAATGGGCAAAATTGATCAGCGTCTCGCGGGTCCACTGAAGCCCAATGGAGTGATATTCACCATTGCGAAAGGAATAGCGTGGCTCAAAGATATCTGAGTGAGCGTAAATACTCAGGTTGGTATTCTTGGAGAGTACTGCGGGCAATCCACCGGTGTGATCATAGTGGGAATGGCTCAAAGCCAGTGCGTTGATATTCTGGGGTTTTAAACCCAGCAAACCCATATTATAAGACAGTCCGGCGGCTGTTTGACCGGTATCGAACAATACAACCCCATGATCGGTTTCCACCCAAAAGGCGAGACCATGTTCGCTCCGGAGGCCTGTATTGCCAATAACTGTATCATTTACCACGCAGGTGATTGTATTGGCCATTGAATGCTCTCCATCTCATGGTGCTGCTGTAATTTAATCATTTTCTGTCGCATATACACTCAGGATGTTGCCATATTGTGTTTAGTATTCAGTAAACAGGAAAAAATTGTTACTGAAGACAAGATCATTCTATCAAGCGAAGATCTCACAGCACGATAATAGATATTGCACCTCAGAAGTACGAAAACTGCCTCGGGCAAGCGATACTTTTTCCTAGAACCCCCCTTTTTACTGTCAAACACACAATCCTTTATAATCAATCATCGTTACCTCCCCCGCATGTTATGCTATCCTTTTTCGGTATTTCATGGTTTTGTTTTGACATTTGGGGGTAAGGGGCAGGCATTGGAGACTGTGATTACCATTACCACTTCACTTTTTACAGCCGCCTGAACGAACGCCTGATTGAGTGCACTCCAGAGAACATCATTATCCCCAGAAATCAAAGTGCTCATAGACCCTGGTCGCACTTCAAGGTCAAATTTATTAAAAATGAGCAATGTATTATCGATAATTGGTGAGAGGGAGGCAACCCGTAATGGATAGATACTTACTTGAGCAGCCACACCACCCCCTTTCAAATCCATCAGATTTTCCTCATCAAGTAAAGACTCTAGCTCATTGAATTTGCAGATCACCTCGGGAGAAAGAGAATAATTTTCCAACTCATCCCTCAAGTCAGATATTTTTTGTTTCCACTGATCGATTTTTTCTTTTTTGGTTAGATAATCACCCATATTTTGTAAGTCCCTTTCGATTAATAAATTATTGCCATGCCGATAAACCCTCCCCAGGGTAATGGTAAGAGTCCCATCCCAAGAGGCCAAAGCGTGGTGCGCCAAGTGATGTGGACTCTTTTTCCGGCGGTTTCGAAAATATTTCTTTTGAGTTCACCCACTGTAAAAAAGTGTGCCACTTCCCAGATAGGACCTCCCGAACGTTTGTAATGAACCCCCAGACAGCTTTGCCTGTTCAACACCCCGAGAATGATGCCCTGTCGAGCTATGCGAAAGGCTTCCGCGAGAGCAACAGTAGGGTGGGGAAGGAACTCCAGCGTTGTAATAAAGGCGAGCAGGTCAAAGGACTTTGCCGGGAATGCAAGGTGCATGGCATCCCCCTGTACCACAGGGTCGCTTTTTAACCGGATAGATTCTTCCAACATTGGGTGTGATAAATCATAGCCAACCGCCTGCAACCCCTGTTGCCTGAACCAACGGGTGAAGTGACCTGTACCACAGCCCACTTCCAAAATAGAGTGCGCTTGCGGGTAATATCTTAACAGCCACTTTAGAAGATATTTCTCTTTTTGGTCAGCCTGAAACCCATCCGTTTGATACCAGGCTTCATAGCCCGCAACGGTCTCACTTTGGGTGAATGGATTATGAATACCCATCAGAATGAGAGATCCTGTGTCTCATTACGAACTTGATTTTAAAATCCATTGATTAAGTCATATTTTTATCATCTTCCGGAAAATACGCAGGTAAGGCACTCCAAAATCGAACACCATACCGATTGACGATTTGCGCTTTACCACTCTTTTTTAACTCTTTCAGCGTTTCCACCACAGAACTTGAGGATAAATCGGCCAATGTTTTGACCAGTTCTGACTCCCTCATGGGATGTCGTGTAATAATCCCAAGAATGGCATCCACCAGGTTATCAGTGCCACTGAGATCAAATCTTCCAGTAGCAAGGGGAATGACCCTGGCAGTATTCCCCAGGATGACCTGTGCACGAAAAAGTGCTTCTTCATCCGGTGGCTGCACCCATTTCTCCGCCGGGGGTCTTGTTGGCTGGATGATATGGATCTCATCGGGTTGAATGTCCAAAAGCGTGGTTGAAATTTCTTTGAGCGCTTCTTCAGAAACGTTTAAATTGCGAACCAGCATAACCTCCACCCACAATTTTCCCCGGTATTCTTTTCTGAAGGCTGTCATTCCTGCCACCAAGCGCTCAAAGGTGAGTTGCGGATGAGGGCGGTTAATTATCTGGTATAACTTTGCGTTGCCTGCGTCTAAAGATGGCATAACTGCATCAGCTACCATTAATTCTTGACGGACATCAGGCAAAAACAAGAGAGATCCATTTGTGATGACTGCCACTGGCAATTGAGTAATGGATTTCACTTCTCTGATCAACCAACCCATGCTGGAATTGAGCATAGTCTCTCCAGAGCCAACAAAAGTGATCCAATCCACTTCTCCGGGTTTATGGGTTTTGAGCGCTTCTTTTAGCTGTGTGATCATATCTCCAGGCGGGAAAAACGCCTTACGTTCATTGATTAATGGTCTAGTGCGGCCGAGCTGACAATACACACAATTCCAATTGCAGGTCTTGAGAGGGACGGGGTCGATTCCCAAGGATTGACCCAACCGACGCGAGGGCACCGGTCCAAAAACATATTTCATGGTATCTTTTGCTTTTCTTGCAATTAATCCCGTTCTCCGAAAAGCCGATTTCCAATCCGGATGATATTTGCCCCTTCTTCTATGGCTATTTGATAGCTGTTGCTCATTCCCATCGAAAGGAATCGCATTGAAATATTGGGTAAATTTTTAGCAGCGAGACGGTCAAAAACCTCTCGTGTGGCTTTAAAATAAGGTCGGCTGTCCTCCGGGTCACCGAATCGTGGTCCCATGGTCATCAATCCCTCCAGGCGGATATTTTGCAAGGTACTTATCCGCCTAACAAGTTCGTCCACTTCATCCGGTAAAACCCCTGTCTTGTTTGGTTCACGCCCGCTGTTGATTTCCACCAGGACTGACATCGTTTTATGCGTTTCTGAACAATATTTATCTAAAGTCTCCGCAAGACGGTATGAATCAACGGTTTCAATCATATCGAAATGATCGACTGCTACCCTAGCCTTATTCCGTTGCAGATGACCAATCATGTGCCATTTAACCCTGCTGCCAATCGCATCAATGATGGGCAATGCCTCTTGCACATAGTTGTATCCAATATGCGTCACGCCAGCTTGAATAACCGCTTGTACCTCTTCTAAGGTACGGGTTTTTGCGGCTGCCAACAAAGTAATATGCGGTGGGATTGTTGCCAAAATCTGTTTCGCTGATTCGATGATCTCAGCAGAATTTCTACTCATGTTGATTAACCTTCTGAAAGAACGATCATAACTGCAATTAAGATGCCGGCAGCTAAAGAAACGACGGAAAATTTTTTGTTCTCTTTTTCAACCTCTGGAAGTAAATGAGTCGCGCCCACATAGACCAAGGCACCGGCAGAAACAGCTAAAAGCAGCCCCAAATGCCCCTGGTTGATCTTGCTGATGAAAGGGAAGGAAACCAGTGTCCCCAGGGGAGTAGATAAAGCCGCTGCCAAGAACGCATATAGGATGGATTTTTTTCGTGAAAAACCAGCCTGTTTCAACAGCAGGAAAGTGACCACCCCTTCGGGAAATTCATGCAGCACCATCCCCAGAGCAGCAAATGTGCCTGTAAAGATGCTCACATTAAAAGTTACGGTGTAAATGATTCCATCGATAAAAGAGTGAAGGCCAATGCCAATCATTGGAACAATACCCAAGTAAAGATTTGCATATTCATGTCTATTACAAACAAACGTGTCCACAGATCGATTGATTAAATACATACCCATAAAACCAATCAATAGGAATACGGGGGCGTTATTATTCATTCCAAAGGACTTTGGAATGATGTGGATAAATGAAACTGAAATTAAAACACCTGCAGCGAAGCAGATGAAATATACAATGTTCCTATTCGCCCAGAGTTCATATTTATGAATGGTATAAATTCCAATGATGGTCACAATGCAGGCTAGAGTGCTAGCCAATAATACCGCGCTGAAAGTACTTGTGAACATTGTTTATCTCCCGTTATCATCCAATGTATTGTTTATTATTTACCCAGTCTATTTCATTAAAGTTATCAAAGGCTCGATTAAATATAGAATATTCTGCATCTAATCTAGTAATACGCAAATGATGCAGGCATGCCGTCTCATCGTTATTATTTATGTTGCGTAAAAAAATCAAATCTCATTTCATCCACTTTTCGCGGGGTGAAGGGAAACACTTTGAATAAACTCACCAATTGCCTTTTCAATCTCAGGCGGATGAGCTTTTTCCACATCACCTGCATCACAAAAGGCAGATACATCAGGGTCAATAGGGATCATTGCTAATACAGGCGCGTCAGCAGTCTTCGCTACTTCATCCGCGTGACTAAGGCCAAAAATAAAATGTCTTTTTCCGGTATCAGGGCTGATAAAATATGACATGTTTTCTATAATGCCTATTATAGGAACGCCCACATGCTGGGCCATACGGACGGCTTTGCGTACAATCAAAGAAGAAAGGCCTGCGGCATGGTGACCATCACGATCCCATTGACGGGCAGTGACTGCATGATAGTCAGGGCTACATCTGAAGTTCCAGGGGGCAGATCAATTAACATATACTCCAAATTTCCCCACATGACATCCCCCCAGAGCTGAGTAATGGCTTTGCTAATTAAAGGACCTCGCCAGATAATGGATTGATCCTCGCTGGGCAGTAACAAGTTCATAGTAATTACCTTAATTCCTGAACTGCTCTGCAGTGGCTGGATGCCAAATTTCCCCGATTCTACCGGTCCGTGCAGCCCAAAAAACGTAGGTATGCTTGGACCAGTAATATCCGCATCCAGAATGCCCACTTGATACCCTTTTCTAGCCAATGCAACGGCAAGTACACTGGTTACTAATGATTTTCCAACACCGCCTTTACCGCTCATGACTGCTATGACATTCTGAATATGGTTGTATTCCATGGCTGTTCCCGTATTATCTTTTTCCGGGGATTTCTTTTGTTCTGGATTGGTCGTTGTATTCATATTTGCATCTACTCTCTTTTTTTGGGCTGCTTTTATGAAAGACTGATTTTTTGAGTATTTTTTTGTTTCAGTGGTATACCCCTGAAGCCGCATCCGGGCGGGCAAGCATATTGGATAAAAACTTGCCAGATTTATCTGCGTCCGGTCCTGCGACGATATTTTTTTCCTTTACCCAAGGATGGTCCTCTTGTGGTTTTTTGTAGATGGTTGTCCATCGATTCCGGTTGTGAATAGAACTGTGGCTTGAATAAAGAAACAATTATGTCGACTAGGCGGGGAAGGATTTTTAGACCGGCGTACGCCGCAGTGGAAGAGATGGATTGCTTTGGGATTGAAGAAGGCGGTATTGGTCTCATAACCTCTAACCCAGAGGGGGTTTGTTTCACTCCGGGTTTCACCACCGTAGGTAATTTAATGGACGAAATGGCCCCTGAAGGGCAAGCTTCCACGCACTTTTGACATAAAGTGCAGACTGACTGATTGATCTCGGCAACACTCTCCACCAAGGATATAGCCCCCACAGGACAAATTGGGATACAGATGCCACATCCGGTACATACCGCGCGATTGACCCTCATTTCCATATAAAACCTCTTTTCTTATTATGTGGTCATTAATCTTAAGCAGGACCTTACTTAAATATGGCAGTCGAAGGGTTAGTGTCTTTGTCAATGGTGTAAATTGACATTATCCAGTACTTCCAAATTAATCATAGCATCTACCAGTAAATCATTATCTTTTTGTGTTTCGTCCACCTCCTCGCCAAGCGTTCTCTGTATACT
>Ga0194112_10004335_pt1 | contig 19451 bp, 14 predicted proteins | sample TA2MahC400mmetaG_FD_146191 | JGI IMG/M metagenome (GOLD analysis project Ga0194112, IMG submission 146191) | Freshwater microbial communities from Lake Tanganyika, Tanzania - TA2015016 Mahale Deep Cast 400m | ecosystem: Environmental > Aquatic > Freshwater > Lake | place: Tanzania: Lake... | reverse complement strand
GCTGAAGACGCGCAGGTACGACACCTTGCCCACGTACGGGTCGGCCACGACCTTGAAGACCTGTGCGCAGAGGGGACCGGCGGGGTCGGCCCGGAGGGCGACTTCGGCAGCGTCGGCGGTCGTGCCCTTGCGTGCGGCGCGCGGCCGTGCCTGCTTCGGGTTCGGCGCGAAGCGGGCCAGGGCGTCCAGGAGTTCCTCGACGCCGAGTTCCTTGCGGGCGCTGGCGTAGAGGATGGGCACGAGCGTGCCCGCCTGGAGCGCCTTGGTGAATGCGGCGGCGAGTTCATCGGGCGAGATTTTTTCGTCGCCCAGGTAGCGTTCCATGAGGGCCTCGTCGGCCTCGACGATGGATTCCACGAGTTGGCCGTGGGCCTCGGCCACGTCCATGAGCGCCCCCTCGCCTTCGGTCTTCTCGAAGGCGTTGACGACGCCCTTGAAGTCGGGCCCGTGGCCGACGGGCACGCCCAGCAGGCGGCAGTGGGAACCGAGGGCCTCGCGGATCCGGCCGACCATTCCTTCCAGGTCAACGTTCTCGCTGTCGGCGCGGTTGACGACGACCAGGCGGGCCATCCCGAGGTCGGTGGCCGCCTGGAACAGGCGGCGGGCGTGGATGTCGACGCCTGCCGCGGCGCTCAGGACCAGGACGGCCGTGTCGGCCGCCCACATCGCCCACAGGGCCGAGCCGATGAAGTCGGCGTAGCCGGGGGCGTCCAGGAGGTTCAGGTGGGCGCCCTTCCACTTCAGGTTCAGGAGCGAAGTGAAGATGCTGGCCTGGCGGTCCTTCTCTTCCGGTTCGAAGTCGCTCGTGGTGTTGCCTTCTTCGGGCGTGCCGAGGCGGTTGACGGCCCCGGCCGCATGGAGCATGGCCTCGGCCAGTTGCGTCTTGCCCGCGCCGGAGTTGCCGACGAGCACGATGTTGCGGATGGATTCGGTGGTGACTTCAGCCATTGATGCCTCCACAAGGGCGCCGCGCAATCGCGGCGGCTAAACTTCGCTTCGTGCGGGCGCGCCGCGCAAGCGCGGCGGCTAAACTTCGCTTCGTGCGGGCGCGCCGCGCAATCGCGGCGGCTAAACTTCGCTTCGTGCGGCGGCCAGGGCCGCCTCGAGCGTGATTTTGCCTTCATACAGCGCGCGGCCGATGATCGCGCCGGCGGCGCCGGCGGCCTTCAGCCGCCGGACGTCCTCAACCGTCGTCACGCCGCCCGAGGCGATGACCGGAAAGCGCGTTGCTTCCACGAGTTCGGCCGTGGCAGCGACGTTCGGGCCCGCCATCATACCATCCCGGGCGATGTCTGTATAGACGATGGCCGCCAGGGGCAGGGCGGCCGCCGCGGCCGCGACGGCGGCGGCCGTGCGGGCCGTCTCCGCCTGCCAGCCCTCGACCGCCACGTGCCCGCCGCGCGCATCCAGCCCGAGCGCGATGCGCCCGGGGAAGGCCTGCGAGACCTCGGCCAGCCAGGCCGGCTCGCGCACTGCGCGCGTGCCGAGGATGATGCGCCGCACGCCCATCCCCAGGAGGCGCGACGCCGCTTCGGTGGTGCGGATGCCGCCGCCGACTTCGATGTCCATCTTCACGGCGCCGGCGATGGCGCGGATCGCCTCAACGTTCTTCGGCTCGCCCAGCCTGGCCCCGTCGAGGTCCACAACGTGGAGCCACTGTGCGCCGGCGGCAGCGAAGCGGCGGGCGACCGCCGCCGGGTCCTCGTCGAAGACCGTCTCCTGCGCGTAATCGCCCTGCCGCAGACGCACGCAGCGGCTGCCGATAAGGTCGATTGCCGGCAGGATCATCAAGAGTCGGCCCCTGCAACGGCAACCCCCTGCCTGCGCAGGGGGCTGGTCACGGCGCCCTTGCTCGCGTCCGGCGTCCGCCTTTTCTACGTGCGCGTGACGAAGTTCTCAAGCAGCGCGAGGCCGACGGCCTGGCTCTTCTCCGGGTGAAACTGCGTCGCGTAGATGTTGTCGCAGGCGACGGCGCTGGCGAACCAGCCGCCGTAATCGGTCCGCCCCGCCACGACGCCCTCGTCGGCGGGGCAGGCATAGTAAGAATGGGCGAAGTAAAAGTAAATCCCTTCCGGGGGCATGCCGGTCCACAGCGGCGACGGCCGCGCGGGCACGACGCGGTTCCAGCCCATGTGCGGGACCTTCAGGCCCGCCCGCGCCAGGTCCGGGTCGAAACGGACGACGCGGCCGCGGACCAAGCCGAGGCCTCTTTTGACCGCTGCGCCGGCCCCGGCGCCGCCCGCCGGGCCGGCTGCCGGGCCGGTTGCCGCGCCGCCGGCGTCGCATCCCGCCCCGATGCCGCCGCCGCGCGCGGCAGTCGCCTGGCCGGACGGCGCGCCGCTTGCCACCTCCTCGCTCTCGTCAAAGAGCACCTGGAGGCCCAGGCAGATGCCGAGCAGCGGCCGGCCGCCGGCGCAGAAATCGCGGATGGGTCCTATCAGGCCGCGCTGCCGCAGGGCCGCCATCGCGTCGCCGAACGCGCCGACGCCCGGAACGACCAGGCGCACGGCCTGTGCCAGGCGCTCGGGCTTATCTGTCACCTCGGCCGGCGCGCCGATACGCTCGAAGGCCTTCTGGACGCTGCGCAGGTTGCCCATCCCGTAATCGACAATGACGATCACGACTGCCGGACCTCTGCTTGCGCACCGCCGCGCCCGTACCCTGGCGTCGGCGTTAGATGCCGTGAACGGGCGGGCACAGCCGATGCCGGCTGTGCCCGGCCGGCGAAGGGCGTGTCGCAGGCTGCCGCGCGCAGGTTGCCGGGAACGCGCGGCGGTTCACGAGGGCCGCCGCGCCGCCTGGCTGCCCTCGACCGCGCTACGGATACACGACGATGACCACGCGGCGGTTCTTTGCCCGTCCGGCAATCGTATCGTTCGTCGCCAGGGGCTTGTAATACGAGTACCCGGCTGCGTAGATGCGCTTCGGGTCGATGCCCTTGGAGACCATGTACCGGACGACCGCCATCGCGCGGTTGCAGGAGAGGTCCCAGTTGTCGGTCCAGTACTTGGCGGACTTGGCGATGGGCTGATTGTCGGAGTGGCCCTCGACGCGGATCTTGTCGCCCGCGTAGTCCTTGTTCAGGACGGCGGCGATGCGGTCGAGGACGCGCTTCGAGGCGGCCTTCAGGTCGGCCTTGCCGGAATCGAACAGGATGGCCTCCGGCATGGTTATGGTCGTCGTCTCGCCGATCTGGGCGGTCTCGACGCCCTCGCCGAATTCGGGCTTGGCCCGCGGCGGCTTTGCGGGCGCGGGCGGCGCCGCGCCCGTCTTGGCGGCGGCGGCCGCAGCGGCCGCACGCGCCCGGTCCAGGTCCGACTGGATCGCCTGGTTCTGCGCCTTCAGCGTGTCCATCTGGGCCTGGAGGTCGGCGTTGACGGTCTGTACCTCCTGTATCTGCTTCTTGAGGGCCAGGTTCTGCTCCTCCAGTTGCTGCTGGCCGCATCCGGCCGCCCAGGCGGCCGCAAGCGCAACCACCCCCACTGCGGCCGCCCGCACCCACGGACGTGCCGTCCAACCGCACCTCTTACCCCGCTTCATCGCCGACTCCTTTCTGTATCGTCGCATCGGGCAGTGTTGATTTCACGCACGGCGCCTGACCGCTCGCCTTCGGGTCGCGGCTAAACTGGTCGTCGCCAAATCGGTTGCGGGCCGGCGGCGTGCTTCATCCGGCCGCCATGTGCCAGAGCGCCTCGACCCCCGGCCGGAAGTAGTTCACCGCGTGGTCCTGAATCAGCATCACCAGGCCCGCGGCCATGCCGAGGAACGGACCGTAGGGCACCTCGCGGGCCGCATCGGCCGCCGTCACGGGCGGCGCCGGCGCCTCCGCGGCGCCCTGTTGCGCCTCTTCCTGCCGCAGGAACAGGAAACTTGCGCCCATCGCCGCCAGGCCCGCCAGCAGCGTCAGCCGCGAGCCCGTCCCCCACGCCGGCCCCCCCGTGGCGGCCGCCGCGAGGAGCAGCGCAAAACCCGCCAGCGTGGCGATGAACGTGCCGTAGCCGAGTCGCGGCGGTTCTTCTTCTTGCTCCTCTTCGCCTTCGCTCTCGCCCGCCGCCTCCGCGGCCGCCTGCGGCCGCGTACGCAACTTCTGCCACACGCCGTACGGCAGGCCGAAGAACGGCGCCGCCAGGAACACCAGCACGGCCGCTTCCCAGCCCAGGCACCCGCCGATGGCGGCCATGAGGTACGCGTCGCCCGTGCCCATGGCCTCGCGGCGGAAGGCAAGCGTGCCCAGGAACCGCGTGACGTTAACCAGTCCTGCTCCGACCGCCGCACCCACCAGGCTGAGCACGAGCGCGTCGGCGCGCAGCCAGCCCGTCAGGTCCGGCAGGACGTGGTCGTAAGCGCCCGCCTCCTGCACCGCCGGCCACGCGAGCGACCCGGCGAGGCCCGCTGCCAGGGCCGCGCTCGTGACCGAGGTGAAAATCTCCTTCCGGTCGAAGTCGATGACCCCCGATGCCAGCAGCGCCGAGGCCAGCGCCATGTGCACCAGGTACACGCCCGGGTGCGCCGCCCCTTCGCGCAGGCCCGCCTTGAAGTACGCAAGCCACCAGCCGAACCACACGAGGCCCGTCGCCAGTTCCACCAGCATGTACCGCACGGAGAACGGCGCCCCGCACCGCCGGCACCGGCCGCGAAGAATGAAATAACTGGCGACCGGAATGTTGTCGTACCAGGCGATGTGCGCCCGGCAGGCCATGCAGTGCGAGGCGGGCCGGACGATGCTCAGCCCCGCCGGCAGCCGGTAGATGCAGACATTCAGAAAACTGCCGACGCACAGGCCCAGGGCCAGAAAGAAGACGCCCACCGTCCAGGAGGAGAACCACGCCAGAAAGGTGTCGTCCATTCGCCCGCCCGTCGCCTTGCCTGCCGACGGCAATCTATCAATGGCCGCCAACGCATGCAAGGCAAAACAGCGGCCGCGAGCGGATCGCGGAGCCGCTCACAGGGGCAGGCATCGCCAGGCGATGTGGCACGGCCGGCTTGTCCGCCCGTGCAATGCGTCGGCTTGCCCTGGCCTGCGGCTTGGCCGCCTCAGGCGGGGCCGGTCGGGCCGGGAAACTCTCGCCAGGCGGCCTTACCGCTGGTAGCATGCTCATCCTATGACGCGCAGGCTCGGCAACCTGGGCTGGCTGCTCCTGGTGAACTCCGTGTACGCGGCGGCGGCGCTCTTCGCGTGGCCGGTTTACCTTCTCCTTGTGATCACGCGGCGGAAGTACCGCCATCGCTTCTGGCAGCGGTGGGGGCTTGTGCCGAAGGTCGGCGCACGTGCGCGGCGGGTCGGGAGACCCCCCGCGCAGACGCCTCGGCGGTTCTGGGTCCACGCCATCAGCGTCGGCGAGGTCGAGGCCGCACGCACGTTCGTTCCGGCGCTGGCGGCGACATACCCCGATGCCGAGATTGTCGTCTCGACCACGACCATGACCGGCCGCGAGCGGGCGCAGAAACTCTTCCCCGGCCGGCCGGTGTTCTACTTTCCGCTGGACCTTGCGCCGTGCGTGCTCCTGGCCCTGGCGCGCGTGCGGCCGGCGGCGGTCGTCCAGGTGGAGTCGGAATGGTGGCCGAACTTCTTCCTCCTGGCGAACCTGCTGGGCGTGCCCGTGCTGGCCGTCAACGTCCGCCTGACCGAACGGAGCCGCGACCGCTACCGCATCATCCGGCCGCTGATGGCTGCGGTCTTTAACAGTGCCGCCGCAATCGGCGTCCAGGCCGAGGTGTACCGCGAGCGGCTGGCCGGCCTGGGCGCCGCGGCCTCGCGGCTGCGCGTCACGGGGCAGATGAAGCACGACGGCGTAACGTTCGCCGACACGGTGTCCGGGGCCGAGGACCTCGCGCGCGAGGTCGGCATCGAGAAGGGCGAGCAGGTGCTCGTGGCAGGCTCGACCGGCCCGGGCGAGGAAGACGTGCTGCTGGCCGCGTACCGCGAGGTCCGCCGCGCGTTCCCGCGGCTGCGCCTGGTCATCGTGCCGCGCAGGCCGGAGAACTTCGACGCGGCCGCCCAGGCCGTGCTGGCGGCGGGCTGCGGCGTAGTGCGCCGCTCGCGCAGCGTAGGCTGGCAGGGGCCCAAGACGCTGCCGCCCGTCATCCTCGGCGACACGATGGGCGAACTCCTGAAGTGGTACGCCCTGGCCGACGCCGTGTTCGTCGGCCGCAGCCTCGTGCCCGTCGGCGGCTCCAACCCGATGGAGCCGGGGGCGCTCGGAAAGGCCCTGCTGTGGGGCCAGCATATGTTCAACTTTCCGGTCGAGTCGGCGGAGATGGCCGGGGCCGGGGCCGCGCGCGTCGTCGCCGACGCCGACGGCCTTGCGGCGGTGCTCCTGGACCTCTTGACGCATCCTGGGCGGCGCCGTCAAATGGGCGAGGCCGCCAGGGCCGCCATCCGCCGCATGCAGGGCGCAACGGCACGAAACATCGACCTGGTTCGCCACGCGCTTGGCTGCTGAACCCTGGCCAGCCGCGCCGGCACGCACAAACGAGGTTACAGCCGCCATGACCCGCGAAACGCGTCAGGCCCTGATGCAGCACGTGCGGAGCGTCGTCGTCAAACTTGGCACGAACGTCCTGGCGGACGAAAAGGGCCTGCTCGACGAGGCCCGGATTGCGCGCATCGCCGGCCAGGTCGCGGCCCTGGAGGGCCAGGGGCGGCGCGTGGCGATCGTCTCCAGCGGCGCCATCGCCGCGGGGATGGGCGACCTGGAACTGGCGGAGCGGCCCGGCGCGCTTCCGCAACTTCAGGCCTGCGCCGCGGTGGGCCAGGCGAAACTGATGATGATGTTCGACCAGGCCCTGAAGCGCCGCGGCCGCCGCGCGGCACAGATACTGCTGGTGCGGGGCGACGTGGAGGACCGTTCACGGTATCTCAATATCCGCAACTGTATCGCTGCCCTCCAGGCGTACGGCGCCGTGCCCGTCATCAACGAGAACGACACCGTGAGCGTCGATGAAATCCGCTTCGGCGACAACGACGTCCTGGCGGCCATGGTCGCGAACCTGCTGCGGGCCGACCTGCTGGTGCTCCTGACCACGGTGGAGGGCGTTTTCCGCGACAAGGCCCGCCGCCGGCTCTTCGACATCGTCGAGGACGCCGACGAGGCGATGGCGGCCGCCGACGCCGCGCGCTCGCCCCTCGGCTCGGGCGGCATGGCCACCAAGTTGCAGGCGGCGGCCCTGGTGGCCCGCGCGGGCGAGATGGCGGCAATCGCCGACGGACGCCGGCCCGACATCCTCCTGGACCTCCTGGCGGGCGAGCCGGTCGGCACGCTCTTCCTGCCGAAGGCCGCCAAGATGTCCGCCCGCCGGCGCTGGATCGGCCTCGCGCGCCGGCCGCGCGGCCGCATCGTCGTCGATGCCGGGGCCGCACGGGCGCTCAACGCCCGCAAGAGTCTCTTGGCATCGGGCATCACCGCGGTGGAAGGAGCGTTTGAGGCCGGCGACGTCGTGGCCGTCGTTGACGCCCAGGGCAGGGCCGTCGCCCAGGGCCTGACGAATTACTCATCGCAAGATATCGACAGAATCAAGGGCCTGCGCACGACGCAGTTCGCCGCCGTCCTGGGCGAGAAGACCTACGACGAGGTCGTCCACGCCGACAACCTCGTCCTGGCGGACTAAAGCGCGGATGCACCGGGGCACGAAAAGACGCTTGCTCCCAGGCGCACATCGCGGCATGATTACCACCGTCACAGTGTCCAAGAAACCGAGGGCGGTACAGCAGGCCATAAAGTTTAGGGGGCATAGATATGAGAGAATTACTGATCCTGATGCTGGTCGGCGTGATTGCGCTGGCCATTGCCGCTCTGTCTTTCATCCATAGGGCCACTGACTTATGGTCTGGCGGGGCGTGGCTTCCGGCCTTGGCAGGCATCATATGCTTGGCCCTTGCGGCGGCGCTTCTTGTATCCGCAATGCTGGCCGTGCGCAAGGGCGTTCTGCCAACAACAATATGGTCCCCTGAGGATACGCGTACGGCGCTATTCATTCTGACGGCCGTCGGGCTGCTCGTCTTCGGTTCTTACGGTTTGATTTTGCTGGGCGAATGCACAAGGTCACGGTCCCAGGCAGGCGGTCCAGCATTGGTATGTGGGCTCGCATGCCTAGGTATAGAAACGGCCGTGCTTATATTCGCAATCTTTTTCTTGCCGGCTCGGCGCAGATGAAGTATACGCACCGCCCTCGGTTTCTTGGACACTCTAAGGGTGGTAATCATGCCGCTTTTTTTCGGACCAGGCAAGCGTTTTTTAGGCTCGCCACGGCGAGCCTTCGACCCTGGGCCGGCGAGGCGACCCGGCACAAGAAGCGAATATCGAACAAGGAACACCCAACACCGAATGATGAAGGCGGCCGGCCACACTTCGGCAATGGACACGGGGCGTTCCTTGTTCGATAGTCGTCCTTTGGCGCCACATCGCGCGGCGGAGGCAAAGAGGCCGCCTGCGGCGGCGCCGCCCGCCGGCGGGTGGCCGCAGACGGGCCCGCGATTGCCTGCGCGCGCTTGTCAGCCGCACCGGACCGGCAGGGCCGCGTTGAACTCCAGCCGCGGACGCAAGCCCGCGAAAACGGGGGCGGCAACAGGCGATTTCCCCTGTTCCGGCCCACCCTCGCGGGGGCGACCGGCCCCGCCTAATCTTCGGCCTCGGCGGCCAGGCGGTCCGCCGGCGTCTCCGGCGCAGTGGCGTCAATGTCAACCGTCTGGCCGGCGGCAAACGTGGTTACGCGCACGCCGGCCGGCCGCAGTTCAAGCGTTACCGCTCCTGCTTCGCCCGTGTGGTAACACGCTGCACCTTGCTCGGCCAGCCAGGCGGGCCGCTCAAACGGCCGCAGCGGCCGCCCGGCGGAGACGACCAGAACGCGGGCGCCGCTTGCGCGGGCCAGGCGGCCGACGGCATCCGGGTCGTGGCCGTGATGCGGCCAGAGAAGGGCGTCGGCCCGGAGATCGGGCGCGACCCCGTCGTCAGGCGGTTCACCGAGCAGTTCTGCGATGCCGGCCGGCTCCAGGTCGCCCGGCAGGAGCAGCCGCCGCCCGCCCGCCTCCACCGCCAGCACGAGCGAGCCGTCGTTGATGGCCTTGCCCATCGCCTGCGGGCCTCGCGGCCACAGGGCGCTCACCTCCGCCGCATCCGTGCCGGCCAGCCGGTCGCCGGCGCCGAAGAACTCCACTCGCACGCCGCGAGACATGAGCGCTTCCACCACCGCGTCGTCGCTCCGCAGGCGCTTCCGCATGAACGTGGGCGGCACGAACACCTGCCGCACGCCGAAGCGGTCGGCGAGCGGCAGGACGTCCTTGAAGTGGTCGAAGTGCGCGTGGCTCAGGAACGCCGCATCCACGCGCGTTATGCCGCGCGACCACAGTGCCGGCGCGGTCGCCGTCTCCGCCGCCCGCGCGTACGACAGGGCCGACCCGGCGTCGTACAGCAGGCACCGGCCGTCGGGCAGTTCCAGGAGCGTCGTATTGCCGTCGCCGACGGCCAGGAACGTGGCCCGCAGGTTCTCAGGTGCGCGGTGGCCGGTGGACCAGGCGAAGGCCGCCGCGGCCGCAAGGGCCGCCATCGCCAGACGCCGGGGCGGAATCCCCAGGCGGTCGCGCCACACCCACGCCGCCATGAGGCCGTATGCGCCTAAAAGCCACGTCGGCGAGAAGTCCGGCACGTGAAAGTACGCGCCCGGCGCCTTCGCCAGCGCGAGCACCACCGCCGCGATGGTCCGGCCCAGCCCGTCCACCAGGGCCGCCAGCACCGCGCCCAGCCACGGCGCCACCCATCCGACCGCCACCAGCGCCATGCCGCCCACCGTCAGCCCGAACACAAGCGCCACCAGCACGGTGCTGGCCACCGGGGCAAGCCACCCCACCAGGTGGAAGCGGTACGCAACCAGCGGCAGCGTCATCATTGTCGCCGCCACCGACACAAGGAACGTCCCCTGCACGACCGTGCGATACCAGAGCCCGCCGCGCGGCACGGCAGGGTCGGCGTAGGGGAGCACCCAGATGAAGCGGCCCACGACGGCGCCTTCCACGCGGCCGGCCAGGAACATCATGCCCAGCACAGCCAGGAACGTCAGTTGAAAACTCGTTGAGAACAGGTCGGCCGGCCGCATCACCAGGACCAGCAGCGCCCCCGCCGCAAAAGTATTGAGATTTATAGGATGCCTGCCCAGCAGCCACCCCAGGCACACGACCCACGCCAGGATGGCGGCACGCAGGACGGGCGGCTCCAGTTCCGTCACCAGGACGAACGCCAGGACGACGATGGACACGACGGCGGCCGAAATCCGCCGCCCGGCCCCCGCCAGCCGCAGCAGCATCAGCACCGGCGCCGCCACCAGCGCCACGTTGAAGCCCGAGACGGCCATGAAGTGGACCGTGCCGGTGGCCACGAAGGCCCGCTCCAGTTCGTCGCCGCGCATGTGGCCGGAGTCGAAGTCCATGAGGTCGCGGCGTCCGAAGAGCATGGCGGCGGCGACGGCCCGGCCCTCGGGGCTCGCCAGCCCCTCCAGCCGCGCGAGCGCCCAGCGCCTCATCGCGCCGACGGCCCAGCGGAGGCGGTCGGCCGCCGGCTCGACCGTCTCGACGGCCGCCCAGTGCTTGGTGCTCAACGAGGCCCGCACGCCCTGCCGCCGCAGGTAGGCGGCCGCGTCGAACGAGCCGGGGTTGGCCGGCCCGCCGAGCGGCAGCAGGAACCCGCGCACGCGGATGCGGTCGCCGAGGTCGGGCGCGGCCGCGGCGTCGGCCGGCAGGCCCTCGCGTATGACCGTGCGCACCTGCCCGGCCGCTGGAACCCACCGGCCTCCCGCCTGGACGCGCGAACTCTCCACGACCAGCGTGCTGCGGGCGAACACGCGCAGGGCGGGGGCGCCTGCGGCGTCTCCCTTCAGCGCGCCGGGCAGGAAAACGTCGCCGGGCGGCGACGACTGGCGCGGCGAGCGGACGATGACGCCTTCAAGGACGACCGGGCGCGGGCCGACCTCCGCCAGGCGGGCCACGTCGTGCGGCGGAGGGTCGGCGATTGACCGGTACCGGGCCGCGCCGGCAGCCGCCACGACTGCCAGCACGAACGGCAGCAGGGTGCGGTCGGGCGCCCGGCGCAGGCACAGAATGCCCCAGGCAGCCGCCGCGGAGATCGCGGCGGCACACCACGCGGCCATGCTGCCGCCCGCGTACTCGCCCGCCAGGATTCCGGCCACCAGCGCCGCGGCCGCCGGAACAAGGGGTTGATAAGTGCGGCGCGGCGCCGAGGCTGCCGGCAGGTTCTCAGCGGGGTCGGCCATGACCCTGACCTGTGAGATCGGGCCGCGAACGCAACTTCGCGGCCTGCGTGCGTGCGCCGGCCTACGTGCGCGTCCCCGCCGCGGCGCGCACAAGCGCCTCGAACAGCGCCCGGTGCCGCAGCTGGTCCGCGATGTCCTCCGGGTGCCACTGGACGCCCAGGAAGAACCGGCCGGGCGACGGGTCCTCAATCGCCTCGATGATGCCGTCCGGGCTGCGGGCGACGACGCACATGCTGCGCCCCGGCTCGCGGGCCGCCTGGTGGTGGCTGCTGTTGACGTCCAGGTTCTCCGCGCCGACGATGCGTGCCAGGAGCGACCCTCGCTCGATGGCCACGGGGTGCGTAATGCGGGGGTGGGCGTCGCCGCCGTGGTGCGGCCGTGCGCCCGGTTCGTCGGGCACGTGCTGGATGAGACGCCCGCCGCGAGCCACGGCCATCTCCTGGCAACCCAGGCAGATGCCGAGGACGGGCATGCGGCGGGCGTCGGCCTCGGCGATGAGGCGCAGGTCCCAGCGCTGGCGCCGCGGGTCGAGGATGCTCGTCTTGGGGTGAGGCGCTTCGCCCCAGAGTTGCGGGTCAACGTCGGCGCCGCCCGAAGGAATCAGCGCGGCGACGGCGTCGAGGGCGGCGGGGGCGTCGGCGGGGTCCGGCGGCGGGGCCAGGATAATCGGCGTGCCGCCCGCCGCCGCCACGGCATCGAGGTACGCCGCCGCCAGGTGCGCCCGCAGGCGTCCGTCGAGCACCGTCAGGTTGCTTGTGATGCCGATGCGCGGTTTCATGAATCTCCTCGGCGAAGGACGCGGCCCGGGGTGGCCCCCGTGTGCCGCCCGTCGGCCACGACGCGCTCGCCGCACACGAACACGTGGCGGATGCCGGCTGGGGCGGCGGCCGGGCGTTCGTACGTGGCCAGGTCGGCGATGCGGTCGCGGTCGAAGACCACCAGGTCGGCCCAGGCGCCCTCTGCCAGGCGCCCGCGGCCCTTCAGGCCGACGACGTCGGCGGGCAGGCTCGTGAGGCGGCGGATGCCCTCGGGCCAGTCCATCAGGCCCAGGTCCCGCACGTACGTGCCGAGGAACCGGGCGGGCGTGCCGTAAGCCCGCGGGTGAGCGAGGCCGCCCCCGGTCGGCCCGCCCCCGGCCGGCCCGCCCTCGGCGGGCAGGCCGCGCAGGCCGGAATCCGACCCGACGGCAACGTACGGCTCGCGGTAGATGTCGCGCAGGTTCTCCTCGCTCATCGAGAAATGTATGGATGATACCTGTGTGCGGTGCTCGATGAGCAGGTCGAAGGCCGCATCCAGCGGGTCGCGGCCGGCGGCATCGGCCAGTTCGCGCAGGGTCCTGCCGACGGCTGCCTGGCTGCCGCCGGGCGGGACCGACGCGATGCGCACGCGGTCGAAGAAGTCCGGCTCCGGCATGCGGGCGCGGATCTCCTCGGCAAGGCGCCGGCGCGTCGTCGGGTCGGTCAGGCGCGAGAGTTCCTCCTCGCGCCCGCCGGCGACGGCCCACTTCGGCAGAAGCATCGAGTCCAGGTCCGTCATGCTCGCCAGGTACGGGTAGCGGTCGGCCGCGACGGCCAGGCCGGTGTCGCGCGCGGCACGCAGGCGGCGGAGGACCTCGTCCATTCTGGGCCAGTTGTCGGCGCCGGCGGCCTTCAGGTGGCTGAGTTGTCCGCGTGCGCCGGAGCGGCGGAGGACTTCGAGGAACTCCTCGACGGCCTCCACGAGGCCGGCGCCCTCGCTGCGGATGTGACTGGTGTAATAGCCGCCGCCGGCGGCGCATGCGCGCGCCAGGTCGGTCAGTTCCTCCACGTCGGCGTAGCAGCCGGGCGGATAGAGGAGGCCCGAGGAGAGGCCGAACGCGCCGGCATCGAGGGCCTCTTCCAGCAGGCGGCGCATCCGCCGGCGCTGGCGGCCGTCGGCCGGGCGGTCGGCGTAGCCCAGGGCGGCGGCGCGCAGTGCCCCGTGGCCCACGAGCATGGCCCGGTTGACGCTTGAGGGCGCGGCCTCGGCCCGCCGGTAATACTCGGCGGCCGACTGCCAGTCGATGGTCAGGCCGTAGTGGCTCCACTCGTCCTGGCGGCGCCGGCGGAACTCGCCTGTGAGCGGGAACGGCGACGCCCCGCAGTTGCCCGAGACGTCGGTGGTGACGCCCGCCAGGACCTTCGAGTCGGCCCGCGGGTACACGAAGGCCGAGAACTCGCTGTGGCAATGTATGTCGATGAATCCGGGCGCAACCGCCAGGCCGGCCGCGCCCAGGTCGCTTGCGGCGGGCGGGAGGGCGGGTGCGATGCGGCTGATGCGTCCGCCGGAGAGGGCCAGGTCGGCGCGGCGGAGGCCCCCCTCGTCCAGCAGCGAGCCTCCGCGGATGGTCCAGTCGCCGGCCATCATCGGCACCGCAGGGCGCTCAGGGCCTCCTCGACGCTCGTGAAGACGGGCATGATCTCGCCCAGGCGCACCGTCCGGATGACTTGCGAGACCTCGCCCGTGGCGGCCGCCAGGGCGAACGGGTAGCCGCGGGCGTCAAGGTGCGCCCAGATGTTGGCCACCAGGCCGATGGCGGCGCTCGTCAGGAAGGTGACGCAGGAGAGGTCCAGCACGAAGGACGCCCCTGCGCCTGCGGCCTCGACGGCGCCGCGGAGTTCGCGGCCCAGGCGCTCGATGAGGTCGGACTGGTACACCTCGGCCGGGCGGATGCGCATCACGCGGACGCGGCCGTGGTCCGCCAGTTCCAGCAGCGGCTTGGGCAGTCGCTCGGGCATGGCCGCGCGGCGCCTACAGGTTCTTGCGGAAGGTCTCGACGGCCGAGTTGGCGTCCTTGTAGATATCGAAGACCGTGTCCAATTTCGTGATGCGGAAGATTTCCATGACCTCGGGGTGGATGCCGGCGAGTTTCAGCCGCCCCTTGCGCTGGGCCACCCGGCGCTGAAGGCCGATGAGCATCCCCAGCGCGTTCGACGACAGGTAGCCCACGCGGTCGAAATCGAACAGGAACCGCCCCTCCGGCGCCGTGTCGATGAGTTCCTTCAGGTTCGCCGACATCCGCTCAATCGTGGCGGCGTCGAGGATGTGCGTCTGCTGGAACGTGACGACCTTGACGCCGTCGCTGGTGCGCGTGCTGTACAGTTCGTCCGACATGGATGAAGCGCCTTTCCTTGCCGAGCCCCGCCCTTGACCTGCCAGGCAGGTATTGTGTCAGCCACGGGGCGGACTGTCAACACATACGATTGCGGATTGCGAATTGCGGATTGCGGATTGAACGGCAAGAAGCGCGGCATGCACCGGCCGCGCGCCCTTCAATCCGCAATTTGCAATCCGCAATCAGCCGAGCCTGTCCTTCAGTTCCCGCAGTTTGTTAAGGGCCTCCAGCGGCGTCAGGCGGTCGAGGTCCATGCGCCTGAGTTCGTCGGCCACGGCCGACTCGGCGCCCTCGAAGAGCGCAAGTTGCGCCTGGCCGCGGGCCTTGCGGCGGCGTGCGGCGGCCTGCTCGCCCTGCGCGGCGGGGGCGATGCGCGGCTTGCCGTCGGCGTCCAGGTGGGCGGCCTCCAGTTCCGCAAGGATCTCGCGGGCGCGCTGGACGACCTCGCGCGGCACGCCCGCCAGCCGCGCAACGTGGACGCCGTAACTCTTGTCGGTGCCGCCGGGGACGATCTTGTGCAGAAAGACCACCTGGTCCTGCCACTCGCGGACGGCCACGTTGAAGTTGGCCACGCCTTCCAGGAGGTCGGCCAGTTCCGTGAGTTCGTGGTAGTGCGTGGCGAAGAGCGTGCGGCAGGCGATGCCGCGGGCGATGTGCTCGGTGGCGGCCCAGGCCAGGGCCACGCCGTCGAACGTGCTCGTGCCGCGGCCCACTTCGTCCAGGATGACGAGGCTGCGGGCCGTGGCGTTGTTGAGGATGTTGGCGGTCTCCGTCATTTCAACCATGAAGGTGGAACGGCCGCGCGCAAGTTCGTCGGCCGCGCCCACGCGCGTGAAGATGCGGTCGGCCAGGCCCACCACGGCGCTTCGCGCCGGCACGTACGAGCCCATGTGGGCCATGAGCACCAGCAGCGCCACCTGGCGTATGTATGTCGATTTGCCTGCCATGTTCGGCCCGGTGATGACGGCGATTCGCGGGTGCCCGCCGCCGAGGGCCGCGTCGTTCGGCACGAACTCCGAGCCCAGGACCTGCTCCAGGACGGGATGCCGCCCGTCGCGGATTTCCAGCACCGGCTCCTCGACGATGCGCGGCCGCGTGTAGCCGCGCTCCGAGGCCGCGCGCGCCAGGGCCGCGAGCACGTCCAGCCGCGCGAGGGCGTCGGCGGTCTTCTGGAGCCGCGGGATCTCGGCGGCCACGCGGCTGCGGACGTCCTCAAACAGGCGCGCCTCAAGGACCCCGGCCTTCTCTTCGGCCGACAGGACCTCGACCTCGTGGTCCTTCAGTTGCGGCGTGATGTATCGCTCGGCGTTCTTGACGGTCTGCTTGCGGACGTAATCGGGCGGCACACGGTCGCGGTATGTGTTGGTTATTTCGATGTAATATCCGAAGACCTTGTTGAAGCCCACGCGGAGGCTCGGTATGCCCGTGCGATGCACCTCGGCGGCCTGGAACTCGGCGAGCCACCTGGCGCCGGAGGAGCCCACGGCGCGCAGGCGGTCGAGTTCGGCGTCGCAGCCGGGCCGGATGACGCCGCCGTCGATGAGGCGCGCGGGCGCGTCGGCGGCGATCGAGGCGGCAAGGAGTTCCCGCACCTCGCCCACCAGGTCCAGGCCGGCCTCGATTTCCGACAGGAGGTCGCTCCGCCGGGCCGTCAATCGCGCCTTGAGGGCCGGCAGTTGGGCCAGGGTGCGCCCCAGGCCCAGGAGGTCCCTCGGCCCCGCGCGGCCGGTGGCCACGCGGCCGACGATGCGCTCCACGTCGCTGGTGTCGGCCAGGAGGCGCGCCAGGTCCCCGCGCAGTTCGCGCTCCGCGAGGAGTTCCTCAAGTGCGCCCAGGCGGGCCTCGATGGCCTCCCGCCGCGAAAGCGGGCACAGAATCCACTGCCGCAGCAGGCGCCCGCCGGGCGCGGTTACCGTGCGGTCGAGCACCGCCAGCAGGCTGTGCTCGCGGCGGCGATCGCGCAGGGTCTCCACCAGTTCAAGGCTGCGCTGCGTGGTCTCATCGAGATATAGCCACTGCCCGCTCTCGACGCGTTCTATGCGGCGGATGTGGGCGAGGCCCGTGCGCTGCGTCTCCTGGAGGTAGTCGATGACGGCCCCGGCGGCGGCGATGCCGCCCGCAAGGTCGGCCACGCCGAACCCCTCCAGCGAGGCCGCGCCGAAGTGGGCCGTCAGCAGCCGCTCGGCCTCCTGCCGGTCGAAGACGAACGCCGACCGCTCCGACACCAGGGCCCCCGTGGCCTCGCGGACGGCCCGCACCAGGTCCGGCGCGGCGTCGGCGGTGCCCTCGGGCGCGAGGCACTCGCGCGGCCGCAGGCGCGTCAGTTCATCCAGCAGCGCGCCGCGCGCCAGGTCCCTGGCCCAGAACTTGCCGGTCGAGAGGTCCACCCAGGCCAGGCCCGCTCGCGGCCCGTCCAGGTGGACCGACGCCAGGAAGTTGTTCTCCTTTTCCTCCAGCAGCGCATCGTCGGTGAGCGTGCCGGGCGTGACGAGGCGCGTGATGTCGCGCTTGACCAGGCCCTTCGCCAGCGCGGGGTCCTCAACCTGGTCGCAGATGGCCACGCGGTAGCCGGCGCGGATCATCTTGGCCAGGTACGAATCAATGGCGTGGTACGGCACGCCGGCCATCGGGACGGCCGATTCGCCCTTCGTGCGGCTGGTAAGCGCCAGGCCGAGCACCTTCGAGGCCAGCCGGGCGTCTTCGTAGAACATCTCGTAGAAGTCGCCCATGCGGAAAAAGAGAACGGCGTCCGGGTACTGTGCCTTGAGGCGCTTGTATTGCTGCATCGCGGGGGTGGTCATAGAGACATTTTAGATTCTTGATTTTCGATTTCTCGATTCGACCGTAGCGCGCCCCCGCCGCGCGCACCGCGCCAGCCAAGGGGGCCGCGCCCACCTCCGCTAGGATAACCGAAAAGAGGCAAAAAGGAAGGGGCATCGAGGATTGCGCCCGAGGGCGCCTGCCCGGTCGCATTACTTCTTGCGGAGCGTTCCCGGGCCGGCCTTCGCCTGGTCGAGCGTTGGGCGGACCATCCAGTCGCCGGCGGCGAATGGCTGCGGCGGCTGGCCGGGCAGGCCGCAGAAAGAGTCTCCGCCGGCGGACGCATCCCGGTGCACGAACACGCCCTTGGTGCTGGACGGGTCGAAGCCCGCGCACACGAAGAACCTCTGCGGGACAAGAGTTGGCCGCACCGGCAGCGCCACCCACTTCGGCTCGCCGCGCTCGAACGCGGAGTACGGCAGCGCGAAATCGGCGATGGCCTTGAATTGCCCGTCGCACAGCCACAGGTGGAAGTTCTCGGCGGGCGGCTGCTGCGCCCCGTAGCGCGAGCCGTAGATGCGCAGCCCGACGAGGTAACTTGCGGCCGAGGGTGCGTCGAAGCGCACGGCGTGGCCGCTGCCCGTCAGGCTCATCTTGCCGGCCGGCGTGCCGTCGTCATGGGCCAGTTCGGCGGGCTTGCCCGCCAGTTGCGCGGGCGTCGCGGTCTTGGCGGCAAAGGCGCTGCGCTCGCGTTTCTGGACAAACACCGGCTCGGCCTTCTTCCACCAGGCGGCCAGGCGCGGGTCCTTGCTCGTGGCCAGCAGTGCCTTGCCGAGGGCAGGGCCGGGGTCGGCCGGGTCCGCCTCGGCGGCGCCCCACGTCCTGAAGATGGCGGGGATGCCCCTCTCGCCCACGATACCGGCGAGTTCCAGCCACAGGCCAGCGCCCGCCGCGACCTCGTCCGGCCTGGCGGACGATAACTGGCGGGTGAGGCGGGCCATGCCGTCGGCGCGGTAATCGTACTTGTCGGGCCAAAGGTCCGGCCCTTCGCGGGCGTAGACGGCATCCACGAGGCGCGAGCCCAGGTAGTGGGCCCATCCTTCGGCGGCCGCCGTGGTCATCCAGTCGTGCTTCGGGATGAGGCGGTACTGGGCCAGGTGGCCGACCTCGTGGCACATGCCGTAGAGGTGGAATATGCCGCTCTCGGCGGGCTTGCGGAAGTCTTTCTCCGATTGCGCGGTCAACTCGAAGTGGTCGCGGCCGTCGGTCCACAGGCGCGACCGCTGGTCCGCCCCGCACGTAACGTTGATGCTGATGCCCTCGGGCATGTCGTATCCGAGGTCGGCGGCGGCGCATCGCGCGGCCGCGGCCGCGCGGCCGATTGCCTCCGCCTGCGGCTCGCCTATGCCCGAGTAGGTCACCGACACGCGGTCGGCCTTGAAGGTGCCCGGGGCAGGGGCGAGCAGGGCGCACAGAGCCGCTGCCGCGACAATGACCGCCGCCGCTCTCATCGGGCGAGTCCTTTCCGAGGTTGGCGTGGGGGCCTCTGCTGCTTGCAGCCGAGAGCATAGACGCACGGCCGGGCGGGTGGTTCCCGCCGGCGGTGGGGCTTCGGCCGGCCGCGGCGCCCGAGTCGGCCGACCGGGCGGAGCAATCGCTCAGGGTGAGGCCTCGAAGGCGCGGCCGCGGCGGGCGGGCGGCTCATCTCGGCATCGCACTGCCCAGCCGGGCAAGGATGCGCTGGAGGATCTGCTGTTCCAGGGCGTCATCGCGGCCCATGGGGAGCCACGCGTAGCGGGTCTCCTTGAACTCGTCCCACCGCGCAAGGTCGGTCTTCGAGGGGCTGAAGATGTCGTAGGTCTGCCCGATGCTCTGCGGCGATAAGTTGGGGGCGCTCAGGCGTTCCTTGGTCACCTTGACGGCCAATTGCGCCCCCGGTCCTTCCGGGGCGACCGTCACGGAGGCGGTACGGCGGACGGTGTGCAGGCTGGACTCCACGCGCTGGAAAGCGCCCACCGTGTCGCCGCGCCAGAACTCGAACCACGAGTCGCCCGTCAGCGCCTCGGTAACCACGCGGCCTTCCTTGGAGGCCGGGTACACGAGTTCAAACCGCAACTCAAGGAGCACGCGCCGGGCGACCTGCTCCACCGTGACCCGGTCGCTCGTTGGAAGCGGCATGGGGTTCGGGAACCGCACTTCGGTCGGGCGTGCGCAGCCGGCGGCCACGAGGGCCGCCGCGGCCACCAGCAGCAGGCCTGCTGCGCGTTTCATTGCGACTGACCTCCGGCTCGTAAAACAC
>Ga0194112_10004333_pt1 | contig 19458 bp, 17 predicted proteins | sample TA2MahC400mmetaG_FD_146191 | JGI IMG/M metagenome (GOLD analysis project Ga0194112, IMG submission 146191) | Freshwater microbial communities from Lake Tanganyika, Tanzania - TA2015016 Mahale Deep Cast 400m | ecosystem: Environmental > Aquatic > Freshwater > Lake | place: Tanzania: Lake... | reverse complement strand
GGAGTGATTAATAGTATAATTTCTGGTTAAGATTAAAATTTACTATTGTGCTTTAGATGAATGTAAAAATTAGAAAAGTAACTTCTGAAGATAAAAATTCAATCGCCTCAATTTTCAATTACTATGTCGAAAACAGTTTCGCAGCATATCCCACAAAAAAAGTGGAGGAGGAATTCTTCGAGCGTTTGAAAAACGCAGCTTACAATGATTCGTTTTATGTTATTGAAAATACCGATTCAGGCGTTATCGGTTTTGGACTCTTGAAAAAATATCATTCTGCTGATACTCTTCAGCAATCCGCAGAGCTAACTTATTTTTTACATAGTGAATATTTAAGATTTGGAATAGGAAAAAAACTGCTAGAAGTTCTTAACTCAGATGCCCGGAGATATGGAGTGAAAACTTTGTTAGCCCATATTTCATCGCTAAACGAAATCAGCATCAATTTTCATTTGAAAAATGGTTTTACCGAATGCGGTCGGTTTAAAAATATCGGTAAAAAATTTGGAAAAGAATTTGATATCGTTTGGGTGCAGAAGTTTTTGTGAACACTGATCGACGACTGCTTTTCTAGATGAAAGTTTTTTAGATAGTGACGAAGACGAAGCGAAATCTTAGAATAACCAAATTAGTAATGATATAAGCGCCATAGCCTTAAAATAAGTCTCAGCATCAATTAAAAATAATACAAATATTTGATTTTAAACACAGCCACTCTATCAGTGGTATGCAGTCTATTGGGTATAACATTTCCTTTGGAGTCTAACTCATCGCTTCGATCTTGAATTTCATTTACAGCCAAATAAATCCAGCTCTTTGGCAGAAAATTATAGGAGAACAAAAGTCCGCTAATAATTCGTTCGATTTGTTTTGAGGATCTTATATAAAGATTATCAATATAAATTCTAACATTTAAATCATTGATCGGTGTAAAAGAAATAAAAGGCCGTGCGTTATAAGTAATGTCCTCTATATTACCATCGGGATTACCTTCTATCCATGCATTTATGGATGTGCCTAAGTTCAGTGTATTGAAGATTTTCCAATCAAAATAAGAACCAATCCATGAATAAAATGCTAAATAATCTCTCGAGAAGTTATATGTTTTTGAATAACCGCCCCAAACATTCAAATGCCATTTCGACGAAATGTTCATCCAGGTACTGAATGAATATTCTGTATAGTTAAATTTAACATCCGAATCTTTCGCTCTGCCTGCTGCAACATTAATTTCATAACCCCAGTTATTCCGGAATTGCATATTAAATCCTAAGACTGCAACGCGATCTAAATAGTTATCGATATTTTCATAATTCAAAGCCGCGCCGCCGTAAAGCAAGATTTGGTTTATATAACCTTGATCGAAAAACCAAATAGGTCCAGTTACACCAACAAATTCGCTTGTTCCTGACCATGGAACAAATCCAACTTGATTGATATCGAATTTTTCTCCGATGTAACGGCCACGGGCTAATGTCATCCATTTATTTGTAAATCTTGTGAATCCGAATGACCCAGCAAAATCCCCTTCAGAATTTTTAATTGATCGGGCAAGCTGATAGGATAACTGCCAATCAGAACCTCTGAAAGCGCCATCAATATCTAGAACTCCATTCGTATTCCCATTTGAATATTTTCCAACATAAAGTATTCCAAGAGTTGAGTTGCTAAAGAATTGTTTTTTCACTCTAGCGGATGTGAAATAAGCTCTTGGTTCAGTTTTAATTTCACCATCGTCGATGTAATTCGTTTCACCCGTCATTGCCATGAATCCGCCATATTCCCAATCATCAATTCTCCCGAATGCTTTTGTGCCGACTGTCAGCGGGACTTCGTTCCCGTCAGGAAGAATTTTTCCAATTCTCCGCGAGTAAAACAATTCAAGCGGTCTATAAAATCCTGAATTTCTTTCTCTTCCTGAAGCCATGAATATCTCATGTCCTTCGGTGAAAAATGGTCTGCGTTCTTGGAAATACGATTCATATCTGGAGATATTAAATGAATACGGGTCAGCTTCAATTTGTGCAAAATCTGGATTCGCGGTTAGTTGAAATGTTAAAGCTCGAGATGGATTATAAAAAATATCAATACCGGCATTTGGATCGATTTTGTATTTATTACTTTGAAGAAGGGTGGCCTTTGAAATTGCTACAGGATAAACTTCCAAGTTTAAACCTTTAACTGAAGGGTGGAAATCTTCGAACAGCAATTTTCCGAATTTTGAAATTCGCTGCCCTTCATTTTGTTCATAATGACACCAGAAAGAAAACTCATTTAAGTGTGCAATCCATCTATCAAAATCCAATCCCCAACTGATTGAAGTCTCATCATATTGGATTGATTTGTAAGGAACTTCCATTTCAACAGTATAACCCCAATCATACATTCTGGTTTCTGCTGACCAAATACCATCCCAGCTGTAATCACGGTTGCGTGCATCATCCAACATTCGTGCATCACTGCGTACCCCGGTAGACGAAACGGCAAGTTTATAAGCGGTTTTTTTATCGTTAAATGTGTCGAGCATAATTGAAACAGCATCACCATAAGATTCATCGAGCTTGCCTGTATTCAGCTCAATCTTTTCTTTGTCGTCATAGCAAATGAATAAACAATATAGTGAGGACTCTGTAGTTAGCACTTTAACCGTAGTTAACTTTTCGGAATCTTTTCCATAGAAAGGGCGCATTTGAAAAAAACCTGAAATAGAATCAGCTGTATTCCAAATAGATTCGATCTCGCCGTCAATTTTAATGTGGATATTTATCTTCCGTAATAAGATTTTTTTTTCGCTGTTATTCGAAGCAGAAAAAATAACAGAGGCTGTAAGTAAAATGATTAAAAAATTTCTCATGACAACCTGAATACTTTTGAACCATTAGACGAAGAGTCTGCTAAATGGTTTCAGTGCTATCAGAAGAAAATTATTTCATATAAATCATTTTTTTCGTTTCGATAAAATTAACAGCACGAAGTGGATTTGCTTCTCTCACCACAAGCTGGTAGAAATATATACCGCTTGGTAATCGTCCATCAGTAGACGGATCGTTAATTGTTAATTGTACTTCATATTCGGCGGGTGATTTTTCTCCATCAACTAAAACAGCAACTTCTCTACCGAGAATATCAAAAACTCTGAGAGAGACATAACTGGATTTTGGGATTTGGAATTTGATATTTGTCACAGGATTGCCCGAATAGGCAGCTTCGCCAAATGGATTTGGATAATTCTGCTGCAGAAAAAAAGTTTTTATCTCTTTTTGCGGTTCAATTGAAACTTGAGTTATTGGACTATCACTGTGTTCTAATTTTATATAGTCGAGATGCCAGTCTACTGGTTCTTCTGCATCTCCCTTTGCAATCACTTCAACCCAGCCAGCTTTTCTTGTTTCTGGATAACCAATTATTTGATCTGAAATGATTTCTACGCCGTCAAGCTTAATTTTTATTTTTGACGAAGTTAGGGTTTTTGTGAATATAAACTCCCAATCATGAAATGAACTTGTGTCAAGATTTCCGCTCCATACTCTGACAAAAACAAATCCCGTTCTTACGAGCCAAATCTCGTCTTTAAGAAAAAGTATTACCAGCCTTTGTGATGTTGTGCTAAATGCATATTCAGCACCAACTTTCGGTACGATTGTTTTTGTATCCCAAGTACCGGTTCCATCGATCGGACTTCCATCCATTGTATCAATTTGAGTTGAAGTGCATAGTTTATTGAATTTCATTAGGCAATTGACACGATAATAATTTTTAATAATACCGTTGTCATATAAAATATCAGCTTGCTTCCACGCACCAGTATCATTGTCGAAAAGATGGAAAAAACCAGATGGCTCAATTTTCACAAATGCGCTTCCAGAAGATTTGTTTGTCCAGTAAATCAGATTATTGCAATGCTCCTCTAAATAGATTTCTGAACATGCAGATCTTTCCGGTAAGCTTAGAACTGCAATAGCAAAAATGAATATTGCATAAAATAATTTTAATTGGAGATGATTTGTTCTCTTCATCAGTGTTCAGCTGATGTTAAAAATAATTGATTCATAAGTCAAGAATTACATTTTAGATTCATGAAAAAGAATAAAAATTTATACCATTTTTCTTAGATTTGTCTTTACCAATTTAAACTTATTACTAAGACTCTTGTCTAATCATCGACAACGTTTGTACTAACTAATCAATAGAGAGGAATTTAACAATGAAGTTTAATCAAACTTATTTTTTATGTTTAACTCTGCTTGTCGCTATGATGATCAACGTATCATCAGTTGATGCACAGACAAAACGAGAAAGACTGGAAGTAAAACAGCGTATCGATCAAATGGTAAATACTTTGAAAAAAGAACTGTCTTTAACAAAAGATCAAACTGAAAAAGTAAAAGGAATTGTCACCGAAAATTTTAAAAATGCTGAAAAAGATCGAGAAAACTTTGAGGGTGACCGTGAGGCAAGAATGAAAATGAGAATGGATCGCCTACAGGCATTGGATAAGAAAATCGAATTGATTTTAACTAAAGAACAAAAAGCAAAATATGAAGATTATAAAAAAGAACGTGTTCAAAGATTTCAGCAAATGCGTCCACGACAAAACGAAAGAGACCCAAGATAATTCAAACCAAAAAAAACATTTTAATTCCATGAAAAAATATTTAATAGTAATCAGCCTTCTGCTTATAGTCATTTTGGGCGGTTGGTACTTTTTCCTGAGAGAAATTGAAGACACCGAAGGCTCGTTTGAACTAACTGAAATTAAAAAAGGAAATATTGAAAATATTGTTTCGAGTACTGGAACGCTGATAGCAGTTGGCACTGTGGAGGTAGGTACGCAAGTTTCCGGAATCGTTGATCAAGTTTATGTCGATTTCAATGATGTTGTTAAAAGGGGGCAGATACTCGCAGTTTTGGATACTATAAATTTAGCAATTGCAATTCGAGACGTTGAAGCAGGAATGATAAGAGTACAAGCACAGTTAGAACAAGCTCAAAGCGATTTTGAAAGAAGTCAAAAGCTTTACGAAAAAAATTTGATATCCGAACTTGAGTTCACTGTAGCAAAGACTCAACTTCAATCTTCGCTTGCATCATACAAATCTTCCCAGGTATCATTAGAAAGAGCAAAAAATAATTTGAAGTATGCCGTAATTCGTTCCCCAATAAACGGTAAAGTAATAAATAGAAATGTTGAACCAGGGCAGACTGTTGCTGCAAGTTTCTCAACCCCAACTTTATTCCTTATCGCAAACGATTTGAGCAGAATGGAAATAAAGACTCAAGTAGATGAAAGTGATATCGGTTCGATTGAAGTCGGGCAGGATGTTCGGTTTTCTGTTCAAGCTTATCCCGATGAAAAATTTTCTGGTACAATCAAACAAATCCGTCTTCAGCCGCAAACAATTCAAAATGTTGTAAACTATAACGTAATTGTTGACGCAGATAATGAAGGCGAATTACTTTTACCAGGAATGACAGCTACGGTCGATTTTATCATTGAGCAGAAGGAAGATGTTCTTTTAGTTCCGAACTCAGCACTTCGATTCCAACCAACTCAAAAAATGATGGACGAATTCCGTGAAAACATGCAGAAACAATTTGAGTCTATGCCCGATTCCATTAGAAATCAAAGAAGGCAGCAGTTCGGAAATATGAGTCAGAGTGGCAGAGGAATGGGCGAAAGAATCGGACAATTCGGTGGAGTGGAGATGAGTGGAACTAATCAAAGAAACAGTGGAAGATTATGGTACATCGATGAAAATGGTAAGCTTAACATTTTACGTGTGCAAACAGGTGCAACAGATGGTAAGGTCACTGAAATCAGCGGACGTAATATTGAAGAAGGCAAAAAAGTTGTTATGGGACTTTCTAAAAAAGAGCAGCAGAGCCAGCAAAATAATAGAATGCCGTCATCAACGTTTAGAAGAAGTCCATTTTAGAGTTTAGTATGGCAATTATCGAAACTAAAAATCTTACAAAAGATTATTTAATGGGGAATGTGGTTGTAAATGCACTGCAAGGAGTTGATTTTAGAGTCGAGAAGGGTGAGTTCGTTGCAATCATGGGAGCTTCCGGTTCCGGGAAATCTACCTTGATGAATTTAATCGGGTGTCTTGATGTTCCATCTGGCGGCGATTATTTTTTTGATGGAGTAAATATAAATTCGCTCAACAAAAATGAATATGCTGAAATAAGAAATCAAAAAATTGGATTTGTGTTTCAAGGATTCAATCTGCTATCGCGAACGACAGCCTTGGAAAATGTTGAGCTTCCTCTTTTTTATGATAGAAAGCATAGAATTAAAAATCCTCTACAGCAAGCATTGGACTCACTCGCAAGAGTCGGCTTAAGTGATAGAGTACATCATGAACCGAATCAACTTTCTGGTGGGCAGCAGCAGCGCGTTGCTATTGCACGTGCTCTTGTTAATAATCCTTCAGTGATTTTGGCTGATGAACCGACTGGAAATTTAGATAGTCACACTTCCATTGAAGTTCTTTCTGTTTTTCAGGAATTAAATGAGCAAGGTATAACTGTAATTATCGTTACACACGAAAATGATATTGCTCATCATGCGAAAAGAATAATAGAAATGCGTGATGGAATAATCACGAAGGATTATCAAGTTGAAAAAGATTAATCGCAAAGAATTGAATGAAGTAAAAATATAAAATTATGAAATGGCAGAATCTTTTCAAGTCGGCGTTTAGAAGCATGCTTCGTTCAAGAATGCGAAGTCTTCTAACTACATTAGGAATTATTATTGGTGTGAGTGCGGTAATTGTAATGGTAGCAATCGGTCAAGGAGCTCAGCGAGATATCGAAAATCAAATCTCAGCACTTGGAACAAATCTAATTATTATTTATCCAGGTGCAACTCGTGTTGGAGGTGTAAGCCAAGGTGCAGGGAGTTTCAATAGATTTACAATGGAAGATATCGATAAGCTGACAAAAGAAACTACACTGCTTGAAGGAATTTCTCCTGTTGTTCGGTCCGGTGGTCAAATCATCGGCGGTACAGGAAATTGGAGCACATCTGTTTTCGGAGTCTCGCAAGATTATTTAAATATCAGAGATTGGCTGATTGAATCAGGTGAATTTTTTACCGAAAGAGAAATTCGGGCAAAAGCAAAAGTTGCAATACTTGGTCAGACGATTGTAAAAAATATTTTCGCCGATATGGATCCAATTGGACAAACTATTCGGATAAGAAATGTTCCATTTAAAGTTATTGGAGTATTAGCTGCGAAGGGACAAAGTGCAAGCGGAGTAGATCAAGACGATATGATTCTTGCTCCATCTACCACTGTTTTAAATAGGCTTGCTGGCGGCAGACACATTAGTTTTATTTTTGCAAGCGCAGTTACACTTGAAAAATTAGAAGATGCTCAAAATGAAATTCGTGCTGTATTGCGTGAAGCTCACAAATTAAATCCTGGCGATGATGATGACTTTACGATCCGCAATCAATCAGAAATTGCCGATGCGGCTTCAGAAACATCGCGAGTTTTGACATTGCTTTTAGGTTCAATCGCTGGAGTTTCTCTTATCGTCGGTGGGATCGGAATCATGAATATCATGCTTGTTTCCGTTACAGAAAGAACTAGAGAAATTGGTATCCGTTTGGCAATCGGCGCAAGAGAAGTTGATATAATGATTCAATTTTTAACCGAGGCAGTTGTATTGAGCTTAATTGGAGGGCTGATAGGAATACTTTTAGCTTTTGGAATTGTCTATATTCTGAATGATTTCAGCGAACTTAGTGCCGTGATAAATCCTGCAATTGTATTTCTTGCATTCATATTTTCAGGGGCGGTTGGAATCTTCTTTGGATTTTATCCTGCGCGCAAAGCATCAAGGCTAAATCCCATCGATGCTTTGAGGTATGAGTAGCTAATTAACGAAGTTACTTAGAATGAAAATAGCACACTGATCCGTCAGCGAATGGACACAGATTCTCTCATTTTCACCTACTTAATATTTGTTCTGTTTATTACTGAGAAAAAATAAACTTGTCATTCTTCTCGTTCACATCAGGGTAACGAGAATTTCCTAATACAATAGATATTACTTTCTTTAGCACATCTGTTTCAATTAAAAATTCATCATTGCCGTTTTTCCACACCTCTGCAGATTTATAGATTGTAAAATCGGTTTCATCATCAAAAATAACTTTAAGCGAAATCGGAATTGGAAGTTTACCGATTTTTTCTACAGTTACTTTGAGTTTCCCTTTTTCAATCTTTGCTTTTTTTATTCCCAGATCAGGAAATCCATTTTCAAAGAACCAAGGATTCCAAAACCAGCTCAGATCTTCTTTTAAATAATCGTTAAACGATAAAAAGAAATCGAATGGAATCGGATGTTTGCCATTCCATCGCTTCATATATTCGCGCAGCGCTGAATCGAATTTTTCTTTCCCTAGGGTTGCTCGCAGGATATCATAAGCGATCCCAGGCCTTGCATACGCTGCCACTCGATAGGAACTTCCATGCAATAAATTTGAAGGCACCATCAATGCCATTTCTATTTCTCTGCCTGCAAAACTATTATAACCTAAAATGTTTCTTCTACGAGGATTTGAATTGGGAACGGTTTCTTCCTGCAAATCAAGCGGAAGCATCACGGCAAATCCTTCATCCATCCACGCATATTTTTTTTCGTTGATTCCCATGTAAAATGGAAAGTACGTGTGTGCGATTTCATGCGCGGCTAAACCAAATGTACCTGCAAAGGAGGATGAAGAACTATTATTGCACATCATTGGAAACTCCATTCCCCCTTGTCCGTTGAAAACTGTCATCGCCGGATAAGGATAAGGTACTCCCGGAAGCTCATCTGAAAAATATGAAATGATTTTTCTAGAAATATCAGCTACATCGAAAAAGTCTTTCGATTCTTTTCGATATGCAGCGGCGATTAAACTTTTTCTTTTAGTGGACTTGTCGACTCTCAAACTTGATGCATCCCATAAATAGTGATCGCTTGTTCCAAAGGCAAAGTCTGGGACATTTTCAGCTTTGAAATTCCAAGTGACAAAATCTTTATTCGCAGTCAATTGATTACGATTTTCAAAATCGTCGAGAGTTACGATTCTTATCACCGTATCGGAGGTTAATGCTTTTAGATACTTTTCATAAACTGCCTCACTTAAAGTTTCAGCTGGACTTTGAAGTGTTCCTGTTGCCCAGACAAGAAAATTATTTGGCATTGTTATTTGAACATCGTAATTGTTGAAATCATTGTAGAACTCTTGTTCTCCATTGAATGGCAGCACATCCCAACCATCTATATCGTCGTATACTGCAACTTGCGGATACCAATAAGCAATGAAGAATGTTGTTGAATCGTAAGTTCCCATTCTAATATTCGATTTCCGTGAAATAGTGAAGTTCCATTTAGCCTGAATTACTATCGACTCATTGGGCAAAAGATGATTTGAGGAATCGAGATTAACGATAAGATTTGTATTCTGATTTTGAACAAATTTTCTATCGTCTAAATTAATTTCTTTTTCATTTAGAGACAGCATTTCAATTTGAACACCATCATGAAGATCGTCGGGATTGATTGGAAAATTTCTTGCCGCTCCTTTTTTAAAGAAGTTTTGATACAGTCTGATTACAACTCTATCAAGAGTATCTGGACTTTGATTATAATAAACAATTATTTCTTCACCGATCAATTTCCGTGTCGGTGGATCGATTTGAACTTTTATTTTATAGTCGGCTCGATTCTGCCAGTAGTTCGGGCCAGGAATACCGGCTAATGTTCGAGTGCCGTTCTTATATGCCTCATTAATATTTCTTGGAATGAAAAATGTGTTTTGTGCATGAACATTTGATAAGGCAATTAATAAGATTAAAAAAACAATGCTTCTAATTATTGAATTTTTCATATTCTCTCCAGAAACTAGTTTAAGGTTTAAGTGGATCAAAGTTCGAAAGTCTTTCCAAAAAGTTTAAAACTTCTTTATCCCAGTAAACCCAATTATGAGTACCGGGAGTTTCGTGATATTCATACATGACATTTCTTTTTCTTAGCTTATCCGTAAGATTTTTATTTGATTCTAACAATCCGGTCAGATTATCATCCTTTCCGCATGCTATATATAGGAATGGAACAGAATTCGGATTAGAGATACTATCAGCTAAAATCAACGCATCATTTTTGTTCCAATGCTCACTTTTTTTCGGGCCGAAAGCATCTTTCAAACTTCCATTTAAATTTCCTCCATTTGATTCGATCATCGATGGATAGCGGAAAGCACCACTGAATGAAGCAGCAAAGAAAAAGTAATTAGGATACTTCAATGCAAACTTTATGGCACCATATCCTCCCATCGAAAGTCCGGCAACCACTCGACCATGTCTGGTTGTAATTACACGATACTTCTTCTCAACATTAGGAATTAGCTCCTTGATAATGTAATCTTCATAATTGTTGTTTTTCTTCGAAGGAGAATTTGTGTACCAACTGTTTTTTCCGTCTGGTGTTACAATAATGTAATTAAAATCTTTGGCATACTTCACGATAGACGTTCTTGTGATCCAATCATTTTCACCACCGCTGTACCCGTGCAATAGGAAAATTGTTATGTATCTTTCTTTGTTCTGTTTATAATCTTTTGGAAGAATCACATTATATCTCATATACGAGTCAACAGCGTAGGAAAAAACAGAGTCTCTTATAACTTCTACACTTTGCCCATTCAATATTGAGACAACGAAAATTTGGATGAATAAAAATAGTTTAATTGTGCGGTTCATAAATCTAAAAAAATTTTGTGCAATATATGGAAGATTAAAATCTATTGCATAATGAGATGTGGAACTTAGATGGAAAAATTTTGTTGTAGTTTATTATGTTATAGTCAGAACGAGAAGAAGAAAATGAAAAAAGTGTATTTATTAATATTAGTAGTTATGCTTGGCTCATGCAATGAAGTACAAAATCAAACCTCATTTACAACGGTAAAGTCAGAAGGAGAAAAATCTAATATCATGTACGATACAGCAACTTTTGGTGCGGGATGTTTTTGGTGTGTGGAAGCAGTATTTCAGGAATTAAACGGTGTGCATTCAGTTGTTTCGGGGTACTCAGGAGGAAGCATTAATAATCCGGAGTATGAGCAAGTTTCTTCGGGCACAACCGGATTTGCTGAAGTTTGTCAGATACAATATGATAAATCCAAAATCTCATTCGAAGAATTACTCGAAGCATTTTGGATGAGTCACGATCCTACCACACTTAATCGACAGGGAGCTGATGTTGGGACACAATATCGGTCAGTGATATTCTATCATGATGAAAATCAAGAAGACTTGGCGGAAAAGTACAAGCAAAAATTAAACAATGCAAAAGTATTCGATAAACCAATTGTAACTGAAATAAGTCGATTTGAAAAATTTTTCCCAGCTGAGGATTATCATCAAAACTATTATAAAGAGAATCCTAATAAGCCGTACTGTCTTTTTATAATCCGTCCAAAGCTTGAAAAATTTAGAAAAGTGTTTAAGGAAAAATTGAACAAGTGAGTTTGACAGATTATTCATTAATGTTTATATTTGCACTCCAAAATTGTAAAGAAATCGGTTCAATTATTGTAATTGACTGATATTCAATTGAAATAATGAATTTTGTTCCATTCCGCGATAGCTCAATGGTAGAGCATGCGGCTGTAAACAAGAATGAAAAAAGATTCTCGAAAGTACTCCTACAGAAGAAATTACTTGATCTCTGCTGTAAAAAAGCGAAGACAAGAGATTCGACTGAAATCAATCGAGTACAAAGGAGGTAAGTGCCAGTATTGCGGCTACTCTAAATGCAATGACGCGTTAGAGTTTCATCACCTCGATGGAAAATAAAAAAACTTTGGGATTTCAAAAAAAGGATATACTCGAAGTTGGCATAGAGTGATGAAGGAATTAGATAAATGCATATTATTATGTGCAAATTACCATCGGGAATTACATTCAAAAAGTGCAGCTTTCCCGAGTAATCGGGATTGAAAAATTGGGTGAATTCAGGGAAGCCTAAACAGCCAACATGTTTGCTGTAAGGTAATCCTGAGCGAAGTTCCGTGAAGAGAACACTTGTAACGGAAAACGTGCAGAGACTAGAGGATGAGGATTCTCACCAATAAACCTCACAAGCGCCCAACTCCCTTCATAAGGGATGATGAGATAGTCCAGCCCATTTTGAAAAAGATGGAAAACTGTAACCGCAGGGTTGTAGGTTCGAGTCCTACTCGCGGAGCAAAATTAATCCCGAAATCGTCATCGGGATTTTTTATTTATGTATACAGTTTATGGAATATACTCTCCACAATTCAATAAAATATACATTGGTCAAACCAACGATTTAGATCGTAGAATTACTGAACATAATAATGGAGTTTTCGCAGGTTATACCAAGCGTTTTATTCCTTGGGAAATAGTCTATACAGAAAATATACATACCCGCAGCGAAGCCTTGAAGAGAAAAGCAACTTAAATCACAAAAGGGCAGAGCCTTCATCTGGGACATTATCAAGAAGAAATATTCATTTTAAAGTTGTAGGATTCGATCCGTTAGCCAACGGACTACTCGCGGAGCAAATGAGCCTGGTTTTTATGCCAGGCTTTTTCATTTTAAAATAGTCCAAGTTAAACCGCAGGGTTGTAGAGCCTGTCCCGACTCATCAGTTAAACTCTATTGCGTAAATTTGACAAGAGTTAGTCGGGATTCGATCCGTTAGCTAACGGACTACTCGCGTTGCTAAATTAACAACACTCCGTTTTCTCAGGGCTTTTATTGTTGTATGTTATTGAATAGACGCCCAACTATTAATAGGGTTTAATGTCTTGATATAAAGTTGGTCTTTTGACTGCAGATTCAACTCAAGTTTATAAAAAAAGAAACCCGACTTTTCGCAATATATAACGAAACGAAAAAGTCGGGTTTCAATACGAAATTTAAACTTTAGTTTACACTTTTAATCTCTAAAACATGGACCTCTTAATCCATCAATCCACTCATTCCAAATCACCAGCTGACGTTCGGTAAGAATTGAGCCAATGTTATTCAGTAAAGTTATCTTGCATCTGCAAATTGCAGCTTGTGCTGCTTGAACATCGGGATCGGCTTGAATTAATTCTTTCGTCCTAATGTTCAATTGTTTTATAAGCCCTTTCGCTTGTTCACGCGTAATTTCACCGCTTTTTACTTTTGCCAAAATCTCTCGGCGCTTTTCATTCGCCGCATGGATATATGGAGCGACTGCGGCTTTAAATGCACGATGCGGTTCGGTTACACATTCTTTATGAGCAATCAAATAATTCTTTACTTGAAGCAGCTGATCATCGCTGAGATTAAGTTTTTTCAAAATGTAAAATAAATGTCTGCCGCTTTTGCCTGGCGACCAGTCTTTGCGAAAATCTTTCCCCTTATCAAATGGATCGGAATAGCTCATTGGAATATCGACAGAGGCATCAACAAGTCCATCCATCGAATCTTCAAAATCAAACACTGCATAGTCCGGGGATGCATATTTTTCAGAGAATGGAGAATTAACTTCCATTTTTTCTTGGCACCCGATAGTAAAAAATACTAGACCGATTATTAAAGCAGCAAGAGATGAGAAAACTATTTTTTTCATTTGTTTAGCTCCATTGTATTGATTATTTCGTTTTTCTCTTTTGACAAGAAAATCTAAAATTAGGTTTAATCTTTCTACGTTGTAACCTAATTATCAACAGACAAATATAATTTATTTTGGGCAAATTATAAAATTTGCTTAAATATTTTTATGAGGTTCTTTATTTTTGCTTATGAATGTAAATTATCTAATAAATTTGGTTTTAGTGCTTAATATAGCACTTACACTATCTGCAAGTTTTACTTCAGTCACAAAAAGTTTCAAGTCGGCACTTGGCGGAAGTAAAGATAAACCAAAAACATATCTCCAATTTTTTCCGAAACTAATTTCTACATTCATCTTTGTATCCGTAATACTTGGAATATTTGGAATTGGAATTACTGATTTCACTGGCAGGAGTTTCGATCAAATCAGAATAGTTTTTTTAATAATTTATGTAGTCTCAAGCTGGCTGCAAATTTGGAGCTTCAAAGAAATGAAAGAATTGAATACGCAGGATATTTTGATTTTGAGGAAGCATCGTATTGTTCAAACTGGACTGTTCAGATTCCTCAGGCATCCAATATACTTCTTTCAAATTTTACAGGATGTTTCTGTTGGGATTGCACTCGCAAGCTGGCTGGTTTTTCCACTCACGATTTTATTTGAAATTCCATTATTAATTCTTCGAGCAAATTTTGAAGAGAAACTGCTTATAAAACATCTCCCTGCTGAATATCCTGATTATAAAAATCGCGTAAGAAAATGGCTGCCGATTCCAAAAAATGTAAAAGCGGACCGTTGATCCGCTTTGCTTGCTAAAAGTAAATTTTAAAAGATTTTACATGTGCTCAACAATGTTTTTTCCGAACTCTGAGCATTTGATTTCAGTTGCGCCATCCATCAATCGAGCAAAATCGTAAGTGACTTTCTTGCTGGCGATTGCTCCGTTAATTCCTTTTAATATCATGTCGGCAACTTCTGTCCAACCAAGATATCTGAACATCATTTCTCCTGAAAGAATAACCGAAGATGGATTTACTTTATCTTGCCCTGCGTATTTTGGAGCCGTGCCGTGGGTAGCTTCAAAGATTGCGTGTCCGGAAACGAAATTGATATTTGCACCTGGAGCAATTCCAATGCCGCCGACTTGTGCTGCGAGCGCATCAGAAATATAATCGCCGTTCAGATTCATTGTTGCAATTACTTCATATTCCGCCGGGCGGGTTAAGATTTGCTGCAAGAAACTATCTGCAATAGTATCTTTTATCAAGATTTTTCCTTCGGGAACGTTTCCATTGCATTCATCCCATGTGACAATTTTATCTCTGAACTCGCGCTTTGCTAATTCATATCCCCAATTCATGAATGCACCTTCTGTAAATTTCATGATGTTGCCTTTATGAACAAGCGTCACACTCGATCGGTTGTTCTGAATAGCATAATTAATTGCCGCTCTCACGAGCCGCTCTGTTCCTTCGCTTGAAACTGGTTTAATTCCAATGCCGGAAGTTTTTGGAAAACGAATTTTTTTGACTCCCAATTCTTTTTGAAGGAAGTCGATAACTTTCTTCGCATCATCTGTCTCAGATGCCCATTCAATTCCTGCATAGATATCTTCTGTATTTTCTCTGAAAATGACCATGTTTATCAGTTCAGGTCTTTTCACTGGAGACGGAACGCCTTGAAAATATTGAACAGGTCTTAAACAAACGTAAAGATCGAGCATTTGTCTTAGCGCAACATTGATTGAACGAATTCCACCGCCGATTGGTGTGGTCATAGGTCCTTTAATTGCAACTAAATATTCGCTTATTACATCAAGTGTTTCCTGAGGGAGCCAAGTGTTTGGTCCATAAAGTTCATTGGATTTTTCTCCGGCAAAAGTTTCCATCCAAGCGATTTTCTTTTTTCCGCCGTAAGCTTTCTCTACTGCTTTATCAAAAACATATTGCGATGCCTTCCAAATATCAGGGCCTGTTCCATCTCCCTCAATGAATGGGAGAATTGGATTCTCAGGGACATTCAATTTTCCATCTTTTAGTGTGATCTTCTCCCCACCGGCGGGTAATTTAACTTTATCAAGTTTCAACGACATTTATTCCTCTCTAATTTATTTTCGTCTGCAAATTTAAAAAAAACTGTGAGTTTTCTTACAGAAAAATTAATATAAAATTAGAACAATTGAATAATGAAAAATTTTTTTATTTCTTATTCCCTTCAGCTTTAATCTCAGACTCAGCCTCAACCCAACAACTGAGTTTCATTTTTAATGGATTTCAATTATATTGCACCCGCTTTTTTGAATATAACTTAGAGAGGATAAGATGGCAAAAGCGACTTCTTTTGCAGAAAAAGCTGCAAAATCGCAAAGAAAAAAAGAAGAATTGATCAGTGTTAAAGTAGTCGAAACTGTTTTTGATCAATCAAAAAAATCATACAAGTTCAATTACAAGTTCTTAAAGGTCAAAGACCTGAGCGAACTTGCAAAAGTATGATTATCTGCCAAGACTCGATGTCTTGATTATTTATTAGATTAAAGGAGTTATAGACTCCTTTTTTTATTTATAACAGCAATGCACCAAGAAACTTTAATCGAAACAATACAGCACTCATTTTTCGATACACTGCCGATGATCCCGGTGCTTTTCATTCTTTACTTTCTTCTTGAATATCTTTGGCACGAACGTGGGATTGATCTCGTTTCATTTACAAAGATTTCAGGAAAATTCGGTCCTCTTGCCGGCACTTTGCTCGGAATTCTGCCTCAATGCGGAATGTCAGTTTTCGTAACATCCCTCTATCTTTCGAAAAGAGTTACTCTGGGGACGCTTGTTGCAACGTATATCGCAACTTCAGATGAAGCTATTCCTGTTCTGATCGCTCACGGTGAAAAGTGGGAGTATCTTCTTTATATAATAGGGATAAAATTCTTAGTGGGATTAATTGCTGGGTATGTGATTGATTCGATCGCCCCAAACAAATTTTATGAAGGTAAGCAAACCATTAAAGTCTCCACAAAAGTCGTTGAAATTAAAACCGAGCTTGAAAAAACTAAGTACGCTGAAATTATCAAGCATAGTCTGCAGCGAACACTGAGAATTTATGCTTGGGTGATTTCGATAACACTTGCAATTGGATTGCTTCTTTTTTACTTAAGATCAGAAAATCTAATACAAGGACTGAATTTGAACCAATGCACGCAAGTTCTAATCGTTGGAATACTTGGCTTAGTTCCGAATTGCGGAATGTCGGTTGCGATCGTTGAAGGATTCCTTCATGCCGGAGTTTCATTTGGTGCAACAATCGCCGGACTAAGTTCAGGCTCGGGATATGGTCCAATCGTATTATTCAAAGATGGTGAAGCCAAGTATGGCGCTCAAGCAATATTGATATGCTTATTTATCTCAATTTTAGTCGGGATTCTTTTCACATTTCTTTCCCCATTTATTCACATCTGACAGACCGCATTATTTTAAAATCTTTAGCATATTAACATATGGGCTGTTCAAATAATTTTAATTTTTGACAATTGAATTTTTAATTATTCATCCCTTCCCCTTGAGTGAAAACATTTCCTATATTTGTAATAAAAACAGGGAAAAAATGCAGACGAAAGATTATATCTCGATAGAAGAACAATATGGGGCTCATAATTATCACCCGCTTGATGTTGTAATTAATAAAGCCGAAGGAGTTTGGGTCTACGATGTAGATGGAAAGAAATATTTAGATTTCCTTGCCTCATACTCCGCAGTCAATCAAGGGCATTGTCACCCCAGGATAATCAATGTTCTTAAGTCGCAGGCAGAAAGAGTAACATTGACTTCGCGTGCATTTCGAAATGTTCAGCTTCCATTATTATGTAAGGAATTATGCGAACTTACCGGATTTGAAATGATGCTTCCGATGAATTCAGGCGCTGAAGCCGTTGAGACTGCAATCAAAGCTGCTCGTAAATGGGGATATAAAATCAAGAAAATAGAAAACGACAAAGCAGAGATCATTGCCTGCTCAAATAACTTCCATGGAAGAACGACCACAATCGTGAGCTTTTCTACCGAACATCAGTACAGAGATGGATATGGACCATTCACGCCAGGCTTTGTAATTATTCCCTACAACGATATTGATGCGCTTGAGAAAGCGATCACACCGAACACTGCTGCGTTCATCGTTGAGCCGATTCAAGGTGAAGCTGGAATTTTAATTCCTTCAGAAGGATATCTAAAAAAAGCTTATGAAATTTGCAAAAAGAATAATGTGTTGTTCATTGCAGATGAAATTCAATCAGGCCTTGGACGCTCAGGAAAACTTTTTGCCTATGAGTACGATGGAATAAAACCTGACGCTGTAATTATAGGTAAAGCATTATCCGGGGGAGCGTATCCAGTTTCTGCAGTTCTGGCTTCAAAAGATGTGCTTGGGATTTTCAATCCGGGTGATCACGGAAGTACTTTCGGAGGGAATCCGCTCGGCTGTGCGATTGCAAGAGAATCGATAAAAGTATTAGTAGAAGAAAATCTCCCTCAGAGATCTTTTGAGCTTGGTAATTATTTTCTTGAAAAGCTGAATAAGATCCAAAGCGCACACATAAAGGAAATTCGGGGTAAAGGTTTGTTTATCGGGATTGAATTGAAAACAGAAGCCGGCGGTGCAAGAAGATTCTGTGAAGCATTGAAAGAATTAGGACTTCTTTGCAAAGAAACTCACGAGAATGTAATTCGGTTGGCTCCTCCTCTGGTAATTAAAAAAGAAGAAATCGATTGGGCGGTCGAGAGAATTGAAGAAGTATTGAAGTAATTTTGTCGCCACCGACCTTCGGTGGCGATGCAACTCCTGTCACCGAGTGGTCGGTGACAGCAAGTGACATCTTTTTTGCTCAAAAGTTTTTTTTCCGTGAAAATCCTGCCTAATCCGTGTCCGTTAGCTAACGGATCTGTGTTCTATTTTCTAAAAATATTTATAAAGATGTTATCTTTTAGCTATGAGATAGAGTTTCTGGAAAGATGACATCTTTAGGAGGTTTCATTTTTTTTCAAATTTTTTCCCCCAACTTTTTCTCCAAACGACTCTAATGGTGAGATATAGTAATTGCGGGAAGGGAGTAGTTACTTAGTAGTATAAATCATAAGTAAGTATACTCGCATTTTAATTGTGTTTTACACTATTATTTTGCGTTGTATAAAATTATTAACTAATCCGCCAAAAGCGGAATTAAACAGAGGGGGAATATGAAGAGACTTGGAACATCTTTTCTATTGTTTTCTATCTTTTTGATACTGATACTTTTAGCTCAGCAGCTTGTGGCAATGTATCCACCCTTGTGAGTTTTAAATGAAAAGTATTAAAAAAGTAACTATTCAATTTTCAGTAAATAAAATAGGGAGAAATAATGAACAGAAATACCGCACCTAAAACAAAAAACAACACTATAGGAGACTATTTTCTATTTTTTGTTTTAATTCTTGTATCGATCCTTTTTTTCGCTTCTTCAAAAATTTGGAGCTGAGGGTATTGACTTTGAGAAAAAAAATCACCAAAATCAATGCGACTACTCTAAATTATAGTTCTTATGGCGAAGTGATCGTAAATCAATTAAACAAAGTTCAATTAATTAAGTGAACCGACAATGAAAAAAAATTTGAAAGTATTTTATTCCGGAGGGAGTATGGAGTTAAATAAATTTCCATTTTTCATTGGGTTCAAACTATACGTAACAACAACAAAATGGGGGAAATAAATGAGAATTAAAATCTTTATAACTTTAAAGGAGTGTTACTAGTATGAATTATTTAACACTCATTCTTCAATTGCAAATAACTAATTTATTAATAATTAAA
>Ga0194112_10004329_pt1 | contig 19462 bp, 14 predicted proteins | sample TA2MahC400mmetaG_FD_146191 | JGI IMG/M metagenome (GOLD analysis project Ga0194112, IMG submission 146191) | Freshwater microbial communities from Lake Tanganyika, Tanzania - TA2015016 Mahale Deep Cast 400m | ecosystem: Environmental > Aquatic > Freshwater > Lake | place: Tanzania: Lake... | reverse complement strand
CAGGTTTCATCCATCGCATCTGTGCAGCCATCACCTTTGCCTATTTCGGAACGACCCTCTGTTACATCATCTATTTCCTTTTCTTCAAGAAGCTGCCGGGAAATCCAAATCCCCTTCAGAGACTCTTTGGGCCTGACTCTCTCTGCCCGCGTTGGAAAGATATTCAGGATATCATCGGAATGACGCGCTGGTTCTTCGACAAAGGTCCAAAACCCCAGTTTGACCGTTGGACCTACTGGGAGAAATTCGATTTTTTCGCTGTTTTCTGGGGAATGTTCGCCATCGGACTATCGGGATTGATGCTCTGGTTCCCGGAGTTTTTTACCATCTTTTTACCGGGATGGATTCTCAATATCGCAGCGATTGTACATTCGGATGAGGCTTTGCTGGCCTCTGGCTTTATCTTCACCGTACATTTTTTCAATACCCATTTTCGACCATCGAAGTTCCCGATCGACACCGTCATCTTCACGGGAAGATTTCCTAAGTATGAACTGGCGGAGGAGAGACCTGAGCAGTATAAGCGTTTGGTTGCAGAGAAGAGACTGGAAACCTATCGAGATAAGTATCAAAGCGTTTTGACAGACCTCTTCTCGACGGTCTTGGGATTTGCTATGCTGGCCATTGGACTTCTCTGCGTCTTTCTGATTGCGTGGGAATTCCTTGGGTAGGGTTGGAGGTGGCGAGGAGTTTTAATGGGTTTAGGAGGGCGAAGCATGAAGATCTTTCAATATTTATTTAAGTTGGGACCGATCGTCATTTTATCAGCGTTTTTAGCCTGTGCCACCGTGCCGATTACCGAAAGAAGGGGGTTAAGTCTCGTCCCTGAGGGGCAACCCCTCTCCATGAGTTTTCAGCAATATGGCGAGGTTCTGAAGAAATCGAAACTTTCGGAAGACCCCGCGAAGGTTGAAATGGTGAAAAGGGTCGGTGATAAAATTGCCAGGGCTGCGGAAGAGTTCATGAGAGAATCCGGAATGGAATCGGAGATCAAAAACTATAAGTGGGAGTTTAACTTAATCGAGGACGATAAGGTGGTCAATGCCTGGTGCATGCCGGGAGGGAAGGTGGTCTTCTACACAGGCATTCTTCCAATTACCCGGGATGAAAACGGCCTGGCGGTTGTGATGGGCCACGAGGTGGCTCATGCGATCGCGAAGCACGGGAACGAAAGGATGAGTCAGGGTTTATTGGCACAAGTGGGAGGAATTGGGCTTTCCCTCGCTCTTTCGCGGGAGCCCGCCATAACGAATCAGATTTTCATGGCGGCGTATGGAGTAGGAGCCCAGGTAGGCGTCTTGCTCCCTTATAGTCGTCTTCATGAAAGAGAGGCAGACCGGATCGGTCTTGTTTTGATGGCCCGGGCGGGATACGACCCGAGAGAGGCCGTGCCCTTCTGGGAGAGGATGAATGAGGAAGGGAAAGGAAAACGTCCGCCTGAATTCCTATCGACCCACCCCGCTCCAGAGACCCGGATCAAAGAGATCCAATCCTTTATTCCCGAGGCGATGAAATATTACAGGGGTGAATGAGATCCTCGACTAAAACAGATGATTTGGAGCGTGAGGTTTAGAGGCCGGTATCAGTTAAGGCTAATAGGTGGGGCTTATGATAAAAAGAGGGAGGTAATCATGAAATTACTTGAAAAGATCTTAGTGGCAACGGATTTTGGAAAGGCTTCCAAAGATGCACTGCAGATGGCCATTCTTTTGGCAAAAGAATTTCATTCCGAAACCATCCTTATTCACGTGATCCCTGAAATCAAAGACTTGCAGATTGACAGAGACAAAATAAGAAAGAAAGTAACAGACAAGCTGAACCACATAGAAATGGATCTAAAGAGGGAGGGAATTGCTTCTGTTGAGAGCATCGTTCGCTTTGGGATTCCGTTTGAACGGATTATTGAATATTCGGAAGAATTGGAAGTAAACGTTATAGTTGTAGGGTCTGGTAAAGGAGAAAAGAAGTTTCCATTGGGAACCACTGCTGAGAGAGTGATGATCTTTGCTGACAGACCCGTACTGGTAGTTAAACCAGGGGCTCGCCCGCTCATTGGAAAGATATTTTGCCCCGTGGACTTTTCAGAGGCCTCAAAACGTGCCCTTGTCAACGCAATTCATCTTTCTCGAACTTTTGAAGCCCACCTCACCGTATTGACCGTCTTTGAGCCGCTGCTGAGCAGCTTTTTTGGACCTGATAGAACACCTGGAGTGTCAAGAGAGAGGGATTTGGTAAGAAGACAGCAAAATGAGTATGATCGGTTTCTTCGGGGGTTCGAATCGGAAGACCTCACTTGGACAAAGATCATCCGAAGGGGCGAACCTTATAAAGAAATTCTAAGGGCAATTCGGGAAAAGCAGCCCGATCTGCTCGTGATGGGTTCCCAAGGCAGAACGGGGCTTTGGCGACTGCTCATGGGTAGCACCACGGAAAGGGTAGTTCGAGAACTACCCTGTTCTGTGATAACCCTGAAACAAGAACACGTCATCCGATTCCCTCTGGAAAAGGAAGTCGCCGACATAGAGACACATTTCAGGAAGGGGAAAGAACTTTTCAAGAAACAACTGACAGAAGGGGCTATCGCCCACTTTGAATATTGCATCAGGCGGGATCCTTTCTTCATCCCTGCATGGGAGGCGATGGTTGTTGCCTACCGTCAGATGGGCCAGGAAAAAGATGCAAAGAGATGTGAGGAAATGGCAACATATATTCGCAAACATCTCTGGGAAAATGAGAGTGGGCAAGAAAAGATCTGAATAGGATCTGTTTGCAGGTGGTAAGGGTTCCAACTTACACTTAAAACTAAGATAATAAAGGCTTCGCATCTTCCTGGAACGAAACTATGGTTAGTGTGGAATACATTTTCGTAGGAGCTGCTATCCTTTTGCTCCTGAGCATTGTCGCCAGTAAAACATCCGGCAGGCTTGGGGTCCCTGCTCTTCTTTTCTTTCTCATCATCGGAATGCTTGCTGGATCGGATGGTCCTGGGGGAATCTATTTTGACGATCCATGGCTGGCTCAATCTCTCGGCGTACTGGCCTTGGCTTTTATCCTCTTTTCGGGGGGATTGGATACGGATTGGAGGATTGTAAAGCCAGTCCTTTGGAAAGGGATTGCTCTATCCACCTTGGGAGTCTTAGGAACGGCCTGTCTGGTAGGATGGTTTTCGACCACGGTTCTCAACTTTTCTCTCTTCGAAGGCTTTTTGCTCGGTGCCATTGTCTCCTCAACCGATGCCGCAGCAGTTTTCTCCATATTAAGGTCTAAGAAAGTTAGTCTGAAAGGCTCTCTCAAACCTCTTTTAGAGTTGGAATCCGGCAGCAATGATCCGATGGCTGTATTCCTGACCATTGGTTTTATCCATCTGCTCACTCACGTCGACGTGTCCATTGTCGATTTCATTCCAATGTTTTTCTCACAGATGACGATAGGGGCAGCTTTGGGCTACGGAGTTGGGCGAGCTGCTGTTTTTGTGACCAACCACTTGCGGCTTGAGTATGAGGGCCTCTATTCCGTTTTTACACTGACGGTCGTTTTGCTAACTTACGGAATTACTGCATCCCTGGGAGGGAATGGATTTCTTGCGGTGTATCTGACAGGGCTGGTCATGGGAAACAGCAACTTCATCCACAAGAAAAGCATCATGCGCTTCCATGACGGCCTTGCCTGGCTCATGCAAATCACCATGTTTCTGACTCTGGGGTTATTGGTCTTCCCATCTCGTCTCATTCCGATTGCGGGGGTTAGTTTACTGGTCTCTCTCTTCCTGATGCTTGTCGCCCGCCCTGTCAGCGTTCTAATCATTCTATTATTGGCAAAGATGAGTTTTCAAGAAAAAACCATGGTGTCTTGGGTCGGTTTGCGTGGGGCTGTGCCGATTGTTTTAGCTACCTTTCCGCTCCTCGCCAAGCTTCCAAACGCAGGGGTGATCTTTGACGTTGTTTTCTTCATCGTCCTCACCTCCGTGCTTCTGCAGGGAACTTCAATCCCGATGATAGCAAGATGGCTCAGGGTGGACGCTCCGCTTCCTCCGAAACCTCAGCTCCCTGTGGAAATCGGACCTTCGTGCAATCTTAAGAATGAGTTGGTCGAAATTACAATTCCTCATAACTCAGCCGCAGCAGGAAAACAAATTGTGGAGCTCGAACTGCCTCCGGGAACATTGATCGTTTTGATTAGCAGAAATGGAGAGTGCTTTGCTCCTGGCGGAGGAACGGTTCTCGCCGAGAATGATGCCGTGCTGTTCTTTGCCGAAAGAGCGGATATAGCGAGAATCCGGTCGATTTTGGAAGAAGCTTAGTCGCAACATTTGAGCCAGTGACTCATTTACGGCGGGTTCGCCCTATTGGCCTTCAGCCAAAGTTGGCTGTCTGGGTGCAAGAATTGATATGCAAGGTTCGGTCTGACCGTAGCAGAAACCAGGAAGCCTAATAGAATTGTTTGGATATGTCTAAGAGAAAGAATTGCAGATGAAGGTTATCTGTTATGGACTTACCTTCCTCATTTCTTTCAGCGCCTCTGTTCTGATGGCTGAAGAAATCGGACGGGTCGAAACACCATTGGGAGTCAAAGAACCACTCCAGGTCATCGTAGTGGGGGTGAAGGGAGACGAACTAAAAAATGTTCAACTCGCTCTCACTCTTCCGGCCGGACTGGTCCATGAGGGTAAGGTTGACAAGCTCTGGCTGGACCGTTTCAGGAACCAGATACCGGAAAAGGTCCGCCAGGCCCTTGAACCCTTTGGTTACTACGATGTTCGCACAAAGGTTTCTGTGGAAACGGTTGAAGAGGGGATTTACAGACTTCATGTTGAAGTCGAGCCGGGGAAGCCGGTGCTTGTCACATCGGTAAAGACATCGATTCGGGGGCAGGGGGCAGAGGAGAAAGCCCTTAAAGAATTGTTGAAGGCTTTCCCTCTGAAGAATGGCGACGTCCTGCTTCACCAGAAATACGAAGAAGCAAAGGGGAACCTTAAGACAGAGGCCCTTAACCTTGGCTATCTCGATGCAGATTTCTCTGTTCAAGCGATCAGGGTGTCCCGGGCGAAACGCAGTGCTGAAATCGAGCTGACCCTTGAAACAGGTTCACGGTATTATTTCGGAGAGGTACGTATTGAGGGCGCTCCGGAATATCCGGAACGCTTTCTCAGGAGATATCTGAACTTCCAATCCGGTGAGGCCTTCTCCTATCCTAAAATCTTTCAGACTCAGCTTAATTTCAATAATTCCGACCGATTCCAGGAGGTCGTCATCCTCCCAGAAAAGGAGTCTGCCAAAGAGAGCTGGGTGCCCGTGCAGATTAGACTCACACTCTCACGGCCCAAACGCTTACGGTTTGGCATCGGCTATGGTACAGACACGGGAGCAAGAATTACCGGCAACTATCAGGATTTTAACTTTAACCATTGGGGCCATGAGTTACATGCAGAAGCAAATATCTCCGAGCGTCTTCAGAGCTTCGTGACACGGTATGTGATGCCCAGCATCTCGGACCTCAACAGTTTCACTTCTCTGAGAGGAGGAATTGAACACGAGCGTACGAAGACCTATGACAGCCGGGCCATCTCCTTTGAACTTGAACATACGCTCAGCCTTGGAAGAGGACGGCTCGGGTCCGGATATCTCCAGGTGCGCCAAGAGGACTTTGAAGTGGGAGAGCAAGACGGACGTTCAAGATTAGTGATGCCCGGTATCCGTTTTAACGAACGACATTATGACGATCTGGTCCGCCCAAGAAAAGGGTACCGGTATGCCCTGGAGCTGCGAGGGACGGATGAGTTTCTCGGGTCGGATACGGGTTTTCTGCAACTGCTTCTAAGTGGAGACCTGATCGTTCCTCTGCCCTGGCGCTTCTCTTTCTACGGACGCGCTCAAGGAGGTTTTACACTTCTAAGTGACCCCCTTCGTGATCTGCCTCCCTCTGTCCGATTCTTTGCGGGAGGAGACCGGAGCGTACGGAGCTACGTCTACCAATCTCTTGGCCCCCGGGATGCGAGCGGCAAAGTCGTTGGAGGAAAGCATCTTCTCGTGGGAAGCATTGAGCTCGAAAAGGCGATTGCAAGAATCTGGGCTGTAGCTGCATTTTACGATGTGGGAAACGCCTTCAATGACTTTAGGAAGATAGATCCGCAGCAGGGGGTGGGCCTTGGCCTCCGCATCTACACACCGATCGGCCCTATCCGGTTAGACGTGGCGCGCCAGGTGGGTGTGAGGGACCCGGATTTCCGGATCCATCTTACGGTAGGTTTTGGACTATGAGACGCTGGACAATATTACTACTCACCTTCTTCCTGGTGACAAGCGGATTTATTTTTGCGGTCTTCTGGCTGTTCGGGACGACCGGGGGCGCCCGCTGGATGATGGGTGCGGTCTCTCGATGGACACCCGTTGAGATCGATGCCGAGAAGCTTGTCGGCCAATTGGGAAAAGAACTACGGATGGAAAGGGTTCGCATTCGCTGGCCCCAGGGCGAGATGGGAGTTGGCGATTTTCAAATTCGCTGGCAGCCCCTTTATCTACTCATAGGAAAGGTGACGATAGAACAGCTGACATTGCAGGGGGTTCAAATCCAGGACAACCGGCCCGAAATCAAAACCGCTCCTGATCTTGAATGGCCTAAAGCGTCCGGTCTCTTACTTTGGATCCACGGCGAGGTGAAGAACTTCCACATAAAAGAGTTTTCGTATCGACGGCAGAGCCACGATCCCTCAAGGGTAAAAAGTCTTACTTCTCATCTCAACTGGAGCTATGGTCTTTTAACCCTGGAAAAATTAGACCTCGAATCCCCTTCGGGTATTGTCAAAGGGACTGTAGAATTGGGTCTCATGAAGCCAAGTCTCTACCTCCATATCCATCTGTCACCTTCTCGGATGATGGGTGGTATCGATCGCTTCAACTTAAACTCACGGCTCCTTCAAGTTAAAGGCCCTGAACAACTTACAGGGAATGCAATGATTGAGGGAATATCCGGATCAGTTAAACGATTTCTGATCGAAACAGAAATCGGATTGACCAGAAATGCACTTCATCTGCACAGTTTAAATTTTTCAAGACCCGGTCGGCAGGGACATTTTGTGGGGGATGGACGGATTACCTTTACAGCCGATGACATTTTGATGCATTTGAGTATGAGATTTTCTGACTTAGACCTCTCTCGGGAGTTGGGGATTAAAACAGCCTTTTCCGGAACACTCAATATCGAAGGCAACCCTAAGGATTACAGAGGAGATTTCAGGATCGAGAATACAAAGGGGAAATGGTATTCAGGTCATCTCTCGGGCAGGTTCAAAGGAGGCCTTCAAAAAGCCCACATCACTTTTCTCGAGGGTTTTATGCTCGATGGAAGTTTTCAGGGGGATCTGAACATACGATGGGAAGAAGAACTCAGCCTGAAGGGGTCTCTTCAGGCCAGAAATCTCAATCCCGCCATCATCACTCCTGATTGGGATGGGAAGATCAATCTTGATCTCGAAGGTACCTTTCACTTCCCAAAGAAAGACTCTCCCGAAGGAAAGCTAAGCGTCGGTCTTCACAAAAGTCATCTCAGAGGTCAGCCATTCACCGGGAATATAGAATTGCACTGGGAGAAGTCCATTCTGCGCATTGCCAGGGCAGAGATGAAGGGAAAAGGCTTCGATCTCTCTGCAAAAGGAGTGCTTCAAGAACGGGTGACATTCAATGCGGATATCAGCGACCTTTCAGGACTGATTCCAGGCACCAGGGGCAGCCTTCTTGCAAAGGGGTGGAGCCGTTGGCAGAATCAAAATCTTGCCATGAATTTCAACGGCCACGGAAAAGACCTCTTCCTAAGAGGCATTGAATTAGGTGCAGTGGACCTATCCGCCCGGTTTGATGAAAGAGAGGAATCTCCGATTGAACTCAAGGGAAGGTTCCTGAATGTGGCCTATAAATCCTTCCGGATCGACTCCGTAACACTGGATGCATCAGGAAAGCTTTCCAATCATAGAATGATCATTTCGGCCCACCGCCCCGAAGGACAAGTAAAATCTACTTTTGAAGGTAATTACTCGAAGGAAGGATGGCGAGGGAAGATCACTCAGCTCTCAGGAAGTGATGCTGCCGGGGACTGGAAATTGCAGGTTCCGGCAGAAGTCCTTGTTTCGTCCCGCCAGATCAAACTGGAATCTTTGCAGATCAGCAGTACCGGAGGGGAAGACCTTCAGGTTAATATCGATCTTACTTTACGCCCCTTACGGGGGACCGTGCGTGGAGAGTGGCATCAATTGAACCTTGGCCGGGCCAATCCATGGCTTAGAACACCCCGCTTAATGGGGCATAAAACAGGGGATCTATCGATCCAGTGGTTAGAAGAAGATCGTCTGAGATTAGGCGGAAAGGTTAATCTTGCAGGAACATTCACTGATCCACCTCTGAAGGTTGACCTATCACGGGGACTGGTGAAATTTGATTGGAGCGAAAAGGGCCTTTCGGCCTCATGGGAGCTTGAAGACCGCAAAAGCGGAAAACTTACAGGAAATCTTTCTTCTCCTCAGCCGGGTCGCATGGCCATGCCGGACCGTGGGAGATTAGAGGCCAACTGGGAAGGTATCGACGTGAGCCATCTTCAGCCCTTCCTTCCCCAAACGCTGACAATAGAAGGTTGCCTCCGGGGAAAACTCTCCGGCCATTGGACAGATCGAATGAAACAATTTAGAGCGGCTGGAGAGTTGAAGGTCTCCCAGGGAATGATGCGCTGGAAATACGGGAAAGAAAGGATAACCACAGCCCTTCAGGCGGCAGAGGTCACCTGGGATTGGCACGATGACCGGTTACGGGGCAGCCTTTCTCTCGCCCTTGAGGAAGTTGGCCGCCTGAAAGGGAGTTTTGGCTTTCCCTTGGAAACCCATTGGCCCACATCCGTTCGCGACAAAGGCCCGATTCGCCTTTCTCTGGAAGGACAATTCGAGGAAAAGGGGCTGTTGCCCACTTTCTTCCCCAACTTAGTCCGAGAGAGTCATGGAAAGGTCGATCTTGGTTTGCATGCTGGTGGGACATGGGAAAAACCTCATCTCAAAGGTAGTATGAGGCTGACAAAAGCGGAGGTCCACCTGCTCGCAGGAAAGCCAAAGGCTCAGGACAACAAGACCGTGCAACCCGCTGACAAGATCCTAAGATTTGCTCTTGACAGCGGCCTGGTGCAATTTGACTGGGATGAAAAGATGCTTCAGGCCATGGGAGAGTTTGAACTTGCGCCCGCCGGCAAGCTCCGTGCAAGCCTTTCATCTCCCCAGCCTGCCCGGATGGCTTTATTTCAACAGGCCAAATTGGAGGTCCGCTGGGACGCAATCGACCTCTCCCTCTTACGTCCCTGGCTTCCACAGGCAGTTGCTTTTGACGGCAGGCTCGCGGGCCAGATCTCCGGACAGTGGTTGCAGGGTTCACGATTCGATCATGCGGGAGAATTCAAGGTCTCCCGTGGCACATTGAAATGGCAAAACAGAGACGGGCAAATCGCAGCAGATTTGCAGACTCTGGACCTTAATTGGATATGGCAGGACGAGACCCTGGAAGGCCGTCTTTCAATGGTTCTCGCAGATTATTGTAACCTGAAAGGCACTTTCCATCTGCCCGTGGCTCCTCGACTGCCTATTGTCATTCGAAAAAAAGCCCCTGTGCAACTCTCCCTTAAAGGACTGGTCAGAGAAAGAGGGCTGCTCGCTGCCTTCTTTCCAGACTTCATTCAGCGAAGTCGAGGTCAAGTTGATCTTAACCTTTCCGGCGACGGAACATGGGAGAAACGGCACCTGCAGGGTCTTCTGAGACTTAGAGATACGGAGGTCCATCTGCTGACGAACGAAATCCGGTTGCAAAGTGTGAAGAAGAATATTTCACAGGCACCCTTCAGAATAGAGCTTTCTGAAGGGCTGATTGAATTCAATTGGGATGAGAAAGGACTCTCGTCCTCGTGCGATCTTAAGTTTACCAAAGGCGGTAAGTTTCAGATAGGTCTTTCATCATCTCAGCCAGCCCGCATGGCTTTTCCGGATCGGGGAAGAGTTGAGGCAAGCTGGCAGGCTTTCGACCTCAGTGTCGTCAGACCGTGGCTTCCCCCCGAGATGGCCTTGGAAGGTCAGTTATCCGGCAACCTTTCCGGGCAGTATTCGAACAAGCAATTTGACACCATCGGTGAAATCGGGATTTCCCAGGGCGTGGTGAACTGGAAACATGAAGCAGGCTCGGTCAATGCCGCTCTTCGAAAAGCGGACCTGGTTTGGAATTGGCGGGGAAATAATTTACGGTGTGAAGTCTCGCTCATCCTGGCGGATTACGGGCACGCAAAAGGCAATTTTGAACTGCCTCTGGCTGCCCGTTTCCCGCTAAATATTCGTCTTGGAGGTCCTATCCAGCTCTCTTTGAACGGACAGTTTGAAGAAAAAGGGCTGCTTCCGGCTTTCTTTCCGGGAATCGTTCAGGAGAGCCGGGGGCAAATCCATCTCAACCTGACAGGCAATGGCACATGGGAAAAACCTAACCTGCTGGGGACCATAAAACTGGAGAAAGCAGGAGGTTATCTGCCCGTGACAGGGATTCGCCTCGAAGATATGAGCACCGAGGCACAATTCGGGGGAGATCAGATCCGCATCACGTCTTTTAGTACCCGTTCCGGACCTGGCCACCTTGAAGGCGACGCCACGATCTGGCTCGAAAACTGGAAGGTTTCCCGCTACGAAGGGAGGCTTAGGGGTGACCGTTTCCAGACCATCCACCTTCCGGAGCTGCAGGTCTTGAGCAACCCTCGCCTCGATTTTCATGGTACCACACGAAGATTAGTTGTGAGAGGTGAGATACTGCTTCCCGATCTCCTGGTATCCGGTCCACCCACAAAGGATGTCGTTCGCCCCAGTCCCGACGTCATCATCGTAGATGCGCCGGAAGTGGCAAAACCAAGATTCCCCTTGGCTCTGGATATCGAGGTTCGTTTGCTTTTGGGAGAGAAGGTCTATTATAAGGCGGAGGGCATTGACGTCCGTCTGAAAGGGGATTTGAGACTCAATGTTCAGGACCCATATAGGATTGCTGCAACAGGGGAAATCAATGTAGCTCAAGGACATTACAGTTTCTACGGCCATAAACTCGAAATTATCAGGGGACGTCTCCTTTTTGCCGGCGGTCCTGTTGACAGTCCAACCCTGGATGCCCTGGCCGTTCGAAAAATAGGTGAAGTTCAGGCGGGTATGACAGTTGCAGGCTCTCTTCAGAAACCGGTCGTGAAACTCTACTCGCAACCCGCGATGCCGGATACAGACATCCTGGCGTATATCGTTTTGGGCCAACCTCTGGGCAAGGGCACTGAGCAGGTCCCCTCTCTTGCGCAAGCTGCGGGCGCACTTCTTTCTGCCGGGGAATCGGTGGTCCTGCAGGGGCAGCTCAAGAAACTGTTTGGCCTGGATACACTGGATATCACCACTCCACCGGGTGGGGGTGAAGTCTCTCGTTCTATGGTGACAGTTGGGAAGTACCTGACCCCAAAGCTCTACATCAGTCTGGGTCGTTCTCTTTTCACCGATGCCACTCTCGTCACGCTTCGGTATTCCCTTTCAAAGCGATTGGAAATAGAGACTACAACAGGGACTGAAAGTGGCGCCACATTGTTCTACAGGATCGAATTCAGGTAGTCGAAGGAGTAAATAGGACGTGTTACCGCATCCTTAAGCAGGAAAGCCTGCTTCAAAATCGATGCTGATCAATGTTCCCCGATTGGTGAGGGCATATTACTTGAACCACCCTGATGTTCGAGACCCTGCACAACGGGTAGCTTTTGGAACCTCGGGACATCGCGGTTCATCTTTTAAATCCACTTTTAACGAAAGTCATGTCCTGGCAATCGTCCAGGCTATTTGCGACTACAGGACGACGCACAATATTGACGGTCCTCTCTTCCTCGGAATGGACACCCATGCCCTTTCAGAAGCAAGCCATGCCACTGCCATAGAGGTTTTGGCAGCCAATGGCTGTGAAATCATGATGGACAAGGATTTCGGCTACACCCCCACTCCGGTGATCTCTCATGCCATTCTAACCTTCAATCGCAAAAGACAAGAAGGTTTAGCTGATGGAATCGTCATCACCCCGTCGCACAATCCTCCCGAGGACGGTGGAGTGAAGTACAATCCCCCACACGGTGGTCCAGCCGACACGGATGTCACACGCTGGATTGAGAAGAGAGCGAATGAGCTTTTGCTAGGTGGAGATAGAGAAGTCCAGAGGACCCCCTACGAAAGAGCGATAAAGGCCCATACCACCCATCAATATGATTATGTGGCCCCGTATATCGAAGATCTTCAAAACGTGATCGACGTGGAAATGATCCGCTCTGCTAGGTTGAAAATTGGAGTAGACCCGATGGGTGGTTCAACACTGCAGTTCTGGGAACCGATAGCCCAAAGGTACGAATTGAATATCGATGTGGTTAACCCAGTGATTGACCCCACCTTTGGCTTTATGACTTTGGATAGAGATGGACAGATCCGGATGGATTGCTCTTCACCCTATGCCATGGCACGCCTTGTCGGGTTAAAGGGTCAATACGACGTCGCCTTCGGAAACGACCCTGATGGTGATCGTCACGGCATCGTCACTCCCGGCACAGGCCTTATGAATCCCAATCACTACCTGTCCGTTGCCATCTGGTATCTGTTTCATTATCGGCCTTACTGGAATAAGGAAGTGGCGATTGGAAAGACCATGGTGACAAGCAGGCTGATTGATCGGATAGCAGACCATATGGGAAAAAGATTGATTGAAACCCCTGTGGGATTCAAATGGTTTGTGGATGGTTTAAGGAGCGGCACATTAGGATTTGCAGGCGAAGAAAGTGCAGGAGCTTCCTTCTTGCGAATGGATGGAACAGTATGGACGACTGATAAGGATGGCTTGATTCTTAACCTGCTTGCAGCAGAGATGAGGGCAAGAACCGGTAGTGATCCTGGTATTCTTTATCAAGACCTCACAAAAATGTTTGGCTACCCAATCTATGAAAGAATCGACATCGCAGCCACTCCAGAGCAGAAAGAACTTCTCGGCAGGCTTTCTCCGAACCAGATAACCGGGTCCACTTTAGCCGGGGAAGTCATCATAGCTAAACTGATCCACACTCCCGGAAATAACGCTCCATTGGGTGGCATTAAAGTTGTAACCCAAAATGGGTGGTTCGCTGTCAGGCCTTCCGGCACGGAAGATGTTTTCAAGATTTATGCTGAGAGTCTTAAGAGCAAAGAGCACCTTGTCCAGATTCAACAGGAGGTCAGAGGGATCATCGAGGCTTTTTTTAGATCGGCGTGAGCATATTCAGTAAAGGAAGGGAGGTAGAGCCAATGGCATGGAAACCGAGTGAGAAGGAGGAAGAGTACTTTGCAAGGATGGAGTTTGAGAGGAAAAAGAAGTTGGAGGAAGAGAAACACCAAAGCCTTGCGCTGGAAGAAAAACAAAGGCTCAAGGAGCTTCATTACATGAAATGTCCGAAATGTGGGATGGAACTGATCGAAATTGACTATAAAGGGATTAAGGTAGACAAATGCTCCGAGTGTGAAGGGGTTTGGCTCGATGCTGGCGAATTGGAGGCTGTAGCTAATCTTGAAAAGACAGGACTTGATAAACTCTTTAGCGTTTTCAAGAAGTAGTTACCAATCGTAGCCAGAGTCAGGGTCGTACTGATCCACAGCACATGATCGAGTTCGAGCAAGAAGGGGAAGTTGGCTCGGTTATGATCCATTTTGTTGCAATATTTGACGCGCTGCTCAGATTCTATGTTGCCTGTCCGAAATGTAAGAAGATTCAGCATTTGAAAGGCAAGAAAAAAGGGGACTCTGTTACATGTATTCGGTGCGGCCTCCACTTTATATTGAAATGAAGTGGGACACAATCCTATTACTTTCGTTTAGATTTCAATCTTCCGACAGGAAATCCAGAAGGAAGAGCCCGTTAGTTCAAAAAGGTATTGAAGTTGCCATTTGTTCTTGGTTAATGACATGAGACCTTGTTTGCCGTTGAGACTCCTGAATTGGATGAGAGCGCAAGAGATGAAAAGCAAAAGAAGGCTTTAAAACAGTGGAGTGGAAAAAAGCGAACAGAGGCATTTCAGGAGAATTATTATCGAAGAATCAGAAGCCCCCCAAATCGATTGGGCCTACATATCCTGCCTTAAAACAAACGGGGCAGATCCCTGTACTTCGGTTTACTAGTACAATCGAGCTTCCAAAGCGTGATTCCATAAGAAAGACCGGTTGAATATTTGCCTTGAGGCCTGTAAAATAATGTGGATCCGTTACAGTAAGCTCTTGGGCCTCACTTGCAGCAATAAGCCCTACAATCTCTGAACACTATACTGGGAGGCTGTGCTTACTGCATGGGAGCTCTCTTCATCTATAGGTCATAGGAGGAAACGAAGGAGTGATCAAGTGCTTTCAGTATGGCAGAATATTCAGGTATCAGGACGATCATCTGGTTCTCTGCACTTTTCGGGGTATTCCCATCTCGAGGGACGTCATCTACCTGACGCAGGCAGGGGTGTTTAGGTTCCAGAAAGAAAATGTTCATAACTGGAAATGTTGATACTCTGAACTTTTGAGAGTGGATTTGACAATTTCTTCTTCAATACGTTAGATTAGATTGTCTTCATAAGATGGGGTGATTGAATTTGGGGTTTTGGGGTAAGAATTCAGCCATGTTAAATTTGTTATGGTTAAAAACACTGTGCTAAATTTGTGCTAAAATTAGCTAAAAAAGACTGAACTGGATGTAAATAACTGAACGAGATAGAAATGAATTTCGCTTAATATTTTCAATGGGTTTGGAGAAACCAGGCAAAAGATCAAGGGGTTAGAAAAAGTCTTTTTTTGCACTTAAAATCCCTCGGTGGTCCCCCACCGTGGCGGTTCAACTCCGGCCTCAGGCACCAGGAATCAGAAGGGATTAGTCATTCTAAGGCTAATCCCTTTTTATTGGACTTTCATGACCGTGTGTGTAATGGGGCTGGTTGCGGATGTAGGAGAGGGGGATAGAGATTAAGACATCTTTCCATCAATGAGAAAAATTGAGTTTGACATCTGAGCCCAAGTCTTTTATAAATAAAAGTCAATCACTCATCTATTTTTATTCTTTTCAAAAATTTCCCATCGTTATTTAATAGGGAAGACTATCCTACATAAAGAAAGGAGGGACTTCATAATGGGGCGATGGAGTTTTTTGGGAGTGATATTGATCGTCCTATTCGTACTTTGTTGTCTTTATCAGCAAGGATGGGCTGAAGAACGGTATACGGTGAAATCCGGTGATTCGCTTTACACCATTTCCAAATCATTTGGTGTCTCTGTGGATGCATTAAAAGAAGCCAATGGTTTTGAGGGAGAGACGATCAAACCCAAACAGATCGTTCTGATCCCAACACAAAAAGAGAAACGGGTAAAGAAAACAGTAGAGAGGTCTTCAGGTGAGACAGAATCTTATATAGTGAGACAGGGGGATAGCCTCTGCATCATTTCAAAGAGGGTAGGCATTTCAATCGAGACAATTAAAAAGATGAATCATCTCTCCTCCGCATCCTTGAAGGCCGGCCAAAAGCTCATCCTGCCGAGGCAAAAGATAAGGGTGGATGAAGAGTTAGAAGAGATAGGTGACGCTGAAGAGATGAGAGAAGTTCAACAGTCAGAAGTGGAGAGACAAATCACCTCTGAACCTATCGGGAGATGGGGGAGCCTTGAGGAAAGAAATCTCTTCGTCAGAGTGGTCAAAACATTCTTAGGGGTTCCCTATCGATTAGGTGGGTCCACGTTGAAGGGGATTGATTGTTCTGCCTTTGTTAAGAAGATCTATGAAATTTTTAATATCCATCTTCCCAGGACAGCCAGAGAACAATTATCTTTTGGTAAAAAGGTGGATAAGGGCCAATTGGAAGAGGGGGACCTGGTCTTTTTTAAGACACGTCGGGCAAATAATGCTCATGTGGGAATCTATATCGGAAACAACGAATTTATTCATGCCTCTTATTGCAACAAAGAGGTGAGGGTGGAGAGTTTGGATACTCCTTACTTTAACAAACGTTTCCTCAGAGGGGTGCGAGTAAAGGAATTGGAGAGGGAGAGTTAGATCCATGATCATCACTATCAATACTAAAAACCCACAACCGAGATTGATTCGTAAAGTGGCGGATGTTCTTAGCAAGGGGGGAGTTATCGGATATCCCACCGATACTATTTATGGAGTTGGTTGCGACCTTTTCAATCCTGAGGCTATCCGGAAAATCCATCGATTGAAGAAGATAGAAGGGAAGAAACCATTAAGTTTTATCTGTTCTGATTTAAAGGATATCAGCAGATATGCGTATGTCTCCAATTACGCTTATAAGATGATGAAACGTCTGCTTCCGGGACCCTATACCTTTATTTTGAAAGCAACGAAACTGGTTCCAAAGATAGCTATGACAGAACAGAAGACAGTGGGAATCCGAATTCCTGACAATAAGATCTGCCTCAACCTCGTTCGGGGATTGGGGCATCCCATTATCAGCACGAGTGTTTATAAACCCGATGAAAGTCTTTACAACGACCCTGCCGATATCGAAGAACGTTTTGGAAAGCAATTAGATCTTGTCATCGATGGAGGCGTGATCGTTGCCGAACATTCCAGCATTATCGACCTTACCGATGATTTTCCCAAAGTCATTAGAAAAGGGAAAGGGGATGTAAGCCTTTTTCAATAGAAGATTGAGCCGCCTATCCCCTTTTAAAAACCATGATCATCGACTGCCACACCCATATCTTTCCCGATGAGGTGAGAAAGGATCGGGAATCCTTCTGCCAAAATGACAAAGGTTTTTCCCTTATTTATAAGAATCCAAAAGCAAGGATAGTAGGGGTTGAAGATTTGATTGTCTCAATGGATGAGTCAGGTGTGGATCAATCCGTTATCTGCGGCTTTCCTTGGGGCCAAGTGGATCTTTGTTCCCTTCATAACCAATATTTAATAGAGTCTGCCTCTCGTTATCCGGATCGATTAATCGTGTTCATTTCCCTTCTATTTTCAGACCCGGATTGGTCAAGTATGGAATTGGATCGGAGGATGAAAGATGGAGCAAGGGGGGTAGGGGAGATGGCTTTCTATCGTCAAGCGATGACTTCGCAAGACATCGAATCGATGAGGCCGATCCTCACCCAGATGGAAAAGAGAGGAATTCCTCTCCTTCTTCACACCAATGAACACCTTGGCCACCCTTATTTGGGGAAGGGAGTGACCCCTCTCGAACGTTTTTATGAACTCATCCGCTCCTTCCCAAAACTCCCTATTCTATTGGCACACTGGGGAGGAGGGCTTCCGTTTTATGAGTTGATGCCGGAGGTGGCGAAGGCGATGACCTGTGTCTATTATGACACGGCCGCCTCACCTTTTCTCTATTCAAAGAAGATCTACACCATTGTCAGTGAGATCGTGGGGTCTGAGAAAATCCTCTTCGGGACAGACTATCCATTGATTCAGCCTCAGAGATATTTTCGAGAATTAGAAGCCTCAGGACTGTCTGCGGAGGACCGGGAAAAAATTCTCGGCCTTAACTTTTCAAGAATTTTAGAAAAAAAGGGATAGGCTACTTTTTTAAATAATCCTTTCCTCCCTGTGGCATTTGATTTTATTTCCTGCCTACTGCAGGCGCAAGCAGGGATTTGAATTCATTTTGAACTCTGTTTAATGAAGGTGGAAGCCCCCACCGCCAAGATCGTTCCATCCTCTTTCATTACAGAGCTTTTTGACTTGATCAATCTTTTACTTACTTCCGTAATCTCCCCATAGACGAGTAAGGGTTCAAGGATCGGGGCCGGCTTTTTGAATTTAATCTCTAAGGAGGCTGTAATATATGGATACCCCAATTCATAGACTAATTTTGCCATCGCCTCGTCCAATAAAGTACAGATAATTCCACCATGGACAATACCATCCCAACCTTGGAAGATAGGGCTTGCAGTGAAGGTGGTTTTTAGAGTTCGCTTCTCCTTATCGATCTCAAAAGTCAATTGCAATCCACCCGGGTTGTTTTCTCCACAGACAAAACAGTTTCCATAGGTTTCAAATTTCATCTCTTTCTCCCCAAAAGGCTCAGCAATTCTTGATAAAAAACCAAGAATCATCCAGCATTCTGTAGTTGACTTGATTTCATGGCTATCATATAGTTTGTGTAAAGGGGTTGTCAACCATGCGGAAGGCCGAACGCTATCTTCAAGTAGCCATTGCAGCAGCAAAAGAGGCAGGCAGGATCCAGATGCTTCGCTTCGGCCATTCTCATCCAGTTGAATACAAGGGAGAAATTAATCCAGTGACAGAGGTGGATAAGCTCTGTGAACAATCTATTGTGAGAGAGATTCTAAATGTCTTCCCCGACCACGATATCTTGGCAGAGGAGAGTTCATTTAAAGAAAAAGGGTCTCCATGGAGATGGATTATCGATCCCCTCGATGGAACGACGAACTATTTTCATGGGTTCCCCTTTTTTTCTGTCTCAATCGGTTTTGAAGTAGAAGGGGAGATGAGGTTGGGAGTGGTATATTATCCTGTCCTTGATGAGCTCTTTTGGGCTGAAAAGGGGGGAGGTGCCTTTCTCAATGGGAATCGCATTTCAGTTTCCCGCACCAATGTTTTAAAGAAAAGTTTTATTGTCACGGGTTTCCCTTATGATGTCCATGAACATGTCGATTTCTATCTCCGTTATTTCCGGCAATTCATCGCTAAAAGTTTTGCCATTAGAAGGCCTGGTTCTGCAGCCATTGATCTCAGTTATTTAGCAGCAGGGAGGTTCGACGGATTCTGGGAGTTGAAACTTCAACCCTGGGATGTGGCAGCAGGAAGCCTGATGGTCACTGAGGCAGGGGGAAAGGTGACGGATTTTGAAGGAAGGCCATTTAGTATTTATTCTGAAGAAATTCTCGCCTCCAATGGATTAATTCATCAACAAATGATCGAGGCCATTCAGGAGATAGAAGATCGATCATAATTATTTTAAGTTAATCAAGAACGGCAAGGGCTTCAATTTCTATCAGCCAATCCTCGCGCAACAACCGGTTTACCACAACACCCGTTGCTGCAGGATAGTTGCCCTTGAAATATTCACGTCTTATCTCAGCCGTCTGGGCGTAATCTGGTAGGGCCTGAGGGGTGATATAATCGACTGTCTTAATGACATCGTCAAGGCTTGCGCCTGCCATTTCCAGGATCTTCTTTAACTGCTCATAGATGACTCTCATTTGGGCTTTTAAATTGCCTGGATGCAATGTGCGATGATTCTCGTCAGTGGCGACTAATCCTGATATCGCGATAATCTTTCCTCTCTTCACAGCATCGCTCCAGGTGTATTGCTTTTTCTTATAGAGTTCTTCGTAGATATTAATATTCTCTCTTCCCATGGCCAATCTCCCTCACTATCTTTTCTTCCATAGCCTTAATGTGTGGGCTTAGTATGTTTA
>Ga0194112_10004326_pt1 | contig 19473 bp, 14 predicted proteins | sample TA2MahC400mmetaG_FD_146191 | JGI IMG/M metagenome (GOLD analysis project Ga0194112, IMG submission 146191) | Freshwater microbial communities from Lake Tanganyika, Tanzania - TA2015016 Mahale Deep Cast 400m | ecosystem: Environmental > Aquatic > Freshwater > Lake | place: Tanzania: Lake... | reverse complement strand
GACCTCGGCCGCGCCGGCCAGAGCTCCGGCGAGGAGGGCGGTGACGAGCGTCGCCACGGCCGTCTCGATCAGCGTCACGCCGCGTTGCGCCCCTGCGCCGCGTCGCGCGGCGCGCAGAGCGCGGGCCGCGCCGGCGGTCGCGCCCCGGGACCCGCGAGAGCCGCAAGTCGCGCCGGCGGTCGTCCCGCCCTGTGTGCGCGGGCGGGCCATCAGGGCTCCCGGGTCGTGCCGGGGAGGGGGCGCAGGCCCGGCACGGTCAGCTCCGCCAGCGGGCGGAGGTCGAGTTCGGGGCGGTGGCGCAGGAGCGTGCCGGGACCGCTGAAGTGCGCCGCCTGGGCCAGGAACGATCCCCGGCAGCTGATCGGCGAGGCCGCGCCGAGCTGAGGGCCCCGGAAGGTCCCCGTGCAGAGGAAGACCCCCTCGAGGTCGCTCGTGATCGACGGGACCAGGCCCCCCGCGCCGCCGAGGTTGCCGCCCGCCTCGATGCGCATCGTCAGGTCTCCCTCGACCAGCAGCGCGGGCAGGCGGTCGGGGTCGGGGGAGCGATGGTAGTAGTAGGTCGGGTTGCCGAACCAGTCGCCGACGATGACCTCGCCGGCGTTGCGGATGGCGATGCAGGCCTCGATGGCGCTGTTGTAGAAGTAGACCGTCGCGTTGCCCGCGTCGATCCAGTAGATGCCGTTGGGCGAGACCGGCCCGTAGGGGTTCCTCGTCGGGGTGATCACGGCGTTGGCGATCGTCCGCGTGATCGGCACCGTGATCCGCTTGCCGGCCGCCTGGAACCAGGCGAAATCGACCGCGGGCAGCGCGAGCGCGGCGGGAGCGTAGTGCACGTCGGTGTCGTAGTCGTCGAGCTCGGCGGCCACGCTCGCCCCCGTCACCGTCGTGATGTCGCCGTGGAGCGTGGCGCCCCCCGCGTGGGTGACATCGCCTCCGGCGCGCAGGCGCCCCTCGATCGCCACGCCCTGCAGGGCGATCGTCGTGGCGCTGAAGCCGACGCAGCGCAGGGCCGGGTGGGGGATCGGCAGGCAGGTCGACTCCAGAGAGCGCGAGACGCCCCGCGCCAGCGCCGTCGCCGTGAAGCGCACCGGATCGGCCGATGAGGACTTGAGCGCTCCAATCACGGCGATCTGGCCGTCCTCCGGGTCGGCGGCGAGAACCGAGACCAGCGCCTCGTCGATGGGCAGGCCGTCGATCCAGAGGCCGTCGCCGAGCGTCGCGCGCCAGGCGCCGTCCGCCGCGGCCATCCGCGCGGCGGTCTCGATGCCCGCCTGGGCCGCGGCGAGCGCCAGAGTCCCGTCGCGCAGCGCGGCGCCGCGGGCCAGGCGCGAACCCGTCTCGTAGGCCGCACCCGTGACCAGCGTCGTCGCCAGCAGCGTGACGAGCAGCACGGCCAGCAGTACGCTTCCCCGCTGCCCGCGCGCGCGGCTACGGGTTGTGGAATGCGATGAAACCCCCACGGTGCGCCGACACCTCCCCTCGCTGCAGCGCCAGGCGATAGGCCACACCCAAGGTATCGGCCTTCGTCGCGCTTACCTCAGTCAACAGGGTCTCCTGCGAGAGCCCGTAGAGGCGGAAGAAGGCCTCCCGGCGGTGGGTGGCCTCCGACCAGCTCGCGCCCGCGTCGTTGCTCTGCCGGTAGGTCATGTCCGTTCCCGGCCACTCGCCCGAGTCGCAGTCCTTGATCCGCTCGTACTCGAGATGCCCGGCGTAGGTGCCCCCGCCCGCCGACGCCGGCCGGCAGACCAGCCAGTAGCGGCCCCCCGCCTCGATCGGCGCCGGATCGACCGTCGTGAGCGGGACTTCCTGCCACTGGTACTCCTCGGTCATGCTCGCCGAGGCGATCCGCCCCTGGGCGACGAGCTGAGCGGGGTGGCGCGGCGCCTGGTCGGCGGCCCGATAGACCTCGACGAGGATGTCGACCTCGGTCGGGAGCTTGTCCTTGGCGCGCACGCGGACCGCCGCGCGCGTCAGGGCGGCGAAGGCCCCCTGGCCCCAGAATTCCTCCGCGACCCACTCGCGGTCCTTGATCCGGCGCTCGCCGCGCGACTCGTATGTGCAGTCGGTCTGACCGATCCAGGCGTCCCAGTCCCCCGGCTCGAAGGCGAGCGCTTCCCGCTCGATCAGCGCGGGGGCGATCTTCTCCTCGGTGTAGGGGCGCTCGACGATGTGCAGCGCGAAGTCGAGCAGGACGACGCCGCCGGCGACGGGGTGCGCGCCGCCGCCGGCAGCGCGCACGAGCGTGTCGGCGGCCGCGCCGCGCCGCGCGTAGCGGACGCTCGCTCCGCCGTCGCCGCGCAGCGCGAGCGAGTCGGCGCCGGCGGCGATCGCCCCGCGGGCCTGGGCGATGTCGCGCCGCAGGAGGGCGACCGCCCGCTCGATGTCGCGGCCGATCTCGTCGCCCGCGCTCACGCCCCGGGAGAGCTCGAGCAGGTTGCCGAACAGGCCCGCCGCGGCCGTGAGCAGGAGCGCCGAGATGGCCCCCGCCAGGAGGATCTCGATCAGCGTGAAGCCGAGCTGCCCGCGGACGCGGGAGGCGATCGCGCGACGGCCCGGCACGCCGCCCGGCCCCCTGGAGCTACGAGCCGGGCCCGCCCGCGCCGGGCCCGCCCGCGCCGGGCCCGCCCGCGCCCGGCCCGCCGCCGGGATCCTCGTCGCCGGGCTCCTGCGCCTCTTCGTCCGGGGAGGCGTCGGGGGACAGGGCCTCGACGACGGCCACCCGGCCGGTGACCTCCGCGACCGTGACGGCGAAGCGGTGCGCGCCGGCCGCCAGCCAGACGCTTCCTCCGGAGGCGGGCACGCCCTCGGCGTCGAAGACGAGACAGGTGTCGCCGCCGAAGTCGGGACGCGACAGGTCGACCCGCGCCGCGCGCGCCGCGGAGGCCAGCTCCACGACGAAGGGCTGCCGGGAGACCGGGTGGACGAGTGGCGTGCCTTGCTGCTCAAGCGTGTAGCTCTCCCGGCGCTCGTCGAAGACCAGCGTGCGCGCGGACCTCCGGGCCAGGGCGTCCGTCTGGGCGAAGGCCACGTCGGCGGCCAGACGACGGGCGGCCTCCTCGGCCGCAGACCGCGCCTGGCCGCCGGCGAGCAGCGAGACCGCGGCGCCGGAGAGCACCGCGATCACCGCCAGGGCCACGAGCAGCTCGACGAGCGTCACGCCCGCGGAGCGGGCGCGCGATGCCGGCATCAGTGCGTGTCGTGACCGCCGTCGTTGGCGATCAGGCGGCCCGTCTTGACGTAGAACTTCCAGGCCTCCGTCCCGCTCGAGGCGGCCACGGAGATGTCGGCCGTGGCGATGTCGCAGAGCAGGTCGCTCTGGCCGCTGGTGAAGGGGTTCGCCGGCAGGCCCTTCTTCAGGTAGGGCCCGTACTTGTGGGTCGTCGTCTTGGTGTTCGAGGTCGTCCCGTCGGCGGCGCTGTAGAGCGTCATCTGGGCCACGAACGCCGCCGCCGCCTCCGTCGCCGAGGCGACGTTGCTGCCGTCGGTGTGCTTCTTGGCGCCCGGGTAGACGGCGTTGTGCTGGTGGTAGTAGAGCTCGACGGCGTTGCGCATCTCGGCCAGGCTCGTGTCCAGCGCCGCGATCTTGGCGTCCTCGGTGTTGCTGGTGAACTGCGGGATCGCCACGGCCGCCAGCACGCCCAGGATGATGACGACAATCAGGAGTTCGACCAGGGTGAACCCCGACCGGTTGCCCATAAGACCCTTCATGTTGTTCCACTCCTCTTCTTTGCTGCCCGTGCCGCGGGCCCCCCGGCCCGCTCCTGCGCACGCCCCCCGCGGGTCAGTGCACCATGCGCGACAACTTGAACAGGGGCAGGATGAACGAGACCGCCAGGAACCCGACCATCAGCCCCATGACCACCAACAGCACCGGTTCCATCAGCGAGCTCAGGCGCCGGATGTGGCTCTCCAGGCTCTCCCGGTAGCGCTCGCTCAGGTCCAGCATGGTCCGGTCGAGCGCGCCGGCCGATTCCCCGGTGGCGACCATCAACTTCACCGTGTCGGGCAGGAAGGCCGCCTCCTGGAAGGCCGGCGACACCCCGCGGCCCGCCTCCACGTGGCGGGTCAGCTCGTCGAAGAAGCGGTCGTACTCGACATGTCGAATCGACCGCCGGACGATGCCGATCGCCTCCAGGTGCGGCACGCGGCTGCCCAGCAGGAGCCCGAGGCTCGAGAAGAGCTGGAAGAGGTAGCCCTCCCCGAACACCGTCCGCACGATCGGGAGGCGCACCTTGGCGCGGTCCCAGGCGTGCCGGACGGCGGGCCGGCGCCAGAGGCGCGCGACCCCGACCCCCGCTAGAATCCCTATCGGAAGCAGCAGCCACCAGCTTGAGCGCAATGCCGAGGCGGCGATCAGGATCAGGCGGGTCGACCAGGGCAGTTCGGGGCCCATGTCGCGGAAGAGCTCGCCGAAGCGGGGGACCATGTAGACGAGCATGAAGACGACGACCACGGCCATGACGGTCAACAGCAGCGTCGGGTAGGAGAGCGCCTCGCGGATCCGCTCGCGCAGCAGGCGCTTCGTCTCGAGGATGCGGGCCAGTTGGGCCAGGCTCGCCGCCAACTGCCCGCTGGCCTCCCCCCCCTTGACGATGCTGACGTAGAGCGTGTCGAACGCCTCGGGATGCTGTTCCATCGCCTCCGAGAGCCCGCGGCCCGACTCGAGTCGGTCGGTGACCCGCTCGAGCACGCCGCGCATGAGCGGGCGGCGCGTCTGGGAGGCCAGCGCCCGGATCGAGGGGGCCAGTCCGCTGCCCCCGCGCAGGAGGAGCACGAGCTGCTGGGTGAAGACGACCAGTTCGGCGAGCGGGACGCGCCGCGGGGCGAAGAGCTCCGCCCGGGCCAGGCGCCGCAGCGGGCGACCCTCCTCCCGGCCGCGGGAGCCCCGCTCGCGCGCGGCGCCGATCGGAGCCGGCTCGCCGGGCGCCCGGGGCAGTTGTGCCAAGTTGACGGCCATCGCTATCCTCGATCGGGAATATCGGATGGCGGGAAGGGCTGCTGAAGCGCTCGCCCCCTGGGCGCGGCGGGGGCTGGGCGTGGGGGCGGAGGGTGGAAGCCGTGTCGCCGGCGCCGGCGCGCCCGAGGCGGGACCCGGGAGGCCGCCGGCGCACCCGAGGCGGGACCCGAAGGCCGCCGGCGCGCCCGAGGCGGGACCCGGAGGCCGCCGTCGCGCCCGAAGCGGGATCCGGGAGGGCGCCGCGCCCGGCCCGCAGGCGCCGCGCTCCCGGCGACCCCGGGAGCACAGGCTAGTCGAGGGCGACCGCCCGGGAGAGCTCCTCGAGCGTCGTCCGGCCCTCGAGGACGCGCTGCAGGCCCTCGGCGCGCAGGCCGCGGTGGCTGCGCTGCGCCAGCAGGTCGCGCAGCCTCTCGATGCTCGGGTTCTCGAGCAGGATGCCGCGCAGCTCGTGGTCGACGAGGAGCAGCTCGTAGACCCCCATCCGGCCGCGGTAGCCGGAGTCGAAGCAGTGCTCGCAGCCGCGGCCGCGGCGCAGCTGCAGGCTCGTCGCCTCGGTCGCGCCGAGGGCGGCCCGCTCGGCGGGGCTGGCGAAGTAGGCCGCCGCGCAGTCGGGACAGACCGTGCGCAGGAGGCGCTGGCTGAGGATGCCGATCAGCGCGGAGGAGGCCAGGTAGGGCTCGATGCCCATCTCGATCAGGCGCGTGATCGAGCTGGGCGCGTCGTTGGTGTGCATCGTCGAGAGCACCAGGTGTCCGGTGAGCGCCGCCTGCACGGCGATCCCGGCCGTCTCGGCGTCGCGGATCTCCCCGACCATGATGATGTCCGGGTCCTGCCGCAGCACGTGCTTGAGCATGCGGGCGAAGGTCAGCCCGATGTCCTCGCGCACCTGGTTCTGGCAGATGACCTCGAACTGGTACTCGACGGGGTCCTCGATCGTGACGATGTTGCGCTCCAGCGAGTTGAGCTCGCGCAGCCCGCCGTAGAGCGTCGTCGTCTTGCCGCTGCCGGTCGGCCCGGTGACGAGCACCAGTCCGTGGGGCGAGCGGATCAGCCCGCGCAGCGAGGCGAGCGTGTCGGCCGGCAAGGCGAGCTGATCCAGCGACAGCACGCCCGTCTCGCGGTCGAGCACGCGCAGCACGACCTTCTCGCCGAGCACGCCGGGAAGCGACGAGAAGCGCAGGTCCACCGTGCGCCCCTGGGCGAGCACCTGGATCCGGCCGTCCTGGGGCAGGCGGCGCTCGGCGATGTCGAGGTTGGCCATGATCTTCATCCGCGAGATCACCGGGGCGTGCATCTCGATGCGCTGGCGCATGACCTCGTAGAGCATGCCGTCGATGCGGAAGCGGATGCGGAAGTACTTGCGCTCGGGCTCGATGTGGATGTCGCTGGCGCGCTCCTTGATCGCCTTGAGGATGACCTGGTTTACGAAGTGGATGACCGGGCTCTCGCCGGCCATCTCGGCGATGTCCTCGAACCGCCCGGCGGTCTCCGTGGCGACGAGCTCGAGGTCGGCTTCGTCGAGCCCGGCGGTGAAGTCGGCGACGGCGATCGGGTTCTCCGCGCCGGCGTAGGCCTCGTCGGTCATGCGCCGGATGTCCTCGGGAAGCGTGACGACCGGGCGGATCTCGCAGCCGGTCAGCTTGCGCAGGATGTCGAGGACGAAGACCTTGTTGGGATCCTCGATGGCCAGGACGAGCTCGTCGCCCAGTCGGAAGAGGGGCAGGACCCGGTAGTGCCGGGCCCGCTCCTGGGGCACGACGCCGACGATGCGCGGATCGACCAGACCCGGGCGCAGCCGCACGAAGGGGAGCCCGGCGCGCTCGGCCAGCAGCGCCGTCGTCTGCTCCTCGGTGACCAGGCTCGCCTCGGCGAGGATCTCGCCCAGGCGGCGGCCGGTGACCTGCTGGCGCCGCAGCGCCTCGTCGCGCTGCTCGGCCGTGATCAGCCCGCGCTCGACGAGCAGGTCGCCCAGGCGGACCTTCTTGGCGATCCCCTTGCGGATCACAGGAAGCTCCCCCCCGCGCTCTCCAGGTCGGCGAAGACGGGGATGCTCTGATCGAGACCGGTGACGGCGAGAATGTCCCTGCAGATCTCGCCCGGATTGGCCAGGCGCAGGGAGCCGTCCTTCCGGCGCAGCTCGGCCGACAGGTCGAGCAGGTACTCGAGCGCCCGGCTGTCGGCGAAGGGCACGCGCCGCAGGTCGACGACCAGGTCCACCGCCCCCTTGGCGCGCGCCTCGGCCACGCCCGCCTCGAGCGCGGCCAGCGTCTCCCGGGTCAGCGGTCCGTCCGGCGCCAGGTAGGTCGCCACGCCGAGGCGGCTGGTTCTGACCTGCACGGGATCCTCCGTTCTTCGCGATCAGGCGGCGGCCTGGTTCCCCTCGGCCTCGGGCGTGAGGGCGGCGAGCGCCCCTTCGGCGGCCAGCTCGAGGAAGACCGGCACGATCCGCGGGTCGAACTGCGTGCCCAGGCCCCGCTCGATCTCGGCCAGCGCGTGATCGAGCGTGCCCGCCTGCCGGTAGGCGCGCGTCGAGACGATCGCGTCGTAGGTATCGGCCACGCCGATGATCCGGGCGACGAGGGGAATGGCTTCTCCCTGCAGCCCGTCGGGATAGCCCCGCCCGTCCCAGCGCTCGTGATGGTGGCGGATGCCGGGGAGGATGCCGCGCAGCTGCGGGATCGGCTCGAGCACGCGGCATCCCCGCGCCGGGTGCGTCTGGATCATCCTGTACTCGTCGTCGGTCAGGCGCCCCGGCTTGTTGAGGATCGCCCGGTCGATGGCGATCTTGCCGACGTCGTGGAGCAGCGCGGCCCAGCTCACCGCCTGCAGCTCCTCGGCCGGCAGGCCCAGACGCTCGGCGATCAGGAGCGAGATGTGGTAGACGCGCTGCGAGTGGCCGCGCGTGTACTCGTCCTTGGCGTCGATCGCCGCCACCAGCCCGCGCACGGTGCTGAAGAGCATCTCGTTCAGCTCCTCGAGCAGGCGGTGGTAGGTCGCCCCGTGGGAGAGCTCCTTGGCCAGGCACTCGAGCAGGCGCACCTCGCCCGTCTCCAGCGGCGCCTCCTGGTCGGCCCGGAAGAGGCCGACGAAGCCGCTCGTCTCCGCCCGCGTGCGGACGGGGACGAGCAGGTAGTCGATCATGCCGTGCGGCGTGAGCAGCGCGCCCGGGCAGCGCTCGCCCGGCCCCTCCGGGCGCAGCGCGCGGCGGGCGAACTCCGCCTGCACCGCGGCCAGGTTCTCCGGCGCGTGGACGAGCCAGCGCAGCGCCTGGGGACGGTCGGTGGCCAGCGGGCAGTGCCACTGCAGCGGCTGGCCGTCCGCGCGGCCGAGGATGAGGAGCCGGGGCGTGATCATCTCCGCCGTCTCCGCCAGCAGATCGACCGTGTTCTCGGCGAGGCTCCGATCGGGCTGCTGGATGCGCGTGAACCGGTAGAGGAGGTTGATCTCGTCGTAGGCCTGGCCGAGGCGGTCGGCGATCCGGTCGAGATCCTGCTCGCCGCCGAATCGGGCGGCGATCTGCTCCGCCAGGGCCCGCAACAGCGGCTCGTGAGCGGGGCATCCGGGGATCGCCTCGAGCTGGCCCAGCGTCACGCCCCGATGCTCGATCGGGGCGCGCAGGCGGGGAGCCGCGACGCCGCGATCCGTCGCCCCGCTGCCGGCGATCACCTCGCCGCGGAGGTCGAGCAGCCGCACCTCGACGCGCAGCGCCTCGGCCGCGGCGAGGAGCAGCCCCGAGAAGGCCTCCTTCGCCTGGCGGGCGAAGGCCTGTCGGGCTTCGGCGCTCACGCCGCGCCCCGCAGCGCGCCCGGCTCCCCGTCCGCCCCCTCCAGGAGGCCGCGGGCCACGCGGCGAAGGAGCTGCTTTGGGCCGACTGGCTTCTCGATCAGGGCGATGTTGGAGAACTCGCCGATCCAGCCCCGCTCCTCGTCCTCGGTGTGCGAGGTGACGATGAAGACGCAGCGGGGCAGATAGGGGCCCTCGCTGGCCAGGCGGCGGCACAGCTCGCGGCCGGTCATGTTCGGCATCTCGATGTCGCAGACCATGGCGTCGAAGCGTTGGCGGGCGAGCGCGGTCAGGGCGTGGCGGCCGTCGCCGACCGCCTCGGCCGCGTAGCCGGCCAGCTCGAATGTGCGCTTGAGAATGCGCGTCACGGCAATGTCGTCGTCGACGATCAGGATGCGCGCACTCATGTCGACCTTCCTTCCTCGGGGGTCCCCCGCCCTAGGCGGCGGCCCCCAGATCGAGCCGCTCGCCCGCCTCCCGGCCGGGAAGCCAGAGGCGGAAGCGGCTGCCCTGGCCCGTCTCGCTCTCCACCGTCACCCTGCCCGCGTGCAGCTCGGCGATCTCCCGCACCAGGGCGAGGCCGAGCCCCGTCCCGGACTGGCGCCGCACCTCTTCCTGCTCGGAGCGCGCAAAGCGCTCGAAGACCCGTTCGAGGTCCTCGGCGGGAATGCCGATGCCGTTGTCGGCCACCTCGACCGTCACGCCGCCGCCGTCGGCCGACGCCCGCAGGGCGATCTCGCCCCCCTCGGGCGTGTACTTGATCGCGTTGCCGAGCAGGTTCGTGATCGCCACGCCGACGAGGTCCTTGTCGCCGTAGAGGGCGGGCAGGTTCTCGGGCACCTGCACGTCCAGGCGCTGGCGGCGGGCGGCCGCCTGGGCGGCGACCGACTCGGCCAGGCCGCGGACGAGCGTGTCGGTCTTCACGTAGGCGAAGCGCGCGGAGAGGTTGCCCAACTGGATGCGCGAGAGCTGCAGCAGGTTCGAGATGAGCCGCGCCATGCGCTGCGCCTCGGAGCTGAGCGTGTTGTAGAACTCCTGGCGCTCCCCGGGCTGCAGCTGCTGCTCGTCGGCGAGGGCCTCGACGTAGGCGACGATCGTGTTCAGCGGCGACTTCAGCTCGTGCGAGATCTGGGAGAGGAACTCCGCCTGCGCCTGCTGGGCGGCGCGCTGCGCGGTCACGTCGCGCAGGAGGTAGAGCGAGCCCGCCGAGCGCTCCTGCGGTCCGGCGAGGGGCGTGTGCGTGATCAGGAGCGGGCGCGTCCCCTGCTCCGCAGGCGCCTCGTGGATCAGGCGCCCGCCGCGCCCGACTCCGGCGAGCAGCTCGCGGAGTCGGGGTGGCAGCTCCGGAGAATCCGAGGCGCTTCCCGCGTGCGCCAGGCCGAGCAGCGCCCCGGCGGCGCGGTTGACCAGGACGATCTGGTCGAGCGCATCGGTCAGGATCAGTCCGTCGGGGAGCTGCTCGAGGACCGCCGCCGTCCGCCGCCGCTCGTAGTCGAGCGTGCGGTTGCGGATGATCAACTCCTCCTGCGCCGCCTGCAGCTCGCGCGCCCGGCGAAGGGCCCGCTCGCGCAGCTCGTCGCAGAACTCGCCGCTCGCGGTCGGCGCCGCCGCGGGGGCCCGCGGCCGATCGAGCGCTCCGGCGGGCGCCTGCGGAGGATCCAGCGTCCCGGCCAGGCGCTCCAGGAAGGCCGCCGTGGGGCGCAGGGCCCAGCGGGTCGTCATCTGGATGAGGCCGAGGAAGGCGAGCACCATCAGGCCGGCGGGTAGGAAGGTGCGCAGCCACCCGCGGCCCGGGAAGGCGCGCGGCGGCTCGGGAAGCAGGAGGGCGACCGTCCCGGCCGCGCCGCGCGCATCGAGCAGGGGCCGCAGGCAGACGGTTCCCGGCCGGCCGTCGAAGAGCTCGGCGCGTGCCCGGGCGGCGGCGCCGCCCTCGGCGTCGCCCGGCACGGGCCCGAGCCACGCTTTCCCGGCTCGCAAGGGATCGGTGTGGGCGACAACCAGGCCCGTCTCGTCGAGGATCGCTCCGGCGGCCAATCCCCCCTGTCGCGCCGCCGAGGCGAGGATGCGCGCGAGGCGCCCGGCGTCGGCGAAGGTCGTCTCGGCGCAGGCGGCCTGGGCGACGGTCTCGGCCAGCGCCTGTCCGCGCGCGGCGAGGCGGATCTCGCTCTCGGTCCGATGATCGCGCTGCACGAGCCAGGTGGCGCCCGCCGCGAAGACCAGCAGGGCGCCGGTGACCAGCAGGGCCCGCCCCAGAGGCAGGCCGCGCGGCCAGAGGGCATGCCGGCCGAGAACCGAATCGGCCCGGGCGCGTGGGCGACCGCTGTAGACAGCCATGTCCTCCCCCCAGAGGTTCGCCGGAGATCGTTGCGGCGAGGCATGCAAGGGGAGTGCCGCGGTGCGCGAGCGGCTGCCGGGCGGCATGGCGCGGATGGGCCACGCGGGATAACTAGGTCTCCCGGAGTCTGATCGGCGCGGCTTCCTGCCGCCGGCGAACACCTCTCCCTCAACCTCGGCGTCTCCCTGGAAGGCGGGGAGACTGCATCCTGCACGGCGCAGGGCGGGATGCACGGCGAGCCGGACGGGAAGGCCGCGCCTGCGCCAGGGCCGGGGAGACGGACATCGCCGCGAGGCGTCGCGGCAGCTGCAGTCGCCGGGGCGCGCCGGCCGGGGGGCTGCCGCCGGAGGGCTCAGCGCGCCGACAGCCACTCCTCGATCGTCCCGGGGATGTCCAGGACGAAGCCATGCTCCGGCCGGTACAGGAGGCCGTCGCGGAGCGCTTCTTCGGCCGGCTGGATGTCGCCGGCGCCGCCCTCGTCGACGAAGAGCGACAGGCTCGTCCCTCCGTGATAGTCGTTGCCGCCCGCGCGGCCCGGGCCGGGAGCGTAGCGATACTCGTCGCGCCCGCGGCGATCGAGAAAGAGGCAGCAGCTGTTGTGCGCCGCAGCGCCGAGGGAGAAGAATGCCCCCCCTTGATAGCGGTCGTCGCCCGCGGCGTCGACGAAGAGCGTGACCGACTCGTCCCAGGCGAGCCCCTGGGCGACGCCCTGGCGGGTCGTGTAGATGTCGTCGCCGCCATGCTCGAGGAAGACGCCGACGGCCTGGTGGGCGGAGAATCCCTGATTGTAGCGCGAGCCGATGTAGAGGTCCCCTTCGTCGCCGCGCGCCTCGAGGATGCCCATGCCGTAGTAGTAGCCTCCGCCCTGCGAGAAGTTGCCCGCCTCGAACCGGTTCGCCCCGCCGCCGTCGAGCAGCAGCCCCAGGCCGCCCGAGGCGATGGTGCGGAAGCCGGTGCCGCACCCCTGCGACCAGGCGTCGAAGATCCCGGCGTCGCCGTAGCTGGTCGGGTAGCGGCCCTTGGCGTAGTACTCGTCGTCGCCGCCGAGATCCAGCAGCGCGCCGATGCCCTTGGGCAGGCCGACGCCCTGCGCGTGGGCGTCGGCCTCGTAGCGGTCGCGGCCGCCGTGATCGAGGAGCAGACCGAAGCCGAAGAGACCGGCCCCTTGGCAGAAGGCGTGCCCGCGATAGGTGTCGTCGCCGGCGCGGTCGTCGAGCCAGCCGACGCCGAAGTAGCCCGCCCCCTGGCACCACTGCGCGCCGATGTACTGATCGTCGCCGGCCAGATCGAGCAGCCCCCCCACGCCGAGGCATCCGGCTCCCTGCGCGCCCGCGTGCGTCGCTTCGTAGGCGTCGTCGCCGGCGAGATCGATCACCAGCGACAGCGGGACGCCGGCCGACACGCCTCCGGCTCCATGGCTGCCCGAGTAGAAGTCGTCGCCGCCCAGATCGAGCACGAAGGCGGCGTCCGTCTCGCGATGCCAGCGGCCGGTCGTGCCGCCGATGATCATCCGGCCGTGCGGCGTCCGGCGTTCGACGAGGACGTCGCGGTCGAGCGAGTCGGCGAAGGCCCGGCGCAGGCCCAGGCCGACCGCCGAGGCCCAGAGCGGATCGGCCAGCCGCGCCAGGTGCGCCGCCGCCTCGAGCAGCGCCGGGTAGTCGAGCCTGGCGGCCAGGGCGATGAGGCGATCGTTGCCCTCGAAGCGATCCCGATCGCGGTCGAGGTGGATGTAGATCCTCTCGGCGAAGACCTCGGTCAAGCGCCAGCGCTGGGCTTCGAGGAAGGCCATCTCCTGCGGGCTGAAGCTGCCGAAGGCGCGCGCGCGGCAGCGCGCGGCGGCGGCGAAGGCCGAGTCGACCTGGGCCCACATCGCGGCGAGGAAGGCGTCGCGCCCCTCGGGGAAGGCGAGCGGCGGCGCGGGCGCCGGCTGCAGCGGCGAGGCGGTCGGCCCGAGCAGCCGCGCGGCGTGGCGCAGGCAGCCGGCCGGGTCGGGGCCGAACCCCGCGGTGATCCACCCCGCCAGGCTCTCGAGCCGGAACGGATCGCGGTGACCGAAGATCATCGCCTCGAGCCGGTAGGGATCGGCTCCGGCGTGGCAGCGCGCCAGGCGCTCGAACAGGTCGTCGGTCTGGGCACGGAGGCCGAAGCTGTCCGCCAGCGCTTGCGCGAGGGGGGCGAGGCGGGAGGGGGGGAGCGCCGCCCAGGGCTCCATCTCCCGATTGGATCGCGGGGCCGGCCAGCGGGCGGAAGGCATCGGCCCGAGGAGGACCGGCAGATCGAGGACCGCCCTGCGCACCTCGACGCGCAGGGCCAGCTCGTCGCCCGGCCCCAGGCTGTCGACGACGGCTCGCGCGTCGCGCAGGAAGCGACGCTCGGCGGCGAGATCGGCCGCCTCGTCGTTCCGGGCGAGTCGCAGCAGCCGGGCGTCGCGCACGACCCTCAGCGGCAGGAGCGCGCCCGCGCGCCGCTCGGCGATCGCGCCGCGCAGCACCGCCTGCGCGCTGTCGGCCGGACAGCGCAGCGGCCGTCCGCCGACGGCGACGATGATGTCGCCGGCGAGGAGCCCGCCCGCCTCGGCCGCGGAGCGGGGGTAGATGGAGTGGATCCGCAGGCCGACCAGCGCGCCCCGCAGCGCGGCCTCTCCGCCCGCGTCGTCGTCGAGCTCCGGCAGCTCGGCGACCGGTTCGGTGTAGATGCCGAGCCAGCCGCGGTCGTCCCCGGCCGCGGAAAGCATCCCCGCCGCGCAGGCCAGAGCCGCCAGCGCGGCCCCCGCGAGCGCCCCCCGTCGGAGCGTTGATCGCCCGATCATCCCTGCCTCCCCGTGACGGATCCCGATGCGCCTGGGGTTGCGCGGCCGTTGCGCCGGGTCCGATCCGCGCGCGACGCGTGATCCAGGATAGCCCTCCTCGCGGCTCGCGCAACCGGCGCTGTACGGGGCACAGCGTCCATGCTAGCGTGGCCGCCGTCCCGTTGCTCGCGGTCCTCTCGCGCGGCGTCGCGCGGCACGCGCGCCCGCAGACAGGAGGTGTGGCATGCGTCGCGCATGGCCGGCCATTCTGCTCGCCCTCCTCGTGTCTCTCCCCTTGCTTCCTGCGCGCGGCCCGGGCGGCGGCATCGCCGGCGCCGCGCCGGCGGGCGAGGCGGCCGGCCGTGGCGGGATCGCCGGCCCGGGCGAGGCGTTGAGCCCCGCGCCGGAGACGCCGTGGCCCTGGAATCCGCCCGCCCCCCGGCCGTCGGCCCTCCCCGAGCGGTTGGAGGAGTCCCCGTCGGCCCCGGCCCTGGCGGCGAAGCGGCCGGAGGGCAGCGTGAGGGGCGACCGCGCGGCGGCGCCGCCGCCCGAGGAGATCCTCTCCCGCGTGCGCGCGAGGCTCGACCTGCTGGGCGTCGCCGATCGGCACGGCCTCGCCGCGGAGGTCGAGGCGGGCTACCTCACCTCGCCCGAGGCGATCGAGGATCTCATCGGGCTTCGGGCCGCGCAGACGCCGGATCGTCCCCTGCGGCTCTTCTGGCGCCCCGAGACGGGCACGCCGCGGCTCATCGCCGGGGCGGATCTCCTGGGCGCGGGAACTGCCGGGGGCGACCCGGAGGCGGCGGCGCGCGCCTTCCTGGCGCGGCACCGGGCGCTCCTGGGACTAGCCGACCCGGAGCGGGAGCTGCGCGTCTTCCGCCTGGAGGCGGGCCGCGACGGCGGCTGCGCCGTGCGCCTGCAGCGCCACCACGAGGGCCTGCCGGTCTGGGGACAGGATGCCATCGTGCGCTGCGATCCCGCCGGGCGGGTGATCGGCTTCAGCGGCTGCTACGCGCCCACGCCGGCGGAGCCGCTCTCCACGACGCCGGAGTGCGCGCGGGCGCGGGCGTCGGAGGCGGCGCTGGCGGCCCTGCGCGAGCGCGACGGCGCGGCCGCCGAGGTCGAGGAGGTCGAGCTGCTCTTCTACCCCTGGGAGGGCCGGCTCGTGCTCGCCTGGGCGGTGACCGCGAGCGCCGGCCTGGACTACCGGCAGCAGGCCTTCGTCGCCGCCGCCGACGGCGCGTTCCTGCACGCCGTCAGTCTCGTCGCCCCCGGAGCCGCCTCCGGCCAGGGCCTCGACCTGCAGGGCGTGGCCCGGGCGCTCGGCCTGTGGGAGGCCTCCGGCACCTACTACCTCATCGATGCGAGCAAGCCGATGTTCAACGCCGCCGCCAGCCGGATGCCCGACGATCCGCGGGGGGCGGTCTGGACGCTGAGCGCCAATCACACGAACCTGACCCGCCTCTACCAGGTCACATCGACCGATCCGCAGGACTGGAGCGAGCGCGCCAACGCGGTCAGCGCCGCCTGGGGCTCGGCGCTCTGGTACGACTTCCTGCTGCAGACCTTCGGCCGCAACAGCTACGACGGCGCCGGCCGCACGATCACCGCCGTCGTGGACGTCGGCACGCGCTACAACAACGCCTTCTGGAACGGCAACCTGATCGCCTTCGGCAACGGCGACGGGGTGATCTTCAGCGACCTGGCCGGGGCCCTGGACGTCATCGGTCACGAGCTCGGCCACGCGGTCGTCGAGTACACGGCCAATCTGGTCTACGAATTCCAGCCCGGGGCGCTGAACGAGCACATGGCCGACGTCTTCGGCGCCCTGACCGAGTGGTACGCCGCCGAGCTGTCGGGCGGCAGCGGCAACTGGTGGATCGGCGAGGACGTGACCACGCCCGGCATTCCCGGGGATTGCCTGCGCAACATGGCCGAGCCGGACGCGCCCAACGTCTACGACCCTCCCGCGCCCCACTACCCGACGCACATGGACGAGTACTTCGACTGGCCGGCCAACCAGGACTACGGCGGCGTGCACATCAACAACACGATCCTCAGCCGCGCCTTCGTCATGGTCTGCGACGAGATCGGCCGCGACGAGTCGGCGCAGATCTGGTACCGGGCGCTGACCCACTACCTGCAGCGCAACTCCCAGTTCATCGATCTGCGCCTCGGCGCCCTGCAGTCGACCGAGGACCTCCACGGCGCCGGAGCGGCGGAGATCGCCGCCGTGGCCGCCGCCTTCGACGCCGTCGGCGTCGTCGGTGGCGAGGGCACGCCCGACCTGCCCGACCTCCCCGGCAACGACGGCGACGACTATCTGGCGCTGGTCCGCGGCGCCTCTCGGCACATCTTCCGCGCCCCTCCCGACTGGAACGGCAGCGACGCGCTGGAAGACATCTCCGGCAACACGGCCGGCGCCGGGGGGCGGCCGAGCTTCTCGGACGACGGACGGGTCTGCGCCTGGGTCGACCAGGGGGGCAACATCTTCGTGGCCCAGTCGAACGGCTCGGCCCGCAGGCAGATCACCTCCGACGGGCTCTGGTGGAGCGTGGCGATGAGTCCCGAAGGCCGCCAGGTGGCCGCGACGACCGTCTTCGAGGACGCCCGCATCTACCGCTTCGACCTCGAGGACCCGGCCCAGAACGCCGTCTTCGAGCTGACCACGCAGAACGACTCGGGCGACGGCGAGCACGACGCGGTGGTCTTCGCCGACGTCATGGAGTACACGGTCACGGGCGAGTTCATTCTCTACGACGCGCTCAACCGCGCCGAGGTGGAGGGCGACACCCACCAGTACTGGGATGTGAACAAGCTGCGCCTGGCCGACGGGCAGTGCTTCCGCGTCTTCCAGTCGCTCCCTCGGGGCGAGAACATCGGCAACCCGACGCTGGCGCAGAACCGCGACGACGTCGTCGCCTACGACCACATCGACGCGGCGGGGCGCGTGCGCGTGATGGCCACGCGCCTGACCACGGGGGCGACGGGGCTGGTGACGAACAACGGATTCCAGCTCGGCCATCCCGCCTTCGACGGCGACGATCGGGGCATCTACTACGAGTACGCCGCCAAGCCCTTCTCGGGCGTCTGGCGCGTCGGGCTGCTCGAGGACGGCCTGACCGGCGCCGGCAACGACGCCCTGTGGGCCCGGAGCGTGAGCGCTCCGGTCTGGTTCACGATCGGCACGCGCCCCTCGCCAGTCCTGCTCGACTTCCTGAGCGGCGTCTGGCGGGGGACGACGATCGAGATCGCCTGGCGGGTCTTCGACCCGGCGGGCCTGACCGGCTTCCACGTCGATCGCCGGCGGCCAGACGGCGGTCTGGAGCGGCGCACGGCTGGCCCGATCCCCGTCGGCGAGGCGGTCGAGGAGGTCTTCCTCTTCGTCGATGACGCCCCGGCCCATCGCGGGCCGATCGAGTACCGGCTGACCGGCCTGGGGGCCGACGGCGCGCCGGTGTCCCTCGGCGCGCTCGAGGTGCGTCCCGAAGGGCCGACCGCCGCCGGTGGCTCTCCGCTGTTCCGGACGCTGCATCCCAATCCCTGCCCGGGCGAGATGCAGCTCACCTTCGTGCTGCCCCGGCCGGAGCGCGCCGACCTGACCATCCACGACATCGCCGGCCGGCGCGTGGCCTGGCCGGTCCGCGGGGCGGCGCTGGGCGCCGGAGAGCATCGCCTGGAGTGGGCGGCGCGGGACGAGCGGGGGCGCCGCCTGGATGCGGGGGTCTATCAGCTCCGCCTGGCAGCCGGTCCCTGGCGCGAGTCGCGGACGCTGATCCTGCTGCCCTGAGGCGGGCAGCGCGGGGAGGGGCATCGAGCGGCGCGGCCCGGCCGCGCGGGAGAGGGCGCGTGTCCAAGGTGAAGCGCATCGGAGTCCTCACCGGCGGGGGCGACTGCCCAGGCTTGAACGCCGTGCTGCGCGCGCTGGTCAAGACCGCGGCCTACGGGCACGGGATCAGCGTGGTCGGATTCCTCGACGGCTTCTCGGGATTGATCCGCGACCGCACGCTGCGTCTCGAGCCGGACAGGGTCTCGGGGATCCTGCCGCGGGGCGGGACGATCCTCGGCAGCTCCAACAAGGACAACCCCTTCCGCGTGCCCGCGGTCACCGACGGCGTCAAGGGCTTCGAGGACCGCTCGGACGACGCCATGCGCGTCTTCGCCGCCTACGGGCTCGATCTGCTGGTCGTCGTCGGCGGCGACGGCAGCCTAACGATCGCCCATCAGCTGGCGGGCAAGGGCATGCCCATCCTCGGCATCCCCAAGACGATCGACAACGACCTGGCGGCGACCGACCTGACCTTCGGCTTCGACACCGCCCTGACCACCGCCACTGAAGCGTTGGACAAGCTGCACACGACGGCCGCCTCGCACCATCGCGTGCAGGTGCTCGAGGTGATGGGCCGCTACGCGGGCTGGATCGCCCTCCAAGCCGGCCTGGCCGGCGGGGGCGACGTGATCCTCATCCCCGAGATCCCCTTCACGATCGACAGCGTCGTCGAGGCGGTCAAGGAGCGCGCCTTCCGCGGGCGCACCTTCACGCTCATCGTCATCGCCGAGGGGGCCCGGGCGCAGGGGGGCGAGCGCTTCGTCTCCCGTGTGGTCGAGGACTCGACGGACTCGGTCCGCCTGGGCGGCGCCGGCTACTGGCTCTCGGCGGAGCTCGAGAAGCGGCTCGACCGCGAGGTGCGCGGCACGGTGCTCGGTCACCTGCAGCGCGGCGGTTCGCCGACGCCCTTCGACCGCATCCTGGCCACGCGCTACGGCGTCCACGCCGCCAACTGCGCCGCGCAGGGCGTGCGCCAGGTGATGGTCGCCCTGAAGGGGATGGAGATCACCACCGCCCCGCTGGCGGAGGCGGTGGCCCAGCTGCGCCTGGTCGATCCCGAGTCGCAGATCGTCCGTGCGGCCCGCGCGGTCGGCACCCGCTTCGGAGACGAGTAGGGGGACGAGTCGCCCGCGGCCGCTACGCCCCGCCCGCGCCGAAGATCAGCCGGACCCAGTCGATCAGGAAGTTCACCCGCCCGAGCAGCAGCGAGACGCGGCCCATCACGGTGAAGCCGAAGGTGGCGCCGAAGCCGATCATCAGGATCCAGATGCCGACCTTCGTGGCCACGCCGAACGCCCCCGAGTGGCGCGTGCTGAAGAAGAAGTAGGCGATTCCGCAGACGACGCCGATCAGGATCAGCAGATTGGTCAGGCCGTCGGCGGTGAAGCTGATCGGGCGCATCGTCGCGTGGAACTGCTGCACGACCAGCGTCTGCAGCATCAGCGGCACCGCCGCGCCGCTGCCGACGCCGAGGATGTAGGCCATCGGGATGCGCGAGATCCAGCCGGCGCGGGGGGAGAAGCGGGTGAAGAGGAGCAGGCCCAGCAGGCAGGGCAGCAGCGGCAGCGCATCGCCCTGGCGCAGGGGCTCGACCACCTTGGCGGTGAAGCTCTGGTTGTAGAGGATGACCACCCAGTAGCCCGCGGACACGCCGACGGCCAGATGCTCGGCGAAGCGGTAGAAGGGATTCTCGCGATAGAGGAAGGAGAGCACGCAGAGCGTGAGCCCGGCGGCGATCGTCGTCAGCAGCGCGTCGCCCATGCCTGTCCCCCGTCAGTCCG
>Ga0194112_10004322_pt1 | contig 19490 bp, 19 predicted proteins | sample TA2MahC400mmetaG_FD_146191 | JGI IMG/M metagenome (GOLD analysis project Ga0194112, IMG submission 146191) | Freshwater microbial communities from Lake Tanganyika, Tanzania - TA2015016 Mahale Deep Cast 400m | ecosystem: Environmental > Aquatic > Freshwater > Lake | place: Tanzania: Lake... | reverse complement strand
CTTCAGAATTTCCCCTGAGGGGGCGGTGCCGCAGACAGGCTCCCGACATCGACGGCATTACCTTTGTAAAAGGAGGAAATGTCGTTGCAGGAGATATCATTTCGTGCACGATTGTTGCTGCTGATCTCTACGATATCTATGCGGAGAGAATAGTTTCATAAGCATACCTCCATCACCGCATATTTCGAGCCGGCACATCAGGTCGAGCATACCCAACGCGGATGGAATCAATCGCAGCAACATCCTTCACTGCGCGTACATTCATTTGATATCTTTTTCCTTTGACAGACAATACTATTTTTATTATTGTTTACTTACAATCTACACCACGGTATTAACGACATTCTTACAACCTCACAAAGGGATAACAAATGAGCAAGAAGATAAAAGAAAAAACCAAGGTTTTGCCGAAACGCGAGGAGAACTTCTTTGATCTCAGCAACTACATGTTAGATGTAGTGGGCATTGTCGACTGGAACGGCAATGTCCTCTTCGTCAATAAAGCGGGAGCTGCAATGGTGGGATTGAAAACACCCCGGGAGATCATCGGATCGAACGTACTTGAATTTATCCACCCGGATTTCAAATCCTCGGTGATCAAAGACCTCCAGCTCATAAAAAACGAAAAGAGGGGAAAATCCCTTGACTACAGGCAGTATAAGATAAGAACGAGGACCGGTGAGGACAAGTGGGTAGAAGGAATAGGAACCAAAATCCGTTTCGGCGAAGGTACGGCAGATCTTATTGCCCTCCGGGATATCACCGACCGCAAGGAAATGGAAGATGAATTGAACAAATACCGCAATCAACTCGAGGATATGGTAAAAAAACGCACGGAAGAGCTGAGGAAGACGAACAAGTACCTTGAAGCCGAGATCACAGAACGCGCGCAGGTCGAGGAGAAACTGAAAGAGAGAGAAGAAGATCTGGTGATCAAATCAAGAATGTTAGAAGAAGCCAATGCCTCTTTAAGAATTCTGCTGAATCAAAGGCAGAAGGATAAAGATGAGCTTGAGGAGCAGGTGCTGTCAAATATCAAGGAACTGGTGATACCTCTTATTGAAACCCTGAAAAGGAGCGCAACCATTGATGCTCAAAACGCAGCCTATATCAGCCTTATCGAGTCAAACCTGAAAGATATCGTGTCACCCTTCTCCCGGAAACTATCTGCCTATTATTTGAACCTGACTCCCAAAGAACTTCAAGTGGCAAATCTTGTCAGGGAAGGAAAACCGACAAGAGATATTGCAAAGCTCATGAATGTATGCGAAGGCGCCATTGAACTCCACAGGAACCGCCTCAGAAAAAAACTCGGATTGACCAACAGAAAAATAAATCTCCGTACATATCTCTCTTCACTCTCGTGATCACAGATGGAAGAAAATTGTTTATTGAAAATGTTCCTTCTGTAGAAGTGCCCGTCGCAAAAGATCAACGTATTTTTATCAAAATGAAAGGCCTCTGAGCATAAACCGGGATTCTTCATTTTCGGAGAACCCATGACTTCATACTCGTGAGCCACGGATGCAAAAACAACGAGAAAGGTAATCACATGAAGAAACTCTTTATTCTCCCTTTGTGTTTCATCATTATGGTAGCCACGACCTCCTTCGCGCAAGTCGCCGCCACACAACAGATCCCTCAATCAACCCCATCAGAAGATGACCCCCTCATCATCGCCATTATACCCTTCACCAACCTGAGCGGCCAAAAGGAGTATGACTGGTTCGGTGTCGGGATCGGAGAAGTTCTGACTACCAAGTTGGGAACAATACCCTGTTTTAGAATGATCGAAAAGATCAAGCTCTCCGAGGCACTTCAGGAAGTTAAGTTCGGACAGTCAGGACTTGTCGACGAGCACACTGCACCCAGAATAGGAAAGATGATAGGAGCTGAAGAACTGTTAGTGGGTTCATACCAAATTATCGGGAAAAATACGCATTGATGCCCGGCTTGTAGAAGTGGAAACAAGTAAGATTCATGTGACAACCGGAACTGCCGGAGAGTTAGACAATATCTTTGAACACCAGGATCACATTGCAAAATCCCTCCTGAAGTCATTAAATATCCCCATCACAGAAGAAGAAAAAGCGGAGATTACGACCAAGCCCACAACCTCTCAAGAGGCGTACAAGTTATACATCCAGGCGGCAGACATCTACACGCCCGCAGGCAGGGCGCTGAGCGATGACCAGAGGATCTCCCTTCTTGAGCAATCGACCCGGGTCGATCCGTCGTTTGCTCAGGCATACTCATCCCTGGGAGACATCTATGCCGAAAGAAAACGAGACTACAGGGGAGCTGGCATTTATTACGAAAAGGCTGTCCGCCTTCAACCACACAATCCGGCACCCAGAATCAGATTGGTTCGGGTATATGAAAAACAGGGAAAAGCTCATGCCGCCAGCCTGGAAAAAAAGAGATTAGAGGAAATTAACCGCAGACTGGCTTTAGAAAATCAACGTCTTCAGGCAGAAAGAAAAGACGCCATCAGGAAAAAGCGCCTGGAGCAAAGAAAAAGGCAGGAAGAACAACGACGTGTGAAGCAGAAAAAACCCCAGGAGGAGCGAGAGCGTCTGGAAGCACAGGAACGCATGGAGCGTGAAAGGAATCTGGAGCAGCAGAGACGACTCGACTACCAGAGACGTAAGGAACAGCAAAGGGAAAGAGAGGAACAGCGACGGTTAGAGCGGAAAAGAAGGTGGGAGCAATAAAGGCAGTATTCCAACGGAAACACAAAAAGGTATCTTTCCCTGAGTGAAAAGAACGGTCGGACTGAAACCTCTGATGCAGGTACGCTCAGTGCTATATCTTCTGAAAAATGTAAGAACTTTTTTTGAACGGCAACAGGGTGTGTGTTTGAACAGGGAGTTTTTCATGACTGCCGATGATCAGAAACCCTCCCCTTTCCAGACAGTTCATGATTTGCAGGCATACAGCTTCTTGAATTTCCTTGCGGTAGTATGTAAGGAGATTATTTCTGAGGAACACAACCTGGAAAACCCTCGCCGGTGGCGACTGCTTTACAAGGTCATGAATCTGCCATTCTATATTCGCCTTCAGAAAGTCAGCCACCCGGTAGTGAGACAGATTTTCGGATAGGATAAAATAGGTCGCTTTCATTTCCTCCGTGATCCCCTTCATGCCGCTTTTCCCGTAAATACCTTTCATGGCTTTGTCAAGATATTCGGGATGCACATCTGTCGCAAGAATCTGACGTTCCGGCAGCACGCCGATTTTACCTCTTAAGCGATCCCAGAGCATCGCAAAGCTGTATACCTCCTGTCCTAATGCGCATCCAGCCGACCAGACATGCACCACCTCTCTGCATCGATATACGATGTCGGGGAGAATTTCTTCACAGAGAACCCGCCACAATGAATAATCCCGGAAAAAGTGGCTGATGGAAACGGTCATCAGGCACTCCACCTCTCTCAGAATACGGGGTTCACCGAAGACACCAATATAGTCTTCAACGGTGCGGCAGCCGAGCTCCTGCATGTGATGGACAATACGTCTCTTCACTCCTTTTCTCACCTTGACATAACCCCGCCAGGAAAGTCCCAGCCGGTCGAGGATCACTCTGAATTTGTCATCATCCATAACCTGCACATTTCTCAAAAAACCTTGAATCATCGCTTCTTTACCACAGAAATCCGCATAAAATCAAAATTTACGGGCTTGACAACGAAACCCCGTTTCTCCATAATGCCCCGAACCGTCATAACTATCTCAACGCAGGAGGTGGAACATGGTAAGCCCCGTTGATACGTTCTGGGACGTAAAGCTCGCAGATATCAAGAAATCACTGGAAGAGAATAATTTTGCAGTGTTCCTGGCAAAGAACATGGAGGAGGCAAAAAAAATCGTCCTGGAAGAACTCATTCCGCAGATGCACATTAAAAGTATTTCCTGGGGTGGATCGATGACTTTTATCGCCACCGGACTTTATGAAGCGCTCAAGAATAACAAGAAAATGAAGGTGACTGATACCTTCGATAAAACGATCTCGCGGGAAGAGGGCTGGGAACGGAGGAGACAGTCACTTCTTGCCGATCTCTTCATCACAGGAACCAACGCGATTACGGAATCGGGAATGTTAGTGAACCTCGATATGATCGGCAATCGAGTAGCTGCCATCACCTTCGGACCCAAAAATGTGATTATTCTCGCAGGGAGAAATAAAATCGTTGCGGATCTTGAAGACGCGATGATGAGGATCAAAAATTTCGCGGCACCTGCAAATGTAATGCGCCTGGGAATGAACACACCCTGTGCCAAAACATCTTACTGTGAAGAATGCAAAAGCAAGGACCGTATCTGCAACACCTGGACAATTACGGAGAAATCATTTCCCAGAGGAAGGGTGAGGATCGTCCTCATCAACCAGGATGTAGGCCTGTAAGACAAGGACCGGCGTATGCAAATCCAGGAGGTATTCCGGATATACGGGGATGACTTAAAACGTGTCGAAGAACATATGGAGATGTATCTGCGCTCCGAGGTACACCTTATCCCCGAAATTATTCATCATCTCATCGGCAGCGGTGGGAAACGATTCAGGCCCCTTCTTCTGCTCGCCACTTCCGCACTCTGCGGTTACAGGGGTGACAAACGTTTCCCCCTGAGCGCCATCATTGAGTTTATCCACACAGCCACTCTCCTTCATGATGATGTAATAGATCAAGCAGAAACGCGCAGAGGAAAAATCTCGGCAAACAACATATGGGGGAACGCTGCCAGTGTACTCGTAGGCGATTTCCTCTATTCAAAATCCTTCAAGCTGATGACAGAACACGGCAATCTGGCGATCATCAAACTCCTCTCCACCACGACCAACACCATGGCTGAAGGAGAGGTGCTGCAGCTCGTCAAGTGCGGTGATACCAATATCACCGAAAAGGACTACCTTTCCATCATTGAGAAAAAGACCGCTACCCTTATTTCCGCGGCCTGTGCCGTGGGAGGTATTCTGGGAAATACCGAGAACACCAGGATCGAGGCGTTGACCAGGTTTGGCATACGGTTGGGTTCTGCATTCCAGATAACCGACGATACTCTCGATTACGTGGCCGAGGAAGATGAATTCGGGAAGGCAATCGGCAAGGACCTGGAGGAGGGGAAGATCACGCTTCCTCTTATCCGTACGTTAAAAAAATGCACATCCGAGGAGAGAAACCTGATCAAAACAGCCATTGAAAAGAGAGAACGGGAGGGACAGATCATTGCCGAAATAATTTCTCTGATCGACAACTACGACGGCATCAACTACGCCCTCAACAAGGCAAAGATGTATATCGATGAGGGGAAAGTGTTTCTTGAATCGTTCGAGGACTGCGAGGAAAAAAAATCGCTCATCGCCATATCAGACTATATTATCGAAAGGAGAACCTGAGGCAAGCATTGCATCAAATAGAACAGAGACAGAAAAATACATTTCCATTACATCTTATACAACTCGCGGCCCTTCGTATATCCCCCTGAAGGCTTCATGAGATGCTTCCCTGTCACGCTTCACGGCAGCCGGCAGATAATCAAGAATATCCTGGGCGGTGATGCCATCTTCACCCTTGTCCGCAGCCGCCAGGTCAGCCGAAAAGCCGTGGATAAAAACTCCCTTCCTCACCGCATCCTCCAGCGAAAGACCGAGACCGAACATCGCTGCAATGGTCCCCGTGAGGACGTCCCCTGAACCCGCTGTTGCCATCCCCGGATTACCGCTGAGATTGATGAAAACCCTTTCATCCGGGTAACCTATCAGCGAATGCGCACCCTTCAGGACGATGATGGCATGAAGAGACATCGCGGTGAGCTGAAGAATATCAACTCTTTGTTTGTGAATGTCACTCACACTCTTTTTCGCAATCCGCGACATCTCCCCCAAATGGGGTGTCAGGATTGTTTCCCCTTTCCTCTCTCTGATCATCTCCAGTTCATTCGCGATGGCCGAGATACCATCTCCATCAATCAGAACGGGTTTTTTTATGGCTCTTACCAGTTCGCGCACGAGCTGCTGCGTCTCAGTATCCAGCGACACGCCCGGGCCTATCACCACCATATCCATCTTTTCCGAGAGTTCGAGCAGTTTCTCCTTATTTTCCAGCGACAGGCTTCCCGACCGCGTTTCCTTCTGGGGAACAAATACAATCTCACTGCCTTTCATCGCAATGAAGGGAGCGATCGACGCCGGTGCGGCAAGACGGACATATCCCCCGCCGGCTTTGAGAAACGAGAAGGCAGAAAAATACGGCGCCCCAAAATAGGATGAGGCTCCCGCAATGAAGAGCACCTCTCCCATCTGCCCTTTATAGACATCTCTCTCCCTTCCGGGAAGCACGATAAAATCGTTGATCTGAACCTTAATGTCATCACTGTTATGGAGAGATGGAGGAAAGGAAAGGTGCGTTACGTAAAGTCTTCCGCAGAGTCCATACCCTGGATAGAGCATGTTCCCCACCTTGGGAAGACCGTAGGTAACCGTACTGTCCGCCTTGACCGCCACGCCCATGACCTCTCCGGTATCGCCATTCACTCCGGAGGGAATATCGAGACTGAGAACCTTTTTATTGCTCGCATTAATGAACTGAATCACCTCCCTGTGGAGGCCTGTTACCTCCCGGTCAAGACCCGTGCCAAAGATTGCATCCACAATGCCATGGCAATGGAGAAGGTCTCTCCTCACCTCATTATTGACAGATGCAATTCTCCGAATGTCAATGGGAAGCTTGGATACGATGTCCAAATTAGTTTTCGCCGCCCCCTGGAACTTTTCCTGATCCCCCAGAACGTATACCTTGACCATGCCGCCATTACTGTGAATCTTCCGGGTCACCACAAATCCGTCACCCCCGTTGTTACCGATACCGCAGAAGACAACAAATTTCTTGTCTTTTATTCCCACCTCACTTTCCAGGACAAACGATGATGCCAGTCCCGCATTCTCCATGAGTATCTCCTCCGGTATATCCAGCTTCTCCACGGCATACCGGTCCATGCACCGCATCTCACTCACCTTACAGACTTTCATCTCGCCCTCCCTACATCAACCGCCACATAATGCCTCGCCGACATGACGATAAAGATCTTCGCCATGCGTCTCTCACCATTGATCTGCGGGCTTTTCCTGCGCTCTCTCAGCCGATCGTTTTCACCATTTCCAGCCCAAATTCCTTCTCCTTCTTCATTGCCTGAGAGAACTGCAAAGGGATCTTTCTTCCTTTTGCCCACTCACGGAGCAACTGCCTTTCTTCATGGGGCATCTCGCAACCGAAGATAACGCCTGTCAGCATTTCCGGAGGAAAAATACGGACCCCTTTCCCCTTGTCAAGATCAATTATCCTCCACTCCTTTTCATGCTCCCAACGACATGACTTGGTTAAAAGAATTTGTTTCGTGAGCTCCTCACGGTCCTGCACTATGCTTATCTGTGGGTATGATGACGTGTATTTCACCTTAAACAGGAACTCACCAAAAGGAAAAGACTTCGGGACAATGGAAAACTGCAGGCAGAATCCTCTATGACCGTCAGCATACTGAGACCACATGAGGATATCATCCGGCACTTCCGAAATGCAGTATACCCCAGTTCTGTCAATCGCCTCCTGTGTGTCATGCACGATTTTCTGTTGTGCTCCGGAATCTTCATGCCAGCCACTTCTCACGAGCTGTTTGGTGGCAGCCTGACGCTCGTCATAATGCCATCCGGGATGCCTGTTTTTCAACATACTTTCCAAGTAACTCTCCCAATCATCATCTGACGCGGCGAAAGATGACTGAACCCGACAATCAAAAGGATCTTTGAATTCCTTCGGTGACGCAAAGTATATTTCATTGCGGGTAAAGATCTTCCGTATCCATTCCCTGTTCTCTTTATTGAGCGCCTGGTATTTGTATAAGGCTGACGGTGTTTTATCCGACATTACCTTTCAAAATTCCTCCACAAATAGTGTATTTTTATTCTTTTTACGCTTTTACCCTCAGCGAGCCTTGAAGCACCCCCGTGTTGCCATTTCGACCGAAAAAGAAATCTCACACACGAGAAAAACTTTATAAGATTGTCACGTCGCGGAGTGTATCCTGCGCGCAGCGAAGGCTCCCCACGAATTTTGAGTAGATTTTCAAAGTTCCCACTCGGAGAGGTTGATGTATATACTGTATTTATTCTATCGTGGCAAGAGATAGCATGCTGCAAATATTACCCACGCTTTTATCTTACATCCCACCACCACATATATCGAACACAGTATTCCCACCAAAGGAAATTATGTGAGACATTCCGGGGTAATACTCCCCACGATGGGGGTAAGTTACCCCCTCCATTTTAACCATACAACAGAGACTCATGCAAATATCCCGCGATATCAATAATTTTCATTTTTGGTATCAAAATTGCCACTGTTGAAGTCGAATTCAATAATCCCTCACACGAAGGAGGTATATTCATGGGAGATCATCCCTCCAATATTTATGAACTTCGACCCGTATCGATCATCCGTACACTGCCCCAGATAAAAGATCACATGTTGTTCCAGTTGAAGCTTGAAGACGGAACAACATGGGATAGTTTTGGTCACCAGCCGGGTCAGTTCATTGAAGTTTCCATTTTCGGTAAGGGAGAAGCGCCTATCAGCATATCGTCACCACCAACGAGATGCGACACCCTCGAGATATGTGTCCGACGCACCGGCAGGGTGACAAATGCGCTTTTTGACATGGGAAGAGGATCAACCTTCCATATCCGGGGCCCGTACGGAAGGGGGTTCCCCATTGAAAATCTCAAAAGGTACAAGCTCCTGCTCATTGCGGGGGGGCTCGGTCTCGCCCCGCTTCGCTCCCTGCTTCTGTATGCTTTGGACAGGAAAGATGATTTTGAAGACATCATTCTGATGTACGGTACCAATAATCCTGACAACGTCCTTTTCAAGTATGAACTCCTCAGTTTTTTCGACAGGGATGATATTAAATACCTTTACAGCGTTGACAGAGACGAAGAAGGCATATGGAAGCAGTACGTGGGCGTGGTCACAGGACTTTTCGATCGGACAACATTGTCGTCAGATGACACCTGTGCCGTTATGTGCGGTCCGCCTATCATGTATCGCTTCGTATTGCAAAAACTCATACACCTCGGTTTCTCCAAAGAGCACATTTACATGTCATTGGAGAGGATGATGAAATGCGGTGTGGGAAAATGTGGACACTGTGCGATTGGCGACAGATACTGCTGCATGGATGGACCTGTCTTCCCTTACACCGAAATCGAGAATATTAAGGAGGCAATCTAAGTATGGCCAGAACCCCGTCAATATGCCCATTCTGCGGGTGTGGATGCGAATTTTATCTCGCGTCTCATGGTGGAAGGGTAGTGGGCATAGAACCCAGCCCTTCAAATCCGGTGAATAAGGGAATGCTCTGCGCAAAGGGGTGGAATGCATATGAATTCATCCACTCGCCGGACAGGCTCACCAAACCACTGGTGAGGAAACACGGGACCCTCGTCGAGAGTTCATGGGAAGAAGCATTGAAGACGGTTGCCGGGAAATTGACGGAAATAAAATCACAATATGGTCCCCGTGCGCTGGCCTTCCTCAGCTCCGCCAAGGTTACCAACGAAGAAAACTATCTTTTCATGAAAATGGCCAGGGCAGTATTCGGGACAAACAATGTCGACCACTGCGCCCGGCTCTGACACAGTGCAACGGTGGTCGGTCTGGCCGCTGCATTCGGGTCAGGAGCAATGACAAATTCCATCAATGAATTTGAGGATGCCGATCTGTTCCTGGTCACAGGCTCCAACACAACGGCACAGCACCCGCTCATAGGATCCCGGATCATCAACGCGAAGGAGAGAGGAGCCAAACTCCTCCTTATCGATCCAAGGGCAATACAATTTGCCCAGTTCGCGGATCTTCACCTGAGACAAAACATCGGCACCGACGTGGCGGTATTGAACGGGATGATGAATATCATTATTGAAGAGAACCTCTATGACAGGACGTTTGTCGAGGAAAGAACCGAGGGATTTGACCAGCTGAAATCAGTGACAAGCCGCTATACACCGAGGGTCGTAGAGAGGATATCCGGAATTTCCGCCGCTGATCTGGAAAAAGCCGCCCGGATGTACGCCACATCGGACAAGGCAATGCTCGTATACTGCATGGGCATAACCCAGCATACAACGGGTACCGATAATGTGAAATCCTGTGCGAACCTGGCCATGCTCACGGGACACATAGGAAGACCATCTACGGGAGTAAATCCCCTGAGGGGACAGAATAATGTCCAAGGTGCATGCGACATGGGCGCCCTCCCTAATGTGTACAGCGGCTATCAACCGGTGACAGATACGGCGATAAAGAAAAAATTTGAAGATGCCTGGGGTGTCCAGGTCCTTGACGATAAAGTCGGTCTGACCGTCACGGAAATGATGATCGCAGTCCGGAAAGAGGAAATCAAATCCCTCTACATCATGGGGGAAAATCCCATGATGAGTGATCCGGACACTTCCCACATCGACCATGCCCTCTCTCATTTAGAATTCTTGGTCGTGCAGGACATTTTCCTCTCCGAAACGGCAGCGAAGGCCGATGTTGTCCTTCCCGCCGCGTCGTTCGCAGAAAAGGAAGGTACCTTTACAAACACCGAACGGAGAGTTCAAATTTCGAAAAAGGCTGTCCCGCCTCCGGGACTCGCCAGACCGGATTGGGAGATCATCTGTGAGGTGAGCAGGCTGGCGGGTTACGCAATGGACTACACATCACCTGCCGACATCATGCGGGAAATCAATACGCTGACACCCTCCTATGCAGGTATCACCTATCGGAGACTTGAACAGTCCTATGGAATTCAATGGCCCTGCCCCAACGAGGAGCACCCGGGAACCCCTTACCTGCACAGAGACAGGTTTACCAAGGGAAGGGGTACATTTCTCCCCTGTGACTTCAAACCCGTTGCTGAGGTTCCCGACGAGGAGTACGATTTCTTACTCACCACCGGCCGTATCTATTATCACTATCATACAGGCACGATGACGAGGCGGATAAGCATCCTGGAGAGAGAAGCCCCGGTACCGATGATCGAGATTAACCCTGAAGACGCGAAAAGACTCAGCATCAAGAATAACGACACGGTGGAGATTACCTCACGCCGGGGTGTCATAAAAGCCAGAGCGGAGGTTACCGGACGCGTACCCAGAAAAGTGGTGTTTTCCACATTCCACTTCCACGAAGCACCGGTGAATCTGCTCACCAACCCGGCACTTGATCCGCTCGCAAAAATACCCGAGTACAAAGGTTGCGCAGTCAAAGTCAGGAGATGCGTATGAAGACAATCGCAAAAAAAGACGTGAAGGCTTTACTCTCTCTGTGGACAAAGGAATACCATGTGCTGGCGCCATGCAGGACAGCCCGGGGAGATTTCATATTTGCCGATTTCAGTGAAGAATCTTTTACCTTGGATTATAAAAAGCCACCGCTCCCGCCAAAGTCGGTTTTCCTTCCCCATACTGAGGTGATCTTCACGGTGGAAAACGGTCAATTTAAAGAGACAGTTACCGCTCACAATGTTGTTCTTTTCGGCATTCGATCATGTGATATGATGGGTATACTGCAATGCACGAGCTTCATGACCCGCGACCGGAATGACATTTATTACAGCACAAAAAATGCTATGGCCAGAACGGTCGTGATGGCATGCCCGGGACCACAAAACGAGACCTGTTTCTGCACCACGACATTCAGCGGCCCGGTCGCACACAAAGGCTTCGATCTCCTTTTTTACGATATGGGAGAGAGTTTCATCATCCAAACAGGCAGTAAAAGAGGCGAGGATATTCTGATGTCCGGCCCACTTTCTGATATCGATAATGCCGTAGCGAGAAGGAAAATAGAGGCATTCACAAAACAGGCTGTTGAAAACATACCTGTTGTTGACGAAATAACTGAAGCAATGACGAGGCTTGAGAGCGGCAACGTGGATGAAAAAATATGGGAGCACTTCGGTCAGAAGTGCATAGTCTGCGGCGGATGCGCCTTTGTGTGCCCGACATGCACCTGTTTTAATGTATACGACCATGAATCATCTCCGGGTCATGGAATTCGGGCAAGAGCCTGGGATGCATGCCTCTATGGCGGATTCACCAGGGAAGCGTCGGGACACAACCCGAGAGCTACCCAGGCATCAAGGCTCCAGAGAAGACATGAACATAAGCTTCTCTATTACAATGACACAGATGTTCAGGGTGGCCTGTGCGGCTGCGTGGGGTGTGGGCGTTGTTCTGACTACTGCCCCGTCCGGATCGGCACCCTGGAGGTCGCAAAGGCTCTTGTTTCCAACTAAAATTCGGAGGTTCCAATGTCTGAGAAAAAAAGGATACTCATTATAGACGATGATATGGATTATGCACAGGCACTGAGAATAGTGCTGGAAAACAACGGCTACGCCGTTGATCACGCCCCTAATATCGGCGATGGCCGTGTGTCAATGGAAAGGAACAGACCGGATCTGATCGTCCTGGATGTGATGATGGACAAACACACAGACGGTTTCGAATTCTGCTACAGTCTGAAGCATGATGAAGAATGCAAAAAGATCCCTATCCTGATGGTAACCGCAGTGACAGAAAAAACGGGTTTCAAGTTCTCTCCTGAAACGGACGGTGAATACTTAGAGGCCGATGATTATGTCGCAAAGCCTATCCCCGTTGCCGAACTCCTCTCTCGAGTCAAAAAGCTCGTCGGTTAAACATACCTTGAATGTGGGTATGAACATCGATTCATACCCACGTATCCCCGGTGCTGCCAAAGATCAATTGATTGGGACGTTCCCGTCATGATATAATTCAAATAAATCTGAGATCTTGCATCCGCAAGGCACTCCGAGAGGACGCAATGAAAATAGTCGACAGGGCAATCAAACACATTTTAAAGCTGGATCTACAGGCACGCCTCGTCGTAGGGTTCGTCATCGCCACCTGTCTCACAGGATTCGTAGCTACCATTATAGGGATATGGACAATCAACAGGAGTACTATAGATGAGGTACAGAACAGGGTTCGACAGGATATCAACACGGCAAAACTGATCTATAACAATACTCTTGAGAGGATAGCCACCCTCGTTCAATTCACTGCCCAGGGACCGGATCTGTGCGAGACAATGTTAAAACCCGATACCATGAGAATGGAGAACCTGAGACATCTCATCAGAAAAGATCCGGGGACTATGTTACAGAATGAAAATATCCTCCTGGATATGGTCACCGTGGTAAACAGCAGAGGAAACGTCCTTTACAGAGCGGCGAACCCCGCCGCGAAGGGAGACACTCTTCTCCAGGACCCTGTCGTGAGAGCGTGTATAGAAAAAAAATCCCCGCAATCATCTACTGAACTTATACCCATTGCGAGCATACTCAGAGAAAACCCGCAACTCGCTGAGCGAACACACATACGGATAAAAAAAACACCCCTCTCTTTTGAGACGGAAGAAAAGGAACTTTCCCATGCACTGGTCATGAGGGTGGCTTATCCCATCATTGACGAGCAAAGGAATTTTCTCGGCGTGCTGGTGGGTGGCCTTCTCCTGAATAAAGACTATACCATCGTTGATAAGATAAGAAACACCGTGTATCAGGGGGAAAAATATAATGACCGTGATATGGGCGTCGCCACCATTTTTCAGGGAGGTGTAAGAATAGCGACCAACGTGATGACAAAAGAAAACAGGCGTGCGACAGGAACAACGCTTTCCAAGGAAGTCTACGACAGAGTTATCCTCGAAGGCAGGGACTGGGTTGGTAGGGCCTTTGTTGTGGATGACTGGTACATCACCACATATACCCCAATCCATGACATGAACAATAATCTTGTGGGTATTCTCTACGTAGGTATCCTGGAGGCGAAATACAGAGATATAAAGTGGAAAACCATCTGGATGAATCTGGGGATAATAGGTATCGGTATGATTATCGCCTTCATCATCTCACTCAAGCTGGGGAACACCATCATTACCAGGATACGCATGCTGAAAGAAGCCGCAGAAGCTATCGCAGCCGGCAATTTAGGCTGTAAGTTATCCCCCGACAAAATATCGGGATTTGATATGCTGGATGAAGCATTCAATTACATGTCAAGCTGTCTGAAAGACCGTGACGAAAAACTGCATAATGCTCACCAGCAACTGGCACGAACAGAGAAACTCACTGCCTTAGGGGAGATGGCAGCAGGAGTAGCCCATGAGATTAATAACCCCATGGGGGGGATTCTCCTCTACAGCAGTCTGATACTTGAGGATATACCGGAAGACAGTCCTGTCCGTGGAAACGTTCAAAAAATCATCTATCAGACAAACAGATGCAGGGGCATTGTCCAGAATCTTCTCGATTTTGCCAGAACTCCCACGGGCGACATGCTTCCATTGCAGATAAACAACGTCATTATGACATCTCTCAATCTGGTAAAAGACCAGTCCATGTTTCACGGCATAGAGATAGAAACTCAACTTGACGAAAAACTCCCCGAAGTGGTTGGTGACAGGTCGAGGCTGGAGGAAGTATTTCTCAATCTTTACATCAATGCCGCCGACGCCATGAAGGGAAAGGGAAAGCTCACCATAAAAACCATGCCCGGTGCCAACCATAGTGTAAAGATATTGGTATCTGATACCGGAAAAGGAATCGACAAGGAACACCTCGCCCACATATTCGAACCGTTCTTTACCACGAAAGCGCCGGGCCAGGGAACGGGATTGGGTCTTTCCATCACATATGGGATCATCAGCAAGCACAACGGTGTCATCGATGCGGAAAGCGAGCCTGGAAAGGGAACAACCTTCATCATCTCTCTCCCTTCTTACATGGGGAAATACAGCGAAATTGACGAGGATATTTTCTACAGTTGATTTCATTTGAAATTTTTGAAAGAGTGCCATACCAGATTCAAATCATTTCCGGTACGGATCGACTTACGGCTAAAACAGCAAGGAAGAGGTAACTGTGACGAGAAAAAGCATCAAGATACTCATTGTTGATGACGAGGAATCCATAAGGGATGGATGCCAGCAGATCCTGACACGCAAGGGGTACCAGGTCGAGACTACTGGTCATGCGCTTCAGGGACTGGAAATGGCCTTACGGAACATATACGATGTCATCCTTTTAGATGTCCGTATGCCCGAAATGGATGGGCTGCAAATGCTCAAAAAGCTCAAGAGCGAAAATAATATTACCGCAAAGATCATCATCATCACGGGCTTCGGAAGTATCGCTCTGGCCGTTGAGGCCATGAGACAGGGTGCATTCAACTTTCTGTCGAAACCTTATTCTGCCGGTGAACTCAGAGAAGCTGTCGAGGAGGCACTCGCGCAGGATGAAGAGCAGACCGTGGTGAAGGATCTCTCGGTACTGATCGGAATCAGCGATTACATGAAAGACCTCAAGGAATCCATCAAAAGGATAGCGCTGACAGACAGCACGATCCTCATCACCGGAGAAAGCGGAACGGGAAAGGAACTCGTCGCCCGGACCATCCACAGGCTGAGTAAAAGGAAGGACAAGACTTTTATTCCCGTTGACTGTTCTTCTTTAGTGGAAAACCTTATGGAAAGCGAGCTTTTCGGTCACGTCAAAGGGGCGTTCAGCGGTGCGACAGAATCAAGGGAGGGCCGCTTTCAGATGGCTGACAGGGGAACCCTGTTCCTCGACGAGATTTCCAACATCAGCCTCAACGTGCAGGCAAAGCTCCTGAGGGTTCTCCAGGAGCAGGAGGTGCCGAAAGTCGGCAAGTCATCCCCCGAGAAGATTGATGTCAGACTCATCGCGGCAACAAACAAAGATATTCGCGCGGAAATCGACTCAGGAAAATTCAGGGAAGATCTTTTCTACAGGATTTCGGTCATCCCTCTCAACATAATACCGCTCAGGGAACACAAGTCTGATATTCTGCCAATCGCCCAGCATTACCTCGACATATTCACGGCAAGATACGCAAGCAAAGTACGATGTCTGTCCGAAGAGGCAAAGAAATCTCTCATATCGTACAGATGGCCCGGTAATATCAGGGAATTGAAAAATACCATTGAGCGCCTTTGCGTCCTGTGTGACCATGAGGTTGTGAATCTTTCCGATATCCTCTATTACGGGCAGACCGATGAGGCAAAAGCCCCTGTTGTGGATTCATCTTCGGGCAGGATGACTCTCATCGATGTGGAAAAGGAACACATTGAAAAAGCGCTGCGCCACTTTCATTTCCGGATCAACAAAACGGCGAAATTTTTGGGGATCGACAGAAAGACTCTAAGGATAAAGATGCGCAACTACGGGATTAAGTTTGAACAATAAACCTCCGGAGTCAGGGGTTATCTTCCTCACAAAGGGGGAGTTTTACCCCTCTATCCGTAAAAGCTGTTCCTTCATCAACAATATCCTCAAACAAATCAGTTGGTTACAATCTGGCATTATCCTTGCTCATAATACTCTACAAAAGTAAAAAATGGAGGTGATATGCCATGACAGCAAAGAAAAAGATTCTCTTAATAGACGATGACAAAGATTTCCTTTATGCAACCAAGCTTATTTTAGAGAAGGGCGGATACGAAGTATTTCTCGCAGAGGACGGAAAAAGAGGTGTTGAGATGTGGAAATCGGTATCTCCTGATCTTGCCATTATCGACATGATGATGGAAACATGGGGGGAGGGATTTTCGGTGTTGAAAAAAATCCGTGCCACCGACACAGGGAAAGACACTCCATTATTCATGCTGAGCGCCGTCGATCTGCAAGGCCCCTATCAGTCGTTCACGCCACCTGAAGATTTCCCGAAGGTGAACATGGTACTGCATAAACCCGTAAAGGCGGAGGATCTCCTCAAGTATGTCAGTCGGGCCCTTGGCGAAAAGTGAACATGATGGACAGAAAACCCCTCATTTTAATCATTGACGATGAGGAGTCCTTACGTGACGGGTGCAGACAGACACTGGAAAAGTCGGGGTATGCCGTCCTCACCGCAGGGGAGGGAGTCGAAGGGATAAAAATCGCACGGGAGCACAAGCCGGAAGTAGTGTACATCGATCTCAAGATGCCAGGTATCTCCGGGATGGAGATAATCGAAATTCTCTCCAGAGATATACCCGACATCGTTCTCGTCATGATCACCGGCTATGCCACTATCATTTCCGCAGTGGAAGCCATGCAGAAAGGCTCCTATGACTACCTCCCCAAGCCCTTCAGTCCCGACCAGTTGAGAGCGCTCACTAGGAGAGCCCTCGAACACCGGATCCTCAAGATGGAAACGAAGCGGCTGAGGGAAGAAAAAGAACGGATGGAGAAGAACTTCATCACTTTTGTAAGTCACGAAATGCGATCACCTCTCGTCGTCATTCAGCAGTATATCGAATCCCTCAAGGTGATCGCGGGGGATCGCTTCGATAAAGAAGCAACGGATATCATCGAGAGATGCGGCAAGCGCATTGAGAGCCTCGCGGAGATGATCGAACACTGGCTGGACATCAGCCGAATCGAGGAAGGAACATTCGCACAAAAGAAATATCCTCTCAATCTGTGCAACCTGATTGCGCGAAGTGCCGAGGAAATGTCCCCTCTCTGTAAAGAGAGGGGGATCACGATGGGGATACAAGCGCCGGAAAGTGTACCGACCATAGTCGGGGATGAAGAAAGTCTCACGCGGGTCTTCACGAATATCATAGGAAACGCGATCAAATATACACCGGAGGGCGGGAAAATAATGATATCCGTGGAGAACGACGAGTACTATGTGACTGTCAGTATTGCGGATACGGGATCCGGTGTTCCCGCAGATAAACTCCCTTTCATCTTCGAGCCATTTTTCAGGGTGAGAGGGAAGAATGAACGGCACAGGGGTTCTGGTCTCGGACTCACGTTCTGTAAAAAAATCATGGATTCTCACGGTGGGGAAATCGGGGCTACATCCAGGGAGGGAGAGGGAACAACTTTCGTACTCAAATTCCCCGCTCAACTATCCTTGATACGGAAAACCTCCCAATCTCTCTCTCAAAGCTGAATGGAAGTCTCATTTATTCCGGGAAAATTATTTGCATTCAATCTATCACCAGAGATACCGCACATGCCCGAAAAGTACGATGACTCAAAATTTTACCAATTTCACGAAAAAGACCTTCCTGACAGGTGTTTTCTTTGCAGTCGAGATGCCGGAACGCTGCTGATCTTTCGGCAAATCGCGACTATGCTGCTCGTCCATCTGTGCAGGGATTGCATATACGAAAATATTGCCGACTATCTTCTGGATAACACCCGACCCTGGCTCACCGGGAGAGAAGGAATATAGCGTGCGTCCTGGAATCCTTCACAAAAAAACAGGTACCCATTGCAAAACCTTCTCATTTTGGGTAAACTTCAAAATAATACAGTTAAGGCTTTAAAAAATTTCGACCAAAATGTGTAAAAGCTTTTCTTGAGACAGCCTATGCCCATCAAATACGATGACGAAAAGTGTTACCAATTCCATACAAAAGATGTCCCGGACAGGTGCTTTGTCTGCAGCGACAATTCAACGAGACTGCTGATCGTCCGGCAAATTGAAAGTATGATGTTAGTTCACCTGTGCCCGGATTGCATGGTAAACGACACCTCCGGCTACCTTCTGGATAACACCCGACCCTGGCTTGGCGAAAAAGGAAAAATATAGCCAGACGAATTCTCTTGATACCTTGAATGCAATTAAGGAGTAAGAAAGGTTAACGGAACAGGGACTTGTGCGTAAGCCGCTGAATCTCCTTTTCGTCTGTCCAGAGAATTTCCCCCGTTTCAATATTCACGATCTGCAATGTAATGTTGTAATAGATAATATCCGTTCGCTCTGTTCGTTTACGGATACTCGAAATGGTCCCCCGCAATATTAATTTTGCGCCGACAAGCTTTCCCACTTTAGCCGCCGCAGCATTGTCAAACAGTCCTGATTGCTGAAGTTTCAACTGCTCCAGGATATCCGAAACGGCCTGATCGTCAACAAATTTTGCCATACCGGAATTGATAAGCTTCGTCCTGATTTTTTCCATGATAGTTCTGGTGTTTACGTGTTCGTCAGTATCGTTCCGGAGATCCCGGGCCAACATCCATCGAGGAGCATCCTCAATATATCGTTGGTTTCTGGTGAATTTCGCCTTACCGATGGAGTCTGCCATGTATTCTGAAACTTCCTTCAGATCCCTGGCGGACCAGTCCGACCCGGTCACGGTTTCATCATCAGCAATTGAATATTTGATTGAAGGTGCGCATCCGAAGCAGATAAAAATCACAATAATGAGAAACAAAAAGGGCTCTCGAAAATTCCTGGGTTTCATATATTCATCTCCTCTACAAATGCAAAAGAATAGGTAGCCGCTTTTATCAATTCCATATTTGATTCCCTCGGAGCGACACAGTTACCTGGCCACGGAAAAATAAGCGACTCGGATTTTCCCCTCCTCCATCGTCACTTTATGAACCTGGGAGCCGCCGTT
>Ga0194112_10004320_pt1 | contig 19494 bp, 12 predicted proteins | sample TA2MahC400mmetaG_FD_146191 | JGI IMG/M metagenome (GOLD analysis project Ga0194112, IMG submission 146191) | Freshwater microbial communities from Lake Tanganyika, Tanzania - TA2015016 Mahale Deep Cast 400m | ecosystem: Environmental > Aquatic > Freshwater > Lake | place: Tanzania: Lake... | reverse complement strand
AGGGGGAGCGTCTGTAGGCGGCTGCTTGTTACGGACCTCGCGAGGTCCGTAACCGTGTCGAGCCCCTTGATGGAGGGGGAGCGTCTGTAGGCGGCTGCTTGTTACGGACCTCGCGAGGTCCGTAACCGTGTCGAGCCCCTTGATGGAGGGGGAGCGTCTGTAGGCGGCTGCTTGTTACGGACCTCGCGAGGTCCGTAACCCTCTTGAGCCCCTCGACCGAGGGGGGGCGTCTGTAGGAGTGCGGCCGTGGCCGCGACAGGCCTGGAGCTGAGCCAGAATCGCGCGGCCGGGGCGCCCGGCGCGGGCGCCCTGCCGCAGTCGCTCCGTGACGCCACGGGCAGCATCCTGGCCATCGTGGCGGTTCTGCTCGCCATCGGCCTCGTGATGGTGGCGAGCACCGCCCCCGCCAACAATCCCCCACTCGCGCGCTACCTCGTCCTCAAGCACACGGTCTGGCTCGCCGCCGCGTTCCTGGCGCTCTTCGTGGCCTACTCGATTGACTACCACCGCCTTCGCCCCTTCACGGTGCCCATCCTCTTCCTCTCGCTGGCCAGCCTGGCCGGGGTGCTGTTCTTCGGCGCCACGGTGAACGGTGCGAGGCGCTGGTTCAGGTTCGGCGAGCTGAGCGTCCAGCCGTCCGAGTTCTGCAAGCTGGCGCTCTGCCTCTACATGGCCGACTTCCTCGCGAGGGCGCAGGAGCGGATCAGGACGTTTCTCAAGGGCTTCGTGCAGCCGATGCTCATCATGGGCGTGGCCTTCGTGCTGATCCTGAAGGAGCCTGATTTCGGCACCGCGCTCCTGATTGCGGTTGTGACGTTCGGGATGCTGTTCGTGGCGGGCATCCGCATGATCCACGTCGTGCCGGCACTCGTCGCCTCGCTGCCGCTGCTGGTCTACCTTGCGATGCGCATGCCGCACGTCTGGCAGCGCATCGTGACGTTCGTGGACCCCTGGGCCGACCCCCAGGGCTCCGGCTACCAGATCGTCCAGAGCCTCATCGCGCTCGGCTCCGGCGGCCTCACGGGCGTGGGGCTGGGCAACAGCCGCCAGAAGCTCCTCTACCTGCCGGAGGCCAATTCCGACTTCGTGCTGTCCATTGTCGGCGAGGAGCTCGGGTTCGTGGGCGTGGCGTTCGTGGTGGCGCTCTTCGCGCTGCTCTTCTGGTGCGGCGTGCGGGTGGCGCGGCGGGCGCCCGACCTCTACGGCTCGCTCCTCGCCTTCGGCATCACGTTCACCGTCGGGCTTCAGGCGGCGGTGAACGTGGCCGTCGTGACCTGTTCCGCGCCGACCAAGGGGATCGCGCTGCCGTTCGTGAGCGCGGGCGGCTCCGCGCTCGTCGCTACTATGGCGGGGGTGGGCCTCCTGATGAACGTGGCCTCGCACATCGAGGCCGAGGCCCCACCAACTGAGCTTGGCGCCGTGAAACTGGGCAGGAGGATGCGTGACGCGTGATGCGCGACGAGCCACAGGCTGGCGCGCGCTTCGCGCGAGGGTGTGGGGGATGAATGGATGAATGGATGGGTGGATGGGTGTGAGACAGTCATCCATCCATCCACCCATCCAATCATCCCCCTCAGTTGCGGCCCCAGGCCGCATTGAGAGAGAGCAACCATGAGACTCACGCTGGCAGGCGGCGGCACTGGTGGGCATCTGTTTCCCGGGCTTGCCCTCGGTGAGGAGGTGCGGCGGCGCCATCCCGACGCCCGCCTGCTCCTCCTGTGTACTGACCGCGACGAGGCATACGAGGGCACCCACGAGGCCGGGATCGAGTGCGTGGCGATCCCGTGCATCCACTACGGGTCGCTGGCCCGTCGCGTGGCGGCCCTGCTGCCCGCGTTCGTGCGGGCCATGCGCTGCATCGGGCGGTTCGGGCCTGACGCCGTGGTCGGCCTCGGCGGCTACGGCTCGGTCGCTCCCGTCCTGTGCGCGGCCCTCCGCGGCATCCCATCCATCCTGCTCGAACAAAACGTCGTGCCTGGCCGCGCGAACCGACTCCTGGCGCGGTTCGCGGACGAGGTGGACACGCAGTGGGAGGAGTCCGTGCCCCGCTTCGGCGCGGGCCGGCGGGTGCAGGTGACGGGGAACCCGGTGCGGGGCTTCATCCAGCGGCGCGAGCGCGCGGAGTGTGCGGAGGCGCTGGGCCTCGACCCCGCACTGCCCACGCTCCTCGTGATGGGCGGCAGCCAGGGGGCAAGCCCCCTCAACACCCTGACCATGGCCGCCCTGCCCATCCTGGCCACCTCAGGCGTGCGGATGCAGGCCGTCCACCTGTCGGGAGCGGCCGACGCCGAGCGCCTCCGCGCCTCCTACGAGCAGTACGGCGTCCCGGCCAAGGTGTTCGCGTTCCTCGCCGACATGCCGCTGGCCTACGGCGCCTGCGACCTTGCGCTCTCGCGCGCCGGCGGCACCAGCATCGCCGAGCTCACCGCGCTCGGCATCCCCGCCATCCTCGTGCCCTATCCGCACGCGATGGACAACCACCAGTTCCACAATGCCTCGGCGGTGGCGAGCCGCGGCGCGGCACTCGTCCTCGAACAGGGCACCCTCTCCGCCCACCGGCTCGCCCACCACGTCGCGGAGCTGCTTGGCGATGGCGACCGTCTGGGCGAGATGCGGCGCCAGAGCCTGCTCGCCGGCGTGCCCAGGGCGGCAGCCATCGTGGCCGACCGCATCGAGGCACTCATCGCCGAGCGGAACGGCAAGCGCAAGCCGTGGCTCTCGCGCCTCCTGGCGCGCCGCCGCGAAGCGAAGTCCGTTTAGACCGTTCGGTCGTGCGTCGCGCGCGTTGCGCGCGTGTTGGCGAGGATGAATGGATGAATGGATGGGTGGATGGGTGTCAGACAATCATCCATTCATCCACCCATCCAGTCATCCTCTTTGGTTGCGGCTAGTGGCCGCTTCAGGAGTATGGCAGCCATGCGTTTCGACGGGCGGCACATCCACTACGTGGGCATCGGCGGCGTGGGCATGAGCGCCCTGGCCCATATGAGCCTCGACTGCGGCGCGACCGTGTCGGGCTGCGACCTCAAGGACGGCCCGGTCCTCCGCGCCCTGGCCGACCGCGGCTGTAGTGTCCACCTCGGCCACGACCCCGCGCACCTCGACGGCGTCGAGCTCGTCGTCCACACATCCGCCGTGCCCGGCAGCAGCCCTGAGATTCTCGCGGCCCATCGCCAGCTCATCCCGGTCGTAGGCCGGGCGCGCATGCTCGCCCGCTTCACCGACGACCGCCGCCTCGTCGCCATCGCCGGCGCCCACGGCAAAACCACCACCACCTGGCTCGTCAGCAAGCTCCTCCTCGAAGCACGCCTCGACCCCTCCGTGATGGTCGGCGGCATGGTGGACGAGCTCGACGGCAACTACCGCCTCGGCGCCAGCCCCTTCTTCGTGACCGAGGTGGACGAGAGCGACGGCTCGCTCCTCGAGTTCGCGCCCCAATACTCGATCATCACCAACGTGGACTTCGAGCACGCGGACCACTACGCCGACCTGGCCGCGCTTCAGGACACGTTCCGCAGCTATCTGTCCCAGACGCGGGCGGACGGCTGGGTGGTGATGTGTGCCGACAGCGCCCCCGCGATGGCGACCCTCGACGCCTGGGCGGGCAACACGGCCACCTACGGCCTCGCCCCATCCGCCCAGTTCCGCGCCGAAAACGTCCAGACCAACGGCGCCGGCTCCACCTTCGACGTCCGCCGCCCCAACGGCACCCTCCTCGGCCTCAAGCTCACCCTGCCCGGCCTCCACAACGTCCAGAACGCCCTCGCCGCGGTCGCCCTCGCCGCAATCCTCGGCATACCCGACGACGTGTTGCGCCGCGCGCTCGGCGGCATCGCCAGCGTGGGCCGCAGGCTCGAACGCAAGGGCGCCGCACGCGGCGTCGAGATGATTGACGACTACGGCCACCACCCGACCGAAATCCGCGCCACGCTCGGCGCAGCGCGCGGCATGGCGCACGGCCGCCTCCTCGCCGTCTTCCAGCCCCACCGCTACACCAGGACCTACCACCTCGGCGAGCGGTTCGGCGACTGCTTCGACGGCGCCGACCACCTCGTCCTGCTGCCCATCTATGCGGCGGGCGAGCCGCCACTCGACGGCGTGAGCACCCGCTGGATCGAGCGCGCCGTCCGGCGGCGCGGCCACGTCTCCTGCGCCTGCTTCGACGACTGGGAGGCCGCCCGGAGCCACGTCCTCGCCGTCCTTCGACCCGGCGACACCCTCCTCACCATCGGCGCGGGCGACGTCTACCGCTTCGGCGAACTCCTCCTCCACGACCTCCAGGAGCGCGAGACCCCATGAGCACCCATCCCTTCGCCGACCTCTCCGCCGCCGTCCGCGAGAACGAGCCCATGGCCCGCCACACCTCCTTCGGTGTCGGCGGCCCCGTCCGCTTCTTCGCCGAGCCGCGCGACTCCGAGGCCTTCCTCCTCGCCCACCAGCGCGGCGTGGCGGCCGGCCTGCCCATCCGCATCCTGGGGCGCGGCTCCAACATCCTGGTCACCGACGAGCCGCACCCCTGGCTCGTCATCTCCACCCGCCACCTCAGCGGCCTGCGCCACAGCGGAAGCTGCATCGAGGCCGACGCAGGAGTCTACCTCCCCAGGCTCGTCGCCGCCGCGGAGAACTGGGGCATGGGCGGCCTCGAACCCCTCGCCGGCATCCCGGGCTCCGTCGGCGGCGCCGTGGCCATGAACGCCGGCGGACGCTACGGCCGCGTCGCCAACACCCTCGTCGGCGCGATGGTTGCCCGGTTTGACTCGTCGGCTTCTGATCTCAATCAGCAATCAGAAATCAGAAATCAGAAATCAGAAATGGTTCCCTACTGGGTGGACACCGCGGAGCTCGGCCTCGACTACCGCTACTCCATCGTGCCCAAGGCGGGCCTGGTTCTGCTCTCCGCCACGTTCCAGCTCGACAAGGCGGCGCCGCGCCAGCTCGCCGAGCGCCGCCTGGGCATCCTCGCCGAGAAGCACGCAACCCAGCCGATGGACGCCCTGAGCGCCGGCTGCGTCTTCAAGAACCCGCCCACCGGCAAGAGCGCCGGCTGGCTCATTGACCAGGCCGGCCTCAAGGGCGCGAGGGTCGGCGGTGCCGTCGTCTCGCACAAGCACGCCAACTTCATCGTCAACGGCCGCAACGCCACCGCCCGCGACATCCTTCAGCTCATTGATATCGTGGTCAAGCGTGTCCTCGACCGCTTTGGCATCGAGCTGGAGCTCGAGATCGAGGTCTGGACAAACAACGAGGAACGGAGATGAGCAGATGAACGAATCGCGCAAGTCTCGCGTGGAGGGGTCTATTGCGGAGTTCATGAACTCCGCAATACAGACAACCGGGGCGCGCAAGCCCCGCGTCGGCGTCCTCTACGGCGGCATCTCGGCAGAGCGCGAGGTCTCAGTGAGGTCCGGCACCGCAGTTGCGCTCGCGCTCGCCAACGCCGGCTACCCGGTGGAGCTGCTCGACGTGCTCGACACGCCCATCGGCAGGCTGACCCAGGAGCGGATGGACGTGGCCTTTATCGCCCTCCACGGCACCTTCGGCGAGGACGGTGGCATCCAGTCGGTCCTCGAGGTCCTCGGCGTGCCCTACACCGGCTCGGGCGTCACGGCCAGCCGCCTGGCGATGGACAAGGTGGCGTCCAAGCAGTGCTTCCGCAAGGCGGGCGTGCCCTCGCCCGCCTTCGTGGAGCTGGAGGGCCACTGGCCCCAGGCGCGCAAGGTGGCCGCCCCTGCGCCCCTGGGCCTCCCGGTCATCGTCAAGCCGGCTTCTCAGGGCTCGAGCGTCGGACTCAGCCTCGTCGAGTCCGAGACCCAGCTCGCCACCGCCATCGCGCAGGCCCTTGAGTTCGACGAGCGCGCCATCGCCGAGGAGTTCATCCCGGGCCGCGAGCTCACTGTGGGCATCCTCCACGACCGCGCCCTGCCCATCATCGAGCTCCTCTACGAAGGCCAACTGTTCACGTGGAACGTGAAGTACACGAAAGGCGCGGCGCAGCACATCGTCAATCCGCCGCTCCCGCAGGGCGTCGCCGAGCGCATCCAGGCCGTCGCCCTTGCCGCCCACCAGAGCCTCGGCTGCTGCGGCTGCACCCGCGTGGACCTCCGCCTCGACCCCGGCAACCAGCCCTTCGTGCTCGAGGTCAACACCATCCCTGGCATGACCGAGACGAGTCTGCTGCCCGACGCCGCGGCAGCGGTCGGCATCAGCTTCACCCAGCTCTGCGTCACCGCACTCGACCTTTCGCTCAAGAACGGCCACCGCGGCGCCCCTGCCCCCAGGCCGGCCACGGTGGCTGGCATTCCGGCGCTCGCGGCGCAACAGGGGGGATGAATGGATGAATGGATGAGTGGATGGGTGGGCGGATGAAGCCAGTGAGAGTGAGAGTGAAAGTGAGAGTGAAAGTGAGGGTGAAAGTGAGAGGAAGAGTGATCCCTTTCGGTCTTCCCGCTTCCCTTTCCCTTTCCCTTTCCCTTTCCCTTACCCTTTCCCTCTGCTTCCATTCATCCACCCATCCAATCATCCCCTTCGATTGCGGCGCATAGCCGCCGCGAGGAGTTACAGCGTGGGTTCAAGAAACAGGAAACTCAGGGGCGACGGCTGGCCTGGCTTTCGCGGGGCGCTCGGCTGGCTCGCCGCGAAGATGAAGTCCGGCGTCATCGCCCTCGGCGTCCAGGGCGCAATCGTGGTTGGCCTGCTCGCCGCGGTCGCCGTGGGGCTCCGTCTGGCGCGCCTCCACGTCGCCCGCATGCCTCGGTTCTCCGTCAGCCCCGCCCAGTTCCGCGCGCAGGCCCCGGCCTGGTGCTCCGCAGACCTCGAAGCGGTCGCGTTCCCGAAGCAGACCTACAGCCTCTTCGACCCTGAGCTCATCCGCGACGTGACCGGTGCCTACCTCGCCTCCCCGTGGGTCAAGGCGGTCCGCCGCGTGGAGAAGCGCTTCCCCAACCAGCTCGACATCGAGCTCGACCTCCGCGAGCCCGCCGCGTTCGTCCGCCTCCCCGACGCCTCCCACGCGGTTGACCGCGACGGCGTCTGCCTCCCGCTCTCCTACGAGCGCTGGGACCTCGAGGGGCGCCCCCTGCCCCTCCTGTTCGGGGTCAAGACCGAGCCGCCCGAGCCGGGGAAGCGCTGGCCCGACCCTGGCGTCGCCGCCGCGCTCTCAATCGTCCAGGCGCTCGCCGCAGAGCCCGCCATACTCCGACAGGTGCACTTCGTGGACGTGTCCAACCTCGAGGGGGTGATTGACCCGCAGCGCAGCGAGGTGCTCCTCTTCACCCGCCGCCGGATGCGCATCGCCTGGGGGCGCCCGCCCAACACCACCCGCTTCGGCGAGCCCTCCGTGCCCTGCAAGCTCGCGCGTCTCCGCCGCTTCCTCTCCCGCCCCGGCGCACTCGCCGACGGCGCCTCCAGCATTGACCTCCGCTTCCCCGAGGACGACCAGGCGTCGCCCTCATTCGCAAACGACCGGAGCCATGACCATGCCTCGACGCCGTGACGAATACCTTGTCTCGCTCGACCTCGGCACCGCCGCCACCCGCGCCGCCGTGGCCTGCTGGCGCGCCGACGGCGACCTCGTGCTGGAGGGCTACGGCGAAACGCCCACCCACGGCGTCGCCAAGGGCATCATCGTGGACGCCGCCGATGCCGCCGACTCCATCCGCCAGGCCGTCGAGCAGGCCGCCAACCTCGCTCGCGTCCGCGTCCACACCATCCTCGCCGCCGTCGCCACCCCCTTCGCCCGCGGCTTCAACAGCCGCGGCTGCATCCCAATCGTCCACGAGGACAAACTGGTCCGCGGCAGCGACGCCGCCCAGGCCCTCGCCGCGGCCAACCGGGTCTCGCTCCCCTCCGACCGCACCGTCGCCGAGGTCTACAGCCAGGGCTTCGCCGTGGACGACGTCCGCGGCGTCCGCAACCCCGTCGGAATGGCCTGCGGACGCCTCGAAGCCGAAGTCCACGCCGTCTCCGACTCCCTCTCCGCCCACGCGAACGTCCGCCAGGCCATCAAGAAGGCCGGCTACCACCTCGAACAGCCCGTCTTCGCCCCGCTCGCCGCCGCCGAAGCGGTCCTCACCGACGAGGAGAAGTCCCTCGGGAGCACCCACGTGGACATCGGCGCGGCCAAGACCTCCGTCTCCGCCTACGCCGGCGGCCACCCCCGCTACACCCGCGTCATCCCCATCGGCGGCCACCACGTGACCAACGACCTCGCCATGGGGCTCGACATCGCCATCGCCGACGCCGAGGCGCTCAAGGTCCGCTGCGGCATCCCCGACGCCCGCCGCCCCCGCGGCGGCGAGCCGGCCGAGACCCTCGACGTCCCCCTCCCCGACGCGACCGGCTCCCAACCCGTCCCCCTCTGGCGCATCGCCCAGATCATCCGCGCGCGCATCGAGGAAATCTTCGAGCTCGTCGCCAAGGAGATCGAGCGGGGCGGCTTCGCGCCCGCCGCCTGCGGCCGAGTCGTCCTCACAGGCGGCCCCGTCAGCGCCCCTGGCACCCTCGCCGCCGCCCACCGCGCGCTCCATCGCCCCATTCGCCTCGGCAAGCCCGACGTCTCCAGCGTCGTCACCCAGTTCCAATGCAGCCCCGCTCACGCCGTCGTCCTCGGCACCCTCGCCCGCGGCCTCTACCACCGCGAGAAACGCTTCGACCAGCGCTTCCACGAGCGCTCCTTCCGCACCCTCTTCCGCCGCGTGGCCGGCTGGCTGTGATACACTGAGTTTCTCGTTCCCACGCTCCGCGTGGGAACGCCGGCCCCGGACGCTCCGAGTTTGTGAGGAAATCACACGGACGCCCACGGACAAGCACGGACGAGCAGATTCCTCGGCGACGCGCGTGTGTCCGTGTCCGTCCGTGTGTGTCCGTGTCATTTCTCCACGGCCTCCCCGCGTCCCCTCTCTTAAGGCAGCCTCAACATGGCAACAGGCGTGTTCTCTTCCACTGGCAACCCGGTCCTCCTCATCGGCGTCGGCGCCGTCGGCTGCGAGCTCGCCGCCAGGTGCTCGGGCGCCACGCTGCGCCGCCTCCTGAGCTTCGACGCCGACTCGCTGGCCGACTACCCGACCTCAGAGTCCATCTGCCTGGCCGGCGAGGCCGAGAACACGGCCGACATGGACGCCGAGGCGATGCGTCGGTCCGCCGAGCACGCGGCGCAGGAGATCCTCGACGCGGCCCGCTCCGCCAACCCCCTCGCCGTCATCCTCTGCGCCGTCGGCGGACAGACCGGCACCATCGTCGTCCCCACCCTCGCCTCGGAGCTGAAGGCCGACCAGTGCACCGCCATCGTCGTCGCCCTGGAGGCCCTCCCCTTCGAGGGGGCGGGGCGGGCCGACCTCGCCGCCCGCGCCATCGCCGAACTGGAGAACGCCGCCGACCTCGTCGTCGCCCTCCCCAACCGCCCCATCGCCGAGCTGGCCAACCCCGCCTGGCCCGTCGAGCGAGCCATCGCATTCCTCAAGGAAAAGGCCGTGCAGTCCGTCGAGCAGCTCATCCGCGCGCTCGCCTGCGCCTCCTGCGTCGGGCTCCAGCCCGCCGACCTCCGCCGCTCCCTCACCGAGGCCGGACGCGGCGCACTCGGCACCGGACTCGCCTCGGGCGACGCCCGCATCGAGAAGGCCATCCGCGACGCCTGCGCCAACTCCTTCCTCACCCAGGACAACTGCCAGCACGCCTCCGCCGCACTCCTCCACCTCCTCGGGAGCTCCTCCCTCAGCCTCCGCGAAGTCCACGCCGCCACCGACCTCGTCGCTCAGCTCGTCGGGCGCGTTCCCATCCAGGTCGGCCTCACCATAGACCCCGCCGCCGCCGACGCCATCCGCGCCACACTCCTCATCACCGGCGTCCACCGCATCCAGCCCAACGACCTCGCCGCCCAGCCATCGTCCACCCTCGTCCCCGCCCAGGACCTCAGCTTCCACGACGGCATCAACCTCGACGTTCCCGCCTTCCTCCGCCGCCGCGCCGCCGCGGCCGCCGCCCAATTCTGACGGCTCGATGCGGGATTGACGGATTGGCGGCGGCTTGAGGGGAGTCTGGGTGGGGCAGGGAGGGGCCGCGCTCGGGTTGTTGGGCAGTGAGCTGAATGGCCCCTCCAAACTGCCTCTGGAAGAGCTGGGCGTAGAGGCCGCCGCGGGCGAGGAGCTCGGAGTGGGTGCCTTGCTCAACCAGGCGGCCGGAGTCGAGGACGATGATGCGGTCGGAGCGCAGGATGGTGGAGAGGCGATGGGCGATGATGAGGGAGGTGCGGCCGCGGAGGAGGCCCTGAAGCGCGGCTTGGATGAGGGACTCGGAGGCGGTGTCGAGGCTGCTCGTGGCCTCGTCCAGGATGAGGATGGGGGGGTTCTTGAGGAGGGCGCGGGCGATGGCGACGCGCTGCTTCTCGCCCCCCGAGAGGCGGAAGCCGCGCTCGCCGACCACGGTGCCGTAGCCCTCGGGCAGCGCGGCGATGAAGTCGTGGATGTTTGCGGCGCGGCAGGCGGCGATCATCTCGCTCTCCGCCGCGTCGGGCTTGGCGTAGAGGAGGTTCTCGCGGAGGCTGGCGTGGAAGAGGAAGGTCTCCTGCGTGACCACGCCGATGTGCTGCCGCAGGCTCTCCTGGGCGAGGTCGCGCAGGCCGTACCCGTCGAGGGTGATCCGCCCGGCCGCGGGGTCGTAGAAGCGCAGGAGGAGGAGGGTGAGGGTGGTCTTGCCGGAGCCGCTGGGGCCGACGATTGCGACCTGCTGGCCGGGGGCGACGTCGAAGGTGACGTCGCGGAGCGAGAAGGGCTCCTTCGGCTCGGCGTCGGCCTCTCCGTTGCCCGCGGGCAGCGCGGGGGCGGGGTAGGTGAAGCCTACGCCTTCGAAGGCGATGTGGCCAGTTACGCCGTCGAGCGCCTTCGCCTCAGGCTTGTCGCGCGGGTCGGGCAGCATGTCGAGATATTCGAAGATGCGCTCGAAGACGGCGACGGCGGCCTGGATGTCCACGTAGACGGAAGCGAGCTGGACGACGGGGCGGTAGAGGAGCGTGAGGAGCGCGGCGAAGGCGACGAGCCGGCCGAGCGAGAGCTCCATGTGGATGACCTGGTAGCCGCCGTACCAGAAGATGAGGGCCGGCCCCATGGCGCTGAAGACGCTCAGGATCATGAAGAGCCAACGCCCCACGATGGCCTGGCGGACGCTGAGGTCGCGGACGCGCGCGGTCTGCTCGCTGAAGGCATCGGCGTCGGCGGCGCCCTGGCCGAAGACGCGCGTGAGGATGGCGCCGCTCACGTGCAGCCGCTCCTGCATGAAGGCGAGGAGCGACGCCTGGCTCTCCTGGGTCTCGGTGGAGAGGCGACGGCGGATGGCTCCCACAATCTTCGAGGGGAGATAGAAGGCCGGCACCACGACCACCGCCACGAGTGCCAGCCGCCAGTTCATAGAGACCAGGGCGATCGCCGTCGCGGCCAGCGTGGCCGCGTTGTTCGCAATGGCCACCAGGGTGCCCGTGGCAACCCCCTGCACGGCGTTCACGTCGTTGTTGATGCGCGAGACGATCTCGCCCGAGCGGGTGGTGGTGTAGAAGTGGAGGGACAGTTGCTGGAGGTGTCGGAAGAGCTGGTTGCGGATGTCGAACATGATATTCTGTCCGGCCTTCGCGGTGAGTGACTGCTGAAGGACGCCGACGAGTCCCGTGGCGATGGCGAGAGCGACCATCGCCCCCGCGAGGAGGGTGAGCGACCCAAGGTCGCCGCGCGGGATCGCGTGGTCCAGAATCCTGCCCACACAGAAGGGCGGGAGGACGTTGAGGCCCGCCGTGACCGCGATGCACGCGAGAACCACCGTCCACAGTGCCCGGTAGTGTGCGAAGTAGCGGGCGATGCGCCCGAGCACGGCGCGCCCCAGCCGCGGCGGCGGGCCGTTCGGCCCCCCCTTCGTGAAGTGGTCCTGGAGGCCATAGGTGCGGGTGATGCCGCCGACCGTGGAGAGAGGATTTCGCCAGCCGCCGTTCATCGCCAGTGCCCTGAATGCTATCGTAATCGTCCCTCGTCCTCGTCCTTCGTCCTCGATCCTCTTGGCCTGAGGGGGAGAAGAGTCGAGGACGAGGACGAGGACGAGGGACGAGGACGATTGAAGAGGAACGACGACTTCACCACGGCCGAGGGCCACACCCCAAGGGTTCCTGTTTGCTGACAGAGGCCGATGTCGTATAGTATTATCAAGACCAGGGCCGCCGTCAACTCCGTTGCTCGTGAAAGGGCGAATATGCGGCGTACGGGCATGCTGCGCGTTTTCGTTCTGCCTCTGCTCCTGGCCTCGGCGCGGGGGGACTGGCCGGAGTTCCGCGGCCCGTGGGGTAACGGGCATGCGGCGCCGCCGGGCGACGCCAAGCCCCTCGGGCTCCCGCTCACCTGGAGCGAGACGGAGAACGTGAAGTGGAAGACCGCGGTCCCGCACAGGGGCTGGTCCACGCCGGTGGTCCTCGGCGGCCAGGTGTGGCTGACAACCGCGACGACCGATGGCACCGACTACTTCGGGGTCTGCGTGGACGCCGAGACCGGGAAGGTCCTCTTCAACGAGCGGCTCTTCCACGCCGACAAGCCAGAGCCGCTCGGCAACACCGTCAACTGCTACGCCTCCCCATCGCCCGCGATCGAGAAGGGCAGGGTCTACCTCCACTTCGGCAGCTACGGGACGGCCTGCCTCGACACGGCGAGCCACAAGGTGCTCTGGGAGCGGCGCGACATCTACTGCCGCCACTACCGCGGCCCAGGCTCATCTCCCATCTTCTTCGAGAACCTCCTCATCCTCACCTTCGATGGAGTTGACGTGCAGTTCCTCATCGCGCTCGACAAGGCGACCGGGGCCACGGTGTGGAAGACGCCGCGCTCGATGGTGTGGGACGACGTTGACGCCCAGGGCCGCCCGGCGGCTGAGGGAGACTTCCACAAGGGCTTCTCGACGCCACTCGTCGCCACCGTGGGCGGCAAGCCGCAAATGGTCAGCCCAAGCTCGAAGTGCGCCTACTCCTACGACCCGCTCACCGGCAAGGAGCTCTGGAAGGTCCACCACACCGCCCACACCGCGGTGCTGAGGCCTGTGTTCGGCGCGGGACTCGTCATCTTCTGCACGGGCCTCGGCGGGCCGGCGCTCTGGGCCGTGAAGCCCGATGGCCAGGGCGACGTGACGAACAGCCACGTCGCCTGGAAGGTGGGCCAGGGCGCGCCCAGGACCCCCTCGCCCGTCATCGTGGGCGAGCTGCTCTACATGGTGAGCGACGACGGCCTCGTCACCTGCCTGGAGGCCGCGACGGGGAAGGTGGTCTGGACCCAGCGGCTCGGGGGGAGCTTCGCCGCCTCGCCCATCTACGCCGACGGGCGCCTCTACTTCTCCAGCCAGCAGGGGAAGACGACCGTTCTGAAGCCCGGCCGCACGTTCGAGGTCCTGGCCACGAACACCCTCGACGGCGGCTTCATGGCCTCGCCCGCCGTCGCCGGCAGCGCCCTGTTCCTGAGGACCCGGACGCATCTCTACCGTATGCAATCGTCGGCCCGCGAGGCCGTGGGAAGATAGGTGCAGCGGAACCGGTTCCGGCCCCCCACCGACCTTGCGTCGGTGGAGCGAAGGATTGAGAACTATTGACCTCTGCACAAAGAATGATAAGAAACGGCCCTCTATCGTGCAGGCTTCCAACCTGAAATGCACGATTCGGCAGGCAAGGTGCCTGCCCCACCCGGATGCCCTTATCATTCTCTATGCAGAGGTCAGTAACGGACCTCGCGAGGTCCGTTAGAGGGCCGCGCAGCAGCCCAGGCCCGAGGCGCTGGCCGACCGGCCCGCTCCGCGTGAAGGCCGCGCGCCCCACGGTCGCGGGGCTACGGCTGCGGATTCGCTCTGGGGGTTGGCGACCCTCTAACGGACCTCGCGAGGTCCGTTAGAGGGTCGCGCAGCAGCCCAGGAGCGCGGCGCTGGCCGACCGGCCCGCTCCGCGCGAAGGCCGCGCGCCCCACGGTCGCAGGGGCACGGTTGCGGATTCGCTCTGGGGGGGCGGGGGCCCTCTAACGGACCTCGCGAGGTCCGCTAGAGGGCCGCGCAGCAGCCCAGGCCCGAGGCGCTGGCCGACCGGCGCGCTCCGCGCGAAGGTCGCGCGCCCCACGGTCGCTGGGGCACGGCTGCGGATCCGCTCTGGGGGTTGGCGACCCTCTAACGGACCTCGCGATGTCCGTTAAGGGGCCGCGCAGCAGCCCAGGCGCCGGCGCTGGCCGACCGGCCCGCTCTGCGCGAAGGTCGCGCGCCCCACGGCCGCAGAGCACGGTTGCGGGTTCGCTCTGGTGGGTCGGGGCCCTCTATTGACCTCTGCATGAAGAATGACAAGGAACGGCCCTTTGTGATGCAGGCTTCCAGCCTGCAATGCACGATTCGGCAGGCAAGGTGCCTGCCCCACCCGGATGTCCTTATCATTCTTTATGCAGAGGTCAATAACAGGGAGGCACCTGACCCCCTCCCTTTCTCCGCTTGGCGGAGAGGGGATGAGGGGTGGGGACCCTGGTAGTGACCAATCCTTCGCTCCACCGAGGCAGGCTCGGTGGGGGCGGGAAGAAAGGAGAAGCGCAATGAGGCGAGCACTGGGCGTTTCTGTGGCTCTGGCGGTCCTTCCGGCCATCTGCGGGGAGGCGGTGCAGCCCAATTCGTGGGTGAAGGTGGATGAGGGGAAGACGGGCGTGCGCCCAGGCTCGGTGCTCCTCTACGCGCCGGACCTCAAGCAGATGCTGCTTGTCGGCCCGGCGAAGGAGGCGCCATTCGTCCAGGCATTCGACCCCGCGGCGGGAACATGGAGCGAGTTCGCGTCGGCTGCTCCGGCGGTGAAGGAGGGCATTCGGCCCTACTATCAAGCGGCATACGACCCGGGCAGCAAGACGATCTACTGCCTGTCGGGCGGCCCGGTCCTCTATTCGTTCAGCGTGGAGGAGAAGGCGTGGAAGGCTCATCCCCCGGCTGCTGAGCTTGAGGGCCTGAGCTGGCACGCGATGGCGTGCGACCCCATCGGCAAGCGGCTGGTGGTCGTGGGCGCAGACAAGAAGGCCGACAACCTCGGCTGGTGCCGAACCGTCGTCTACGACATCCCGTCGGGCAAATGGTCGCGCCTCGACGTGGCCGACGCGAAGGTCGTGCAGGAGCACCGCGAGCTGGTCGCGGCAAAGGAGGCGGTGATTGACCTCGCCGGCCGCATCCGCCTCGCCTGGTTCCGCGATCCCAAGGGCGTGGGCACCCCAGCCGAACTGAAGACGCTCATCGAGCGCTTGAACCCGTTCGCCGTGGACGCGGGCGCCGTCAGCAACGCGCTCGCCGCCGGCCAGACCCTCGACGCGCTCAAGGCCGCGCGCGCCCTCCAGCGCAAGCTCGAGGAAGCCGCCGAGGCGCAATATCCTGTGCCCTGCTCCCGCCGCAACTCGCCCCTGGCCTTCGATGAGAGGAGCCGCGTCTTCGTCCTCTTCGGCGGCGACCACGAGGACTACCTGATGAACGACACCTGGGTGCTCGACCTTGAGAAGAAGGCGTGGCGGCGGGCGAAGCCGGACAAGGCGCCCAGCCCCCGAGCCGGCCACGCTCTCGTCGCACTGCCCAGGAGCGGCAAGGTCGCTCTCTACGAGGGCTACCTCCAGAGCTCGGGCGAGGACTACGGCACCCCGCCCTACACCGCGCTCGGCCCCGCCCAGCTCTGGCTCTTCGACCCCAAGACCGACCGCTGGGACCTGGCCGCCTCCTGGCCCCTGCCCGGCAAGGACGACAAGGCAACGCCTGCTCCCGTGGGCATCTTCGACGGCTATTCCGCCCAGTGGTTCTGCCCGCCGGCCCTGGCCGCTGTGGGTGTTGTGGGCGGCGTGTCCACACGCCGCGACCCGCGGGATGGGGACATCCCGCCCACAGTTTCGCGGGACGGGGACGTCCCGCCCGCAATGGACCGCCTGGTCCTCGCCGCCCACGCCCTGGGCCTCTGGTTCTGGCGCTGGAAGCGGCCCGCCGAGACCTGGACCCTTGCCATTGATCCCGCCCGCACCGATGCGGAGGGCCGCGAGAAGCTGGGCGTCGAGCCGAACCAGCGGCTCTACCGCAAAGGCCCCTTCGTCGCCTCCTTCTGCGAGGTGCCCGACGAGCCGAAGCCCCCGGCCCTCGAGGCCCTCCCCGACAACCGGTGGGTCCGCCTCCCAGCTCCGCCTCGCAACCCCTGCCGCGGCTGCCGACAGCGCGACTGGGGCACATGCGTGTGGGACTCCGACCGCGACCAGATACTGATGTGGGGCGGGGGCCACTGCGTCCGCTCCGCAAGCGTCGTCGCCCACTGGTCGCCCGCCTCGGGCCGCATCGTGGAGGGCTACGACGCCGACGAGCCCTACGGCGCCAACGGCGGCGGCGGCTTCGACTCCTCCCTCCTCAACCGCCCCTGGGTCTCCACCCACAGCTACAACCACTATGCCTACGACCCTAAGTGCAAGCTCCTCGTCTCTGGCCGCGGCTATCTGTACGACCCCGAGCGAATGGACTGGCTCCGCATCGAGCCCTACCAGCTCCCATTCGCGTTCAGTTGGGGCAGCACGTGCGTGGAGACCTCTCCCCACGGCGCCGTGGCCTGGGCACGCAAGCGCGGCAGCGAGGACTTCGGCCTCTGGCTCTTCGACCGCGAGAAGGGCTGGACCGGCCTGGAACCCAAAGGCAAGCTCTTCGGCCCCTATTGCGATTGCCACGGCATGGTCTACGACTCCAAGCGCGACCGCATGCTCCTCAGCGGCGTGGGCGGCACCTACGGCAGGATCAGCAACGGCACCTTCCTCGCCTTCGACTTCAAGACCAAGGAATTGAGCACCATCGCCCCTGAGAACAGCGAGTTCGCCAGGACCCACAACGCCCGCGAGCTGGCCTACGTGGAGCACGCCGACTGGGTTCTCATCGGCGAACTCTATCCCCCCGCCCGCGACAAGAAGGCGGCGAAGCACTACACCCGCGTCTACGACTGCGCGAGGAACAAGATGTTCCTCCTCGATGCCGGCCCCGTGGCCGACGGCCACAGCACGGGCTGGATGTACGACGCGCGGCGGCGGCTCGCCTACGTCTTCACCTATCGCGGCGAGGCCTGGGCTCTGAAGGCGAACCCCGCCACCGCAGTCCTCGCCGAGAAGCCGTGACCTCTGCCCGCCACCCGTCGCTGAGGCATTACCCCAGCGGGCCGATGGCTGGCCGTTGCCACGCAGCGTCGGCCATGGCTGAGCAGCGGTCAGAGCTGTCTGTGGCGGATGATATTCAAACATTCTATAGAATGTTTGATCATAGGCGCAACGACCTTGCATCGAGGCCGGGTCCCCGCCACCACCCATTGGGCGGCGACATTGTCAAACATCCTATGGCTCTTCAGGGTTCTTTGTGGGTGCCCCCAAGGGCTTGTGGTCGCCCCGGCGTGGGTGAATGCCAAGGGCGCCGCCCGCCGCTGGGCTTGGCACGGGTTTTTGCAGCCGATTGCTCCGCTATCAGGTGCGGAAAGGGGGAATCTGGGCGGGGGAGCCCCCGGACGGCACGTGCTCCCACCTGGCTCGCGCGGCCAGCCGTAAGGCGATGGCACATTCCCCCTTTCCGCACCTGATAGAGGCCGGGGCTGACAAAAACCGTGCCAGGCCCAGCGGCGGGCGGATGGCGGCATTGGCGCCCTCCCCAGCATCTTGGGGGCACCCACAAAGAACCCTGAAGCGGCCATTCTGTAGAGTGTTTGATAATTGCCAGAGGGACTTCGAATTCTGGCCACGTTTCCGTGTCTGCGTGTCAGAGCGCGGGATGCTCAAACATTCTATAGAATGTTTGAATATCCCTCGTGCCCCGTACTCACCCGGCGGCGGCGCATCAGGTGCTTCGGGCGACAACGGCTTTCCGCAGCGCGGCGCGCCCCGCCGAACCGAGCTCGGCGAAACCGACCGGGGGGCCACCGGCTGCGCGGACCCGTTGGCGCACCCGATGCTCTGTCCCGTGTTGAAAAGGGCGGGGGTTTCTGGTACGATGCTGTAGGTTGATCCGAGGTCGCGCAGTTGGGGTGCGCCTTGAAAAGGGTGAAGCAGGACCATGCCTTCGCTTTGCGTTGTGGGGATGCAGTGGGGCGACGAGGGGAAGGGGAAACTGATTGACTACCTGGCGGCCCAGGCCGCCGTGGTGGTCCGCTACGCCGGCGGGAGCAACGCCGGCCACACCGTGGTGGTGGACGGCCAGAAGACGGTGCTCCACCTGCTCCCCAGCGGGGTACTTCACCCTGAGTGCCTGTGCGTGATCGGGAACGGGGTGGTGGTTGACCCCGGCGAGCTCCTGGAGGAGATCGCCCTTGTGGAGTCGCGCGGGGGCAAGGTGGGCGACAACCTCCTCATCAGCGACCGCGCGCAGGTGGTGATGCCCTACCACAAGGTGCTCGACAAGGTGATGGAGGAGGCGAAGGGCGCAGGGAAGCTAGGCACCACCCTCCGCGGCATCGGCCCCTGCTACGCCGACAAGGCGAGCCGCACCGGGATTCGCATGGTGGACCTCGTGCGCCCCGACGCCCTGCGGGCAAGGCTCCAGGACTGCTTGCCCTTCGTGAACCTCTTGCTTGAGCGGGTCTACAGCCACGAGCAGTTGGCGCTTGAGGCCATCTTCGAGGAGTACGGCGGCTACGGCGAGCGGCTGAGGGGGTTCGTGGGCGACTCGGTGACGTGTCTACATCGCGCCTTCGCGGAGGGGCGGCGGGTGCTCTTCGAGGGCGCCCAGGGCTCGATGCTCGACATTGACTTCGGGACCTATCCCTTCCTGACCTCCTCGAATGCCTCCGTGTGCGGGGTGCCGGCCGGGACGGGCGTGCCGCCGCGAATGGTGGGCAACGTGCTCGGGGTGGTGAAGGCCTACACCACGCGGGTGGGCGCCGGGCCGTTCCCCACAGAGCTCCACGGCGAGCTGGCCGAGAAGGTGCGCGAGAACGGCGGCGAGTACGGGGCCACGACCGGGCGGCCGCGCCGCTGCGGCTGGCTCGACGCCGTGGCGCTCCGCTACGCGATGGCCATCAACGGCACCAACCACCTGGCGATAACGAAGCTGGACGTGTTGGACGCCCAGCCGGCGCTGAGAATCTGCACGGCGTACCGCCACGGGGGCGTGGCCCACGCGACGTTTCCCAGCGACCTCGCGGTGCTGGGCGAGTGCGAGCCGCAGTACGAGGAGCTGCCCGGCTGGCAGCAGAGCATTGCCGAGGCCAAGAGCCTCGACGACCTGCCCGAGGCCACGCTGGCCTACCTGCGCCGCATCGAGGAGCTCCTCGGCGTGCCCGTCGGCATCATCTCGGTCGGCAACGAGCGCCGCCAGACCATCGTGGTCGAGAGCGACGGGCTCTTCGGATGAGCGAGTTCTAACCCGCATTTCTCACGAAATGCGGGAAATCCCAAGAGCCAAACAGCAAGCACCAAACGATCTCCAAGCCCGAAATGCTCAATGACCAAAGCAACCCCCCAGGGTCGCGGGCAACACCACGTAGTCTCC
>Ga0194112_10004315_pt1 | contig 19510 bp, 20 predicted proteins | sample TA2MahC400mmetaG_FD_146191 | JGI IMG/M metagenome (GOLD analysis project Ga0194112, IMG submission 146191) | Freshwater microbial communities from Lake Tanganyika, Tanzania - TA2015016 Mahale Deep Cast 400m | ecosystem: Environmental > Aquatic > Freshwater > Lake | place: Tanzania: Lake... | reverse complement strand
ATGCCTTCGGCGGTCAGATAGTTACTGTTTTCTGCCAACTTATGCCTCGAATCGCAAGCCCCGGAGGGGAACAAAAAAGCGCCAGCGGCGCAAATAAACTGAGCCGTCGTGTGCTCGACGGCCTCGATAGGAACTATTATAACCGAAGCCCGGGGAACGCGCAAATCGTCGAACAGAAAAGAGGCAGCCGCCTATCAAAGCCGGTTGACACTTTCTGCCACTCGTGATATGCTGCAACTATCCCAAACCTCCGGAGGTCAAAGTGACTGCTATACGCTGGCTTCGCCGATGGCGCAGGGTTTGGTTAGCTCTTCTCCTGTTGGCCGTGCTGCTAAGTTCCGCGGCCGCAACCGGAGGCGAGCCGGCCATGCCAGCGGGAATCTGTCCCACGCAGACCACCGCGGTGCCTGTGCCGATCAACTTGCAGGTCGCCTTGCAGCGTCCCAACGCGCCCCCACCCGATCCCGCGTGGGCGGTCCCGGTGACGTTTGCGCTCTATCCGCCCGGCGACGCGAACACCATCTGTCACCAGTGGGAATTGACGTTGGACCAAAACGGCCGCTGGAGCGGTCTGCTGGACCTCTTCACGGGTATCTACGACGCGCGGCTGCGCAACCTGCACACCTTGCGCAACGTCAAGCGGAATGTGGCGATCCTCGGGCCATCCACGATCAATATGGGTACGCTCCGCGAGGGGGATGCCAACGCGGACAATACCGTGAACATCCTGGACTTCGCTCTGTTGCGCGGCGCCTATTTCCAGGACGAAGGTATGCCGGGTTTTGACCCGCGCACGGATTTCGATGAGAACAACACCGTCAACATCCTGGACTTCGGCCTGCTGCGCAGCAGCTATTTCATGGAGGGCGATATCGAGATCGGGAGCTCGGCGACTGGGGTCGAGCTGTCCTGGATGGCGGAAGCCAGCTCGCCGGATGCGTCTGCCGGTGGGCTGCGAGCGAGCGTCTCAGCGTTAGCGACGACCGCGGCGGTTACTCTGACTCTCACGCCGCTGCAAACCGACCTGGCGTTGGCTGCGAGCGCCGAGTTCATCATCCGCGTGGACGCCAGCGCCCAGCCATTGCTGGGACTGGATATCGAGCTATACTATCGTCCAGCGATCGTGACGGTGGTGAATGCGGCGGGCGCGCCCGCGACCAGCATCACGGCCGGCGCAGCGTTCCCAGTGATCTTGCAGAACCGGGTGGACACTGCTAATCGGCGCATCGTGTTCAGCGCTGCCAGTTTCGACCAACCGGCGAGCGGCCTGATCGAGGTGGCGCGCTTTCACCTGCGCGGGGAGAGTCCGGGGCCAGCCGAGCTCAACTTCAGCTCGCGTACGCTCGGCATGGACGCCAGCTATCGGCGCGTGGCGCTGACTCTGCCCTCGCCGTCCATCACCGTCGGTGGGGTCAGCGACTATCGGGCCTTCTTCCCCGTCATGGCGAAATGAGCGAGACGCAAACCTGGAAGCACAATGAACGGAGGCGCGTCGTGAAACATCATCACAGGATCATGATTGCGATTGCCATGCTGGTAGTCTTTAGCCTGGCCCTGGGCTCCGCGGCGCCGGCGTTCGGGGCGGCGCCGGCCGGGGCAGTCAATGTGGCCGTGCGCTCTGCCAGCGGGTTCACGAAGATCACCGGCAATGTGTTTCTGATCGAAGTCAGGCTCGAGGGAGCCGAGCAGGTTGGCGGCGCCGATGCCTGGCTGGACTTCGATCCGACCTACCTGGTGGTTGTGGATAGCAGCGGCAACCCGACTACCAACCCCGATGCTGGACTGGTGAACGGTCCGATGCCGCGCATCTCGGCCAACATTGACAACGCGAGCGGCCTGATCAAATACGGCGCCGGCTACACCCAGGGGTCGGCCGCCGCGCCGTTCACGCTCTTCCAGGCGCGATTCAAGGCGTTGGCCACGACCGGCGGCACGCCGCTGACCCTGGTGGCCAACAAGACCTTCGTGATAGATGCTGGCGGCAATGTTGTCACGGGTTCGCTGATCAATGGCACTGTGGTCATCGTATCTCCCCCCACCAACACGCCGACCTTCACGCCAACCCGCACGCCGACCATCACCCAAACCCCCACCAGCACGCCGACGCCGACGATCACCCTGACGCCGACCGTCACTCGCACGCCGACCCAAACCTCGACCCCGACGATCACCCCGACGCCGAGCATCACGCTCACGCCCACCCGCACGCCGACGCCGACGAACACGTCTACGCCATATCCCGGCGCTCTGTGTGTCTCGGCGTTCGATGACGCCAACGGCAATGTCGTGCGTGACCCCAGCGAGGGGCTGTTGGCCAATGCGGTCATCACGGTCAAGGATCTCGCGCTGGCGTCGGTGGCGCAGCATACCACCGACGGCATCCACGAACCGAAGTGCTTCGCTTTGCCGCCAGGCGGCTACTACGTGGAGGAACGCGATCCTCCCGGCTACGCCTCGACCGGCCCGAACTGGTTCGGCATCTGGCTGCCGAGCCACGGCGCCTTCGACATCGCATTCGCCGACCAGGTCGCCACGGTGACGACCACGCCGACTGCCACGCCGACGATAGGTCTGTACACGTCCACGCCCACCGCCACGCCGACCGCGACCAGAACGGCCACGGTCACACCCGCCTCGACCCCCTCTGCCACGCCCACGCCTACACCCACGCGCGCGGCCGTGGAGGGCGAAGTCTGGCAAGACTTGGACCGCGATGGGCAGCGCGATCCAGGCGAGCCGCCGCTGGCGGGCCTCGGGGTGACGCTGCGTCCTGCAGTGGCGGCGAGCCTCGGCATCGGCGAGACCTATGAGACGACGACCGATGCCCAGGGACGCTACCGCTTCGCCCAGGTCAGCCCGGGCCTCTATCTGCTCGGCGTGCAGACGCACGGCGGGCTGTGGCCGACCACCGAGGCGGCGGTCAATGTCTATATCGGGGCCACTGTGCGCGTGGAGGTTGGGTTCGGCTTCTACCGGCCGCCGGTGATCCAGTTTGCGCCACTCTTGCTGAAGGATCGGTGATTTTCCATGCACACGCGGTTGCTGACGCTTTTGGCTCTGTTGTTTCTGCTCGGCGCTGGCGCGTGTCGCGCGCCTCAGCCGGCTTCAACCCTGGGGCCGCGACCAGCGTTGCCCCCGCGCACGCCGACCCCCGCGCCTGCCTCCGACGAAGATGCTATTCGCCAGTTGATCATTGCGGAGGGGCAGCGGGTGGTCAGCCAGGACATCGTCGGCCTGATGGAGTTGTGGGCGGCCGATGCGGTGATCGCCGACGCCAGGCACACGCCGGACAACCCGAACGACGATGCGCGCTGGCGTGGCCGCGACGCGATCCGCGAGCGGTACGTCGTGCTGGTCTTTCCGGGCAACCCTGCGGTGGTCGCGCCGACCGATCTGCGCATCGCGATCACCGGCGACGCCGCGACGGTCACAAGCACGACGGTGATCGGCAGCGAAGTCTCGCCGGCCGGCGATCGCTGGACGTTGGCCCGCCGCGATGGTCGTTGGTGGATCACCGGTCTGACGTACAATCTGGAGCCGAAGAAATAGCGAGCCTGGTGCGGGTTTCGCGCATTTGACATTCTGACGAAGTGCGGTATACTTTGCGCCACTGCATCCATATCACACTCACACGCGGCACGATTTCAGGAGGAGGAATCGTATGCGCAGAGTCTTGGTGTTCCTGACCCTGGTCGCCGTCCTCGCGATGGCGATCGCTGCGCCGGCTCAGGCCGGCCTTACCTGGTGCCTCACCGATCCGAACATCAAGCTCGCCGATGGCGGGGTGGTGCACCTGTGGGTAGGAGTGGCTCCGGAGAACAAAAACACGGGGTTCACGCTTACCATCGTCGCTCCTGCGGGCTCCAGGGTGGTTGGCAACTCGCAGAAGCTCAACATGACCGTCGTCCTGCAGGATTCGGGGCCAGCTGGAGAGATCACCGCCTGGGTAGACGCGGGCTTCGATGTGTCGTATGCAGTCAAGTTCCGCAGCCAGGTCTTGGGCGAGGGCCTGTTCGAAGGCGCCCATACCTGGTCCTGGTAGGCCAGCGCACCCGGCCCCACTGAAGTTCGTTCAATCTACGCAAAGCGAGGGTTTCCCAAAAACCCTCGCTTTGTTGTATAATGGGCCGGGTGTCCTGCGCGTGCCGGCAAGACGGCAGGCCGGCAACTTCTATCACGGTTTGCAGCGCCGGGCCGCTGGTCGCGGCTGGCAGGCTGCGACCGCAGGAAGGTAGGGTCTGGTGCAGCTTCCCCGGCGGATCGTCGTCTACATCACCCTGGTCATTACCGCGGGCGCGGTGATCGCAGGCTATTGCTTCTGGCGCTATCCGATTGGCGGCGACTGGAGCGACTGGCTGTTGATCGGCGCCTTTGCCGCGATGACGCTGCTGACCGATCGCTATCGCCTGCAGATCGCCCCGCGCACCAACATCCACCTGGATACCATTCCCCTCTTCGCCGCGGTGCTGATCTTCGATCCGGCCGAGGCGGTCTTGATCGCAGCCGTGGGACGCTTCTTCGGTAGACTGGGCCCACGAATCGTGCCCCTGGAGCACGGCTTCAATCTGATGCAGACGGTCGTCTATGTGGGCGCGGGGGCGCTGCTGCTCAACGCGTTCGCGCCGACGCCCTGGATGCCCGGCGGGTTGGCCTCCTGGCTGGGGCTTCTTGTCACCGTGCTCGTCATGTATAGTCTCAATGCGCTTCTGGTGATGGGCATCGTGGCGCTGCACGCTCGCACCTCGCCCATCGCGCTCTGGCGCGCTTCGCAGCCGCTGGAGACGATCGTGCAGGGCGTGATATACTGCCTGGGGCTGCTGACCGCGCTGGTGGTGGTTCCCCACAATTGGGCGGTGCTGTTGATCGCGTTGCCGACGATCGCGGTCTTCATTACGCTGGATCGCACGCTGAAGATGGAGGCTCAACAACGTAAGCTGTCGGAAGAGAACGCGGCGCAAGCCGCTGACCTGCGGAAACAGGCGACGGCGTTGCGCGAGGCCTACGCAGTGCTGGAGGATGCCCTCGACGCCAAGAACCAGATGCTCCAAAACGTCTCCCATGAGCTGCGCACGCCGCTCGTGCCCATCACCGGCTTCGCCGAGGCGCTCCGCGAGGGGCTGTGCGGCGACCTGACCGCCGAGCAGCTCACGGCCGTGGACCACATCTTTCGGCACGCGACCCACATGGCCCAGATGGTCAACGACCTGCTCGCGCTGCAAACGCTCGACCGGCAACACCTGCAACTGGCGGAAGTAAAGGTCGCAGACTTGCTGCAGGATTGCATCACCACCTTTTCCAGGCGGGCGGCCAGCGTGGGCATCGAGCTGCGCAGCGAGTGCGCGGCCGACGTGCCCCCATTGCGCGGCGATGCCATGCGGCTGGAGGAAGTGATTTCGAACTTGCTGGACAATGCGATAAAATTCAGCCCCTATGGTGGGGAAATCGTGCTGAAAGCGGTAGGGCTCGATGACAAATCAGTCCAGATCAGCGTTTCGGACCAGGGGATCGGCATTCCTGCCGAAGAGCTGCCCAAGATCTACCGGCGGTTCTACCAGGTGGATGGCTCCAGCACCCGCAAGTTCGGCGGACAGGGGATGGGACTGGCGATCGCCAAGCGCATCGTGGAGATCCATGGCGGCAAGATCACCGCGACAAGCCAGGTCGGCAAGGGCAGCACCTTTTATGTGGTCTTGCCGACCGAGCTGGTCGCCGATGCGCCGGCCGCGGTGAGCTTCGACTGAGGCAGCGAGCGGCGTCTGGATCATGACAGACGGCCATCGTCAGCCAGGCATATCCCTGCCAAGACAAAGGGCTGGCATCGTAACGATACCAGCCCTTCTTTTTGGAGGCGACGGCCGGATTTGAACCGGCGATCGGGGTTTTGCAGACCCCTGCCTTGCCACTTGGCTACGTCGCCGCAACCATTCCTATTGTAGCGCAGTTACAGGGGTTTGTCAAACCGGCCGCGGGGCCCGAGTATAGCGCAGAACTGTCGGTTACTCTGTCACCGCGAGGAGCGTAGTGTGCGATTGCGCCAGTATCCTTCAGGACGAAGCAGTCTCCTTCGAGGGCGAGATTGCTTCGCAAAAGACGCTCGCAATGACGCCCCGGAGGATGTGGGTAATCACCAGGGCTGCGGGGCCCTTTGATCAAAGCGAGTATGCGCGATGCCGCAAACCAACGTCTACACCGTCTTACAGATCACAGCTTACATCAAGTCCCTTTTCACCGGCGACCCGCTTCTGGCCGACGTGTGGCTGTCGGCCGAGGTTTCGGGCTTCACCCAGGCGACTTCGGGGCATTGCTACTTCACCCTGAAGGATGCGAGCGCAGTCATCAAGGCGGTGATCTGGCGCACGCAGGCCGGCCGGATGACCCTGCCGCGCAACGGCGAGGCGGTGCTTGCACACGGCTACATCTCGGTCTACGAACAGGGCGGCGCGTATCAGTTCTACGTGGATCACATCGAGCCGGCCGGCGCGGGCCGCCTCTGGCTGGAATTCGAGCGGCTGCGCGGCCGGCTGGAGGCCGAAGGGCTTTTCGCCGCGGAGCGCAAACGCGCCATCCCCCCGCGGCCGGCCCGTTTGGGTGTGGCGACCTCGCCGACGGCCGCCGCGCTGCGCGACATCCTGCGCACCCTGGCCGCGCGCTGGCCTCTGGTGGAGGTGATCCTGGCCCCCACGCCTGTGCAAGGGGAGCAAGCGCCCCCAGGCATCGTCGCCGCAATCCAGGCGCTGAACCGCTGGTCGGCCGAGCGCGAGCCGCTGGACGCCATCATCCTGGCGCGCGGGGGCGGCTCCATCGAGGAGCTGTGGGCCTTCAACGACGAGCGCGTGGCGCGGGCCATCGTCGCCTCGGCCACGCCGATCATCACGGGCGTGGGGCACGAGACCGACTTCACCATCGCGGACTTCGCGGCCGATCTGCGCGCGGCGACCCCCACGGCCGCGGCGACCCTCGCGACGCCGGACCGCCGCGACCTGGCAGCCAGTCTTGCGAGCCTGACCAACGCAGCCCATCGCGACATGACCGACCGGCTGGCCGCAGCGCGCGAACGCACGGCCGGCCTGACCAGGCGGCTGGCGCGGCTCTCGCCCGAGGCGCGGCTCGCCAGCAACCGCCAACGCGTCGACGAGATGCACCGCCGCGCCGCACTGGCGATGGCCAGCCGGCTGCGCGAGGTCCGCGAGCGGTTGACCGGCCAGCAGTTGCGGCTGGCGGCCCTCGACCCGACCGCGGTTCTGGCGCGGGGCTATGCGATCGTCAGCCTGCCGAACGGGGCTGTGGTGACCTCGGTCGGCCAGGTGAAGCCCCACGACGCGCTGCACGTGCGCGTCGCGGACGGCGCGTTCGACGTGACCGTAGACGGCCGCTGAGGGACGATGGCCGCCTCCAACATCCAACATCCAGAGGCTACATGACCGATCAACCTAACTTCGAACAACTCTATCGCGAGCTGGAAGAGGCGGTCCACCGGCTGGAAACCGGCGACCTGACGCTGGACGAATCGCTGGCGCTCTTCGAGCAAAGCGTCCGGATCGCTGAACAATGCAATGGGCTCCTGGACCAGGCAGAGCTGCGCGTGCGCCAGTTGACCGCGCGACCCAACGGCGGCCTGACCGCTGATCCATTCGCAGGATGACGGAACGCGCCATGCACAAGCGCATCGTCGTCAAACTCGGCACCAGCGTCTTGACCGGCGGAACCCGTTGCCTGGACCGCGCGCGCATGGTGGAACTGGTGCGCCAGTGCGCGCTGCTCCAGCGTGAAGGACGCGAGATCATCATCGTCACATCGGGCGCCATCGCCGCCGGCCGCGAGCGCCTGGGCTATCCTGAGCTGCCGCCCACCGTCGCTTCTAAGCAGATGCTCGCCGCGGTCGGCCAGAGCCGACTGATGCTGGTGTGGGAAAGCCTGTTCGAGATCTATGGCCTGCACGTCGGCCAAATGCTCCTTACCCGCGCCGATGTCCGCGATCGCCAACGCTTTCTTAACGCGCGCGACACCCTCCACGCGCTCCTGGAGCATCGCATCACCCCGATCATCAACGAGAACGATGCCGTCGTCACCGCGGAGATCAAGGTCGGCGACAACGACAATCTGTCTGCGCTGGTGGTCTTGCTGGCCGAGGCTGATCTGCTGCTGCTGCTGACCGATCAGCCCGGCCTGTTCACGGCCGACCCGCGTACGCATCCCGACGCACAGCTCATTCCCGAAGTGCGGACGATTGACGAAAGCCTGTATCGGCTGGCCGGCGGCAGCACAACGGGCCTGGGCGTGGGCGGCATGACGACGAAGCTGCAGGCGGCCGATGTCGCGCGCCGGGCCGGGGCCGACGTGGTGATCGCGGCCGGCTCGGCGCCCGATGTGATCCTGCGGGCTGTGGGCGGCGAGGCCGTGGGCACGCGCTTTCCCGCGCTGGAGACACCGCTGGAGAACCGCAAGCGCTGGATCTTCGGCGGCACGACTCCCAGCGGCCGGCTGGTGGTGGATGCCGGCGCAGCACGCGCACTGACCAGGGGCGGCAAGAGCCTGCTGCCGGCCGGCATCACCGCCGTCGAGGGGGAATTCGAACGGGGCGACACTGTCCTCGTCGTAGGGTCAGATGGCAAATCGCTGGCGCGCGGCATCGTGCGCTACGATAGCGGCGATCTGGCGCGCATCCGCGGCGGCCGCTCGGACCAGATCGCCGAGCGCCTGGGCTACGAGTATGGACCGGTGGCGGTGCACCGGAACGACCTGATCCTGGTGTAGGCGACGTCACGAAGGAGGTGGAGAATGTCATACCTGGCAGAGATGGGCCAGGCGGCCCGGTCGGCCAGCCGACGGCTGGCGACCCTGACGACCAAACAGAAGAACACGGCCTTGCTGGCCATCGCGGACGCACTCGAGGCGCAGGCCGGCGCGATCCTGACCCAGAACGCGCTCGACATCGCCGGCGCCCGCGACAGGGGCCTCAGCGACGCGCTGATTGACCGGCTGCTCCTCACGGAAAAGCGCATTGCGAGCCTGGCGACCGACACGCGGGGCATCGTGGATCTGCCTGACCCGATCGGCGTGGAGATCGAGAGCCGCGTGCTGCCCAATGGCTTGAGGCTCATCAAGCGGCGCATCCCCATCGGCGTGATCGGCGTGATCTACGAAGCCCGGCCGAACGTCACGGTGGATGTGGCGACGCTGTGCCTGAAGACGGGCAACGCGGCGATTTTGCGCGGGGGCAGCGAGACGCTGCGCAGCAACCTGGCGCTGGTCGCGGCGATCCAGGCCGGGTTGGCGCAGGCGAGACTGCCCACCGCAGCCGTGCAATACATCGCCGACCCGGATCGGGCGCTCGTGACACAACTGCTGCGACTCGACAGCTACGTGGACATGATCGTGCCGCGGGGGGGCGCGGCCCTGCATCAGCTCTGTCGCGAGCAGGCTGCCATCCCGGTGATCACCGGCGGCATCGGCATCTGCCACGTCTTCGTAGACGAGAGCGCAGACCTGGCGCGAGCGGTGGATGTGGTGGAGAACGCCAAGGTGCAGCGGCCGAGCGTGTGCAATGCGCTCGACACGCTGCTGGTGCACCGCCGCGTGGCCGGCCAGTTCCTGCCGGACGTCGCCAGCCGGCTGGCGCGCAGCAAGGTCGAGCTGCGCGCGGCCGGCGAGGCGCTAGACATTTTGCGTGGGAACTCGGGCGGCGCGCTGGTCACGGCCGCCGGCCCCGATGACTTCGACACCGAATGGCTGGCGCTGATCCTGGGCGTGAAGATCGTGGATTCTCTGGACGAAGCCATCGCGCACATCCAGGCGCACAGCACCGAGCACTCCGACAGCATCCTGACCAACGACTGGCGCCATGCCCGGCGCTTCGTGGACGAGATCAACTCCGCTGTGGTCTATGTCAATGCCAGCACGCGCTTCACCGACGGCGGTCAGTTCGGCCTGGGCGCCGAGGTGGCCGTCAGCACGCAGAAGCTGCACGCCCGCGGGCCGATGGGACTGGAAGAGCTGACGACGTACAAGTGGATCGGGATCGGCGACGGACACATCAGGGAGTAGAACCGGATGAGCACTCTTTCGGCTGCGCCGATCGCCCGCATGCGATCGCACCCCTTCTCGAATGCGATCGGCTATTACGCCGCGTTCATTGCCCTCGGTCTGTTCGCCGCCTCGATGGGGCCGACCCTGCCCGGCCTGGCCCAGCACACGGGATCGCGGCTCAGCGAGATCAGTTTTCTCCTCAGCGCCCGTTCGCTCGGCTATCTGTTAGGTTCATTGCTCAGCGGCCGTCTCTACGACCGGGCGCCAGGCCATCAGGTCATCACGGCCGTGTTGATTCTCATGGCTGTCATGATGGTTCTGGTTCCATTGATCCCGCTCCTCTGGCTGCTGGTCGCAGTGCTGCTGGTGTTGGGCGCGGCCGAAGGCGCGCTGGATGTGGGCGGCAACACGCTGCTGGTGTGGCTCTATCGCGACAAGGTTGGGCCGTTCATGAACGCGCTGCACTTCTTCTTCGGCGTGGGCGCGTTCATCTCGCCGATCGTCGTCGCCCAGGCGGTGCAGGCCAGCGGCGATATCACCCTGGCCTATTGGGTTCTGGCGCTGCTGATGCTGCCCGCGCTGCTCTGGTTGATTCGTCTGCCCAGTCCAGAACGCCAGCCGGTCACAGAGACGCGGCGTTCAGGGCAGGCGAATCGCGTACTGCTGACGCTGCTGGTGCTCTCCTTTTTCGTCTACGTCGGCGCGGAGTTGAGCTTTGGCAACTGGCTCTACACCTACGCCCTCACCCTGGGTCTGGCCGATGCGACGACCGCGGCCTATCTGACCTCGGGTTTCTGGGGCGCGTTCACGGCCGGCCGGCTGATCTCCATCCCCATCGCCACCCGCTTTTCACCCAGCGCGGTGTTGCTGGCGGACCTGGTGGGGTGTCTGGCTGGCGTGGGTGTGATTTTGCTCCGGCCCGCGTCGCCGCTGGCGCTCTGGATTGGCGCGTGCGGCGCGGGGTTTGCGATGGCCTCGATCTTCCCCACCATGATCGCGTTCGCCGAGCGGCGCATGACGATCACCGGGCAGATCACCAGCCTGTTCCTGGCCGGCTCTGCCGCCGGCAGCATGACGCTGCCGTGGCTGATCGGCCAGCTTTTCGAACGGGTGGGGCCGCACGTCATGACGACGATCATCGCCGTGGCGCTGATCGTCGAGTGCATCTTGTATGGGCTGATCCGTCTGCACGGCGCGAGGAGGGACGATGAAGCGGTCGCTTGACGTTGTGGCCTACAATCGGGCAGCCTGGGATCGTGAGGTGACCAAGGGCAACCCCTGGACGGTCCCTGTCAGCTCTGAAGCGGTGGCCGAAGCACGCGCGGGCCGCTGGCAGATCATCCTGACCCCCACGAAGCCGGTTCCCCAGGAGTGGTTTCCCGCTGAAATGCGCGGCTGCGATGTGCTCTGCCTGGCCTCTGGCGGCGGGCAGCAGGGCCCGATCCTGGCTGCGGCCGGCGCGCGTGTGACTGTCTTCGACAACTCGCCGGCGCAGTTGGCGCAAGACCGCCGCGTGGCGGAACGGGAGGAGCTGGAAATCCGCACGGTGCAGGGCGACATGGCCGATCTGTCCGCGTTCGCGGATAGCAGCTTCGACCTGATCGTCCATCCGGTCTCCAATGTCTTCGCGCCCGCGGTGCGGCCTGTCTGGCGCGAGGCCGCGCGGGTGCTCCGGCCTGGGGCTGCGCTGCTCGCCGGGTTCAATAACCCTGCCATATATCTCTTCGACTTCGATCTCATCGCCAGCCGCGGCGCGCTGCGCGTCAAGTACAGGTTGCCTTATTCCGACGCGACCAGCCTCTCCGCCCGCGCGCTCCGCAAGCGGATGAAAGAGGGGTGGCCCCTGGAACACAGCCACAGCCTGGCAGATCAGATCGGCGGCCAGTGCGATGCCGGTCTTGTGATCGCAGGGTTGTATGAGGATGTCTACGCGGCAGAAGATGACGACCTGCTGTCGCAATACATGCCGATTTTCATCGCCACGCGCGCGGTGAAGAATAGCAAATAGCAGATGGCAAATAGCGAATGGCAAATTGCAAATATCATCCCGGCAACTGAAGACCGATAAGTGAGGATGGCAAACCGATGATTGAGCTTCGCCACTCGCACGACCTGCGCCTCCCCGCCTGGGGGCCATACACCAAGAAATACACCGGCATCTCCCACATCCCCGACATTGCGGCCGGGTTGCGTTTCGACCTGAGCGTCTTCCCTGGCTTCTATCGCCGGCACGTGCTGGTGCCGAACGCCAAGTGGGAGTCGGGCGAGCATCCGTGGGCCGCCGCGCCCGATCTGAGCTATTTCGCGTACCGGTATGAGCTGGAATGGAAGGATCGGGTCTATTGCGACGTGGCCTTCTCGGCGGACGGCGACGACGCCCGGCTGATCCGCTGTCGCTTCGTCCATCGTCACCGCCACTGACGCTGATGAGGTATGTTTCGTCCCGGTCAAGTGGAACCCCGTGCCCGACATCGAAATCTGCCCTGATGGTCGCAGCCTCATCCTGAAGTATGCCGACTGCCCGGTTTACTACGGCCTGGCGTGGACCGGCGACGACTCGGAGGTGCGCCAGATCTTCGCGGAGGAGTTGGATCGCACGCTGCGCTATTTCGTCCAGGAGCACGTGCAACGGGTGTTGCGCGGCGCGGGCGAGGGGCACTTTACGAACGCGTTCGTCCGGCCGATCGCAGTTCCGCCGCACGCGCGCCGGATGCTCCATGGGCTGGTGTGCGCGGGGACGCGAGAGGAGGTAAGCGAAAGGGTTCGTAGTCACGACTTCAGTCGTGCGGCGCAGGACACGGGGACTGAAGTCGCCACTACAAACCAGGTGACGAAGGCCGGCCAACCCTACCTCTTCAGCCAGGAGCGCATGGCCGCGACGCTGCTGACCAACGTCGTCTACCCGGTCTACACCCGCCGGCGCTACATCCGGCATTACACGCCGGGCAAGTGGTGGGATTGTCTCTACACGTGGGATTCCGGGTTCATCGCACTGGGCTTGTTGGAACTGGACATCGAGCGGGCGATTGACTGCCTGAACGCATACACGACCCCGCCCGGCGACCCCCAGGCCGCGTTCATCCACCACGGCAGCCCCGCGCCGATCCAGATTTACGCGTTCGGGGAGCTGTGGAACCGGACGCAGGATCGCGGCCTGCTGGAATACTTCTATCCGCGGCTGCGCCCCATGTACCTCTTCCTGGCGGGCCGGCTGGGCAGCTCGACGACGCGAACGATGAAATCCGGGCTGCTGAAGACGTGGGACTACTTCTACAACTCGGCCGGCTGGGACGACTACCCGCCGCAGGTGCACGTCCACCGCCACGGGCTGGAAGGGACCGTCACACCGGTCATCAACACGGCGCACGCCATCCGCACGGGCAAGATCCTGCAGATGGCCGCGCGGGCGTTGGGGCTGCCGGACGATGTGACGGACTACGAAGCGGACATCGCCGCGTGGACCGATGCGCTCAACCGCTATGCGTGGGACGGAGAAGCCGGCTATTTCAGCTACGTGACGCATGACGACGCGGGCCGGCCGGTCGGCATCCTCCGCCACGCGAGCGGCGCGAACTACGACATGGGGCTGGATGGCGCCAGCCCGCTCTTTGCGGGGGTCTGCGACGCGGGGCAGGAGGCCAGCCTGATCGTCCGCCTTTCGTCGCCGGAGCGCATGTGGACGCGCGTCGGGGTCTCGACGGTGGATCAAAGCGCGCCCTACTTCAAGGTGGATGGCTACTGGAACGGCGCGGTTTGGATGCCCTATCAGTGGATCGTCTGGAAGGCGCTGCTTGGCCTGGGGCACGGCGATCTGGCGCACCGCATCGGCCGCACCGCGCTCGACGTCTGGAAGGCCGAGGTGGACGCGACCTACAACTGCTTCGAGCACTTCATCGTGCAATCGGGCCGCGGCGCGGGGTGGCACCATTTCGGCGGGCTGTCCGCGCCGGTGCTCTCCTGGTTCGGCGCGTATCACCGCCCTGGCCGGTTGACGTGCGGGTTCGATACGTGGGTGGCGCGACAGGAGTTCAGCGACGGCAACCGCAGGCTGACCGCCGAATTGGCGGGCCGGCCTCGGCTGGTGATCGCGACGCTGGCGCCCGCCCCCGCGTATCGCGTCACGTGGAACGGTCAGCCAGCGGCGGCACGAGAGCTTTATCCCGGTGTGTTGGAGATTACGCTGCCGGGCGGCGTTGGTGAGTTACAGGTGACGGTTTGAACGCAAATACGCCTCCTTCCAGGATTCGAGGCCCGACCGGTATGCGGGCTTTCCTCGTCGTCTGGCTGGGCCAGATCATCTCGGTGCTCGCCAGCAGTATGAGCCACTTCGGCCTGACGATCTGGATGTATCAGCAGACCGAGAGCGCCACCGCGATGGGACTGATGCAGGTCTTCTTCATCATCCCCTTCCTGCTGCTGTCACCCATCGCCGGGGTGATGGTGGATCGCTACAACCGCAAGCTGATGATGATGGTGAGCGACCTGGCTGCCATCATCGCGACGGGCAGCATCTTCATCCTCTTCGCCCTGGGCCGGCTGGAATTCTGGCATCTCTACGTTTCGGCCATCCTCAACGGCATCGGCAACACCTTCCAGTGGCCGGCCTACTCCGCGGCGATCAGCACGATGGTGCCGAAGGAGCAGTATGGCCGCGCCAACGGCTTGATGTCGCTGATGGAGGCCGGGCCAGGCGTATTGGCGCCGCTGTTGGCGGGCGCGCTGCTGCCGCTGATCGGGCTGACCGGCATCCTGAGCATAGACGTGTTGACCTTCCTGGTAGCGATCGGCGCGTTGTTGATCGTCCACGTGCCCCAGCCGATCCGCACCGCCGAGGGGACAGCGGGCGGCGGCGGCATCTGGCGCGAGGCGTCCTATGGCTTCCGCTATATCTTTGCGCGGCCCAGCCTGCTGGGGCTGCAACTGATCTTCTTCTTCGGCAATCTCTTCTCCGGCATCGCCTACACCGTGCAGGCGCCGATGATCCTCGCCCGCACGGCCAGCAACAGCGTCATCTTCGGCATGGTGCAGTCGGCCGAAGCGATCGGCGGGGTCGTGGGCGGGGTGATGATGAGCGCGTGGGGTGGCTTCAGACGCCGCGTCTTCGGCGTCATCCTGGGCTGGGCGCTTTCTTCGATCACGCTGGGGCTGATGGGGGTCGCCCGTGAGCTCCCGTTCTGGTTGCCCGTGGCGTTCGTGACTTCGCTCTTCGTGCCGCTCGTCAACACCTCGAACCAGGCGATCTGGCAGGCGAAGGTGGCGCCTGATGTGCAGGGCCGCGTCTTCTCGGCGCGGCGGCTGATCGCCTGGTTCACCAACCCCATCTCGCCCATCATCGCGGGGACGCTGGCCGACTTCGCGTTGGAGCCCGCCATGAAGGGGAGCGGCGCGTTGCCTTCCCTCTTCGGCTGGCTCGTCGGGCCGGGGCCGGGCGCGGGGATGGGGCTGCTGATGGTGATCTGCGGGCTGGGCGGCCTGGCGGTGGCGCTCATCAGCGCCTTCGTGCCGGCCATCAGACACGCGGAGACGCTCCTGCCGGATCATGGGCAGGCGACGCCGACCGCCGGCCATTGACCGGCTTCCTCCGGCAAGTCCTTTCGCGAGGTGTTTATGATCCACGTTCCCCTCACTTTGGCCGCGGTGCTGCCCTTCCTCGAACATCGTGTGGAAGACTTGGCGCACCAGCAAATCACCGACCCCGCGCATCCCGACTACGGCGCGTTGATCTCGCCGGAATATGGCATGACGTGGGGCCAACTGGATGCCGGGTTCGTCACCCGCGTCGCGTACCGGTTTCTCGCCGCGGTTGCGCTGGGGGATGAGCAGCGGATCGCGACGGCGCGCGATCTGCTGCCGCGCGCGGTGCTCGCCGCGGATGCGATGATCCGCGCCCAGCGACCCGGCGGGCTGCTCGATCTGATTACGGTCAACATAGACTCCGGCCCCGACACCGGCTTCACCGTCCAGCAACTTTGCACGGTGGTCGAGTTGGCGCGGTTGCGGGCGACCGAGGTCGCTGCAACCCTCGCGAAGTCGCCCTCCGGCGACTGGCTTCAGCCGACGCAGGTCGGCTTTGCGCCGGTTGCTGCGGGTTCCAACCGCCAGGCAGATCCCAACTGGGCCGCGCTCCTGTCCAAGATCGAACAGTTCATCCGCCGCGCCGTGCCGGGGATGATGGATGGCGGCTTCCACACGCCGAACCATCGCTGGGTCATCGCCGCGGCGCTGAGCCAGGCCGCCCGGCTCTTCCCTGACCTGGACGTTCGGCGCGCCGTGGACGCGTACCTGGCCGAAGGGGTTGACCTGGATGCCGAGGGTTTCTTCATCGAGCGCAGCGTCGGCGTGTACGATGCGGTCAACACCCGCTCGCTGCTGCTGATCGCGGAGAACTACGGCTGGCCGGGCGCGCTCGAGGCGGTCGAGCGCAACCTGAGCCTCGACTTGCGGCTGCTGCACGCCGACGGCACAGCCGAGACCGGCCTCTCGCGGCGGCAGGACTACGGCACGCGCGAGGTCGCGCTGGGGCTGGCGCCGTGCTATCTGCTGTATCATGGTCTGCGCCCGAACCCGCTCTTCTCCCGCGCCGCGCAGTGGCTCTGGGAACAGGCGCCGACGCCGGCCGGGCATCTCGAATGGCTGCTCTATCCACTGTTCAAGTACGGCGACCCCGCGCCAGCGGACGCCAGCCTGCCCGACGATTTCACCCTGCACCTGCCCGCCAACGGCATCTACCGCGTGCGCCGCGGCCCCCTCAGCGCGTCCTTCTTTCAGGACGCCACGCGGCTGCTCTCCTTCACCTTCGGCGCGGCCGAGCTGACCAGCCTGAAGATCGACGCGACCTACTTCGGGGGCGACTGCGGCCGCTTCATCGGCGACCGGCTGGAGGTGAAAGGCGGCCGGGTCGTGCTCTGGTCGGAGGGCCGGCGCCGCGCCAGACGCCCCGGCTACGAACTGCCGCTCGGCCGGCCCGTCCCGCCGGAGCAGTGGACGGCGATGATCGCCGAGCGCAAGCTGCGCACACTGCCGCCCCTCTTCAGTCTGCTGGAGGCGCGGGAAGTCGCCGATGATCGCGGCCGCGGCTTCGACCTGCGCCTGCGCACCCTCGACGGGCTGGATGGCGTGGCCGTGCAGCTCGCGTTCGACTTCCCGCCGGGCGGCGTCTGGGAGACGGCCGACACGCGCACGAAGCCCGTCGCCGGGCAGACGATCTTCCTGAAGCAGGGCCGCGGCGCGATGCGCTACGGCAACGACGTGATCGAGATCGGCCCCGGCGCGGCGGCGCACAGCATGTGGCAGATGCGCGAGGCCGAACCCGCGCCGAACCACGTGCGCGTGCTGCTGGCGCTCTTGACGCCGGAAGATTTCGCGTTTACGATTCGCGCGTATCGAGGATTGAGGGCGTGAAACGTGAAACGTCATTGGGATTCGTTAGTAAGAAGCGTTTTGACGCCTGACGTTTGACGTCTGTCGATCGAGGTGGACTGGGTGCAGCGGATGATCTGCAACGCGCAGAAGCCGGTGATCACGATCAAGCCGCTGGCGGCCGGCCGGCTCTCGCCATTGGTCGGCCTGGCCTTCTCGTGGGCCACTCTGCGGCCGATAGACATGGTGTGCATCGGCGTGATGACCCCCTACGAGGTCGAGGAGGTCATCGAGCTGTCGCTGTCCATCCTTGAGCAGCGCGCGCCCCGCGTCGAGCTGCAAGAGTCGCGCAGCAAGGCATCGCTGAAGTAGCGGGTTCCGTAGTGGCGACTTCAGTCGCTCGCCTGCACGGAGACGACTGAAGTCGTCACTACCAGCCGCGCGGCTAAACCAGTGTGCGAATCTGATCCACATCCACCCCCGCGGCGGCAAGCAATTCCTGGACGCGTGCGGCTTCGCCCCAAAGGACGATGCCGTAGGCGCTCATGCGACTAACACCTCTGCGACCGCGTGCATGGCCGCGTGAACGTCATCCAGGCTCGTGAAAACGCCCGGCGCCAGGCGCACCGTGCCTTCGGGGAACGTGCCGAGGGTGCGATGCGCCGCCGGCGCGCAGTGCAGCCCCACCCGGCACAGCACCGCGTGCTCCTCATCCAGCCGCCAGCCGATCTCCGAGACGCGGCGGCCGGCCGCGGTGAAAGAGATCGTCGCCGTGCATGATTCCGCGTCGCGCGGCCCATGCACCGTGACGCCGGGGACGGCGGCCAACCCGGCGATCAGCGCCTGGGCCAGCGCCACCTCGTGCGCGCGGATGGCAGCCACGCTGCGACCGAGCACCCAGCGCCCCCCCGCGCCCAGCCCCGCGATGCTGACGCCGTTGGGTGTGCCGGCCTCGAACTTGTCGGGCAAATCCTCCGGCTGCTCCTCTGATTCCGACCGGCTCCCGGTGCCGCCGCGCATGAATGGCTCGATCTGCCCGGCATCCACCCCCGCGCCGAGCACCAGCCCGCCCGTGCCCAGCGGCCCCAGCAGCCCTTTGTGCCCGGTGAATGCGAGCAGATCAATCCTACCAATCTACCGATCGCTGCGCATCACGGCCGGTTTGTTGTTCGTCCATCCCGCCAGCTGGTATAATGGCCCAGTGATTGCTATCAGGAGCCGTGAGCCACGAACGATGATCTGAACCTGCGCGAGCTGCAGGCAGAGGTGCTGGGGGCCTTCTATATCGTTACGGCGCTGATTGGCGTGGGCTTGATCTACCTCACCTACTCCTGGCCGGAGCTGTGGCCGGTGGGTCTGATCGGCGTGAGCTTCATTCTGGCGCCCTATCCGCTCCACCGGCTTTGTGCGGGGCGCCATCGGGCGCGCGCCTGGTTGTTGGTAGGGCTGTAGCTGGGCGCGGTGATCCTGGTGATGGCGCGCTGGCCGGGGACGAACACCGCCAGCCTTCTGGTATTGCCGGTGGCGCTGACCGCGCTCCTTGTCAACCCCCGCGCCGGGCTGTTGATCGTGACGGGGTTGAGCCTGGCGGCTGGCGTCCTCGTTCGGATGGGACGCGGGCCGGCCGCGGATGGATCGCGGGGCTTGGGTTGGCCTGGGGCGTCGCGTTGTTGATCTGGCTGGCGCAGCGCTGGTCGTGGGCCAGATATGATGCCGCCTGGCCGCGTATCGCTTCGCCTTCTCGAGCCCCATGATCGGCGTCGGCTACCGCAACACGCTTTTCTATGTCATCGGCGGCACCGCGCTCAACATGGTATCCTGATCGCCAACAGCACCGACAGTATGATGACCGGCATCTCGGCGACCGATGTGATGCCCATCGGCGAGACGATCAAGTATGCGACGATCATGGTCGCGACGGTTCCCATCCTCTTCGTCTATCCCTTCCTCCAGCGCTACTTCGTCAAGGGCGTGATGATCGGCGCAGTGAAGGAGTAGCGGGCTTCGGAATCTGTTGGTCTCCGCGTTTTGGCGATCCCGGTCACGGTGCGGCGTTCCTCCTTGCGCACGCGCCGTGGCCGGTTCGTTTTCCACGAATCGCTCCTCCCGGGCTATAATGCCCCCG
>Ga0194112_10004308_pt1 | contig 19517 bp, 10 predicted proteins | sample TA2MahC400mmetaG_FD_146191 | JGI IMG/M metagenome (GOLD analysis project Ga0194112, IMG submission 146191) | Freshwater microbial communities from Lake Tanganyika, Tanzania - TA2015016 Mahale Deep Cast 400m | ecosystem: Environmental > Aquatic > Freshwater > Lake | place: Tanzania: Lake... | reverse complement strand
GATCGGCGTGGCGCCGGTGGCGAGGCGCGCCTTCGAAGCATTGCGTATGGGCCAGTCCTTCACCATCGAGGGTCTGATGACTATCGCAGCCGGGGGCGCACTGCTGATCGGTGCGGCCGAGGAAGCGGCGCTGGTGGTCTTTCTGTTCGCCGTTGGCGAGGTTCTGGAGGGTGTCGCGGCCGGGAAGGCCCGGCAGGGCATCCGGGCGCTGGCAGATCTCGTGCCGAAGACTGCGCTGCTGGAAGTGGCTGGTCAGACACGCGCCGTTCCCGCCGACAGTCTGCAGATCGGGCAGACGGTCCTTGTCCGCCCCGGCGACCGTATTCCTGCGGATGGCGAGATCATCGACGGCACCAGCGGCGTCGATGAAAGCCCGGTGACCGGCGAAAGCGTCCCGGCCACCCGGACCCTGGGTGATCCGGTCTTCGCCGGCTCGATCAACACCGAAGCCGCTTTGCGCGTCCGCGTCACCCGCGAGCCGAGCGACAACACCATCGCCCGCATCATCCGCCTGGTCGAGGAGGCCGAGGAGGCCCGCGCGCCGACCGAGCGCTTCATCGACCGCTTCTCACGTATCTATATGCCGGCCATCGTCGCGCTGTCGGCACTGGTGATCGTGGTGCCGCCGCTCGCCTTCGGGCAGGACTGGACCACCTGGATCTATCGGGGCCTGGCGCTGCTGCTGATCGGCTGCCCCTGCGCGCTGGTGATCTCGGTTCCGGCCTCCATCGCCTCGGCACTGTCGGCGGGCTCAAAGCGTGGTCTCTTGATGAAGGGTGGCGCTGTCATCGAGGCGGCCGCGAAGGTCACGCATGTCGCCTTCGACAAGACCGGCACCCTGACGCGCGGCGCACCGGTGGTGACCGACTTGATCCCCGCGCCGGGTGTGGACGAGGCTGAGCTGCTGGCCGTCGCCGCCGGCGTGGAAGCCGGCTCAAGCCACCCGCTGGCGCTGGCAATCCTGCTGCGCGCGGAGGCCGCGGCCGTGCAGGTGCCGGCGGCGCGCGATGCCCGTGCGCTGGCCGGGCGCGGTGTTGAAGCTGTCGTGGACGGGGCGCTTGCTTGGGTTGCATCCCCCTCACATGCCGCAGAGGTCGGCGGGATCGACAAGGCGGCCTTGCCTCGGGCAACGGCGCTGGAGAACGAGGGCAAGACGGTTGTCGCCGTCTATCGTGAGGGCCGGTCCCTGGGCCTGATCGCCCTGCGGGACGAGCCGCGGGGCGATGCGGCCACGGCCATCCGGCAACTGGCCGCCATGGGCGTGGGCGCGACCATGCTGACCGGTGACAATTCCCGCACCGCGGCGGCCATCGCCGGAGGTCTCGGGATCGGCTTCCGGGCGGGGATGATGCCCGAGGACAAGCTGACGGCGATCCGCGAGCTGAACGGCAGCGGCCGCGTTATGATGATCGGCGACGGCATCAACGACGCCCCTGCGCTGAAAGAGGCGCATATCGGCATCGCCATGGGGTCCGGCACTGATGTGGCGCTGGAGACCGCCGACGGGGCGATCCTGCGCGACCGGGTGAGCGACGTTCCCGCCTTGATCCGGCTGGCACGGGCGACGATGGGCAACATCACGCAGAACGTGGCGCTTGCGCTCGGGCTGAAGGCGGTGTTCCTCGTGACGACGATCCTCGGCATCACCGGCCTCTGGATCGCCATTCTGGCCGATACCGGCGCGACTGTCCTGGTCACGCTGAACGCCCTGCGCCTGCTGGCCTTCAACCCTGCCCGGGAGGCTTGAGATGCTCGGACAGGCAGGGTGGATCGGCCTTGGTGTCGTGGCGATGTATCTGACGGCCTTTGCCTGGGGAACGGCCGAGGCCGCCCATGCCGCCGGGCGGCCAGTCTGGCTGTTTGGACGAGCGCGGGGGATCGAGCGCCTTGCTGCGTTCGGTTTCCGCCTTGCGTTTGGGCTGGCGCTTCTTGGACCGCTGCTGTGGCTGGCCTTTCCGGCGCTGCACAAGCTGGACCCGCTTTGGACTGAAGGCCAGTATCAACTGGTGGGAGCCGCAGGCGCAGTTCTTGCGGCAGGCGGTGCCATGACGGCATTCGCTTCGCAGATGTCCATGGGCGCATCGTGGCGGGTCGGTATCAGGCAGGGGGAAAGCGGCGCCTTGATCACCGGCGGTCTGTTTCGCCTCAGCCGCAACCCGACCTTTGTGGGGCAAGGGCTGCTGCTGACGGGGGTGGCGCTGGCAGTTCCGTCTGTGCTGACGCTTGTGGCGCTTCTTTTCGTTGTTGCCTCAGCGTCTGTTCAGGTCCGGGCGGAGGAACGCATCTTGATGTCGGCTCATGGCGCGGAATACCTCAGGTGGAGCGCCGACGTTCCGCGCTGGTTCAGGATGGGGCGATCCTTGAAACCCTCCGGCTTCCCGTCGTCATGAGCGGCCCATTGCTGAAGGTCGGCCTTCATCAACTGCTGCATTGCAGCTTCCCTATAGCGGACGTTGGCGCTCGGCGCTGCGAAATCCACCGAGCTGCGTCCGCTTTGTGGGATGCAGCGGTCAATCCTCCCTCAGCTTCTGTCTTGCGGCGAGCAGGACGTTGAACACCTCTCCCAGATCCGACAAGGCCTCAATGATGTCCCTGACCCTAGCTTCGACTGAAGACACCGATGCAGTGCCGAGCGCGTCAGCAGCTGATCGCTCTTCCCAGGCAGCCAGAAGTTCAGGATCTTCTGTTCTCCATTCCCGACAGGTGGGCGCCCAAGTTTCGATCAGGCCGATATGGCGCACCCACTCATCGATCGACAAGTTGCGGCCGGCCCGTTCCGCACAGAGCTTCTTCATTGCTTGCTCCGGCGTCAGCCACAGCCGCATCGTTTCCTCATTGTTGGTGAGCACTATCGTGAGCAGGCTGCCGTCGCTGCGGAAGGCAACGCTCCAGATCCGGTCGCCATGCTCAACACGCGCCGCCTCGAGACCATCCGCGGTCCGGGTCAGCCGCGCGATGCCGTCCGCGCCTCCGGTGGCGAGCAAGCTGTCGTCAGGACTGAAGGCAAGACTAGTGATCGCGCCGCCATGGGCGATGCGGGCGATCTCGCTGCCGTCTCTCATGCGGATCAGCCGCGCGGTGCCGTCCGCGCTTCCGGTGGCGAGCAGGTTGCCGTCAGCACTGAAGACGACGGTGTGGACAGAGCCGTCATGCGCGATGCGGGCGATCTCGCTGCCGTCCGTCGTTCGGATCAGCCGCGCGGTGTTGTCCCAGGCTCTGGTCGCGAGCAGGCTGCCGTCGGCGCTGAAAGCGACGGTGTGGACCGCGTCGTCATGAGCGATGCGGGCGATTGTGCTGCCGTCTGCCGTTCGGATCAGCTGTGCAGTGCCGTCGTCGCTCCCAGTGGCGAGTAGGCGGCCGTTACCACTGAAGGCGACGGTGTTAACACTGGGCTCGACGCGGGCGATTTCGCTGCGATCTTTCGTGCGGATAAGTCGCGCAGTGCCGTTGTCGCTCCCGGTGACGAGCAGGCTGCCGTCAGCGCTGAAGGCAACAGTGTGGACCGAGCCGTCATGCGCGATGCGCGCGATCTCGCTGCCGTCAGTCGTGCTGATCAGCCGTGCGGTGTTGTCCCGGCTCCCCGTGGCAAGCAGGCTGCCTACAGCGTTGAAGGCGACGGTGCGGACCGGGCCGCCATGCGCGATGCGGGCGATCTCGCTGCCGTCGGTCGTCCGGATCAGCCGCGAGGTGTTGTCCCAGCCCCCGGTGGCGAGCAGGCTGCCGTCGGCACTGACGGCGACAGTGTGGACTGCGTTGTCATGGGCGATGCGGGTGATCTTGCTGCCGTCTCCCGTGCGGATCAGCCTGGCTGTGCCGTCGTCGCTCCCGGTGGCAAGCAGCTTGCCGTCCATGCTGATCGCGACGATGTGGACCGGGCCGTCATGGTTGATGCGGGCGATCTGGCTGCCGTCTTCCGTGCGTATCAGTCGCGCGGTGCCGTCGTCGCTACCGGTTACGAGCAGGCGGCCGTCAGCGCTGATGGAGACGGTGTTGACCCAATTGTCGTGGTTGACGCGGGTGATCTCGCTGCCGTCCGCCGTGCGGGTCAGTCGCGCGGTGCCGTCGTCGCTCCCGGTGGCGAGCAGGCTGCCGTCAGCGCTGATGGCGACGGTGTTGACCGGGCCGTCATGGGCGATGCGGGCGATCTCGCTGCCGTCTGCCATGCGGATCACCCGCGCGGTGTTGTCCCAGCTCCCGGTGGCTAACAGGCTGCCGTCGATGTTGATGGCGACAGTTGAGACTGCAGCGTCATGGTCAATGCGAGCGATTTCGCTGCCGTCTGCCGTGCTGATCAGCCGTGCGGTGCCGTCGTCGCTCCCGGTGGTGAGCAGACTGCCGTCGTCACTTATGGCAACGGTATTGACCGGGCCGTCATGGTTGATGCGGGCGCTCTCGCTGCCGTCTGCCGTCCGGATCAGCCGCGCGGTGTTGTCCCAGCTCCCGGTGGCAAACAGGCTGCCGTCGATGCTGATGGCCACAGTTGAGACTGCAGCGTCATGGTCAATGCGGGCGATCTCGCCGCCGTCAGCCGTGCGGATCAGCCTCGCGGTGCCGTCGTTGCTCCCGATGGCGAGTAGGTTGCCGTCAGCGCTGAAAGCGACGGCGCCAACCCAGTCATCATGCTCGATCCGGGCGATTTCACTGCCGTCTACTGTTCTGATCAGCCGAGCTGTGCCGTTCTTGCTCCCGGTGGCGAGCAGGCTGCCGTCGGCGCTGATGGCAAGGCTGTTGACCGCGTCCTCGTGCGCCACTCGGATGCTTGGCAGAGTCGTCAGCAATTCCGTTGCCGCCGCATAGGCCGCTGATCCGGGGTGGCGGCGCCAGCCCTCCACCGCAAGGGCTGCGGCGCGTTCCGCAGCACTCGCCCCTGGAAGATCGCGCAGGGTGGCAAAGGCTTCTGCCCCGAGCTGACGGCCCTTGGCTTCGCGAGCTGCCGTTTCCGCTAGTTTGCGAGCTTCTGCCTCCGCCGCTGCCGCCTCCTGAGCAAGACGTGTGGCGGCCTCCGCGTCAGCGCGAGCCTCTCCTTCTGCGGCCGCGGCCTGTTCGGCTCTGCGCCGGGCTTGGTGCTCTAGGTCTGTCAGACGCTCAGCTTCTATAGTTGCCGTTTCTGCTAGTTTGCGAGCTTCCGCTTCTGCTTCTGCCGCCTCCTGAGCAAGACGTGCGGCGGTCTCTGCCTCTGCCCGGGCCTCTCCTTCTGCCTTTGCGGCCTGTTCAGCTCTGCGACGGGCTTGGTGCTCTGAGCGTGCCAAGCGCTCAGCTTCTGTGGTTGCCGCCTCAGCACTCTTGGTTGCGGTTTGAGCTTCGTTGAAGAAGTAGATTCCTATTCCGATTACCAGAAGAAGAGCTGCCACGATGGAGGCGAGGAGCCAATTTCGGCGACTTGACTCCTGCAACCTTTCCTCTGCCTCGCGCCGCTTTTCTTCGGCCTCCCGTTGCTTTTCGTCGGCTTCCCGCTGCCGGGCTTCTTGGCTTTTTTCGATGAAGGTTCGTTCGCGGTCGGTGAGCTGGGCGTTATGGCTGGCCAGCCAGTTCCGGGCTTCGGCGAGCTGCCGGCCGCGTAGCAGGGTCTCGGCGGGATGGCTCTCCCACAGGCGCAGGTCTGGCTGCAGGCGCTGACGCCAGAGGCCGAAGGCGCGGTCCTCCTCCAGCCAGCTGCGCAGCCGGCCCCAGGCCGTGATCAGCGCCTCGTGGACCACCTCCACCGTTTCCTCGCCCGTGGTCGGATCGCGTCCGATGGTCAGAAGCCGCGAGCGCTCATCTGCCAGCTTCGGGACCAGTGGCCAGTCCTCGGGGCGGATCTCGCTGCGCCGGGCCACCGCCCGGGCATCCGGCGTCCCGCTCGCCTCTTCTCCCAACCGCACCAGCCGCAGCATGATCCGCCGCAGCCGTTCCTCCGCATCGGCGCCGAAGTCGCGGTGGCGCTTCAGCCGCTCCAGCACGGCCTCCGCATGATCGTTGAGCGTCCGCTCGAGCCCGCCTTGACCATCGGGGCCGCGATAGGCGCCCCAGGTGAGCCGCCGGTCCTTCTGCTCGGCCCACAGCCGCTCCAGCGCGAACTGCAGCAAGGGCAGGCCGCCCGGCCGCCCCTGCATGGCCGCCACCAGCTCCTCGGCAAGCCCGTCCTCGAAGCCGACGCCGAACACCTCCGCAGGCTTACGCACCGCCTCCGCCAGATCCGCCGCCATCATCGGCCCGAGCTTCACATCCGTGTCCCGAAGCAAACGCACCAGGGAGCCGATCTTCAGGGCTTGTCCCATGAAGTCCGCCCGCAGTGTCGCCACCGCCCGGATCACGGCGGTGTCCGGGTCCTGCGCCGCGATCGCCTCGAGCACCTGCAGCAGCTGCGCCTGCCGGGGCGAGCCATGCTCGAGCGTCGTCTCCCCCGGTCGAGCCAAAGCCCCGTCCGGTGCCTCGGCATCGTTGGTGAACAACTCCTCGAACTGATCGATGACCAGCAGCGCCCGTCCACCCGCACCGCCGGCTTCGCGGACGATGTCGCGGATGCTGCCCGGATCGGCCCGCAGGCGGTCTGTCCACTTGTCGGCCTGCTCCGACTTTTCCTTGTGTGCGGCGGGCGGCAGGCCCAGAAGCGACACCAGCCCCAACGCCAGCTCGCGCAACGGATCGCGCTGCGGCCGGCAGATCGCGACCTGCCACTCATCGCGCTGCATCTTTGGCACCAAGCCTGCCAGCACCACCGACGACTTGCCCGAGCCTGACGGGCCCACCACCGCCGCAAAGGGATGCTGATCGAGCTTGGCCTGCAACTCGGCCACAAAGGCCCGGCGGCCGAAGAAGAGGTCCGCGTCTTCCTCGGTAAAGGCGAAGAGACCGCGATAGGGTCTGGCAAGCAGGGGCCAGGCCCGGCAGAGCAGGTGCGAGGGCAGGATGAAGGCCAGCCTCGTCCCCGTATCCGGGTCGGCCATGCTGGCCATGCCGATCAGGCGGGAAGGGGGTGACGGACCCTCTCGAGAGAAGACCGGAGCGCCGCTGAAGCCGGGCTCGATGAAGCGTCCATAGGCCTGCGTATCCCTGACATGTAGCCAGCCGCCCGGATCCTCGACCACGGCCTCGCCGCTCGCTTCCGCGCCGTTGGGAAAGTTGTTGGGAAAGCCATAGGCGAGAAAGGGCTGGCCCCGCGCCGGAAGCCGGCGGTCGACGGCCTCGCGCTGCAAGCCCCCCTCGATCCCGTCCACCTCCTCGAGTTCGAGCACGGCAATGTCCGCCACCGGATCGCGAACCAGGTCCGCCATGGGCCGCATGGGATACCAGACCACCACCCGGGCCTTCAGACCCGTCCTGTTCAGAAAGGGCAGGTTCACCGTGACCGGCCCGTCGGGCCGCGTCACCGCATAGGGGTCCTCTTCGCCCACGGCCGCGTTGACCACATGCGCGCAGGTCAGGATCGACCGGCGAAACACCAGGCAGCCCGTGCCGACAACCTGGTCGTCACCATCCAGGATCGCCGCGACCGGCCGGGTATGGGGCGCCGTCATCCGCCACGCTCACGGGCAGAGGGATCGATACGAGACCAAACAGACAAACCAATACGCCGCATCGCTTGCCATGCCTCCCTGGCGCAGGCGCTTACAAAACAACCGTAACATCACTTCACTCATGAACAAAGGACCCTAATGACCAAACCGAGCACAACCGCTGTAGGGTGAAAGTCCGCTTCGGCCTGATGTAGCGGTCTTGTTGCCGCACTGCCGTCAGTCGGCTTTCCGCCCTTCGCGTTCTCTCCGGACCAGTGATCGGCCCTCCTGGGAGCAGCGGCTGTTATCGTCGTAGAACAGGCAGACGAAGGCTCGAACAGGGCACACCGACAACTTGCTGCGACGGATAAGGCTGCTCCATATGTCGCCCGAGTTTTACACAAGTTGCGAGATCTCTTTGCACGGTCAGGATAAGGACCGCTCGTGAAGGCTGCTTGTTCTGGTGGCCAGGATCTGACAGCGCTACGCCCAGCCCAGTGATATGAACCACGGAGACCAGCCATGACGCCGACCACCCTCACATCCAGCGCAATTCTTGTGGCGGCCCTATGCGCCATTCCCACACTGGCGGCCGCCGAGACATTCGCGCCCAAGGTCCTTGTGATGGCCATGTTTGAGGCTGAAGCAGCGCCTTGGTTGAAAAACCTGGATCTGCCGAACACGATCACGGTTCCTGGTTTGCCGAAGGATCATGACGCCTTGTCCTGCAATGCGGACCTTTGCGTGATGACGACGACGATGGGCTATGCAAACGCGGCAAGCTCTGCCATGGCGGTGGGATTTTCGGATCAGCTCGATCTGTCTCAGACCTACGTGCTGATCGCGGGCATTGCCGGGGTCGATCCCGCAAACGGGACGCTCGGTTCGGCGGCATGGGCTGATCATGTCGTGGATGCGGGACTGGTTCATCGCATCGACAGCCGCGACGCGCCAGATGACTGGACCAGCCAGATCGTGGAGCTTGGTGCCAAGGCGCCGGGCGAAAAGCCGGGCTGGGCCGCGGGAACCGAGGTCTTCACACTGAATCCTGCTCTGGTTTCCGCCGCCATGGATGCGACGCGCGACGTCGAGCTCGCCGACAGCGACGAGGCGGCTGCCTATCGGGCCAACTATACCCAGGATGCTGCGCGGGCGGCACCGCAGGTGATGGTTTGTGCCTCCGTTTCGGCCGACACCTACTGGCACGGTGCGACGATGGCGCAGGAAGTCGCTGACCACGCTGCCCTGCTGACCGATGGGGCTGCCGACTACTGCATGAGCCAGATGGAGGACAACGCCACCCTGACTGCCCTGACACGCGCTGCAGAGGCCGACCGGCTGGACATGAACCGCGTTGCGGTTCTGCGGACGGCCTCTAACTTCGACCGCGCGCATGAAGGCCAGGACACCGCTGCGTCGCTGTCGGCGACGTCGGGGGGCTTTGGACCTGCGACAGAAAACGCGTTCCGCGTCGGGAACGCATTCGCGTCGATGATCATCGAGGACTGGGACCAGTTTGCACAAGGCGTGACTGCGGATTGAGCAAGGTGGCGGCGGACGCACGAACTTGCGGCCGCCGCCGTCTCCTGAAGCCGCCTCCTCAGGGACAACTCGGCCACTGCAAGACACCGAACTTGTCCAGTCACGCCTCCTCACGCGGCCGGCCAGTCCTGCCTGCCGAGGGCAGAGCAAGGACTTGCGCTCGGGCTGTGCTGGCACCATCGCCTGACTCAAAGTTGGCAGAAGCTTGTGAGGCTTCCCCGAGACATAAGCTGTCCATGAGGTTGCCGCGTCAGTTGGAGTGCGACCTGACGTGAAGCGCACAGACCTGCGACGCGAACTCCTCGAACGGCCCCTGGACAATCGCGTCGCAGATGACATCGCTTACGGGTAGCAACCGAACCCGGAACGGTGGAACGGTGGAACGCCCAGTTCGGCAAGCCATTCGGTCATCCAAGCTGCCGAGCTTGCATGACTGATCCGGCCAGGACCAGCCCAACCATGTGCAGCTGCGGACACGGGCAGTGTTCGCCGGAAGTATAGACGGTGGCCTTGGCACGATCATGGGCATCCAGGTTGTTCGCCGCCCATCGGGCGATGGCGAATTCTGGATGCTGCGTGTAGTCGCCGCCTCCAAGGTGATTATGATTCTCGAACAGGACCTTGCGCTCGCAGGATACAAGCACTGATCTGCAGACGGCCCTCAAATCCAACGTCGCCATGCTTTGAGAAAAGGCCTTGTATCCTCAACAGCTTGAAAGCTGTTTACCGTTTCGGCGCAGTCATCAGCTTCGGAGAAATATGGGTGTTGGAGATCAAATTGAAGCCTTCCTGCGCCGCGGCTGGTGAACAGCTTCACTCACACAACCCTCGAAAATAACGTGAAAATCCGGCCGGCGCTGGATGTGGAGACTGGTTTGTCTAGGGCAAGTGGCGGAGCGAGAGAACCACAGGTGAGATTTATCGTGTCTATAAAACAAGATAATACAAGCACTTAAGTCTGACACACAAGTCCTGTGTATCCTTGAGTCACCTTTTGTGTCACCTCTCCTTCCGAACTCTGAGTTATATCGGTCTACTCTGCTGCAGTGCCGTTACCGGATGGTGCGAATAACTGAGCCATAAGAACTGCGAGTTTTCTGCTCCTGCCAAGGGTTCCCTGATTACAGTCCCTTGAGCTACTAGAGAGAACAGCCAAACGTATCTGTTCCCGTTCCGGCTCACATACAAGCAGCGCGTTGACGAACTTCCCGCTGTCCAAAGGCCCTCCCAAGAGGCACTGCGCGGAAAATGACGACATACGGTTTGATGTTCGGCGTTCCAGCAATATTCCAATGGAACACTTGAGACGCAAAAGATTGATTTTGTTGTAGTTCTGATCTTTTAAAGAGTGCAGCGCTAGCGCCCCTAATGTCAGCCACCGCGAGTGTGACCGCTACGTGACGTTATTGATGAGACAAACCCCACCCTCATCGTCTGTTTTGGAGTCTTCCTTCAGCCCTGTCAGCTTCTCTGTACGTTGGACTAGTCCAATGTGACCGCAGCTGTGCGTAGGGTGAAACATAAACCGATCCAATGCAGCGACACCGCAGCATGATCACGCCAACAAGCAAGAGAGTAGCGTGTTTCACACCAATAACCTCACGGAGGCAGGACGTGTTTGTCCTGCTTGCGAGGCGATCTTTTACCCAAACCGAAAGGACATGAGGTTCTGTTCTCCCCGATGCCGGAAGAACGACCATTCAAGAAAGGACCGAAAGGACAACCCAAGAAACTCCAAACGTAGTCCTGCCAAATGGCGGGAGAATATGGAGCTCTTTGACAGGCACCGCTGCTTGGTCGAGCTCATGATGAAGCAACCTTCCCGAGAGGCCAAAGATCAAGCCCTTCGGCAGATTATAGACGCCGCTGAGAACGGTCATGGTCAACTTCGGACCATCCTGACCAGCAAAGCTTTCCTATACCCCGACATGCATAGGAAGCACCTCTTCTTCCCCATCCACAGACAATGCAGAACGATAGCCCAAATGGCTGATGCATACTCATGGAGCACTTGGGGATGCTCACTCAAACAATCACTCACCTTCCATGAAAGAGAACACCATGACCAATAATGACTCCCTCATCAATGCCGCCCTCAGCACCATCGTCCCAGACAAAGACAGTCAAGCTGCTACTAACGCAAGCGCAGTGTCTGCCTATCTGTTATTTGGGAAGCAGGGTTCTTTGCTAAAGAAGATTATCCCCTCAACGAAGCTGCGTGGCATTGAAATTGCCAATAGGTTCCCGGAGAGCCAAAAATTGGACGAAGCCCTGCGCAGCAACTGTGTGTGGCTGTATGAAGCCCAGAACATTCCAGGGCATCCCGCTAATGATATTCTTCAGGTTCTGGGCCTACATTGCATCGAAGATATCTGTACCAAAACCGGCAACCCCACAGTAATCCGAAGGATGTACAACAGAGCGAAAGCTAACGCTCAAGCACTTGCAGCGTAAGCCCTCTGTTGCAGACAATGGGCAGAGGCAGCAGGAACAATCCTGAAAAGCGTCTGCCCTATATATAATAGGGTATCCAAACAGGTCCACAGGGGCTCAGGGAAGCCCAAGAGTTTAGTCAAACACTGATACTCTCACTCTTTGGTCCTGAATATCTTTAATATTCGGATTCGGATAATCTGACCCTTCTACCATCCTCAGGTCGTTCATGGTCCCTCGGGGTCAGCCTGAGGATGCGTAGGGACAAACCTTGATGCTTTTCCGAAAGCAATAATAACAACAATAAAGCCACCCTCTTTTTTGAAAGAGAACTTCAAGAACCCCCCACCCCCTTTGGGACCCCTATAGAAAACTTAAGCTGCTGTGTGTCTGGGTCCTTGTCAGTCTCAGACTGGGGAGTTCCGCCTAGGATCAGACTGCCAATAGACCTTGCCCCTGTGTCAGGTCCTCAGGAAGTCAGAATAGGCTGACAATGGAGTGGGTTCTGCTTTTTGGCAGGCCCTTGCTCCGTATGTCTTAAACCCTGATGGCAGGAATACGACTATGACGGCAATCGTTGGATATGCACGGACCAGCACCCTTGAGCAGGTGGCAGGCTTTGAAGCCCAGCTTCGGGAACTCAAGGCTGCGGGCTGCACCAAACTTTTTCAGGAGCAGGTGAGTTCGGTAGCGAAGCGTCAGCAGCTTGAGGCTTGTCTAGACTACCTGAGGGAGGGTGACACCCTCATCGTTACCAAGCTGGACCGTCTGGCCCGCAACGTGTCACATCTGGGGCAGCTTGTGGCTGCTCTCAAGGTCAAGGGGGTATCCCTCCGCATTCTTGATCTGGGTCTTGATACCAGCACTCCTACTGGCGAACTCATCCTGAACATGATGGGAGCAGTGGCTCAGTTCGAACGGCAGATGATGTTGGAGCGGCAACGGGAAGGCATCGCTAAGGCGAAGGCTGAAGGGAAGTACAAAGGCCGGACACCGACGGCTATGATACAGGCTCAGAGAGCGTGTGAGCTGGCCGCTGAGGGTCGCAAACGGGCGGACATAGCGCGGACGCTGCGGATTTCAGAAAGGTCTGTCTACAGAGCTCTTGGGGCCAGCGGTTTGTGACTATTACTGCTACTGCTGCAGCAACTGTCAAAGCTGAATTGACGCGACAAACAAGTTAAGGCTAAAATTACAGTGTGTGGGAGGGAGGCGTAAAACCCTTGGCTGCTATGCGGCCTGTGTAAGTAATCAGCGAATGCTGGGCTCTAGAGCCAGCTTCGAAAGAAGCTCCAAGCCATGAACTAATCCTCTCACACATTAATTTTCTTGAGGAACGATTTGAGCCAAGACATCGAAGAGATAAAGGCCAAGATGTGGATCACCTCCCGTTGCCATATGAACGCTGAACGGCGCAATCGGTTTCTGGAGATTTACTTCCACCTCCTTCTTGCATTTTACTCCGTTGCAGCGATTGGCAACAGCATCATAGGACGAGCCAGCGGAGGGGAGATTAGCGGCGAGATAGTTCTTTATCTTTCCATTCTAACTCTGTCTATTAGCCTGATTATATTCGGTTTCAAGTTCGGTGAGACGGCAGCTCAGCACAGGGCGTGCTACTTGGAGCTTCAGAAGCTCATGGGCTCAAGTCACGAGGAGGACCTCAACCGTAGATTCATTGAAACGATAGCTAATGTCCCAAACCACAGCACGATGGACTATCTAAGATTAGCTATAGCTCATCCGTTCACCAGGGTCCAAAATCTAAAGCTGCCAAATGGCGAATACTACACCGCAACGAGGGCAGCGTTGGTTCGATACGCGTTCAACAGGGTAGCCGTTGTGATGGTCCTAGTAATTTTCACGCTTCCTGCATGGGCAGTGACAGGTCTCAACCTCAGTAGGTTCTTCTTATGAGAAGGCCATCTTCCAAATCGGTTTTTGAAAGTTGTTTTAGTCAGGAAGCTGTTAGGGAAGTTGTCGCTACGCGGCTGACGGAGCATACAGCCCGAGGCGTAGACGGAGTTGGCTATGGCACTTTTATTGCTAACCTAGATCAGAATGTCGAAACCATCTGTTCGAAGGCCGTTCCGGGTGAGTATTGCTTTTCCCCGTACCGGCAGAAGCTTATACTAAAGGGCGCAGCAAGCTTTCCACGGATCGTGTCAATACCGACCATACGGGATCGCGTCACGCTTAGATGCCTCAACAACTTCCTGTGTCTGGTGTTCGGAGATTGCAAGCCACCCCACGCTCACCCTGTCGTCACTGATGCAATTAAGTCCTTCGAAAGGGCAACACCGAATGATAGCTTTGTTAAGCTGGACGTAAAGGGGTTCTATGACAACATCAACCATCGGACGATGGAGAGGCAGCTTCGCAAAAGGATTAAGCATGAGCCTGCTATCTCCCTGATCCTGAGAGCCTTAGCAACTCCTACCGGAGCCACGGTTCAAGAGGGGCGAAAGAACACACTTGGCGTTCCACAAGGCCTGAGCATGTCCAATATTCTTGCTTCAATTTACATGCTGGAAATCGACACGAAGTACGGCTCGAGACTAGATATAGATTATCACCGTTATGTCGATGATATTCTTATTCGCGCGCCAAGCTCAGAAATTGCGCCGGTTGCCTCGCAGATTGCCAAAGCATTAAAAAGGACGCGTAAGCTCACTGTCCATCCTCTCGGCTCAGGTAAATCTGCCATCCATCCTTTTGGGGAATCTGTGTCTTATCTTGGGTACAAGTTTGACGGCAGTGTCGTTTCCGTCAGAGAAGCAAGCATTAAGAAGATGATGACTAGCTTAATGAGAATATTGGCTGGGATGAACGATGCAAATGCTCTAAAATCAATTTGGCGACTAAATCTCCGGATTTCAGGCTGCCGCATTCAAGGGAGTAACGTCGGCTGGCTCTTCTATTTCTCGCAGATCAACGATTACCAGATACTGTTCAGGTTAGACAAACAGATCAAGGCGAGATTGTCAGCCTTAGGACGCTCCGCCCTCTACAGCCAGTGCAAGAGGTTCATCAAGGCTCACCGAGAGATAAAGTTCAACCACGTCAACACGGACTATGTGTTCGACTTCGATCAGTTTACGAGGGCTCAGATGCTGTCCGCCATCTACCTGATCAAACCGGGAGCAGAGGGGAAGCTCGACAATAGAACCGACGCAGAGGTGAAAGCTATTTTTTTTAAAACGATGTACCGAGAAGCGCGGGAAATGGAGCGGGACACGCTCGGCGCGTTCTCGTAAGTGCGATGGACACTTCGTTTCATTAGGCGCTGAGACACGACCCAGCACGTTTGACTTCTTCCGGTTACTTACCTGCCTTGCTTTCATTGGGAGACACCAATCTCATCGCTGCGTAAATGCTCGACAAGCTAAAGCCCTGACCGTAAGCCTCGCTGACCCCCTGTGACTTCCAGCCGCCAATCTGCTCCCGAACGTCCTTGGGCACCCCAGCGTCCCTCAGGCGATCTACAAGCGTGTGCCGAAAGCTGTGAAGGCCCTGACCCTCCTTCGCCAGCCCGTTCTCCTTGAGCCACTTGTTGAGAGCCGCTGAGGCTGTGTTTGGGTTGAAGGCTGTTCTGGCCTTCTTGGGCTGGAACACAGGGAACAGGTTCTCACCCTCTGTCGTCATAGCCCGTTGAGCCGCCCATAGGGCCTGACCTACCAGAGGCACCTTCCGTTCTGACTGCGCGTTCTTCAAGCGCCGGTTCTGGTTGGGCCGGATAAGGATGTGCGGCACGTCTACAGTTAGAACAACCTCATCCTTCCGAAGCCCAACGACCTCTGCCTGTCGGGCTCCTGTGTCGGACAGCATGGCGATGGCCCAGCGCCTCTGGTCATCCATCTCACGGCATCTCTGCCAGATGGCCTTTAGTTCCTCTGGAGTGTACGGCAACCGCTCATGCGGCTTCTCAGCGCCCTTCCCAGCAATGGTCAGGCTCTCGAACGGGTTGGGGATGCCAAGCTCGAACTCCCTGATTGCTGTGTCGAACAGTGGCTTAATCTGGTAGACGTACTTGGAGATCGTGTCACCCGTGATGCCTCGGTCGCGTAGCTTCTCGACAAACAGGTTGGCATGCTCCCGGCGCACGTCCTTGAGGATCGCGTCGCCGGTGATGCCCATGAGGGTGGCCCACGCTCGGTCGAACTGCTGCTGAGCAGTCTTGTTCCGAGGTCCCTTGCCCAAGCCGATGTGCTTGTCCTTGGCATCACTCAAGGTCCGGGGGATTTGCTTGCCCATCAGAAGATCAAGGGTCAGCCTGTCCTGTGCCGGGGGCTCTGGTCGATACTCTCCGGGCTCGTAAGCCCCACCAGAGAGCGCCTGAACCAGTCGATCAATAAGGGGGTTGTCGGGGTAGCGCAGACCATCTCCGGGCCTCAGCCCAGCGGCTTCCAGACGGCCTAGAGCAGCCCTGGGATCAACGGCCTCACCTGTGCTGCTGTTCAGGTGGTTCTTCCAGAGAGCATCCTGCCTCCGGGCATGTTCATTGGCTCTCTTGGCAGCTTCTATCTGGTCACTGGTCTTGAGCGAGAAGAACAGCACCGACTGCGGCTTGCCCTTTGCATCCCTGTAGAGGCCCTCGCAGCCTGCGCTCACGCGACGCCGGAAGTACCAGACATTGCCCTTCTTCTGGATGTACTTGGCAGTCAAACGGAAAGCCCCTGAGTCGAACAACAAGACCACAGTGTGTCACCTCTTGTGTCACCTTGTGGTTGCCAGTCCTTCGCCTAGGCTATTGTTTTCACGCATGAAGAACAATGAATGTGGCGGAGCGAGAGGGATTCGAACCCTCGAGACGGTTCCCCGCCTACACACTTTCCAGGCGTGCGCCTTCGACCACTCGGCCACCGCTCCGATGGCGGGGGTCTAGCCTGACCGGAGGGGCGGCGCAAGTCTCAAGTCAAAGGTTCGAGATGCGCTTTTGCAATTCGGCCAGCTGGCGACGGATCTCGGCCATGTCCTTGCCCGCATCGGCATCGGACACGTCGCCTTCCGGGTTGTCGCCATCCTGGGGCTCGGGCCCGGAACTGCCTCCGCGCCAGCCACCCATCATCGCCTTGAGAAACATCTGCTGCTGGCGCTGAAGAGCTTCGAAACCGGGCATGGAGGCCATGGGATTCGGCATCGATGCCATGTTCTCCATCAGCTTCGACTGCCCCTCGCGCAGCATCTCGAAGCTGGCGGCCAGGAACTGCGGAACGACAGACTGCGCATTGCTGGTATAGCTGCGCACCAAGTCAGTCAGAACGTCCAGAGGAAGGACATTCTCACCCCGGCTCTCGTGCTCGGCGATGATCTGCAGGAGATACTGCCGGGTCAGATCATCACCGGACTTCAGGTCGACGATCTTGACCTCCCGCCCTTCGCGAATGAAGGCGGCGATATCCTCGAGCGTCACATAGTCGCTTGTTTCCGTATTGTAGAGGCGGCGGCTGGCATAACGCTTGATCAGCAGCGGCGCTTTGGGTGCGGCCATCCCGATGTCCTTGCATTCGATTTGCGTCATGATGAAAGCAGCACCGGCAAAACGCAAAGGAAAAAACCCTTAGCGCAGACATGCGAAGGGGCAGCCGAAGCTGCCCCTTGTACTAGGTAATGCTGCAACCTGCCACGTTTAACAAGTCAACCGATCACTTGGCGGCAGCGGCCGTCGCGGCGGTGCTGGCCTTCTTGACGACGGCCTGGTTGTCCTGGGCGACCTTGTCGGCCACTTTCTGGGCATCCGAGGCAATGTCCTTACCAGCGGTCAGCATCAGATCGACGGTGTCCATCTGGACCTTCTTGGCGACTTCCGCATAGGCAGCCATGTGCTCTGCCATCATCTCGGCCGAGGCCGAGGCGAAATCGCTCATTGCTTTCGCATATTCCGAGGGCTCTTCCTTGACGGCTGCCAGCTCGCCCATGCGGGTGATCGAGTCCTTGGCCCAGCGGGCCGAAATTTCGGTCGAACGCTCGGCGGCGGTCAGCGCCACGCGGGCCAGCTTCTCACCCAGCAAGCTCTGCGACTTCATGGCTTCCTGCATCGACGAGGTGTCGATCGGAAAGTTGGCCATCATGTCCTGCATCGTCTTGGCGAAATCCGGGGTCCTTGCCATGTCATTCACTCCTACTGCTGCAGCGATCGAGGTACTGAGGGAACGCATCGCCGCTTTCCATTCCGTGCCTCCAATATGAATGCTGCAGTGCAGCATTTCAAGTTTTTTCTTCTGCAACGCAGCATTTTCGGCGCATGACCAAGTAGTTGAAGACAAGCTGTTGATATTCCGGGCCTGCCTCTGGTCGATCAGCTTGCCCGTTCGTGGACATAGCGCCCAGGAGCAGGTTCTAGGCCTTCGCCAGGTACACGAACCGGCACCATTGGCCCTGCCCGATCGGCCAGCCAGTCGCTCCAGAAGGGCCACCAGCTGCCCTCGTGGAACTCGGCCGAGTCGCGCCATGCCTGGTGTCCGCGCCCGAAATCGCTGTCGCCGCGGTAGTGACCGTATTTCTTGCGCGTCGGCGGGTTCACGATGCCTGCCACATGCCCGGACTGAGACAGGATAAAGGTCTTGTCGGACGACCCCATTCGCGCCACCCCGCGCCAGCAGTCCTCCCAGGGGGCGATGTGGTCGCCTTCGCAGGCGATGGCGCACAGGGGAACGCTGACATCCGACAGGCGCAGCGTGTGGCCCAGCAACTCGAACCCATCGCCGGCAAAGGCATTCTGCTGGCAAAGGCCGCGCAGGTACTGCATCGCCATCCGGCCCGGAAGGTTGGTGCTGTCGCCGTTCCAGAACAGCAGGTCGAACGCCGGCGGCGTTTCCCCCATCATGTAGCTGCGGATTGCCGGCCCCCAGACAAGGTCGTTGGCCCGCAGAAAGCTCATGGTGCGCGACATCAGCTGGGCACGCATCATGCCGTGACGCTGGACCTCCTCGGCGATCCCGTTCACGAAATCGTCCTGCAGGAAGCTTGTAAACTCGCCCTGCTCGGAAAAGTCGGTCAGCGTCGTGAACAGCGTGGCCGAATTCACCCGCGTATCGCCCCGCTGCTTCAGCAGGGCCAAGGTCAGCGACAAAGTCGTACCCGCGATGCAGTAGCCCAGCGTGTTCAGTCGGGGCTGACCCGTCAGCTCCAGCACCTTGTCCATCGCCTCCTGGAAGGCGCCGACATACTCCTCCATCCCCACATCCGCGAAGCTGGCGTCCGGGTTCTTCCAGCTGACGACAAACAGGGTGTGCCCGCGCTCGACCAGGTAACGGATCAGACTGTTCTGCGGCTTCAGGTCGAGAATATAGAACTTGTTGATCCAGGGCGGAAAGATCACCAGGGGCAGCGCGTGGACCTGTTCGGTCGCAGGCGCGTACTGGATCAGTTCATAAAGCCGGGTGCGATAGACAACGGCGCCAGGAGCCGTGCCGATATTCTCTCCCACCGCGAAAGCCTTGCGGTCGGCCAGCGAAACGACCATCTCGCCGCCGTTCTGCTCGACATCCCTGACCAGGTTCTCAAGCCCTCTCACAAGGCTCTCGCCTTCCGTCTCGATCGCCTTTTCAAGCGCATCGGGATTGGTCGCCAGGAAATTGGTGGGCGCCATCATGTCGATGACCTGGTTCGTCAGCCAGGTGATCCGGCGACGCGCCACCTCGTCAGGCAACTGAAGCCCTGCGGCAGATTCCTTGAGGGCCTTGGCGTTGGTCAGGTACTGCTTCTTGATCAGGTTGAAATACGGGTGGTTCTGCCACAGCGGGTTCGAAAACCGCTTGTCCGCCGGCGTCTCGTCCTCTGGCGCGGTCAGTTGACCACTGGCCAGGGCCTGCTGGGCGCGGGCATAGTTCGACAGCGTCTCGCCCCAATAAGCCACCTGCGTCTCGATCATCTTGGCCGGCTGTTCCGTCAGCGTCTTCAGAAACGCGTTCGCCGCCGTCATGTAGAGATCGGGACCGGGTCCCTGCACGCCGGGGGTGGGCAGGTTCCGCTCGGCAAAGGCGGCCATCAGGCGGTGGCCCAGGGCCTCGATCCGCTCGATGTTGCGGGCCAGCTTCTGGGCCCGGTGCGCCGGGAGCGGCGGCA
>Ga0194112_10004307_pt1 | contig 19517 bp, 13 predicted proteins | sample TA2MahC400mmetaG_FD_146191 | JGI IMG/M metagenome (GOLD analysis project Ga0194112, IMG submission 146191) | Freshwater microbial communities from Lake Tanganyika, Tanzania - TA2015016 Mahale Deep Cast 400m | ecosystem: Environmental > Aquatic > Freshwater > Lake | place: Tanzania: Lake... | reverse complement strand
CCTTCGTAGAACTCCCGCGGCCCGAAGCGGGCGATCCGCGATAGCGTCGCCGCCAGGTCCGGCTGGCGCAGCGTGTCGCCCTCGGCCCACAGCCGGCCCTCGTTCAGGAGCACGCGGCGCGAAGCCGGGTGGGCCTCCAGCCGCGCCCGATGGGCCGCGAGGTGCCCCGCCGTATAGGCGTCGAGCGCGAAGCCGCGCGCCGCCAGCTCCTGCGCCGGCGCGAGCAGCTCGCTCCAGGTCCGGGTGGCGTGCCGCTCGTGGGCCATCCCCATCCCGGCCACCGAGCCCGGCACCGCCGCGGCCAGGTGCGTGACGGTGGAGAGCTGCGGGTCGGGCGTCCCGTCGGCGCGCAGGAAGAGGTCGCGCGCGGCCGCGCCGGGAGCGACCTCGCGGAAATCGATGGCCTCGGCGGTGCCGTCGGCCATGCGCACGAGCATGAAGCCGCCGCCGCCGAGATTGCCCGCCTGCGGATAGGCGACCGCCAGGGCGAAGTGGACGGCGACGGCCGCGTCGACGGCGTTGCCGCCGCGCAGGAGGATCTCGGCCCCGACCCGGGAGGCCTCGGGGCTCTCGCTGACCACCATGCCGCCGGCGCAGAGCAGCGGGGGCGGCGAGACCGCCCGCGCCGGACCGGCCGCCGCGACGAGCGCGCCGCCGAGCACGCCGCCGAGCGCCAGACAGCGCAGCCGCGGCGCCGGCGATCGCCGCCGCGCCACCCGCCGTTCCCGCGCGGGCCCGCTCGCGCCCTCCGGCGCCTGCGGCCCTTCGCGCCCCGCGGCTGCGTGCCGTCTCGCTCCGGCGCCGATCATCGCTCCTCCGCCCTCCACAGGTCCGCCAGCCCCGTCTCCCGCCAGACGCGCTCGCCGGGGAAACGATAGAGGATCGGGATCTCCGCCTCCATGTAGACGCGCAGCGTCTCCGGTGCCGCCGCCTCCAGCGGGCGGTAGCTCTGCCTCACCGGCCCGACCACGCACCAGATGTCGCCCCGCTCGTCGATCGTCACCCCCTCCAGGGCGGGGATGGCGTAGCGGAACCCACCTGGCGCCGGCAGGTCCAGCGGGAAGCGGTCGCAGGCGACGACGCTCCCGGGCGTTTCGGCGTCCCAGCGCAGGACAGCGAGCGCCAGGCGGTCCCGATCGACGAGCACGAGGAAGTCGTCGGCCAGCGCGTGCATGCCGCCGATGGAGTTGACCTCGATCTTGCGCGTGACGACTTGGGCGACCCGCTCGCGCTCGTGATCGTAGACGAAGATCATCGTCCCGAGCACGTTCAGCTCGCCGCGCGGGAGGAGCCGCGAGAGGCCCAGGTAGGTGAAGTTCGGCGCGCGGCCGATGCCGGTCAGGCTGCCGGTCGGGAGCACGAAGGGCTCCCAGAAGGCGGCCCCGGCGATCCACTCGCCCTCCGTCGCCACGCGCCAGGCCGCTCCGGCGGCGGGCCGCTCGAAGCGCACGCGCAGCACGCCGGTCGGGTCGCCCCGTTCCATGCCGGATCCGGCCACGACCAGCACGCCGCCCAGCGTGTCGGCGAGCGTCGACCTCACCGCCGCCGCCCGCCCCGGCTCGGGTTCGAGCGCCAGCGCCTGCAGGTTCCACTTCCTGTAGCCGGCGAGCGCCTCGAGAGAGCCGGCATCGAAGCCGACCGGCTCGAGGGCGATGCTCACGGCCCCCGAGTCGCCCGGCTGCGCGACGCGGCAGAAGAGGATCGACCCGCCGGCCTCGGTCAGGAAGAAGCAGCGCTCGCCGCTCGCCGCCCGCCCGGCGTAGGCCAGATCGGCGGTGCCCTCGCCTCGCCTGCTGGTGCCGAAGTCCTTCAGCCAGACGGGCCAGCCCGGCGAGCACTGGAGAGCGGCGTGCTCACGAACGGGCACGTCCGGCACGGCGACGACGCGGCCCGCTTCATGGGCGCGGGGCGCCGTGGCGAAGGCGAGCAGCGCGAGGGCCGCCGCGGAGGCGAGGCGGAGGGGCGGGGCAGGCGTCGTCAACATGGCCAGCCGCGCGTGCGAGGCGGGCGAAGTGCCGGCAGGGACGGGAGGCGAAGGTCTCGGTGTCGTCACCGAAGCCAGCCGTGCCGGTGCGGCGAGGCCGGCCGGCGCCGTCGCTCCGGCGCGCCCGCCGCGCAGGACCGCTCGGAGGGGCACCGCCGCGGAGCTACTCGCCGGTGCCGCCGGGCGGGGCGGCAAGCACGCTGTCGGCCGCGCCCATCGCCGTGTCGTAGCTTCCATGGCCTTCCTCCGCCAACGCCAGGTTGCGCACTGCGCGATCGAGGATCGTCTTCAGGCGCCCGGCTGCCGGACCCAACCGCCCGTCGTCGAGCTCGAGGGCGCGACGCAGGTGGCGGATGCCGTCCCGCGCCGTCGAGTAGCTCAACGCCTCGAGGAGCCCGACCCGGGCCAGCGCCTCGACATTGGTCGAATCGGCGCGCACGGCCTTGCGGAACTCCTCCAGGGCCGGGGCGTCCAGCTTCTGCGTGGCCAGAAGCGTGCCCAGGCCCAGATGCGCCCGGGAGGCGACGGAGCTGTGGGGCACGATCCGGTCCGCCACCAGGGCCGCATCGCTCAGCACCCGCGCGGCCAGGCTCTGGTTTCCCTGCTGCGCGCGGATGAGCCCCAGCGTCAGCAGGGCGCGCGGCGCGCGCGGGAAGAGCCCGATCGCCTCCTCGAGATGGCGCGCCGCCCGGTCCAGGTCGCCGGCGGCGACGGCGTCGGTGGCTCGCGCCAGCGGGACCTCGGGGGCCCGCGGGGCCGCGGAAGCGAAGGCCGCCAGCAGCGACCCCTGATCGCCCCACTGGCGCGCCAGCGCTCGCGTGCGCAAGCCCAGCCCTCCCGCGGCAAGCGCCAGGAGCAGGGCGAGGACGACCGTGAGCGCGCGCCTCCGGCCGGCGCGATTGCGCCGTGCGGCGAGAGCGCGGCCGCCGGCCGTGAGCGCGAGCAGCAGACCGAGCAGCGGGAAGAAGAGGTTGCGGGTCGAGGCGACCTGCCCGTTCGGGGCGAACAGGGGCAGCACCACCGCGAGGCTCGTCAGCATCATCCAGAGGCCGAAGGCGGCCAGAGGCGCCCGCCGGCGCAGCAGCAGGAAGAGCGCCGCGCCCGCCGCCAGGACCGCCGAGCCGAGAAGGAGCTCCGCAGCTCCCGGCGCCGCGACGGCGAAGGTGCCGGGATTGCCCAGCGTCACGGGAGGAGCGCTTTCGGGGCGCGCCAGAAGATAGCCGTAGCCGGGCACGACGGGCACGAGCAGGAGCAGCAGCCCGAGGTAGTGCGCCGGCAGGTAGAGGGCGAGCCGCAGCCTCTTGCCCGAACCGAGCGACTGGACGAAGTCGAAGGCGGGATCGCGCGTGAAGGCCTCGGGCCAGCTGTTCATGGCGGCGGAGCGGACGAGGAGCCAGATCGCGGCAATGGCGACGGTGAGCCCGACGGCCGGGAGGAATGAAGACCGGCGATTGCCTGTCGATGTGTCGCCGGGCTCGGGGGCGCCCCCCCGGGGCCGCGGCGCGAGCGTCCACTCGTAGCCGAGCAGGAAGACTGGCAGGAGCAGCGCCGTCTCCTTCGCCAGCAGCCCCAGGGAGAAGAGGCCGGCGAACGCCGTCCAGGCGGCGGCCGGCCGCAGGCGGCGGGGACGATCGGGCGCCGCCGGAGCCGCGGGCCGCAGCCAACGGGCGTAGACGATCAGCGCGCCGAGGAGCGCGCACGCCGCCAGTGTGTCGGCGCGGCCCGCCAGCGCGAGGGTCGATTCCGCGTTCACGGGATGCAGCAGGAGGATCGCCGCCAGCGCGGCCGCGACCGCAGCCCCGGCGCCCACGCGCTGCAGGAAGAGGAAGGCGAGCGCCACGCTGCACAGCGCCCAGAGCGCGTTGACGCGCCCCATGCACCCGCGCAGCGCTTGTTGCCCGCCGGGCTCAGGCCGGGCGTCGGGCCCGGCGGACGCGTCGGGGGCGCCGGACACACCATCCCGGGCCGCCCAATCGAGCCGATAGGTGAGGGTCGTCCACGGGCGCCAGAGGGGACGATGGAAGAGGCCGTAGAAGGGGGTCGTGGCGATGCCCCGGCCCGTCGCCACGGCCGGATGGCGCAGCGCGACCTCGCCGTCGTCGAGGATGGCCTCGCGGGGCGGGAGCGTCAGCGACCAGGCGAGGGCGAGCGCGGTCAGGGCGATGGCGACGGCGACGATGAGCGCCCGGTTCCGGGACCTCGCCGCCGGTGGTCCGGGCGACCGCCCCGCTTCGCTGTGGCCGGCCGTCTCCAAGGGCTTCTAGAAAGCGATATAGGCGGTCCGGAAACCGACCCAGTTCGCCTGCTCCCCGGGGAGGCTCGCCCGCCGCGCCGTCAGCCGCAGGTCCCAGGGGAAGTTGTTGAAGCTGCCCCCGCGAATGATCTTCTCGCCCGTGCTCGCCTCGCGCTCCGGGCCCTGCGGATCCAGGGGCGGATTCCCGGAGGTGAGAAAACGGCTGTAGAGCTCCTGGTAGGTGGCGGCAGAGTACCAGTCCTTCACCCACTCGGCGGCGTTGCCCGCCTGGTCGAAGGTCCCGAACGGGCTGGCCGCGATCGCGTAGCTCCCCGCCGGCATCGTCTGGATCGGATCGGATGTCTGCTCCGCCGGGTCGCCGGAGTTGCGGTAGTTCGCGTAGCTGCCGCTGATCGTCGTCGGCGGATCCCAGGGATAGAGGATCCCGGGAGCGATGACGCCCGCGCGCGCGGCGATCTCCCACTCGACCTCCGTGGGCAGGCGGAGGCCGTAGAAGGCGGCGTACTCCGCCGCGCCGTACCAGGTCACGCCCGTGATCGGATGATCCCGGAAGGCCTCCTCCACCCAGAACCTGCCGTCGACGAAGCTGTACTTCACCCGCGTCATGCCCTCTTCAAGAGTGAGCAGCCGGCGCCCCGTGCGCTTCGCGCGGATCTCGTAGGTCGACTCGTCGTAGGAGATGACGGTGTCCGCCTCCACGGCCCTGTTGAGAAAGTTGATGTACAGGGCGTTCGTCACTTCGTACTTGCCGATGAAGTAGGGATTGGACAGGCGCACGAGCAGCGTGTCGGCGAGCGTCTCGCGGGCATCGGTGCCGCACGGCCCCGTCGGACAGGCCAGCGCGCCGAAGGGATAGATGCCGGCGGGGATCTCGACGAAGGGCTCTTCCGGCTGAGGATCGGGAATGCCCGAAGCGGGCTTCACGACCAGCAGCTTGACTGCGCGGCCGGGAATCCCCGTTTCCAGACTGAAGTAGTCGTTGAACGCCTCCATGACGACCCGGTAGGTGTCCGGCACGGCGTAGAGGTGGGTGACCTGGTCCGAGGCTTTCACATTATCGGTCGTGTCGATGTCCCAGATGCCGTCGCCCTGGAAGTCCCAGCGCACGAGGATGTCGAGCGGCGCGTTGAGCGCGTCGAACGTGGCCGAGGCGTCGAAGCGGAACAGCGTCTCGACCGTGCCCTCGGCGGGGATGATGCCGAAGTCGGCGACCGGGGGACCGATGTCCTTCGAGTTGATCACCCGGATCGGCACCTTGACAGAGGCGGTCCGGTTCCCGGACGGGTCGTAGGCGATGGCGTACATCTCGCCAGTGCTGCCGTTGGAGACGTTGACCGTCTTCCATTGGAACGAGTAGTAGCCCCCGCTGTCGGGCACGGCCACCTGGCCCAGCTTGTGCGGCGAGGTCTCCGAGTGGAGAATGACGTACAGCTCCACGCGCTCGATGGCGACGTCATCGTCGGCGCGGATGATCACGCTCACGCTGTCGATGATCGTGGCGCCGTAGACCGAGGTGGACACCGGCGAGACGATGCGGACGGCAGGCGGGGTCTGGTCGGCCTCGACCGTCGGATTGTCCTCGGAACACCCCCCGGCCAGGAGCAGGTATGCGAACCCGGCCAGCATCATCGAGAATAGAAAGGCTGCTCTCGCGCGCATGGACCCCGCCCTCATCGCGCCCCAGGCCAGCGACGCCCGCCCGGGGGCGAGCGTTCGCGCGGATAGGCTAACCTTCGGAGTCTATGTGTCTTCGCTGGCCCATGTCAACCGAGCGCGGGTCCAGGTCGGGCGGCGGTCGGTGTCGTGGATCGCTCTTCGGAGCCGGGGTGGCAACCGGGAGGCGACTCGAGATCCGGCGCACGGATGTCGGCCCGCTTGAGTCGCAAGGCCGGACGGATCGGTCGCACCGGGGGCAGGGTCGCGCCCTGGGATGTGGATAACAGGCACGGACCGGCCTCAACTGCGTCGCAAACAGTATCGGGACAAGCAGTTGAAGATCCCACAGAGTTATCCACGGTGTTGTGCGCAGTGCCGCTGCGAGGCAAGGGGCAGGGCCACGGAGCATCATGCGCGGGTATCTGGACGACGGGCGGACCGCTCGTCAATCGGCCCCTGGAGGCAGGGGCCCCGCCGAACTCCCGGAGGGTCGGACTCGCCGGCAGGAGCGGGGCTTCCCTGCGGTCAGTTCTGGCTGCTCGTCCGCTGCGCGCCCGAGTCCCGGACCCCTGGGCCTGGCGCCGCCTTGCCCGGCGGTACGAGGGGAGTCGTCGCCGAGGAGGCGGAGGCCGCGCCGGAGGGCATCGCCGATGCCCCCGGATTCGTGGGCGAATGGTTTGCGGGGCCTGGTCTTCCGGGCGCATGAGCGGGGTACGGCTGTCTGGGGGCCGTCGCGGGCTCGAGCGGCCGCGCCGACTCCGCGGTGCGCTGCATCTCGGGCGTCCTCCCCGGGGACTCCAGCGTGCGCGCGGCGATCACGGGCGGCGCGGCGGGCCCCCTGCGCGGCGCGTCCAGCGGCGCACGCACCTGCTCGGCGACCGCCGCCGCAGTCGGCTGTACCCTTGGGGGCGCCTGCAGAACCTGGCGGAATGCCGGCTCCTCCTGCTTCTGGGAGTGGCTCTCGCCCATGTGGGAACGCCCGTGGAAGAAGACGCCTTCGTCGATGACCAGGGACTGGCAGAAGAGGTCCGCGCGCACCTGTGCCCCGCGTGCGAGGTGGATCCGCTCTTCCGCCTCGACTCGGCCCTCCACCGATCCGTGGATGGAGACCGAGCCGCAGTTGATCGTGGCGGACAGGGCGGCGCGCGGGCCGATCGTCATCATGCCGAGGACCTTGATGCTGCCCTTGACCTGCCCGTCGATGCGCAGGTCCCCCTCCGAGTGGATCTCACCCTCGACGCGAACTCCAGCCTGAAGGAAGGACTGCTCCACTCGCTCCCGGCGCTCGATCCGCGGCAGGGACTCTTCCTTGGGGGACGACTTCCTGAACATCATCGCGCTCCTCCGCTCTCTCCCTGTCCCGGGACGGCTCCCGGGGGCCTGCCTCGCGCGAACCCTGCGGTTTCCCTGGGTTCGGTCGGTTCTGACAACTCATTGCCAGTAATCAGGATAAACGAGTTCCGGGTCGATCGGCTTGCCGTTCAAGTGCACCTCGAAGTGGAGGTGGGGGGCGGTGCTCCGGCCCGTGTTGCCCACGAGGGCGATGGTCTGACCGACCGAGATGCCGTCGCCCACCTTCACGAGGATCCTGGAATTGTGGCCGTACATCGTGTCGATGCCCTTCTCGTGACTGATGACGAGAAGCTGGCCCATGATCTCGTCACCCCCCACGAAGGAGGCCACACCATCCCCGGGAGAAGTGATCTCAGCGCCCACATCAGCTGCAATGTCCGTTCCTGTATGAAGATAGCCGGTAGATCCGATCCTGCCGAAGCTCCGCGTCTTCGGCCCGCGCAGCGGCGCCAGCCGCAGAATGGACCGCATTCCCGCAAGTTGCTCCTCCGAGAGGACCGAGTCGGGATCGGCAGCGGCATGTGTCGCTCCGGCCCAGACGGACCCCGCAGCGGTCGCCGGCGGTTCCAGGTATCTTCCATTCTCGTCGCCGGCGCCGATGAGCTGCACCAGGGCCCTGCGCGTCGCCTCGAGACTGCGGACCCGGTCCTCCATCTCGGCCATGCGCGACAGCTGGCGCCGGAAGTCGGCATTCTCGGCGCGAAGCGCGCTCGCCCGCGCCGCCATCCGCATCTGCCTGCCCGCCGTGACTGCACCGACGAGGATCACGACCAGCAATGCGGTCAGGCCCACCAGGGCAGTAAGCGCCACATTCTTGCGAATGCGGAACTGGACGGTCCTGGTGCCTCCAACTGAAGCTATAGTAATGTCATAGGCTATTGTTCCCCCTCTCGATCCGAGGGCCGTCCATAGCTTCCGAAGTGACGACATTCCCGTGAGCCCGCCGCGGGCTGCCCCCGAGGGGGCCCGCTACCGAACCACCACACCCAGCAGGTCGAGCAGACGGCTCAGTTCCTCTTCATCGTGGAAGCGGATTTCGAGCCTTCCGCCGCGCCTCTGCAGCCTCACCTTGGTCTCTGCGCCGAAGTGCCTACAAAGCTCATCTTCAAGTCTTATAATATGTTCCGGCTTCTTCAACCCTCTTCTGGCCGCACGGCCCCTCTTCCCGGAATCGGCCCCCCCGAGGGCCCGGGCGACCCTCTCCTCGACCTCACGGACGGACCACGCGTGCAGCTCGGCTTGCCTGGCCATCTCGAGCTGCTCCGCCTCGCCCAGACTCAGGAGAGCCCTCGCGTGACCAACCGTGAGTGTTTCACGTGAAACACGCTCCAAGACGGCCTCGGGGAGTCTCAGGATGCGAAGCAGATTGGCGACCGTGGAGCGGTCCTTGCCGACCTTCCTGGCGATCTCCTCGTGGGTTCTTCCGAACTCCGTCGCGAGCCTCTGATATGCGCGAGCCTCCTCGACCGGATTCAGGTCGGACCTTTGGATGTTCTCGACAAGGGCGATCTCCAGGCTCGTCTCTGTGCCCATGCTACGGACGACCGCCGGAATCTCCTTCCATCCCGCCAGGACGCATGCCCGCCACCGCCGCTCACCGGCCACCAGCTCGAACTGGTCCCCCGAGGGGCGGACGATCACGGGTTCGATGAGCCCGTTCTCGCGGATGCTGTCAGCCAACTCCGCGAGGTCTTCAGGCCTGATCCTCGACCTCGGCTGGTTCCTGTTCGGAGTGATCTCCCCTACCGGAATCGATCGAATCCGCGGCAGCGCGTGATCCTCGCGGAGCTCCTCGATCTCCGAGCCCCCGAGGCCCTGCCCCAGGTGGGCGGAGGGACTACGCGGAACGACTCCCGGGTCGACCGCCACTGCCCCGATCGGCCGTTCATCCCCGGCTTCAGGGATGAGCGCTCTCAAGCCTTTGCCCAGTGCCTTCCTTGCCATGGTTCGCCACTTCCTTCGCGAGGTTCATGTAGCTCACGGCCCCGGCGCAGGTCGGGTCGTACACGACGGCCGGCTTGCCGAAACTGGGCGCCTCGCCCAGACGGACATTGCGCGGGATGACGGTGGAGAAGATCCGCTCCCCGAAGAACCGCTTGGCCTCCTCCGCCACCTGTTGAGAGAGCGTGAGTCGGCCATCGTACATGGTGAGCAGGACGCCCTCGACGCGCAGAGAGGGATTCAGGCTCTCCTGGACGAGCCGCACCGCTTGCAGGAGCTGGCTCAGGCCTTCCAGCGCGTAGTACTCGCACTGCATGGGGACCAGAACGGAGTGCGCCGCGGTCAGCCCGTTCACCGTCAGCAGGCCCAGAGAGGGGGGGCAATCGATCAGGATGTAGTTGTATCGGTGCGCGAGCGGCATCAGGTGCCCGCGCAGGACCTTCTCGCGCCCCTGGACGGGAACCAGTTCGATCTCGGCCCCGAAGAGGCGCGGCGCCGACACCAGGACCTCCAGGCCCTGGGTCTGGGTGGGCACGATCGCTTCCCACACCTGCGCGGAGCCGAGCAGAACCTCGTAGAGGCTGAGCGCAGGCTCTTCCGCGCTGAGGCCGAGCCCTGACGTCGAGTTCGCCTGCGGATCGAGATCCACGATCAGAGTCCTGTAGCCCAGCCGCGCCAGAGAAGCGGCCAGATTGATGGAGGTCGTCGTCTTTCCGACGCCCCCCTTCTGATTGGCGATCGCGATGATCCGTCCCACGCTCATTCCACCGTTTCGGCCCTGGCGCTGAGCGATGACCGCTCTCCCAGCGAGCAATCGGAGTTCGTCGTGTGCAGAGCGTCGCTCAACGAGGCGCCGGGCATGCAGGAGCCAATCTCGTGCCGAGACTCCCGTGCCCTGACGCCATTTCTTGGATGAGTGAGAGACGCCGCCACCAAACGACATCCCTTTCTCTTGGCAGTCGCTGCGTCCAATGCGCGCGGACGACCTCGCGATCCGTTGAGCAACGGCGAATCTAACAACGGGAATGCGCAATTGTCAATCGCCCGTGGCGATTCGGTTCAGGTCCACTAGACCGCCGGGTTGGTGCTGGAGTGGCGCCCGCGATCGGCCCTGCAGGGGTCCCCCCTCATCTGACTTCTGCCTTCCGGTTGCGGGCAGAAGCACCGGGACGACCGGGGTCTTGTCGGAGGGAGCCCTGTTTCACGTGAAACGGGACTTCGATCAGGGTGACGACCGTCGACGCGCCTAGCGCCGACGCGGCGAGCCCTGTTTCACGTGAAACGGGACTTCGATCAGGGCCGGGGTGCTCTCGAGCCGCGCCGTCCGTCGCACTCCCGCGTCCCTCCGACTGCCCGACCCGGTGTGGTGCGGGGCCCCCGAGTCCCTGCCGACCCTCACTCCCTCGGCGGCGTCTCGTGGCGGGTCGTTTCACGTGAAACAGGGGCGCCCGGGGAGGCTCCACTGCTCGATCCACCGGACTGCTGCCTTGAGCCGACTGCAATCGCAGCCATTGGGTCGCGGAGTCCGGAACCTGGCTAGCTCGCCCTCTCTTCCGGCCGGACACGGAGGAAGGCCAGCAGCTTCGGCGGCGCCCAGGGGATCTGCAGGCAGCGACTAAAGGTCCATCCGAACTTCAGCAGCGATCCTGAAGCCCGATCCAGATCCTCGGCCCAGCCAGGGCCTTTGAAGACGAACAATCGGCTTCCGTTCCGTGAGATCCGGCTCGCCCAACGCAGGCAATCAGGGAGCGGCGCCACTGCCCGCATGAGGACGACATCGAATGTCGGACTCGATCCAAGACGCTGGGACTCGAATGGTTCCTCGACTCTGGAGCAGATGACGTCGAGGTCGTCGATCCCCAAGCGGAGGGCCTCCTCCTGCAGGAAGACTGTCTTCTTCTGCGATGAATCGATGAGCGTTACCGAGGCTTCCGGCCGACAGACCTTGACGATCAGTCCGGGAAGGCCGGACCCGCTGCCGACATCGACCCAGTGATCCCCGACTGCCGGCTGCTCCAGCGCCAGCACGCCCAGGCTCGATGCGACGTGCTTCTGGACCAGGTTGGGGATGTCCCGCGCCGAGACGAGGCCCAAACGGGGGGAGTGATCCGCAACGTGAAGGCAGTATTCGAGAAGCAGCCTCTGCGCCTTCGGGGCCAGCTCCATCCCGTGCCCTCGAAAGGCATGCGACAGACGCACCAACTGACTGTCCCACAATGCGTTGAGAGATTCCGTCTCCGCCGGGGGATCGATCCCGGCGGCCGGTCCCCGCCCGCGGTCCGGATCCCCGCGCCGCGGGCCTGGCCGCCTGATCTCTCCGCCGCGCTTCGGGCGGCTGCGCCGACCATGTTTCATCCGGTCGTCCGCCCGGAGAGGGCGAGTGCCGCCGCTCTCCTGATCCCGATCGTGAGAATCGACACGTCGCAGGGGCCCACGCCGGGGAGACGCGCGGCCTGGCCGAGCGTTCGCGGGCGGTGCTGCCGCAGGCGATCCATGGCCTCTCGCGAGAGGGAAGGCGGGGGTTCGTCGAGGAGCTCGATCGGGATGACCGCTTCTTCCAACGCCCGCCTCTCTTCGATCTCCTTGGCGAGCCTCTCGATGTAGCCGGCGTACTTGATGTCGGCCTCCAGCGTGGCCGCTTCCGACGCGCTCACCTGCGAGCGATAGCCCGCTTTGGCCAGCGTGTCCATCGTGACCGCGGGCCGGCGAAGCAGCTCCTCGTAGCTGCGCCCCACATCGCCTTCAGCCAGCGGCGCGCCGCGCTGCTCCGCTCGCGCCTGGCCCGATGCCGGCGGCCAGCGGCGCAGCGCCGCGCGCGTCAGTCGCGTCGCCCGCAGCCGCCCCCTCTCCGTTTCCGTGCTCGCCCAGCGTTCGGCCGCGCGACGGTGCTCCTCGGGCGACAGGAGCCCCCAGGACAGCCCGAGAGCACTCAGCCGCCGGTCGGCGTTGTCCTGGCGCAGGAGCAGGCGATACTCCGACTGCGAGGTGAACATGCGATAAGGCTCTTCCGGCACCTTCGTCACCAGGTCGTCGATCAGCACGCCGATGTAGGCGTCGCTGCGACGCAAGCACAGCGGCGCAATCCCCTCCAGCTGAGCGCTCGCCTGCAGGCCCGCGATCAACCCCTGCGCCGCCGCTTCCTCGTAGCCGGAGGTTCCGTTGATCTGCCCGGCGGCGAAGAGGCCCTCGACAGGACGCACCCGCAGCGCCTCGTCGAGCTGCGAAGTGTGCAGGAAGTCATACTCCACGGCGTACCCGGGATGAACGACGACCGCCTCCTCGAGACCGCGCAGGGTGTGCAGGAATCTAACTTGTACATCTTCGGGCAGCGAGGTCGAGACGCCGTTGGGATAGACCTCGTCGCTGTCGAGGCCTTCGGGTTCGAGGAAGACCTGATGACTCTCCCTCTCGGGGAAGCGCACGACCTTGTCCTCGATCGACGGGCAGTAGCGCGGCCCGACGCCGCGGATCAGCCCGCCGAAGAGCGGCGAGCGGTCCAACGCGCCGCGGATGACTCCGTGGGTCCTCTCGTTGGTGCGCGTCGCGTGGCAGAGCGCCCGATTACGGACCGGAGAGGTCTCGTAGAAGGAGAAGCGCGGCGGCGGCTCGTCCCCCGGCTGGGGGACGAGGCCGTTCCAGTCGATCGAGTCCCGGCGCAGGCGCGGCGGCGTCCCGGTCTTCAGCCGCCCCATCCTCAGGCCCATGCGGAGCAGGCAGGCGGCGAGCGATTCCGCCGCCGGCTCCCCGCGGCGCCCCCCGGATCGATCCTCCATGCCGGTGAAGAGCTTCCCGCCCAGGAAGGTCCCCGTGGTCAGGATCACCGCTCTCGCCTCCAGCTCGGCGGGCTCCCGCAGCCGCCGCGTCGCCGCACCCGGCGACGGCATTGCGCGGCGAGGCGCGTCATCGCCCGCAGCGCGGGGTTCGCTCCGGACCGGATCTCCCGCCTCGCCGCCTCCCGGGCTCCGGGTCGCGCCCATGGAGTGGGCCGCTCCGGGCAGCACACGCGACCAGTCGACCGGACCCAGACGGACGCCGAGCACCCGGGGCGGGCGCCCGGGCGCCGTCTCGGTGACGATCTCGAGCGCCTCGGCCTCCAGCAGCCACAGCCCGGAGAGGCGATCCATGGCCGCGCGCGCCTCGGCCGCGTACGCGGCCCGGTCCGCTTGTGCGCGGGGAGCGCGCACAGCCGGCCCCTTGCCGCGGTTGAGCATGCGGAAGTGGATTCCCGCGCGGTCGATCAGGCGCCCCATGAGGCCGCCCAGGGCATCGATCTCGCGCGCGAGCTGCCCCTTGGCCGGGCCGCCGATCGACGGGTTGCAGGACATGCGCGCCAGGGCGGCGGCGTCGAAGGTCACCAGCGCGACCGCGTGGCCGCGACGGCAGAGGCCCCAGGCCGCCTCGATGCCCGCGTGCCCCCCGCCGACGACGACCGCATCGACGCGTCGCGGGAGTCCGGAGCGGTTCGCTCGCTCACTTGCCAACGCAGAACCTCGCGAAGATCTCATCCAGGATCCGCGGCCCGACCCGCTCCCCGAGCAGCTCCGCCAGCCCGTCCATGCCGCGGCGCAGCTCGAAGGCGGCCAACTCGCCGCCCGCCCCGTCGAGCAGCAGCCCGCGAGCGCGGGCCACGCCCGTGGCCGCCTCCTCCAGCAGGCGCCTCTGTCGATCGCCCGCCAGCGCCGCCTCTTCGATCCCCGCCCCGTCGGCGCACAGCCGCGCGACGATGCCCGCCCGCAGGGCGTCGGTCCCCGGCTCTCCGACGACCGACGAGGGGATGCCGGCCGCGATGCCCTGCCGCGCGTCGAGCGACGGCCGGATCGCGGGCCGGCGCCGGGGGCCGCCCGGCGGCCGGCCTGCTCTCCCCCGCGCGTCGGACGCCGCGTCCTTTGCGGCGAACGGCGCGCGGGGCCCCCGCTCCTCGGCGATCGCCCGCCAGTCGGCCGGGACCGGCAGGTCCCACTTGTGCAGGGCCGTCAGCCGGCGCCCGGAAGGGGCGAGTGCTTCCCCGTCGGCGGCGGCCTGCGCAGGATCGAGCGCGGCGACATCGACGACGTGCACGACGAGCGCGGCCGAGGCGATCTCTTCTCGAGCGCGGCGCATGCCCTCGAGGTCGAGGTCGGCCAGCGCGCCGCACAACCCCGCCGCGACGGGCGCTCCCGCGGAGCCGCTCACCCCCGCCGTGTCGAGCAGTCTGATCGAGAGGCCGTCCCACTCCACGGCGGCCTCGAGGACATCGCGCGTCGTCGACGGGTGGGGCGAAACGATGGCCCGCTCCCGCGCCAGGAGCGCGTTGAACAGCGACGACTTGCCGGCGTTCGGGCGCCCGGCCAGCACGACGCGCAGCCCCTCTTCCTGTCGGGCCGCGCCGCGACCGGCAGCCAGCAGGCGCCGCAGGCGCTCCTCCTCGCGGGCCAGCGTGCGAACGGTCTCCGCCGCGCTCCGGGACCCGGGCCCCCCGGGCGCGAGGACATCGGGGGCGCCATCCTCCTGGACATCCAGCTCCGCCTCGATCCGGGCGAGCGACTCGGTCAGGCCGGAGAGGATGCGGCGCAGCGCGCGGCTCAGGTCTCCGCGCAGGACGCGCACCGCCGCGGCGGCGCCCGCCGCGGAGCGGGCTCGAATCAGGGCCTCGACGGCCTCGGCCTGGGCGAGGTCGATCCTGCCGTTGAGGAAGGCGCGCAGCGTGAACTCCCCGGGGCGCGCCAATCGCGCCCGGCCGGAGCGCAGGATCAGGTCGAGCACCCGTCTCGGCGCCTGCTCTCCTCCGTGGCAGGCGATCTCGACCATGTCCTCCCCGGTGTAGGAGTGCGGCGCGCGGAAGACCGTGGCCACGACCTGGTCGATGGCCTCATCGCCGTCCCGCAGGAAGCCGACCGCGCAGGTGCGCCCGGGCAGGCTCGCCAGCCGTCCGGCGGGAGCGAAGAGGCGATCCGCCAGCGGGATCGCCTCTTTACCGGACAACCGGATGATCGCCAGGGCGGCCGGCCCGGCCGCCGTGGCCTGGGCTGCGATCGTCTCGGCGTGCATGACCAATCCAGCGCCCGCGCCCGCGCGGGGCGCAGGGCAGTCGATCAGCGCCTCCGGCCGCGGGCGGCTCGCGGCCTCCGGCCGAAGGTGCGGGGCTCATCCGCGCCGGTCTCGTCGGCGTCGGCGCCCGCCTCGGCCTGGCGCGAGGGACTGCTGATCAGTCCGATGCTCTCCGGGATCTTGAAGTAGGAGTCCTCGACCGGCTTCAGCGCGCCGGCGCGATTCCCGGCCCCGTCCTGCTCCGGTGTCCGGATCGGATCGGGGACCGCCGACTCCGGCCCGCGTGCCGTCATGCGCTCTCTCGCCTCACCGTCGCGGTCGCGCACGGGCATCGGCTCCCGGCCCTCTTCTCCCCGCTCGCGCGGGCGCGCCGGCCCGTCGGCGGCGTGGCCTCGCCCGCTCGCCCGCGCCGGCTCCGCGACGCCCGCACCCCGGCCGCGCCGGCCGCGCTCCCTGCCGCGCGGGGAGTCGCTCCCCCCGGACCGGCGCTCGCGCGGAGGCGCGCCCGGGCCCGCGTGGCCTCTGCCCGAGTGGCCGCGAGACTGCCCCGAGGCTCTCCCCTCGGAGGGTCTCGATCCGGACCCCTCCTCGTCGCGTGCCGGCCGCCCTCCGCGGCCGGATCCATGGGTCCCTCGGCCGCGCTCCGCGCCTCGGGACTCGCCCTGGGCCGTTCCCCGCGCAGCTCCCCCGACGGGGGCGACGGCGATGCGCTTGGTCAGCCCGTCCCCGAGCGCGTGGGTCTCGACGCGCCCGTCCTCGCTCAGCGCCAGGTGCACGATCCGGCGCTCGTCGGCCGGCAGCGCCTCGGTCAGCACTTCGCGCCCGCCGGCGTGCGCCTTCTCGGCCATCTCGAGGGCCATCTTGCGCAGCTGCTCCTGGCGGCGCTTGCGGTATCCGGCCACATCCACGCGGACGCGCATGTTCTCGTCGATCCGCGAAGCCATGCGCGCGATCAGGTGCTGCAGGGCGGCCAGCGTCTCGCCGCCGCGCCCGATCAGCAGGCCATCGGCCCCCTCCGTGTCGATGGCCACCTCGAAGGCATCCTCGGCCTGGGTGACCTTGAAGTCGCTGACGAACTCGAGGTGCTTGAAGAGGCCGCGCAGCGTCTCGGTCAGGCGGACCTGCCCCGCCGACTTCTTCCAGACCCGGATCCGGGTCGTGCGCCCCTTCAGGAACGCGAGCACGCCCCCGTTGCTGCCCTCGCGGACGACCTCGTGCTCGACCTGGTTGGGCGTCGTGTTCAGCTTGTCGCAGGCGGCCTGGAGCGCCTCCTCGACATTGCGGCCTTCACAGAAGACCTCGTCCAGCGTGTCTTGATTCATCGCGTCGTTTCCTTCCTTCACTCTGTCCCTACTCCGCCGCCGGCCGGGCGTTACGGCCCTAGGCCTGCGTTGCGCGCTTGCGGCCGAAGCGCGCGGTCTCCGGCTGGCTCTCCGGCCCGGTGCTGGCGACCGGCAGAACCAGCGGCTTCATGCGCATCTGCTGCACCACCGCGAAGAGATTCGTCAGGGTCCAGTAGAGGACCAGCCCCGACGGGAGCCCGTAGAAGAAGAAGACCATCATCAGCGGCATGAGCACCAGCATCGGCGCCTGCCGCGGGTCGGTGGGAGTCAGCTTCTGCTGCCAGAACATGGTTGCCGCCATCAGCAGCGGCAGGATGTTGATCGGGATCCCGAACGCGTGGCCGACCGTGTCGGGAGCCGATAGATCCCGCATCCACAGCGCGAAGGGGGCCTTGCGCAGCTCGATGGCGTTCATCAGCACATTGTACAAGGCGTAGATCACCGGCATCTGCACGAGCAGGGGCAGACATCCGCCGAGGGGATTGACCCCGTGCTGCTTGTGCAGCTCCATCGTCTTCTTGGTGCGCTGCTCGGGGCTGGCCTTGTACTTGCGGTTGATCTCGTCGAGCAGCGGCTTCAGCGCCTGCAGCTTGCGCTGCGATTGCAGCGCCTTGACGTTGAGCGGGTGGAAGATCAGGCGGACGGCGGCGGCCAGCAGGAAGATCACCAGGCCGTAGTTGGGCACGACCTTGGCCGCGGTGACCATGAACCAGTGGGTCGCCTTGCTGATCGGGGCGATCAGCGAGCCGCCGAAATCGACGATGCGGGTCGCTCCCCCGCCGACGCGCTGGTCCAGCTCGCGCAGCACGCGGTAGTCGATCGGCCCCGCGTAGACCGTGTAGCGCTGCACCGTGCGGCCGTCGAAGGCCAGCGGCTGGACCACCCGCAGGCCGACCTCGCCCACCTGCGGCTCCGAATGGGCGACGACGGTCGCCTCGCGCTCCTCCTCGGGGATCAGCAGCCCGGCGAAGTACTTGCCGCGCACGCCCGCCCAGCGGAGCATGCCCTGGTAGATCCTCTCTCCCCCCTGCTCGGCCCGCCCCCCTCCGCACTGGCAGCCGAAGCCGGAGCCGCCGTAGCCGTCCTTGATGAAGCTCTCCGCCAGCTGCACGACCGCCGCCTTGGCGCGCCGATCGAGGTCGCGCTGGGTCTCCAGGCTCGGAATGCCATCCTCCCAGGCCAGCACGAGCTGCTGGTCCTGGCGCGGGTTTGCGATTCCCTGAACGATCACCTCCATTCCGAAGTCGTAGCGCGCGCGGTCGAGCGTGTAGATGCGCTCCACCCGGACGCGCGCAGCCTCTTCCTCGATGGCGGCGCCTGCGCCGCCCCCCTCCTGCACGAGCAGGCCCTCGGCCACGAAGCGCAGCCGCCGCTCGCCCCGGTTCCCTGAGCTGTCCTCTTCCAGCCGGAACAGCGTCTCCTCGAGCCAGATCGCCCGCCCGCCCCCCTCCACGCGCAGGCCGAGGGCGCCCGGCCCCTGAGGCGAGACGAGGTCCACGGGCTCGCCGTGGCTGTCCGTGAAGCCCTCCAGGGCCCAGGACCGCAACTGGGCGCCCCGCGCGGAGAAGACGGCCCGGAAGCGATCACCCTGGACGACGATCTCCCGCTCCTCGGCGGGCAGGTCGTTCTCGAGCCACCAGGCCCCTTCGGCCGGAGTCGCCGCCCCGGCCGACGCCACGGTCCCCTCGGCCCCCGAGGGGGGGCGCGCGGTCCGGCCCGCGGGCGCGGGCGACTCGACACGCTCCGACGGCGCCGGCTCCGCGGGGGCCGGCTCGCCGGTCGCCGCCGTGCCGCGTGGCGCCGGCTTGGGCATGAAGAACTGGGTGAAGAGGATCCAGACGAGGATCATCAACCCGAACGCCATCAGGGTGCGCCGGTCGAATCCCCCGAAGTTGCTCTGTGACATGCTCGGCAATCCTGCTCGTTTGCGCCGGTCTCCGACGCGAGAAGGCCTGCGGCCGCGCGCCCGCCGCGCATCCGGCCGATCCCCCCCTCGCCGCGGCCGGAGCTGCGGCCGCAGGCCGGCGGCGCGGCCCGCCGGCGCGCGGGTTCAGGGGACCGGATCGAAGCCGCCGGCGCCGAAGGGCTGGCAGCGCAGGAGGCGCAGGACCGCCAGGCGTCCGCCCCGCCAGAGGCCATGCCTGCGCAGAGCCTGCCGCGCGTACTCCGAGCAGCTCGGCTCATAGCGGCAACTGGGGGGCAGCAGCGGCGAGATCATCCGCCTGTACAGGGTTATCAGGAAGACCAGGATCGCGACCTGGGCTTGATGAGTCCTGTTCAACAACGCGCTCCAGCCGCGCCGCGGGGCGCTCCGGTCCGTTCGCTCGCTCACGCGCCTTCCGCAGGAGAGCGCTCACCGGCCGGCGCCGGCTGGGCCGGCGACCAGAGCCCGGCGCGCGTGAGCAGACCCTCCATGTCTCTGCGCACATCCTCCATCTTCATCGCCGCGCAAGCGGAGCGCGCGACCCAGGCCAGGTGAACCGGCCGCTCCGCCAGGCAGGGAGCCACGCGCTGATAAGCCGCGCGCATCAAACGCTTCGCACGGTTGCGCCGGACGGCGTGGCCGGTCTTCCGGCTGGCCACGAACAGCACGCGGCGCGGACCTTCGTCGACCTGCCGCCGGATCAGCAGCACGAGCCTCCCGTGATGGACAGCCCCTTCAGCGAACAGCCGGCGGATGGCCTGGGTCGAACTCAGCGCTTCGTCGCCCCAGGGCATCGCCCGGTCCGGCCCTAGTCGGAGACGGTCAGCCGCTTGCGCCCCTTCGCGCGACGCCGGGCGAGAACGCGGCGCCCGTCGGCGGTGCGCATGCGCCTGCGGAAGCCGTGCGACCGGCGACGACGCCGATTGTGGGGCTGATAGGTACGCTTCACTGCCTACTCCCTCCATGACTCGCTGGGGTCGTGCGCCGCCGAGTCGATGCGCGTCGATGCCTGATGCTCTCTGTCGGCGCTCGCAG